>JAABUZ0100004232.1_pt1 | contig 20051 bp, 18 predicted proteins | sample 5562091 | NCBI WGS metagenome assembly JAABUZ01 (sample SAMN12813069, study PRJNA571459) | rock metagenome | isolation source: Antarctica rocks | place: Antarctica: Victoria Land, Linnaeus Terrace sud | collected 2015-12-21 | reverse complement strand
GACCTGGGCGGACGACGACTACCGCCGTGTCATGGCCGCGCTACAGCTACAGCTGGACAACCCAGGGAGGGCATCTATTGTGAAAATCACCGTCATTGGACGGCCGGGCGCGGCCGTCGCGCAGGGCCAGGCCGTCGCGCAGGGCCAGGCCGTCGCGCAGGGCCAGGCCGTCGCGCAGGGCCAGGCCGTCGCGCAGGGCCAGGCCGTCGCGCAGGGCCAGGCCGTCGCCCTCGCCCTTACGAGCGAGAAGGTGCCGGCCCTGCCCAAAGGGATGCCGGCGCCGCCCGCCGGCACGCGCTACACCGTCTTCGTCGCCCGCAAGCAGTGGGCGAAAGTCGCCGAGGCCCTCGCCGCCGACCCCGAGGACGCGGCCATCATCGAGGGCTACGCCGCCCTCGACCCGCGCGTGGAGGGCAGCGCCGTCTACGCCACCAGCGCCACCACCAAGCGCCTGCAAGCCGCCAAGCGCACGGCGACACCATGAGAGCCAAGGGCGCAAGTCTTACATGAGCAGCGTACAAGCAGACTCAGGTGGTACGTACGAAGGCATTAGCTGGATTGCACCAGGAGGGCTCTACGTCAGCCGGGTTCCGATGCGTCTGAGGCGGGGACAAATTGTCATACCTGATCAAGTCTTGGAATGCATGAGCTACCGATAGGCTAACGATGCGCTGATATCTCGCATGGCCCCGCATGCGAGTGCGTCAACATCTTTCATGTGGCGTGTCTTCTCACCCCGGCTGACGGCCGCGCCAGGATGCGCGTCCCGCTAACAGTCTTGGGCAAGCGCGCCGTTCGCCCCTGTCGCGGCGAGGATCCTCTACCCCTTGAGGCCAGTCATGACGATGCCACGGACAAAGTACCGCTGAAGGAAAAGAAAAAGGATAACGAGTGGGAGCGTGCCACAGACCGCGGCGGCCATCAGCATCGCCCAGAAGCCCTGCCCCACATATGTTCCGGTACTGCTAATGAATTGCAGTCCGAGCGCCAAGGGCATGAGATCAGTTGAATGGATGTAGATGAGGGGAGTAACGAAATCGTTCCACGAGTTCATGAAGGCGAAGAGCGCGACGGTGATCAGCGCCGGGCGCATCAAAGGCAGTGCGATCGACCAAAAGATACGCATATACCCCGCCCCATCTACTTTGGCGGCGTCTTCAATCTCGTGTGGGAGTGAGAGGAAGAACTGGCGTAGGAGAAAAATGAAAAAAGGCACCCCAAACCAGGCTGGGACCCACAGGGGATACCAGGTGTTGACCCAGCCGAACCTGCGGAAAATGAGGTACAAGGGAACCATTGTTACCTGATACGGCAACATCATGGTGCTGAGCGTGACGATGAACAGCGCATTTCGCCCTGGCCAGCGCAGACGAGCAAAGGAGTAGGCCACCATGGAACAGGAGACGAGTGTGCCACTTACGGTGAGCGTCGTGATGATGCTGCTGTTGAGGAAAAAGCGCGCAAAGGGGAAGTCTTGGAACATCTGCACGTAATTTTGCAACGAAGCGGGCAGTGGAAGGATTTGGGGTGGGAAGGTAAAGAGTTGCTGCTCCGTTTTTAGTGACGTTGATAGCATCCATAAGAGGGGAAACCCAAAGAGAAGGCCGCAGCAGATCAGGACAAGATGTCGCACGCTTCGTTTGACAAAGTGCGTCTTGCCGGCAAGCCAATGTGGCCGCGTCGGTTGTATAGGCTGCATCCGAGCGCGGGCACGCGAACTTGGGACGTGTATCATGATGAAATGCTCTTCCGTTATTCGTAGTGGACCCAATAGCGCGATAGGCGGAACTGGATGAGCGTCAGGGCTAAGATGACCACGAACAAGAGCCACGCCATAGCTGAGGCATAGCCCATCTTGAAATAGCCGAAGGCATTGTTGAATAGATTGTAGACATAGAATAATGTGGAATTTAACGGGCCACCTTGTGTCGTGATGTACGCTTGTGTAAAGACCTGAAATGCGTTGATGACGGCGACCACGGTGACGAAGAAGAGCGTTGGGCTGAGCATCGGGAGGGTGATGTGCCTAAACTGGGCTATCATTGAGGCCCCATCGATTTGTGCCGCTTCATAGAGGGTCTGGGGAATATTCTTGAGCCCCGCGAGTAGGATGATCATGGTGGCGCCAGAGCTTCCCCATGTGATCATCATGATGATGGCGGGCTTCGCCCACGTCGTGTCATTGAACCAGTTCGGCCCATTGACGTTGACGAGAGCCAAAAGCATGTTCAGGAGTCCGTAGTTCCCGTTGAGGACCCAGAGCCAAAGCAAGGAGGACGCCACGACCGGCGTGATGGAGGGTAGGTAAAAGACCGTTCGGTAGATGGAGATGCCGCGTACGTCCTGGTTCAGGAGCAGCGCCAGCCCGAGAGATGTGACAATGCCGATTGGTACCCCGATCACGGTGATATACACGGTATTGCCGAAGGCCTGCTGGGCGAGGGAGTCACCGAAGAGAGCGGTGTAGTTGGAGAGGCCGATGAAATGCGCCGGGTGCAAGATGTCGTACGAGGTGAAGCTATACCACAGAGATTGGAGCAGTGGAAAAAGGACGAGCCCGCATAGGCCAATGAGCCATGGGCTCGCGAAGAGTATACCCGCAAGAGCCTCGCGGCGCCGGTGACTGAGCGCGCGTCGTTTCGGATAAGATGCCACGGCCTGTCCCATGTTTTGCCCTTCCATTCACGGCTGATGGTGGCACGCGACGTCGTGGACGCGCCTGTGCCACCATCTCACCACGTTCACTATGTCATCGATGCGAACATGTCCTGCCCCCACCTGTATAGGGCTGAAAACGTGAAGGTACGTTGATTGACGATCATGTTTGATCCCCTATCATGGACGCCCAACGCCAATCTCTGGCTTCCAAAATGGCGCCATACGGGCCATCCGATACAGCATACCTTATCTCAAAGACACATTTCATGCTCAACACGGTCGTCAGGAAACGCTCTCACCGATTCACTTAGAGAATTGGTTGATATCGTTTTGGACGATGCTATTCTGCTGGGCCAAGGCCTGCTGCGGTGACATCTTGTGAAAGAGCGCGTTCTCCGCCGCATTCTCCTCCGCCGTCCACAATTCGCCCGAAACGACATTGCGGTCACGGGCGTAGGTCGCGCTATATTCGCGGGGCGCGTTGACGAAGTGCAAGATGGCCTGGTAGATATCCGGATGCTTTTCCAGGAGTGGCAGGTTGTACGTCTTCACTAAAGACGGATACGCGAAGTAGAGGCCGCCTGGCAGCACGACCACCTGGTGATGGGCCTGACCATAGGCCTGTGCAGCTAGAATGAACGTTTTGGCCGCGTCGGCGCTGGTCAGATAATCCATGAACTGCACGGCTTGGGTCGGATGCGCCGCGCCTTTGACAAGTTGAAATGACCAACCACCGGCCCATGCTCCATAATTCTTACCGGTCAAACTTGGCATGGGGACGACTCCGAAATGCATCGTCGGCGCATAGAGGGCGATGTTTTGGATGTACCAATCGCCTCCGTCTGTCATAGCCGCCGTTCCCGTGAAGAAGGGATTTTGAGCAGCCGGCGCCGTTGTTGAAGGGACGAGCCGTGAGACGTTTGACCACCCACCTTCGGCATCGATCTCGTTGACGAATTGCTGTAGCGCGGTGACGGCAACAGGAGCCTGGAGATGTGCGGTCTTTCCATCGTTCGACATGAGGTGCCCATGTTGGGCATAGAGGAGGCTGTCGAGTTCGCCCGCTGCATCAGGAAAGGGCAAGTAGCCGAGTTGGGTGATCCGGGGGCCAACGGTGCGCGTGAGCTTTTTAGCCGCCGCATTGAGCTGCGCCCATGTCTTCGGGGGTTGTACGCCAGCGGCAGCTAGAAGCGTCTTGTTGTAGTACAGGGACCAGAAGCCAACAGCCTCGTAAATGAGCGGGATACCGTACAGGCCCCCATTGAAGCCATGAAGCTCTTCCCAGGCTCCAGGCATCAGGTGATCCGTGGCAATAGTGGCGGCATGCGCCGGCAAGTACGACCCGATTGGTTGAATGACCCCTTTAGCAGCAAACTCCGCCGCATCGAAGCGGTCAACCTCCGCAATGTCGGGTGCTTTGCCGCCCGCGATCGCGGTCAGCAGCGTTTGATACGATGATGGGTCTTGTTGTGGAGTGTACTGCGTCCAGTCGATTTTGATTGCGGGATGCAAGTGGTTGTAGCGCGCGATGATCGCCGCGAAGCCGGCGCCGGTCGGCGTTGGTTGCGTCGGGCTGGAGGCGGTCGCACTCCAGACCGTGACGGTCGTCGCCCCTGCTGCCCGCGCTGGACGTTGTACCACACACGGCAGAAGGACGATACTTGCAAGAGCGAGGGCGCGGAAATAGCGGACGGTTCTCATGAGTCCTCCCTGACTTTTCACTCGTCGATGCGCCTTGACAGCAACGCGCGGGGCCTATCACCAGGTCCCAACGGCGACCGTTTCCTCATGTGGGGAGTTGATCGCTGTACGGATGCCGCGGCTGCAAGATTGGGATCGTAATAGAATTGCGGCACGTTGACAGTATCCTCGTCTCTACCCTGACCTCCTCTCCTTAGCGTTCCCGTCGCCCTGCTGGCACCGATCGGCTTGCCCTGCCGCCGCGCATGGGCTTCTACCCGCACCGCCGGTATGTGCGTGGTGACCGTCCATATTTCTGCTTGAACGCGCGCTCGAAGTGGGAGAGGGTGGCGTAGCCGGACGCATAACAAATCTCCGTGACCGGCATGTCGGCCACCTGCAAGAGCGAGCGCGCGAAGCGCAAGCGCAGGTCGCGCAGATATAACTGGAAGGACGAACCCGTTGCCTTGTGGAAACATTCGCTGAAATAATGCGGGGATAGGTCGGCGTGGGCCGCGACCCGGTCCAGGGTCAGGGGCTCACGGAAGTGATGGTGCAAATAGACGAGCCCTTGATGCACCTTCGCGTGTCGACCCACGGCTGGTCGGGGTTCTGCCACGCCCCGCCTGGTCAAGTAGCGCCGCGCCAACTCGATCAGGACGCGCTCCAGGCTCCCCTGCATCATCCGCTGATACCCGGCCTTCCGCTCGTTCGCTTCCGTCCACAGGCGGCCAAATTCGGCTGCCATGGCGGCGAAGTCGGCCCCCTGGTATAGGGTCCCGTAATCCATGATTTCATGGAACAGCAGGCGATGCACCGCGTCCTCAAGCGCGTCCTCCCGGAAGATGACGTTGTAGAGCTCGAGGATGGCCCCCCGCCGCGCGGCGATTTCGTGGAAATCGGCGGGCGTGAGCAGGAAGAAGCTGCCCGGCGTGAGCGGGTATGTCGTGCCATTCAGGACGTGCGTCCCCGCTCCCTTGACGACGAAGAACATCTCATAGAATTCGTGCCAATGCACAGCCACGCGTTCAGGTATGGTGTAATAGTAGACGCGCAAGGAGGAATGGGGGGCCATGTACTCCTCGTTGGTCAGGCGCCAGAGTGGTAGAAAATCTTGCGCCGTCCCGTCGTCGAGGTCGCCTCTGGCGCCCACCTCATCATCGAGGTTGTTCATCATGCGTGCTCTGCCTTATTTCCTGCTCCGCGCGGGCCACGCCTACGCTGTCACCGCGTTCTCATACGTATTCCCCGCATGATCCCGCCCGCGCGCCAGCCACAGTTTGTGCCCCGGCGCCTTCTCCGGGTACATCTTGGTCGTCGCGGGCATGTAGCGCATCGTGTAGCCGGTGCGCCGATACGGGCTCGTGTTTGCTGCCGCGCCGTGGACGATACGCGAGTCATGCAGGGAACACTCGTCCTGCTGCAACTCGAAATACACGGCTCTGGCCTCGTCGATGTGGTCAATCTCCTTGGTGAACGTGTTCCGCGCGGCATCGACGGCGACGTAGTGCGAGAATCCGTTGTGGTGGGTGCCGGGGATGACGCGCATGCAGCCATTTTCGCGGGTGCTGCGGTCCAGTGCGAGCCACACGGTGACGATATTGTCGTAGCTGCTCACGCGCCCCTCCCAGAAGGCCGAGTCCTCGTGCCATGGCGTCGCGCGACCGGTGTAGGGGTCCTTGGAGATGAAGTGGCTGGACCAAAGAACGATGTCGGGTCCCGTGATTGGCTCGACCAAATCCAGCACCTCGTCGCTTAATAGAAAGTCCAGCAGGCGTGGATCACGGAAATGTGGGGTGTCCAACTCATCGGAGAGCTTCGCCCCCTTCTCCGCCAATTGCTCCTCGAAGATGGTGTGGAGCCGTGCGAACGTCTCTGGCGAAAATAAGGGTTTGTGATAGAGCACGTACCCGTCTCGTCGGTAGGTCTGGATCTCCTCCGTCGTTAGCTTGCCCATGGTGAACCACCTCGTCCCTATGCTGTTGTCCGTCCCTATGCTGTTGTGCGGGCTAAACCATTTCACCAATGATACGGCTAACAGCGCTACAATGCTACGCGTTGGTTCCGTATTACTATGCACATCTTCCGATCTACGCCTTTGCTTGTCTAGGGCATAACTTCTCGTGCCGGCGGCCTAGACGCGTTTGGCCTATTCTACCAGGGCTACGATTGCGATGGGCGGGCCTCCATTGTATCCCAGAGACACCAGTGTGTGCGTGTCACGCCTCGACAAGCCCGACCGGTCAGTCCTCCGGCGCCAACCCAGCCGCCACCTCTATCGCGTATGTAAGGGGTCGTCGGCAAGTAAAGATGTCTGCATGAAGAGAAGCGACATCGGCGGAACAAATGCGTTGCTTTTCGGAACGTGTGCGAAGCGGGGATGACGGATGGTGTCGTATCGTGGAGCATAGGACGGTCGGTGTGCCGCGGTTGTGGTCAGGACGGAGGAGAGGTGAGGGACAATGATTGGGAGTATGCTAATCTTCTTGCGCGAGGGCATTGAGGGGAGCATGATCGTGACGCTCATGTGTGCGTACCTCGCCGCTGTCGGGCGGCGCGACCTCTTCCGCCCCCTATTCGTGGGAGTCGCCGCCGCCCTGATCGTGGCCGGAGCGATCGCGACGGCCTTGTATCTGGTCGTCGCCGAGGGGTTCATCGACTCGGCGGCCCAGCTCTGGTTTGAGACCGCCGCGTTCCTCAGCGCCGCGTCCATCCTCACGTACATGACGTTCTGGATGAAACGCCAGGCGCGGCATATGAACAAGGCGCTCACCGCGCGCGTCGCCGCGTCGGTGGCCGGCGGGTCGCCCGTTGCGGTGGGCCTTCTCGCCTTCGTGACGGTCGGCCGGGAAGCTCTTGAAACGGCCATCTTTCTGCTCGCCCTGGCCTTCCGGGAGTCGCCTGCGGATCTGCTCCTCGGGGCTGCGATTGGTCTCGGTCTTGCGTTTGCGCTGAGCTTGGGTATCTATTGCGTGGGGCTCCATGTAAACCTGTCGAGATTTTTCACCTGCGTCGGGGCCGCGTTGCTGGTCGTGGCAGCGGGCCTGTTGGCGAACGCGATCGGGAACGTGCAGGCGTTGCATGCGTTTCCTGGGAGCGGCCAAGTGGTCTGGAGCACTGCGGCCATCATGCCCGAGGATAGTTCCCTTGGGGACATCCTGCATGGCGTGCTCGGCTACACCGCGACCCCGACCGTGTTGCAACTGAGCGCGTGGGCCTTCTTCGTCGGCGTCGGTCTGGCGGCCTTCCTGCGCCCGCCATCGCTCCGACTGGCGCGGTCGTGGATGGGCGACCAGCAGGACAGAGGGGCGGTGTGATCGTGGCAGGGATGCCCGCGTCGCAGCGACGGTCCCAGTGGCGCCTACGCCTCATGCCGCGGGACCACATCCAACCGCGTCAAGGGCTGCTGGTCGTGACGTCCGATCGGGTTGACCTCTACACGAGTACGCGCGCCACCTCGCTGCGCGATACCCTGCGCCTCGTCGCACGGGCCGTGGCGGTCCTGTATCTCGCGCCGACCATCCACCTCGGGACGGCGTCCTGGCCACTTGACCTTGATATGTCCACGCCGACAAACACGCTCATCGCCTGGCTCTTCCCGCGCGACGAGGACGAACTCGCGCGCGCCCGTACCCTCCAAGCTCTCCTGCTCAACGCGGGCTCCGACGTGGCGTCCCCACTGGCGACGGCAGCCATCCACGATCTCCCCGCGGCGCCGATCGCGATCCTGCTCGCGGCGCGACGGCGGCGCGCCGAGCCACAGTACAGGCGTGTCAAGAGGACCGCCGATGCGCTCCTCGCGCCTGTCAGTGAGCGCTACTACACCTATCACAACGCCCCGACCAAAGAGAACCAAGCCAGCCTGCTCCGCACGATCTCCCTTTTCTTCGTGCTGCAGCCCCCGGCGGGTCGCCGCGACGCCCCCATCACGTACTGACGCGGGACACCGTCCACATGTCTCCCGTTATCCAGTGCTCCATCCCCCGCAGCCGGAAGATGTGCAGGGTTTCAAGGGCGATGTGCAAAGCATTGGATGCCGCCTCTCTGATATGGTGGTGGTCACGGGCGACATCGTCGTTGTATAGAGGCGCATACAAATAAATGGACTGCGAGGCGCAAAGATGATCATTCAGGAACCGCGCCTGAGGCGCGCGGGCGAGTGGGAAACGGTCGAAAAGAGATGCGCCTGGCTGAGGGGCGCCACCGCCGGGGACGGGAAGGGGTGAGGGTATGGACGCGAGCCCGTTCGTCGGGACGTGCCGCTTGGTGTCGATGGTCACCCGCGGCGCGGCGGTCGACATCGACACGAGCCTGACCGTGCGCTTCGAGGGCCAGGCGCTGGCCTCCATCGCGGTGGTCGGCAGCGCGATCCAGCGCGCCGCCGCGATTTCGGCGTCCGACGACGCCTCGGTGCTATGGCTACCGCTCGACGCACCGCTGGTGATGCCCAATCGTATCGACTTCAACAATTGGGAGACCGACGAATGGGCGTGGAACGGCTTCCTGGCCTCGATGCCGGTCAATCACTACTCGCACACCAACTTCGCGACCAGCCAGCGTGGTCCCCTGCGGCTGCGCTACCGCCTCTTAAACCCCGCCGGTTTCCCCGACAGGGCGGCGGTCATCCGCGCCGCGCTACCGTTAGAGGCACTTGGCTGGCGCTAGCGGGTCATGCCGCACACAGTTGGAGGTGAAGGGGCACGCTGGGACACGAGGGGGGAGTGAATGAGTCGGAGGAATGGCGAGCAGGAAGAGTCGTTGCGCCTCGTGAGCGTGACGGAGGAGGCGCTGGAATGCGCGCCGTGAACGGGACGATGCGTCGCGATGGACGCGTCGCGATGAGAGCGCTCTCTTTATCGACCCCGAGATAGAGTGCGCAACCGGAGCCAGAGTCAGTGAGTAAGTGAGTAGAGGAGGGGACGTCAGTGATGATCGTGCATATGATCGGCAACGCGCACATCGACCCGATCTGGCTGTGGCGCTGGCAGGCAAGCGTAGACGAGGCGCTGGCCACATTCCGCTCCGCAGCGGACCGCTGTGACGAGTATCCGGAGTTCATCTTTACGCGCGGAGAAGCCTGGCTGTACCAGCAGGTGGAGAAGATCGACCCGGCGCTATTCACGCGGGTGCGACAGCTCGTCGAGCGCGGACAGTGGCACATTACAGGTGGGCAGTACATCCAGCCGGACTCCAACCTGCCGACGGAGATGGGCTGGCGACGACAACTGCTGCACGGGCGGAGGTACTTTCAGGATCGCTTTGGCGTCAAGCCCAACGTCGCCTACAACGTCGATTCCTTTGGTCATCCGGCCACCCTCCCCGACATACTGGCGAGCATGGATTGCCGAGGCTTCGTGTTTCACCGACCCAACACCCAGCAGGAGCCCTTGCCCGCACCCGCGTTTCGCTGGCGGGGTCCGGGTGGCGGGGAAGTGTGCGGGTTCCGTATCACGCCTGCCTACGTGACGCACTCCGACGACCTGTACGGCCAGATAATGCTCTCGGTGGAAGCGGCGGATCCGTCCGTGGGGCACACGATGTGTTTCTATGGCGTGGGCAACCATGGCGGCGGGCCGACCAAGGGCAACATAGAGTACATCCTCGCCCACAAAAACGCTTTCCCCGGGATAGAGTTGCGGTTCAGTACGCCCCAGGCTTTCTTTGCGGCGCTCGCGGAGAACCGGGACAAGCTGCCTGTCGTAACCAAGGAGCTACAGCATACCTTCCCGGGCTGCTACAGCGTGATGCACGACATCAAGCAACGGCAGAGGCACGCCGAGCACCTGCTCGACCAGTGTGAGCGCATCGTCGACAAGTTGGTTGCGGAGCCACACGAGAAACAGGGCTATCGGGAGCGTTTGGACGCCGCCTGGGACGACCTCCTTTTCACCGAGTTTCACGATATCCTTGCCGGGACGTCCATTCCGTCGGCCTGGGAATCCGTCCGCGCCCGACAGGGCCGGGCGCGGATTATCGGCGAGGAGATCGCCACGGAAGCGACTCGGCGCTGGGCGCGCCATACCCTCCCACCGATCAACCACCAGCAGATAGTCGCGCTCAATCCTGACGATGCGCCGTGGGAGGGAGTGGTCGACGCAGAGCCATTCCTCGACTTCGATGCCTGGGGAGATCGTTGGCTGAGCGATCTGGACGGTCATCCCCTCGATTTTCAACTCGTGCAGCCGGAGGCCCAGATGGTGATAAGCCGGGTGATCTTCCCAGCCCGCATTCCCGCGGGCGGAAGCGCCCAGATCCTCGTACGCACTGATACTCCTACCGCCGCACGGGAGATAGCGACCGATCTTGCAGCCTCGACGCGCGGCCTGTCGAACGCCCGGCTGAGAGTGGACGTAGACAACAGCGGCATCCGCCGCCTAACCGTCGATGGGCAGGATGTGTTGAGCGAGAGCGGCATTGGGTTACATCTACGCCAGGACCATACGGACACCTGGACGTTCCACGACGACAAGTTCCGCGCACCTGTTGAGACGGTCTTCCAGGGCCAGGGATGGATCGTCGAGGAGCGCGGACCGCTGCGTGCGGTGATACACACGGACGGATGGCTGAACCATTCGTGGGTGCGCTGGACGCTCGCGCTCCACCGTGACGACCCGCGCGTGCGCGTGAAACTGGACGTCAATTTCTCAGAGCGGTTCAAGGTTCTCCAGATGCCCGTAAGTCTGGCGTCCGGCATCATAAGCTGGGTGGATGGGCAGGCGGGCGGACAGGTCGAGCGTGCATCCGGCCCAACAGAGTGGCCGGTGCAGGGCTGGTCTAGAGTGGACGTGCAGGGCAAGCAATTGGCCCTGATCACGAGCGATGCGTACAGCCTGAGCGTGGAGCACGGCTGCTGGCAATGGACGCTGCTGCGCAGCCCCAAGATGGCCTGGGGAGGAGGTGAGCCGGATGTCTATTCCGGACGCGACGTGTACACCGACCAGGGCATGCACACCTTCGACTTTATCCTGCTTGCGGGGGATCGGCTGGATAGCGAGGCGCTGCGGAGAGAGGTAAGACAGCACGTTCAACCGCTTATCGTGTTCGACCGCTATGAGGGATTGAACCGTCCTCCTTGGGGCAATAACCCTCCTCAGCGCCTGTGGACGGGAGCGGAGCAACGAGCGCGTGCGGATGGCGAGGGGGCGTCTAGCACACAACACAGCCACGAGTGACGCTTACCTATCGCCGCCCGTACACGGTACACGGCCGTTGGACGGAATCATAATGCAAAAAGCGGCGCGGCGTGCGGACACATCCGCCGACACTGGCCGGCACTGTCTCGCCGTATGAGGCAGTCAGGCGGTTGCGTCAGGAATCAGAATCAGCGCTGGTCGATAGACGGTAACTCGGATATCCTCCTTCTTTTAGGGACGCGCGATGAGGAGAAGGAGAGAGCGATGATGTCCCCGTATTGCCAGGGGGAGGCGTGTGCGAGAGTGCGTCATTGACTCTCTGTAAGATAAGACATGGTTCAAACGGACTTGACAGTGTTGTGCCTGCTGGAGGCTTAAACTGTCAAGCTTGATCGAGCGTCGCGTGAACCATGTCTAAGGATGGGCGCCGCGAGGAGTGTTTGGTTTCCGGTCATCATCACCCTTGTCCTGGCCGAATAGCACATCCGTACCAGCGTCGAGGGTCATACCGCGTGGGTAGACTGGAAGCACAGCGCCGGGTTCCGTTGGGTCCTGCTGATATGCCTGGAAGGCGTCCGTTTCAATCGCCTGACGGTAGTCGTTTGGCCGCCTCGCCTGGGACATACGGTCGCTCAAAGTGGTCGATAACGCTCCGCTGGCCGGCCGCGCCTGAAGACTTTTCGGCAATAACACGTCAAGTTAGCAGAACCCAACGGAACCGTAGATAGAGGCAGTTCGCTAAAGAGTCAACCAGGCTCTTGCACGCTGCCTCGAGGCACCACGTCTCGACCGTAACAGGCGTTGTTGACGACACTGCGCTGGTATCGCTGGTAGTCGTGGCGCTCTTACGATCCTCATTTGTGGCGGCAGCCACAGGACTCGCGTACGATCAGATCCGTCGCCAGGACGACGCGCCGCGATGGGCTGGATGAGCGCCCGTCCAACCGCTCAAAGAGCAACTCCGCGGCCCTTCGCCCCAGTTCGGTCGCCGGCTGACGTACGAGGGTCAGGCGCGGGTGGAGCAGCGCCGCAATCTCAAAGTCGTCGAATCCGATGAGGGCAATGTCCTGCGGCACCCGCAGCCCCATGTGATCCAACGCCTGGAGAACGCCGATCGTGATCAAGTTATTCATGGCGAAGATGGCGGTCGGTGGCTCGGACAGGGCGGCCAGTTCGCACATCGCGCGCCCAGCGGTCGCGCTGTCGGCAGCATCGGTGCGGGATATCTCCGCGAGGCCCGCCGCTTTGAGCGCCTCTCGATAGCCGGCGCGGCGCTCCCGCGTCGTATACAGCCCCTCGCCCGCGCCGATGTAGGCGATGCGCCGGTGTCCGTGCCCGATCAGGTGCTCCGTTGCCTCCCGCGCCCCTCGCCGGTTCCGCACGACCACCACGTCGGTCGGGATGCCTGGGATAGGCCGGTCCAGCGCGACGACAGGCATCGCGGCCAACTGCTCATCAGCGAGATACGCGTGTCCGTTCGCCGCCGGCACGAGCAGCAGGCCATCGACCCGCCGACGCGCCAACAGGTTGACTTGCTGGCGCTCGATCTCGATCTGCTCGTCCGAGTCGCACAGGATCACGGCGTACCCGTGCGCCCGCGCGACCTCTTCGATGGCTTTGGCGCAGCCGGCGTAGAACGGGTTGGTGATGTCGGCGATCACGAGGCCCATCGTCCGCGACCGTTGCCCCTTGAGGCTGCGCGCGGCCTCATTCGGCTGGTAGCCCAGCTTGGCAATCGCCGTCTGAACCCGCGCCGCCGTCTCTGGGCGCACGCTTCGTTCTTCGTTGACGACCCGCGACACAGTCATCACGCCCACCCGCGCCTCCCGTGCCACGTCATGCAGCGTGGGGCGACTGGTCGGTCCTGCTGGCACGCGTGGTTCTCTCCTCATCAATCGTCGGTCGTTCATCATGAGCCATCCGGACAGCGACATACTGACCGCTATGGTCAGCTAGACATCCATGCGGTCGGCGCGGAGTCTCGTTATAGTGTAGACGACCGGGAGGATGGTTGGTCGTGCGCGCGGGTCTGCTGCGATGGATGAGGCTAGCGATCACGCGGTCCACGCCAGATGCCATCCCTGGAGCTGGACATCCACCCGACGCCGAGAGCCGGACGGCGCCGTGCCCATCCCCCCGCGATGCGGCGTCGCGTCTGATCCCACGTCACGACGCCGCTCGTCGCATCGGACGCCTCGACGCTCGATGCGCCGACAGCGCATGCCGCCGTGATCGCGTCCTCCGGTGCCATGTCGTGGAGCAGAGCGTACAGGAAGCCGGCCACGGTCGCGTCGCCCGCGCCGTTCGTCCCCACGACCCGCGTCTTGAAGACGGCTGACCAAAGCTCACGGCCGACCCACGCCGCGCGGTCGCGCGGGATGCCGGGTCCGGCGGCGGCGAGCCGCGCGGCCGAGGCCGTACGCAGGTAGAAGCCGCGCTCTCCCACCTTGATCCCCACGATCCCGGCCCCCAGGGCGAGCAACTGATCCCCGAGCCCCGACACCCGCTCCACCGGCATAGCGTCGAGGGCGGCCGAGCCTCCGGCCAACTCCGCTGCCTGCCCCGGCTCCAGCATCACCAGCACCTCTTCCAAGCTCGGCACGAAAACATCGACCCCAGGCAGTACGGCGGCGAGAATGCCACGCCAATCGGCGTGACCGGCCGGCGTCGCCGGGTCGGGGTAGGCCATGTCAAGGGCGGTCGTGAGCCCCGCCGCCCGCGCGCGGCGCAGCACGCCGGCCAGGGCCATGCCGCCCTCCTCATACATCCGTCGCATGAGGGGCGGGTAACCGAAGTGGAAAAGTCGCGCCCCCGTGAGGGCGCCAGCGGGAATGTCGTCGGCGGCGAACGTATCGTTGGCGCCGGGGTAGTGCAGCACCATGCGGTCGCGACCGGGAGGGCTCAGGATGACGCTGTAGGAGGTGTGCGCGCCGGGCGTGACCAGCAGCCCATCCGCGAGGCCAGCGCGGGCGAGGATGGCCACGACGACGCTGCCGAACGCGTCGTCACCCACCTTGCCCAGGAGCCGCGTGGGGACGCCGAGTTGATGCAGGGCGCGCCCCGTGTTTGGCACGCATCCGCCCGTCGCCACCGTCGCGGGACCGATCTCGGCCAGGGTACCAGGCCGAAAGCGGGTCGTAGTTTCGCCCACCGGCAACTCCGGGATCACGTCAAGGCAGATGTGCCCTGCGACGATGGCCCTCCCACCCACGCGGCTGTCCCACCCGCTCGATGCATCCATAGCCCTACACCGCGACCACGGACCGCGTCCGCGCGGACTCCAGCGCGGCCGTGAACAGGCGGTGGCTGAGCGTGGCCTCCTCGGGGGTGGCGCAGGTGAAGGGCTGCCGCATGGCGGGGCCGTGCGCGAGCTCGTCGACGAACGCGGCCCACATTTGCAGGATGGCGTCCGTGAAGCCAAACTCGAAGATACCGCCCGTGACCGTGCGGTAGGCGCTATGATAGCCGATGTCGATGCTCTGCCACGCTTGCTCGCCGCCCGCACGGTACTCCATCACGCGCAGCGTGCGTGGATGCTTCGTGCTGAACGCGATGGAGGACTCCGTCCCGATCACCTCGAGCGACCATGTGTCCGTGTCGCCAGGCGAGATGCGCTTGGTCTCGATGGTCATCGGGAAGCGTCCACCGTCGGCGTCGACCTCGGTGGCGAGGATGGCGTTATCCCATGTGTCGCAGGGGACCAGGCGGCCGTCCGTGTCGGGTCGCTCCGTGACGATGTTGGAGAGCAGCGCCCGCACGTCGCGCGGTATCCAGCCGAAGCGGAAGGGCAGATGCACCGCGTGCATGCCCAGGTCGCCCATGCACCCATAGGCGCCGTTGAACGCGACCATGCGCTTCCAGTTGATCGGCTTATGGGGGTCGAGGTCGCTGGAGTGGAGGTAGCGGCTGTGCACCTCGATGATGCGGCCGAAGCGCCCCTCCCGCACGGCCCGCACGATGCGCTGCGCGCCTGGGTAGAACGGATACTCCGACGAGACGCGCACAAAGACCTCGGGATGTGCCCGTACGGCCGCCATGATGCGCTCGTTCGCCGCCAGGTCGATCCCGACCGGCTTCTCCGCCAGCAGCGGCTTGCCCGCCGCGATGATGGCGGTGTAGAGGTCAGCGTGCAGGTGGTGCGGCACCGCGCAATACACGGCGTCGACGTCTGGATTGGCGAGGAGTTCGCGGTAGTCGGTCGTGACGCCACACAGTGTGGGCACGGTGTCGCGATACCAGTCGAAGAGCGCCGGATTGGTGTCGCAAACGCCGACGATCGCGGGAGCGACATCGAGGTCGAGCAAAGCCGGCCAGCGGGCCGCGGCTACGGCAAACTCGTGGCCCATCAGCCCCGCGCCGATGATGCCGAAGCGGATGGTTTGCCTAGCCATGGGCCGCGTCCTCCTCCCGCGCCTTATCCAGCGAACGCAGCGCCTCGTCGGGCGTCGCGCCCTCATGCACGATGCGCATGAGGGCCCGCGTGATGCCGCGTGGGTCGGGGTGCTGGATGACGTTGCGGCCGTACACGATCCCCGCCGCGCCCTGGCGCATCACCGCGTGGGTGCGGCGCAGGATCTCCTCCTCCGAGGCCTTGCCGCCGCCGCGCACGAGGACCGGCCGGCCACCCGCAGCCTCGATCACGCGGCCATAGTCGGCCACGTCGTCGGTCGGGTCGGCCTTGATGACGTCGGCGCCGAGTTCGACGGCCTGGCGGACCAATGGAACGATCTTGCCCGGGTCGCCGTCAACTATATAGCCGCCGGCTATGTCATTCGTCTGCATCACGAGTGGCTCCACCATGAGCGGCATGCCGTAGCGCTCGCACGTCGGCTTGAGGCGCGTCACATTCTCGACACACGCGTGGTAGACCTCGGGCTGGTCGGGGATGAGGAACAGGTTGACCACGACGCAGGCGGCGTCGAGCCGTAACGCTTGCTCGACAGGCCGCTCAATGGACTGGGAGAATACATGGCGCGGCAGCGTCTTGCTGTAGACGTTGGCCACATCGGTGCGCAGGACGAGCGCGGGCTTGGCCTGACCGGGGATGGCCTGGAGGACAGGGGCCTGGCCGGAGCTGAGTTGGATCGCATCGGGGTTCGCGGCGACGATCGTCGCCACGGCCCGGCGGATATCCTCGATCCCGCTGAGGAACGAGCCCTCGTTGAAGAAACCGTGATCGATCGCGACATCGAAACACTTGCCGTCGGGGGCGAACAATCGCTGTAGTCGTGCCGTGACACCCATACCGTCGTCTCCTCATACTGCCCGCCGACTTATCGGCGCGATACGTAGGATTGGTTCTCGCGCATCCGCATGGCGCCCGAGGGCTTGACAAGCCGCTCTCTTCTTGGTAACGTTATCGCATCTAAAGGGAACGTTATCATAGAGACACCGGGTCCGTCAAGAGGAGAGGTGACGCGATGGAGTGGTACCCGATCAAGCTCACGACCCACGTCAGGAGCTACGCGTTCGGCGAGCGCCTGATACCCGATCAGCTTGGCAAGCGGAATCTGCCGGCAGGAATCGTGGCCGAGACCTGGGAGATCAGCGACTACCGCGACACGACCGGCACGGTCACCAACGGCGCCTTCGCCGGACGCACCCTCCACGATCTTGTTCACGCGCACCCCCACGAGGTCGTCGGCGCGGGCTGGCGCGGCCCGCACTTCCCTCTGCTCGAGAAGTTTCTCGACGCGTCGCACATGCTGCCCGTCCACCTGCATGCCGACGACGCCACGGCGCGCCGTGTCTACGGTGAACCGAACGGCAAGACCGAGGCATGGCATATCCTCTGGGCCGCGCCGGGTGCGACGATTCTGGCGGGTGTCACGCCGGGTATCACGCGCGACGAGCTATGCGCCGCGTTCAAGGCGCAGGCCTACGACGCGGTCATGCCGCGCCATCCCATCCGCGCCGGCGACACGGTCTATGTGCCGGGTGGCGTCATCCACGCCTTCGGCCCCGACACGCTCATCTTCGAGGTGCAGCAGACCTCCGACCTCACGCGAACCGTCATGCCCGCGGACCTCTACGGCAACCGCTACAGCCTCGCCACATGGGAAGCTAACATCGATGCGACGCTCGACGAACTGCGCGCGGAGTACGGGCCGCGCCCCAACCCGGGCCTCGCACGCGAGGACGGTGCCAACCGCTACGTCGTCGGCTGCGCCGGTCCCCACTTCGCGCTGGAGCGATGGACCCTGACCGAGCCGCATCTGGAGCCGGCGCACCCCCGCCGTTTCCTGACGCTCTCCAACGTCGGCGACCCGGTGCGGCTCGACTACGCGACGGGCTCCGACACGCTGGATCGCGGCGAGTCGTGCCTGCTACCAGCCGCCATCGGCGCGGTCCAGGTCGTGCCCTGCGGCGACGCCAGCCTCATCGCGTGCTACGTGCCCGACCTGGACCGCGATGTCGTGGAGCCGTTGCGCGCGGCGGGATACGCCGACGGCGAGATCGGCCGCTTGGGGAACATCGGTGTTGTAGGCGCGAAAAAGTCTGGGGCTACACGGCGGCAAGCGGGAGTACGTGCCGTTGCTGCCAGTACAACTCCCATCCCCCGTTGAGCATCAGGGTGCGCCCGCCCTCCATGTCGTGGCTGCGGTCCTCGCCGCCGCCCTCGTCGGCGCGTACGCGGCCCTCGCCGTCCTGCTCATCGTCGCCGTCCTGCGCGTCGTGCGGCCCCACCTGGACGGCCACCGCTAGCCCTTGCGGGAGCGCCGCCGCCCTCTGGCGTGGTGCGACGAGCCCATCCAGGGACCTCAGATCGTAGCGCTATTTTGGTGCTACTGGCCCCCAAAACGTAGCGCTAATCGTAGCTCTAGTGCTACAGGCATGGCGCTACGATAGCGCTACGTTTTGAGCGTGAAAATGGGGGGTTGGCGCTACGATGGCGCTACTCTTTATCCTGGGCGCTACACCACCCGTAGCGCTACACCACCCGTAGCGCTAGCGCCATCGTCGCTCTAGCACCACCGTCGCGCTACCCCCCTCCCGGTAACGCCCGCGCACAGGGCCGGCCCCGCGCGCAGCGACGGGGCCGAGGGTATGGGCCAGGCGTCCGGGCTCAGGAGCGATCACGGACGGCGGCAAGGGACGCGTCGGCGTCGCACGACAGACCGTCCGGCCGGTCGCAATGCCGGCACCTGCGATACTGCGAGAGGGAGGGGCCGGCGGCGCCACCCAGGGCCACGGCGAGGGCAAGAAGCGAGAGCAGGGCGGGGCGCATGGCACGGACGACGGTCGCGTATTGGCAGCACGTCGGCACCGGCGAGGTGTTCGCCGTGTGGGTGGATGCCGCCGGCCGGATCGTGAGCGCCCGCGGCCCCCTCGCCCCCGCCGACATCGAAGCCGCGCTCTTCGGCGATCCTGTGCGCGGTGCCGCGTTGTGCGACTTGCCCACACCCGCCAACACGCCCCCTGACGAGGAGACCGACGCCGCCGCCCTGGACCATGTGCCCGGTGTCACCCTCGACCGGGAGGCGGACTACATCATTCTCCCGCTTTGGCACTCCGCCCGCCCGGCCATCGGACACCACGACGATGACGGGGACGGCACCTGATGGGGCCGACGCGCTGGCCGCCCCCTGCCGTGCCGGGCTGGAACGAGCGGGTTGGCCTCGGTGGCGCTCCTCGTCCTCGTCGCCGGGCATCTGCGCGCCGCCGAGGCCGGACCCCTGACGCCCGACCGCCTGGCCCGCTTTGTCGCCGGTCACGACCTCCCCGCGCTCGTGGCCACCTGTGAGGGGAGCCCGAGCGAGCAGGCGCGCCACGGCGCCCACCAACTGCGCCGCCTCATCCGCGCCGGCCAGGCCCAGGTCTACCAGCGCGTCATGACGGGTATCCCCGTCGCCCTCACCGACCCCTTCTTCCGCCTCGACCTCGCGCGCGCCGCCCGTCAGGCCGGTCTCGACATCTTCCCGCCGACGGGACCGGGCGGGTGAGCGCGGAGCCACGAGCGCGGCCCCGTCGGCGGGGTGGGGAGAGGGGATCATCGTCGCGCGGCGTGGGACCACGGGTGGTCCCGGAACCACGCCCCTTATCCCCATAGGACCATCAGGCGCGCGGGCTAGCCTGGTACGCTCTGGGTAGAGACCCTGGACCACACAGGAGCGCGCATGATCCCGCCACCCGTCCCCGCCCCCGCCGTGCTCACCGCCGCCCAGGAGCGCGACTTGGCGCGCACGATCCGCGCCGGCCGCCGCGCCCGCCTGCTGGCCCAGCGCCACCTCGCCGCGCGCCTGCGCCGCGACCTCCCCCCCGCCGTCTCCGCACGCACCGCCGCCGCCGCCGTCCTCGCCGCCCTCCTCCCGCGCCTGCCCCTCGCCCCGGCCGCCCTCCCCGCCGTCGTCGGCCCCCTCTTGCCCCAGGCCCTCACCGCCGACGCCCGCGCGCGCCTCCTCGCCGGACTCGTCGCCTGGCCGCTCGACCAGGAGGCCCTCCGCGCTGGCGACGCGGGCCGCGTCGCCTTCGTCGCCGCCAACGGGCGCCTCGTCGTCGCCCTCGCCCGGCGCTACCAGCACCGCGGCCTCCCCCTCGACGACCTCGTGCAGGAGGGCACCGTCGGCCTCCTGCGCGCCG
>JAABUZ0100004230.1_pt1 | contig 20056 bp, 21 predicted proteins | sample 5562091 | NCBI WGS metagenome assembly JAABUZ01 (sample SAMN12813069, study PRJNA571459) | rock metagenome | isolation source: Antarctica rocks | place: Antarctica: Victoria Land, Linnaeus Terrace sud | collected 2015-12-21 | reverse complement strand
AGCCGACGATGGACGAGATCGACGCCATCGCGAGCCGGGGCGGCATCTCCGCGGGCGTGCCGACCGGTTTCATCGAACTCGACGAGGTGACCAACGGGCTGCACCCGGGGCAGATGATCATCGTCGCCGCCCGTCCTGGCGTCGGCAAGGCGTTGGCGCTTGACACCCCACTGCCCACGCCGACCGGCTGGACGACCATGGGCGATGTGGCGGTGGGTGATCTGCTGCTCGACGCCGACGGCCGGCCAACCCGCGTGGTTGCCGCGACCGGGGTGCTCACCGAGCGCCCGTGCTACGAGGTCGAGTTCTCCGATGGCAGCGTGCTGGTGGCCGATGCGCAGCATCAGTGGTTGACGCAGGCACGTGATTCCCGGCGCGGCCCGCAGAACAGACGCTCGGCCGCGGCGGTACGGACGACCGGGGAGATCGCCGAGTCCGTTCGGTGCAAGACGGCGGATGCCCGGGTGAACCATTCGGTGCGCAATGCCGGAGCGTTGCAGCTACCTGAGCAGAAGCTGCTTGTACCGCCATACACACTCGGGGCCTGGCTCGGTGACGGAACCAGCGCCGCCGCGCAGATCACGAGTGCAGACCCGGCGATCGTGATGCGCATCGAGGCGGAGGGAATTGTTGCGACGAAGGCGCAGACCGTGGCACTGCGTTATCAGCTGCAGCTTCCCGGGGCTGCGGCCGTAGCGGTACGGCGGTGCATCATCTGCGCCGCACTCTTCATTCCGCGCACCAGTCAGGTACGGACCTGTGGTCGCTCGTGCGGAGCGAAGGTCCAGTTGGTGGCTGACCCGGTTCCAGCTCCCACATGTGCGGACTGCGGCGGGGCGTCCTGCGGGTTGAGGCGCTGCCAGGCTTGCCACACCAAGTTCGGGACGCTGCAGGGTCGGCTGCGCACCATTGGGGTGCTCAGTAACAAGCACATCCCGGAGACGTATCTCCGTTGCTCAGAGGCGCAACGCCGCGCGTTGCTGGCTGGGTTGCTGGACACCGACGGCACCGTCACAGCCGGCGGCTCCGTCCAGTTCTCAGTCACCAATGAGCGGCTCATCCGTGACGTCGAGGAACTCATCGTGAGCCTGGGGTACCGGTGCCAACTCAGCAGCAAGGTGGTGCGCGGGCGAACCGCAGCGTCCTCCGTTGCCTTCACGCTCACGTTCGCCACCGACGATGTGGTGTTCGAGCTGCCGCGAAAGCAGCGGCTGCACAAGGAGCGACGCGCGAGTTCGAGCCAGGTCCGCTCATCCTTGCGATACATCGTCGACGTCCGTCAGATTCCCAGCGTGCCGGTACGCTGCGTCGAGGTCGACAACGAGGCGCACCTGTATCTCGCGGGGCGGTCGATGATCCCCACCCACAACTCCACCCTCGGCCTCGACTGGTTACGCAGCTGCTCCATCAAGCACGGCATGCCCAGCGTCGTCTTCAGCCTGGAAATGAGCCGCACCGAGATCGTCATGCGGCTGCTCTCTGCCGAGGCCCAGATCCAGCTCGGCGCCATGCGGTCGGGAAAGATGACCGACAATGACTGGACGCGGCTGGCCCGCCGGATGGGGGAGATCAGCGAGGCGCCGTTGTTCATTGACGACTCGCCCAACCTGACGATGATGGAGATCCGGGCCAAGGCGCGCCGCCTCAAACAGCGCCACGGGCTGAAGCTGGTGGTGGTGGACTACCTGCAGCTGATGACGTCCGGCAAGAAGGTGGAGTCGCGTCAGCAGGAGGTAAGCGAGTTCTCCCGCCACCTCAAGTTGCTGGCCAAGGAGCTGGAGGTGCCGGTGGTCGCCATCAGCCAGCTCAACCGTGGTCCGGAGCAACGCACGGACAAAAAGCCGATGTTGTCCGACCTCCGTGAGTCCGGTTCGCTGGAGCAGGACGCGGACATGGTGCTGCTCATTCACCGACCCGATGCCTTCGAGCGCGACGATCCCCGCTCCGGCGAGGCCGATCTCATCTTGGGGAAGCACCGCAACGGCCCGTTGAAGACAATCACCGTGGCGCCGCAGCTGCACTACTCCCGCTTCGTCGACATGGCCCGGGGATAGTTCATCGATGTTTGTTTGTCGAGATGTAGCGAAGGAAATCCGCACCGACGCCAATGGTCGCCCCTCACCACGGATGACCCGAGACGACGAGTGGTGCACGGACGCTACGCGGAGATGTCAGCTTCAGGGGCCGAGTAGCTGCTCATGGAGCAGAGCTGCGAGCCACTGCGCGTACTCCTGGTCGGTCCAGCCGCACCTTTGGGTGGCACTGAGGTAAAGCTCGACGCCGGTCAGCATCCAGGCGCGATCGAGCGCGCGTTCCTCGCTGAGCTCCGAGGGCAGGGCGCGGACCTGGGCCAGCGAAGAGATCACCGCGCGGAGACCCTCGAGGCGACGCCGGTCGCCTTCGTCTCGGAGCTTGATGATCGCGGGGTCTCCGGCCGCGCCGTGGGCGGCCTGGATGGCGACCTTGCTGGCGGAGAACAGCACGACCGTCCACTGTGCGAAGGCGACCAGCTTGCGGTGTGGGTCCGTCTCCTCGGCAATGCGCCGCGTCCAGCCGGCGCCGTCCGCGTCGTGCTCCATCTGCAGCAACAGGGCCCGCACGATCGCACCCTTGGAGCCGAAGGACGCGTACACGGTCGGCGCAGCAATCCCAGCCCGCTCCGCGATGCGGGCCACTGTGGTGCCCCGGAATCCGTTCTCGGCGAACAGTTCACGCGCCGCCATGGCGATACGCCGCTGGGTGTCCGCGGCGCGCTCAGCACGCACGGGGGAACGGTAGGCCCGGCTCGTGCTCGGCTCTGCGGGTCCGTCGGAAGCAACCATTGCCGCACCCCCTCCTCATTCAGTAGAGTCAACTATATCGAATCTGTTAGGCTACGCGGGTAGCCACGTCCTAGCTGCGCCGACACGAGATGGAGAACGCCGATGCCAGGTCAACGGATCGGATCGCTGATCGCCGCGGTGTTCGGGCTGATCTACGTGCTGGTCAACACCGGACCGTTGTCAACGGGTTGGACGCTGACGCTTCGGGTGCTGGCCGCGGTCGCGTTCGCCGCGGTGCTTATCGCGGTCTTTCGTTGCGGTGTTCCGTCCCGGGACCGCGGTGGGCACGAGCGGCGGGTGTTCGGTCGCGGGTATTGGTTCGTGGTTGCCGCCGAGCTTATAGTGCTGTTCCTGGGTGCACGCGTGCTCAGCGGCCCGCTCGACGAGCCCGCGGCTGGGGTGGCCTGGGTGTCTGTGGTGGTTGGCGTGCACTTCTTTGTCCTCGCCGTTGTCTTCGGGCAGCGGTTCTTCCATCGGCTCGGCGGTGTGATCACCGCCTGCGGTGTTGTCGGGCTGGTCCTCGCGTCCGCCGACGCAGGACAGCCGACGATCGCCCTGGTTTCTGGCGTGCTGCCGGGCGCCGTACTCCTCGGCTTTGGCTGGTGGGGCGCGCATCGCACCATCCACCGTGAAGCAGCTCGAGTCGGTGCGCCCATCACCAGCCGTGCGACGTAGCGTGCTACTCAGGGACGTCTCGCTGCAGCCGCCGCCGAAACAATGGATCCATCAGCCATCGCACCGGGGTAAAGCTGAACAGAGTCTGCGGGTGACCTGCGCACCGCCCTCGACCGCGACGCGCCGCCCCGGTATTAGCCGTGATGGCGCACGATGTTGAGCACGTTGCCGTCTGGTGCACGCACGAGGAACCGGCGCACACCCCACGCCTCGGTTGTGATGGGGTGCACGATCTCGTAGCCGCGCTCCTGAGCTTCCTTATAAGCACCGTCGACGTCATCGGTGAGGACGGACGCGACCGAGTCTTCCGGGGCAGTGGCGTCGTGCGTGACGAGCTGGATATTGGCCCCGGTGTCAGGTGAGGTGTAGCGGGCCACCCACCCCATGTTGAACTCCTCGGTACTTAACCCGAGGTAATCGGTGTAGAAGCTCTTAGCCCCGTCGACGCCGGCCACGCCAAGGTTGGCCATGATGTGCGCGACTCGCATGCTGTCCTCCAGCTTGCAATGGAAATTGTGATCGAACACTCTTACCGTCGAGGCAGGTGCTTGTGCACTCTTGGCCGATGATTGGGTTCAATCTTGCCAGTTCATCGTGGCCACGCACTCACCGATCCTGCTCGCGCTGGAACCGCTTGCGATCGACGATCGCCCGATCGATCTCGCCTGCCGCCACGAGCTGCCCCGTGTGGTCGATTGCCCGGACGAGGAACGTGAGTCGTCGGCCAGCGGCTGCGGCCGGCGGGTCGGCGATGACCTCGACGGTACCTCCGACTGTCGTCGCGCGACGGTGCTCGATGCGCACCGCTGTGCCGACGGTGGTCTGGTCCGGTCCGGTGAACTGCGCGGCGGCTTGCACGGTCGCGGCCTCTATCCACGCAATCAGCCGCGGGGTAGCGAGAACAGGCACATCGCCGCTGCCGACGGCTGCTGCGGTATCAGCATCGGTCACCGCGTATCGCATGACACCCATGGGACAACAGGCTGCACGACGACCAACCGCAGGTCAAAGCGGCGGCGCACTCGCGGCGCGCATCAGTACTTGACGCGGAAGTTGGCGATCAGCGTGATGGTGTTGCCGTCGGGGTCCGTGATCGTGGAAAGCTCGACACCCTTGTTGGCCGGCTGGATCTCGCCCACCGCCATGCCGCGTCGTTGAAGCTCGCGGAGATGGCCGTCGAGGTCATCGACGGCGAGATTGAACAGGCCGGACCCGGCGCGCTGGGTGTCGACGGTCACCTGGAGCCATGCGCCCGGCACCAACTGCCACTCCACGAGGTTGGGCATGGGGTGGTTGTCGGCTGGGCGCCCGAAGAGCTGTTGGTAGAAGGCGTGAGCCGCCGTGATGTCAGAGACAGGGAGAACGGCGAGGACGTGCTCGATGGACATGCTGCTCCCTATGGTCGAAGTTGAAGCCCGCGTCGATCGCCGCGCTCACGATCGACCTACTGTGATGACGACTCCAGGAGGCCCTGGGACTCATCGCTCCGGCGCATTCCGGGTGCGTGGTGACCGAAGCGGCGGCCGGGTACGGTCCGAAAGGTGCCGTCTTCCGCCGAGCTCGTGAACACGTTCCGCTCCTTGCATGTACCTGGGCATCCGCTGCTGCTGCCTAATCCGTGGGATGTGGGAACCGCCAAACTGCTCGCAGAGCTGGGCTTTCAGGCCTTGGCGACGACCAGCAGCGGCTATGCCGCGACCTTGGGCCGGCCGGACGGTTCCGTCACCAAAGAAGAGGCGCTCAAGCACGCGGCGGCGATGGTCGCGGCGGTGCCGGTGCCGGTGTCGGCAGACCTGGAGAACGGCTTTGGTGGCGACCCGGAGACGGTATTCGCCACGGTGTCCGAGGCCGTCGACGTCGGCTTGGCGGGCTGCTCCATCGAGGACTTCAGCGGCGTTCCCGGGGCTCCGATCTATGACCGCGGCCGGGCCGCTGAGCGGGTGGCGGCCGCCGCCGACGCTGCGCACACCGGCGCAGGATTGGTGCTGACGGCGCGAGCGGAGAACTTCGTGCACGACATCCCCGATTTGGCCGACACGATTGGCCGCCTGCAGGACTACCAGCAAGCTGGGGCGGATGTCTTGTATGCCCCGGGGTTGACGTCCATCGCAGACATCCGCAGCGTGCTCAGCTCGATCGACCGGCCGCTCAACGTGCTCGTTCGTCCCGGTCTTGTCAGTGTGGCGCAATTGGCCGAGGCCGGCGTGGCCCGCATCTCCGTGGGTGGCGCCTTCAGCCACGTTGCCATGGATGCCCTGGCCCAGGCGGGGCGCGAGCTGCTCGACGACGGCACCTACGGGTTTCTCGATCAGGCTGCGCACGGTCGCGACATCATGGCCACCGCGCTCGGCGACCGGTAAGGGCGGCTATCCCCTTGCAGCCATCTGCTCCTCCCATCGCGGGATGAGTCGGGCGCGGGAGCGGTCGAATCGGGCCTTGCTTCGTGCTCGTGATGCGATGGACCGCACCTATGCGCAGCCGTTGGATGTGCCGTCCCTGGCCCGCATCGCGCACGTGTCGCAGGCGCATTTCATCCGGACGTTCTTGGCGACGTTCGGCGAGACGCCGCACCGGTATCTGCAGCGGCGGAGGGTGGAGCGGGCGATGTTTTTGCTACGCGAGACCGAACGCAGCGTGACCGATATCTGCTCCGACGTCGGCTTCGGCAGCGTGGGCACGTTCAGTAGGACCTTCGGCGCGATCGTAGGCATTCCGCCGACGGCCTACCGGGTGCGCGCCAAGAGCCACGCGGTGCCTTCGTGCTTCACCCGGGCGTGGACGAGACCGAGCAGTTTCGGATAAGCACCGCCGGCACCGTGGCGCTTAGCGTTGCTCGCATGATGATTAACGCGATCACCCTCAGCCAGCTCTACGTCCTGGACCAGAAGGAGGCACTGGACTTCTACGTCGGCAAGCTCGGCTTGGAAGTGAAGAACGACGTCGATTTCGGGTTCATGCGGTGGCTCACGGTGGGGGTACCCGGCGACGGGTCCCGGGAGATCCTGCTGGAATTGCCCGGCCCGCCGGCGATGAGCGAGGACGACGCGGCCCAGGTCCGCGAGATGGTCAGCAAAGGCGCGACGGGCGGCTGGATCGGGGTGACCACCGACGACTGCCGCAAGACCTATGCGGCGCTGCTCGCGGCCGGGGTCGACGTCACCGAGGAACCGCAGGAACGCCCCTACGGCATCGACTGCGCTGTGCGGGACCCGTTCGGCAACAAGATCCGCATCTCCCAGATGAATCCCATCCCGGCCTCGCAGCCATGACCCGCTCGACATCGCCTCGCACAAGCGAACCTCGCATCTGGGCGTCGGGGACATCCCGGTACAGCCGCACGCTGCTGACCTGTGGTGCCGTCGCCGGACCCCTCTACGTCGTGACCGGCTTGTTTGAAGGCTTGAACCGCAGCGCGGTGCCACCTGGGGACCACGCCTGCTCGCCACCTACGGCGTGGGACTTTTCTGTGCCGGCCTGTTCGTCGCCGACCCGTTGGCAGGATTCCCGCCCGGTACACCCAGCGGCGCCCCGGCACACGTCAGCTGGCACGGGAACCTGCACTTCGTCTTCGCGGGCATCGCCTTCATCGCCCTGATCGCGGCCTGTTTCGTCTTTGCCCGCCGCTTCGCCGGTCGTGGCCACCCGGGGTGGGCACGTTTGTCGTTCAGCACCGGCCTGCTCTTCGTTGCCGCGTTCGTGGGGGTTGCCACCGGATCGTCCTCCGCCTGGATCGTCGTGGGTTTCGGCCTCGCCGTGGTCCTCGCCTTCACGTGGATCACGCTCATCTCGGTTCAGTTCATGGCCGGGGCGGCAGCCGCTTGACTTAACGTGACGTGAGCATCCGGGGGGCGACGGCGAGGAGAAGGCGATGCAGCGAGAAGAGGTACTGACGGTCTGCGCCGGTAAGACCGGGGCCAGCAAGGACTACCCGTTCGGCGACGGTGTGGCCGTGTTCAAGGTTGCCGGCAAGACGTTCGCGCTGGTCTCCCTCGACGACCACGTCGGGCAGGTGAGTTTGAAGTGCGATCCGGAGCTGGCGTTGGCCCTGCGCACTCTTCATCCGGCCGTCACGCCCGGATTCCACTTGAACAAGCGGCATTGGAACAGCGTCACGCTCGACGGCTCGATCGACGAGGAACTGCTGGCCGAGATGATCGACGACTCCTACGACCTGGTGGTTGGAAAGCTGCCCAAGGCCGTGCGGGAACGCCTGCTGTCCCGGTAACGACCCCCAGGCAGGGCTAGAACAAACGTTCGATCTCGCGTTATGCTGATGGTGTGACGAGAGCACTGCAAGCGTCCCTCTTCGATGACGCCGCCGAGGGTCCACGGTTGGGTGAGCTGAGCGACGGACTCACCCGCCGGGAGCTGACCGATGGCGCATGGATCGATCTGCGGCCGGGCTGGCTCACCGGATCGGAGGAGCTGTTCACTCGCTTGGCGGAGGGCGTGCCCTGGCGGGCCGAGCGGCGGCAGATGTATGACCGGATGGTGGACGTGCCGCGCCTCGTTTGTTTCTACGATGCGGACACCGCGTTACCGCACCCGCTGCTTCCCACGGCTCGGACCGTACTGAGCGAACACTACCGACCGGAGCTGGGCGAGCCGTTCACCACGGCGGGGCTGTGTTACTACCGCGACGGGTCCGACGGCGTCGCTTGGCACGGGGACCGGATCGGCCGCGGCAAGACAAGAGACACGATGGTGGCGATCCTGTCGTTGGGCGCACCTCGTCCGTTGTCGCTGCGCCCGCGCGGCGGGGGCCACTCGCTGCGCTTTGCGGTGGGCCACGGCGACCTGCTGGTGATGGGAGGCAGCTGTCAACGCACCTGGGAGCACGCCATTCCGAAGTCGACCCGGGCCGTCGGACCACGGATCAGCGTCCAGTTCCGGCCCCGCAACGTCCGCTGAGGCACTCAGAGGCGGGCGATGACCTCGTCGAGCATCGGGCTCGTTCAGTTTGCCGGTGAAGGTGTTCTGCTGGCTCACGTGGTAGCTGCCGAGCAGCTGCACGGCGTGGCCGCCGGTCGTGATCAGGGGTGCCTGCGCGGCGTGGCCGAACCTCGGCTTGGGGGTGGGCACCACCCAGCCAAGGCGGCGTGCACTGGCCAGCGCGGCGTCCCAGCCGATGCTGCCGAGGGCGAGTATCGAGCGCAGGCTGGGGGCGGCGAGGGTCAGGTCTCGGTCGAGCCAGTGCCCGCAGGTCTGCCGCTCTGCCGGGGTGGGCTTGTTGGCCGGGGGTGCGCAGCGAACCGCCGCGACGATGCGCACGCCCGTGAGGGTCAGGCCGTCGCCGCTGGCGACGCTGCTCGGCTGGTTCGCGTAGCCCGCGCGATGCAGGGCGGCGTAGATCCAGTCGCCGCTGCGGTCGCCGGTGAACATCCGGCCCGTGCGATTGGTTCCGTTCGCGGCGGGGGCGAGCCCGACGACGAGGATGTGCGGATGCGGGTCACCGAAGCCGGGGCCCGGCCTGCCCCAGTACGGCTGGGTGGCGAAGGATGCCCGCTTTCCTTCACTCGCCACGCCCTCCCGCCATCCGACCAACCGCGGGCAGGCACGGCACACCGACACCCGGGCATCGAGCTCGGCGGCATTTGCCGCGGAGGACGCCAGCCGACCTACCTGGGCCGCGGTCGTCGCGACCGGCGTCGTGTCCGTCGCCGGATCGCCCGGCCAACCGGTACCCGGAGGCACCGGCGAGGCGAACAGCTGACTGGTCACCGGGTGCGGGAGCTGCACAGGCTGTCCTCCAAGCTCGGCCGAGTCTCTGGGCTCAGCGCAGCGGGTCGAAATGCCGCATCACCTCGGCGTCCCCGCGACCGGTGAGCGCGTCGGCCAACAGGCGGCCGGTGAGCGGACCGAGGGCCACGCCCCACATGCCGTGGCCGCCCGCCACATACACGCGTGGGGAACGGGTCACGCCCACCAAGGGCAGCCCGTCGGGTGTGCACGGCCGCGACCCTACCCATTCTTCCTGGCGGGCAGCCCAGTCGATTCCAGTCAGCATCGGACGGGTCGCGTCCACAATGGCTTGCACGCGGCGACGGTCCAGCGGTGCATCGGGACTGCGGAACTCCATCATCCCGGCGACTCGCAAGCGGTCGCCCAACGGTGTGCACGCCACCCGCTGGGCGGGAAAGTAGATCGGGTTCTTCGGCACCGACTCCGGCCGAACGCTGAAGCTGTAGCCGCGTCCGGCCTGCACCAGGGTGCGCACGCCGAACGGTCGCGCCAAGGTCGTGAGCCGGGCGCCGTTGGCCAACACCACCCGATCCGCTGCCAGCTGCTCGCCGCCGGTCGATACCAGCCGCACGCCGGACGCGCCCTGGTCGCGCACCGCGACGACCGTCTGGCCGGCGACGATCTCGGCGCCGCGCTGGCGGACGGCATCCGCCAGCGCGGCCATGAATCGCGGCGGGTTGATGAACCGCTGGTGCGCCAGCCGCAGACCCACTCGCACCCCCTCGCCGATGGACGGCTCCAGGGAACGGACCTCCTCGCCGTCGAGCAACTCGTAGTCCACCTCGCCGCCTGCCGCCACGACCTGGCGCAGCTCGGCCACCAAGGCGGACCGATCCACGCCGGAGCCGAACGCCGCCAGGAAGGGGTCGGCCAGCTGCGCCTGCTCGGCCACGCCGCCCTGGGCCAGCTCGTCGTATGCAGCGAGTGCGAGCGGGTTCACCTCGGTGTAGACCGCCATCGCGGACTTCCACTTGGCGGCGGTGCAGTGGCGAGCGAACCCGACGAGGAAACGCAGCAGCCGCAGATCCGTCGTGAACGGCACGTACACCGGCGAGGACGGGCTCAGCACCGCCTTGACGCCGTAGGCCAACATCCCGGGCTCCGGAAGCGGCAACGTCAGCGCGGGCGCAAGCCAGCCGGCGTTGCCCCAGGAGGAGTCGGCGGCCACCCCACGGCGATCGACGACGGTGACGCGGACACCGCGCTCCTGCAGGAACCAGGCGGTGGACAGGCCGACGGCGCCCGCGCCGACCACCACCACATGATCGGGAGCACCACCGCGCATCACGCCCTCCCGCCGCCGCCCCCGTGGCTCACTCTCTCAGTGTGGACCTCCCCGTAGGGTGGGGCGTCGTGATCATGGTGAGTACGGACGGCTCGTGCCTACGCAATCCTGGTGGTGCCATCGGATGGGCGTGGGTAAACCACGAGGGTCCCACCGGCTCGGGCGGCGAGGCCTCGGGCACGAACCAGATCGCCGAGCTACGCGCGGTGCTGGAGGCGATTTCCGCGCACCCGGGGCCCGACGAGCTGGTGATCGAGTCGGACTCGCAGTACGCCATCAAGTGCGCCTCGGAATGGATCCATGGCTGGCGGCGCAAGGGGTGGAAAACGGCCGCCGGGAGTCCGGTGAAGAACCTGGTCCTGATCCAGGCGATTGATGCCGCCATCACCGCCCGGGCCGGCGCCGTGCGGTTTCAGTGGGTGCGCGGACACGTCGGCAACCACTTCAACGAACTCGCCGACAAGCTCGCCGGCACAGCCGCGGCTGCGATGGTCGGCGCGGCCGCTCCCCCGCCGCCGAACGAGGCAGCCACGCTCTTCTAGCGGCCCCCGCCTCTCCGCCAAGTTGCACAACTGGGGCGTTCACGCCCCAGCAATTCCGCCATGTTGCACAACTTGGCGCCGTACGGGGCCGCCGCGGCAGCCATGTTGCACAACTTGGCGGCAAGGAAGCGGGGGTCAGCCCAGTAGGGGGAACGAACGGTGTCCGGCCAGGAGATTCATCGCCTCCTGCAGCGCGTCGACGACCTCCTGGTACTTGCGCTGCACATAGTCGTCGTCCTCCGCCAGGGCCGGATCGTCGCCCACGTCGATCGGGGCGAGGAACTCGGTCCGGATCTTGGCGGGCAGGGGAATCTGCGGAACGACCCCGGGGGCAATGCCGAACGGGAAGCCCAGCGCGATGGGGAAGGCCTTGGCCCGCATCAGCTTGTCCAACCGCAACAGCTTGGCCAGCGATCGCCCCTCGGTCAGCATGAACAGGGTGTCCGAGCCACCGATGCTGGCGACCGGCACGATCGGCACCCCGCTGCGAATCGCGAGCTTGATGAACCCGGTGCGGTCGTCCAGGATGACCTGGTCCCGCTTGGTCCAGGGCCGCAGGGCATCGACGTCACCGCCGGGCCAGAGGATTACGTCGTGGCCGGCGTCGATGGCCTCGGTGATCGCCGATCGGGTCGCGGGCACCGTCCCGATCTTGCGCAGGAACATCCCCCACCCGGGCAGGGACATCAAGACGTCGTGGGCCGTGCCGTGCAGCGCGCGGCTGTTCCCGAAGTGCCGAAACCACTGGAAACCCGTCAGGTACGCCTCGATCGGCAGCAGGCCACTGGCATGCACGCCGATCAGCAGCACCGGAGCCTCCGGCAGCCGTTCCCAGCCCTTGATCTCCATCCGGAAGTAGTAGTCGAGCACGGGCTTGGAGGCCCAGACGAGGAACTGCTGAAATCGTTCCCCTGCGCCGTCGAGGGAATAGTCGTTGGCTCGCCGATCAATCAGGCCCCGTAGACCACCTGCACTGTCCGACTTGGACATCGGGCTCCCTTCCGTAGTGGCATCGTGCCTCTCGACACGCAGACTCTAGAACCCCGGCCGGTGTGGTGCCGGTTAACGGCGCAGGCCACGAGTTGAGTTCGAATCGGCACGGGGGCCTCGATGGAGATACTGCAACGTGTTCTACCCTCGATGCTGCGGTGCGCATTCCGGCGCTCCGCCGGACAGGAGGCTGCAGCGTGCTGAACGACTTGTCGTGGAGCGGGGTGCGGAGAATGGTCGCCCTACCCGTTCTCGCGGAGCAACACGAAGGCCGGCTCGTGGAACTACCGGGCCGCGGTCGCACCTTTGTCGCCGACGTGGGCCCCCGGGATGCGCCAACCCTGATGCTGTTGCATGCATTGGCCTGCACGGCGCTGTTGACCTGGTATCCCGTACTCGAGGAACTGAGCAAGCACTATCGGGTGGTGCTGCCCGATCTGCGCTGGCACGGGCAGGGCATCCGCGCACCTGGCTCCACCTTGGACGATGCCGCTGGTGACGTCGTCGCGGTCGCGGATGCCTTGGAGATCGAGAAGTTCGTGTCCGTCGGCTATTCCATGGGCTCACTCGTTTCCCAGCTTGCCTGGCGCCACCACCCCGAGCGGATCGCCGGACTGGTGCTGTGCGCGACGAGCAGCTCGTTTCGGCGCAGCAATGCCGACCGGCTGGCGATGCGGGTCGCCGACGTGGCCCTGGCCAGCACCCGTCGCCGGGCCACCCGGCTGGCCGCGCTGCCGCCGCAGGCGCGTCTGCCGGTGGAGGAGACCTACCGGTGGGCGATGGCGGAATTCCGCTCGACGAGCGCGCTGGCCGTCGGTCAGGCCGTCTCCGCTATCAGCAACTTCGATTCTTCCGAGTGGGTCGGCGACATCGATGTGCCCACCTCGATGGTGATCACCGCTCGCGACCGGGTGGTCTACCCGGGCCGGCAGCGGTGGATCGCCCGGCAGATCTACGGGTCCACGAGCTACGAGATCCCGGCCGGCCACGCCGCATGCGTGCTGGAGACGGACAAGTTCAAGCCGGCGCTGCTGGCGGCCTGCGCCTCAGTTGCTGGCCGCCTCGGCTGAGCTGTTCTCGGGTGCGCTCTTCTTGGATGCGCCGTTGCGTGCCGCAGCCTCACCCGAGGGGCCCACCCGCGCCGAAGCATTCTTCGCCGCCGTTTGCTTGGCCACCGCTTTCCTCGGCGCCGTTTTCTTGGCGACTTTCTTACTAGCGGTTGCCGCCTTTCGCGCGGCCGGTTTGCGGGCGGACTTCGCGCCGGTGTGCTGACGGGCGGCGGCGAGTAGCGCGTCCACCGCCCTGGGCATCTCGTCGGCGAGCAACCAAGTGTTGGGTACCTGTTCCTGGCAGGCGATGATGCCGATGTCGAGGTGTCCGTTGTTGGACAGCACCGTGACGTTCAGCCCCGCACCGTGGAAGACCGGTCCCAAGGGGTACAGGCCGAGTACCTCGGCGCCGAGGAAGTACAGCGGCACCGGAGGTCCGGGAACGTTCGAGATGACCAGGTTGTGCACCACGGGATGCTTCTCCGCCAGCCGGAGCCCGGAGTACGCCCGGACCGCGAGCCCGAAGGTGGTCGGCGCCGCGAACTGCGCCCAGTCCTGCAGAATTTCGGCACTGATGGTCTGGTGATGTTCCTTGGTGACCTTGTTGTCCGCGGCGATGGTCTGCAGGCGCTCCACCGGGTCGGCGATGTCGGTCGGCAGCGAGGCGAACACTCCGGACACCTTGTTGCGCCCTTCGGCGGCGGTTTCGCCGTGTACGGACACCGGAACCATGGCGAGCAGGGGACTGTCGGGAAGCTCGCCACGAGCCTCCAGATAACCGCGCAGGGCCCCGGCGCAGAGCGCGAGCACCACGTCGTTGACCGTGGTGCCGAAGGCGTTCTTGATCTCCTTGACGGCGGCAAGGTCGACGCCGGCGTACCCGATGCTGCGGTGCCCGGTGATGGTGCCGTTGAACGAGGTGCGCGGCGCGGTGAACGGCGGCCGCATGGCCGCGCCGCGGCGGGAGCGCAGGATCCAATCACTGGCCACCGCGACCGTCGAGGGCAGCAGCCGCACCATTTCCACCGGTCGCATGGCCATCCGGCTGATTCCCTGGGCGGTCAGCCGCAGGTCGCTCGGCGCGCGCAGGGGCTTGTACTTGGTGTCCAGCTTGGGCCGGGGGGCGTCCGGCTCGATCCCGCACAATGCCGACATCAGATTGGAACCACTCACCCCATCGACGCTCGCGTGATGCATCTTGGTCATGACCGCGATCTTCCCGTCGGCCAGACCCTCGATCACCCAGAACTCCCACAGCGGACGCTTGCGGTCCAAGGGCTGCCCGGCGATGTGCCCGCAGGCCTCGGCGAGTTCCTCCCTGCCACCCGGCGCCGGCACCGCGGTGCGGTGCAGGTGGCGGTCGATGTCGAAGTCGGCATCATCGATCCACACGGGATGATCCAGGTTGAACGGGGCGTCGTGCAGCTTGCGGCGAAACGCCGGCGTCGCTCGGGTTCGGAGGTAGAGCTCGTGCTTGAGCTTGCCGAAGGAGTAGCCGCCGGGCACCGTCGACGGGTCGAGAACCAGCAGCCCGCACACGTGCAACAGCTGTGTCGGAGTTTCCAGATAAAGGAAGCTGGCGTCGAGACCGCTGAGGCGTTCCATCTGCGCGATGTTAGCCGCAAGATAGAACAAGTTCTAGATACCGGCTAGTATTGTTCGATGAGCGAAGGCTTTCTGGTCCGACAGTTGATTCAGCTGGGTTTGGTGGGCAACGCGATTCGTCCGGTGCCCGGCGCCTGGCCCTCGATTCCGGCCTTCTTCGCCGGCTGGCTCACCGCCGAGCTGGCTCCCCATCTGTTCGCGTCCACCGTCGTGGATACCGCGGTCCATTTCGCGCGTCGGGGGCTGCGGGATGAGAACGCCAAGCTCGGCCTCGCACTCGCTGGCCTCTCCGCCGCCGGCCAGGTGAAGTTGATGCTCGACGCGCAGCGCGCAAAGTCCGAAGTGGAGCAGGCGCTGCAGGAGACACTCGGCGCGGACTACGCCCAGGGCCTGGAGCGCGAGCCCGACGCCGAGGATCTCGCCACTCCCTGGGGTCAGTTGGTGATGCCGTTCCGGATGCGTAACCGGGAGGTCGTCCGCGAGCCGGACATCGCCTACGCAGACGGCGGCTCGCGCTACCGGCTCGACATCTACCACGGCCGCGAAGCGCAGCAGGGCAGGCCGGTGTTGCTGCAGGTGCACGGTGGGGGCTGGATGATCGGGCACAAGGCGCAACAGGGTGTCCCGCTCATGCAGCACATGGCCGAGCGTGGGTGGGTGTGCGTGGCGCCGAACTATCCGTTGAGCCCCAAGGCGAGTTGGCCCGAACACATCGTGGCCCTCAAGCGGGCGATTGCCTGGGTGCGGCAGAACATCGCCGCGTACGGCGGCGACCCATCCTTCGTCGCCGTCACCGGCGGCTCCGCGGGGGGACACCTGGCTGCGCTGCTCGCGCTGACCGGCAACGACGCGTCGTGGCAGCCGGGCTTCGAGGAAGCCGACACCTCCGTGCAGGCCGCGGTTCCGCACTATGGGGTGTACGACTTCGCGGGCCAGTCCGGCACCGTCGCCGCGTTGCAGCGTCGTGACGAGTTCATCGACAAATGGGTGATGAAGACGGAGTGGTCGCAGGACCCGGCGCTGTTCCTGGCTGCCTCGCCGATCGAGCGCATCACGCCGCAGGCACCGCCGTTCTTCGTCATCCACGGCAAGCTCGACGCCCTGGTACCCGTGCCCGAAGCACGGGAGTTCGTCGATCGGCTCCGGGCGGTGTCGAACAGCCCGGTGGCCTATGCCGAGATCAGCGGAGCGCAGCACGCATTCGACATCTTCCCCTCCATTCGCAGTGCCCACGTGGTGCGTGGAGCGGAGCGGTTCCTCAACTGGACCTACCGCAAGGCCACCGCGCAGGAGGTACCGGAGCCGGTCGGCGAGGGCTAGCTGCGGTGCGGTGAATGCGGCTTTCGCACAACTTCGGCGGGTGAAAGCGGCTTTCGCACAAGCGGCACCGCGGTCAGCTCTCCGGCACCCGCAGCCGGGCATCCGGTTGTTGGTGCGCGCGGGCGCCCGTCTGCCACAGTGGTCCGATGAGCAGTGGGACCCGCAACCACCTGACTGCCCGCCGAGCGGAGCTGTTCGACGGGCTCGTCGAGCTGCTCCTCGCCGAGGGCTTCGCTCAGCTCACCCTGGAGCAGCTCGCCACCCGACTGCACTGCTCGAAGACCACCCTGTACGCGCTGGCCGGTAGCAAGGAGCAGCTGGTGAACGCCGCGGTGGTGCATTTCTTCCGCGGCGCCACCGGGCGGGTGGAGGCGGCACTGGCTTCGGCGAAAGACCCGCGCCGCCGGATCGTCGTCTACCTGGAGGCGGTGGCCGCACAGTTGCAGCAGGCCTCGCCGGCCTTCTTCGACGACCTCGCCGGGTTTCCGCCCGCTCGGCAGGTCTATCAGCGCAACACTCAGCTGGCCGCCCGGCGGGTGCAGAGCCTCATTGCCGACGGCGTGGCCAGTGGTGACTTCCGCGAGGTCCATGCGGCGTTCGTCGCCGAGGTCATCGCGTCAGTGATGGTCCGCATCCAGCAACGGGAGGTTGCCCGGGCCACCGGGCTGGAGGACGCCCAGGCGTACACCGAGCTCGCCGCGCTCGTTATGCATGGCATCACCGCATAAGCACGAAGCCGCCCGGGCGGATCTAGGTGACAGTACTGGCCACCAGTACTGTGGTACTGAGAATCGTACCCGTAGAGAGGGAGTCGGATGACCGACCTCAGCGCTACCGCCAGCGAGCGGCGCGTCGCAGAGCTACTCCAGCAGGTCGACCGGCCGGAGGTGAGTGCCGCAGAGCTGCTGTGCGACCGCCATCCCGCTGACGCGGTGGCGTTCACGGTCGTCGAGCAAAATCTGTCTAGTGTGGACCTGACATACGGGCAGCTGCGGGAGAACTCGGAGCGGGTCGCCGCGGCGCTGGCGGGGCTGGGCGTCGGTCCGGGGGACCGGGTGGCCACCCTGATGGGCAAGAGCGTCGCCCTGCCCGGTGTTCTGCTCGGGATCTGGCGCCTGGGCGCGGTGCAGGTGCCGCTGTTCACGGCGTTCGCTCCCCCCGCCATCGCGCAACGGGCGCTGGCGAGCGGGACGAAGGTGATCGTTGCCGACGCCGACCAACGTGCCAAGCTCGACGCGGGCGAGGACATCCCCGCCGATGCGCCGTGGCAGGTGGTGGTCGTCGGCACCGACCAGCCGCAGGCGGGAGACCTCGCGCTCAGCCAACTGCTCGCCGCAGCGAGCACCGGGACGGCGGCTGCGGTCACCGCCCCGCAGGCCCCGATGGTGGAGATCTTCACCTCCGGCACCACCGGAGCGCCGAAGGGAGTCGTCGTTCCCGTGCGCGCCATCGCCGCCTTCCAGGCTTACCTCGAGCTAGGGCTGGACGTCCGCGCCGAGGACGTGTTCTGGAACGCCGCCGATCCGGGCTGGGCCTACGGCCTGTACTACGGCATCCTCGGGCCGTTGGCGTCCGGACGACGGAACCTCCTACTGCATGCCGGGTTCGATCCCGCGCTGTGTTTCGCGGTGCTGCAACGCTTCGGCGTCACCAACTTCGCCGCGGCGCCCACGGTGTACCGGACGCTGCGGGCGGCTCCGGCTCCCGAAAACCGCGTGCCGCTGCGCTGTGCCTCCAGCGCGGGGGAGCCGCTGACGCCGGAGGTGATCGAGTGGGCCCAGGAGCGCTTTGGGGTGCCGGTGCGCGACCACTACGGCCAAACCGAGCACGGGATGATGATCATCAACGCCTGGGCCGAGGACCTCCGGGCGGAACTGAAGCCCGGCTCGATGGGCCGCAGCTACCCCGGCTGGACGGCGACGGTGCTCCGGAGTGCCAGCGACAATGACAGTGCCAGCGACACCGAGGCCGAGCCGGGCGAGTTGGGCCAGGTAGCCATCGACACCACCGCCAGCCCGCTGATGTTCTTCACCGGCTACAGCGGGGCCCCAGAGGAGGCGGCGCAGGAGAAGACCGCCGAGCGCTTCACCGCGGACGGCCGCTACTACCTCACCGGTGATGCGGGAACGAGGGACGCCGAGGGCTTCTACTTCTTCTCCGCCCGCGACGACGACGTGATCATCATGGCGGGCTACCGCATCGGGCCCTTCGAGATCGAGTCGGTACTCGTGAGCCATCCCGCGGTGGCCGACGTCGCGGTGGTGGGCATGCCCGACGAGCTGCGTGGCGAGGTCGTGGAGGCCTTCGTCGTGCTCCGCGAGGGGGTGCCGGAGAGCGCCGAGCTGGTCGCCGAACTGCAGCAGCTGGTGAAGAACCGCTACGCGGCGCACGCCTACCCGCGGCGCGTCCACTTCTTGGCAGCGATACCCAAGACGCCGAGTGGGAAGAGTCAGCGTTATCTGCTCCGCAAGGGGCCGGCTCGGCCCTGAACAGCCGCCCGCACCCGGTCAACTGACCTTGTCCGGGCTCGACTGCCACCACAAGTTTCGCGTCGGATGTGCATTGTTCGCGCGTTATTCATTACCGTCTACCCGTGCTCCTCGACCGGCCCCCGCTGACGCAGCAGCAGAAGTGGCACCCGCTGCTGCCGCTGCGGACACGCGTCCCCCTGCGTTTTGCGCTGGTCGCTGTGCTCGCCGTGCTGCTGCTGGCCGCCGCCGAGGTGCTGTGCGTCCGGCTCGACGTGACGGGGCCGACCGTGCAGCTGCTGCGGAGCTATGTGTTCGAGCAGCCCTCCGCGCCGGGTATCTACTGTGGACTCGCCCTGGTTCTGGTGTTGTTGCGGCCGCGGCTGCGGTGGTGGGCCCTGGGCAGCGCCGTCGCCATCGACGCCGTCTTTGCCATCGTGCGGCTGGTGGTGCACGGACAGGTGCGCTCCTTCGGCAATGGAGCCCTTTTTGTGCTGACCGTGCTCACGGTGTACGCGGTGGTCCGGCTGCGCGGGATCGAGCAGGTCAACGCCTTCCGTGGCCTGGCCTGCGGCGGTGCGCTCGTGGCGGCCACCACCTTGGGCAACGTGTGGCTGGACATCACCGCGCGGGTTCGCCCGAGGGTGCTCGACGAGTACGTGGAGCTGGCCGACCGCGCGCTGGGCAGCCCGTCGTGGGTGATGGGGCAGGTGTTCGCGGTCCTGGGATCGCCCGGACACTACGCGTTTCTCGCGGTGTATTCGATGCTTCCGGTGGCTTCGGTGTTCGTGGCCGTTGTGCAGTTGCGCCGCGGCTGGCTCCGGCACAACGTCATCCTCACCTTCATCGCCATCGGGGTGGTCGGGCCGTTGATCTACCTGCTGTACCCGGTGGTCGGGCCGGCGTATGCCTTCGGGACCTCGGGTGGGTCGTTCGCGATGTTCGGCGACTGGCCGCGGCAGCTGCCGGGATTCTCGGCGGCACGCGCGCTGCCCTTTGACGACTTCACCCCGCGTAACTGCATGCCCAGCCTGCACACGGCCTGGGCCGTTATCCTTTTCGTGCACACCCGCCCGATGGGTCGCTGGATGCGCAGGCTCGGCACCATCTGGCTGCTGGGCACGCTTGCCGCCACCCTCGGGTTCGGCTACCACTACGGCGTCGACCTCGTGGTGGGTGCGGTGTTCGCGCTCACCATCGAGGCAGCGATGCGCTCCCGGGTGTGCGGCTGGGGCCGCGAACGCAGGCAGCTGGTGGCATTCGGCGCCGCGGTGGTCGGCACCGTGCTGATCGGCGTCCGCTACGGCACCGCCTGGATCAGCGCCAATCCGGTTCCCTCCGCGGTACTGGTGCTGGGGGCACTGGCGGCGATGGTGCTGGGCTACTGGTACTCGTCCACGGTTTCCCAGCCGGTACGCCCGGCCGCGGGCGCTGCCCTCGCCGCAGCGCCGGTCAGCCCCTCCGGGCAACGCGCTCGGTAACGGCGCCCGTGCCGTCCGTGACGGGCGCACGGCTGCGCACCCATTTTCGGCGTGCCGCGTTGGGCAGACCGGAGGGA
>JAABUZ0100004228.1_pt1 | contig 20058 bp, 24 predicted proteins | sample 5562091 | NCBI WGS metagenome assembly JAABUZ01 (sample SAMN12813069, study PRJNA571459) | rock metagenome | isolation source: Antarctica rocks | place: Antarctica: Victoria Land, Linnaeus Terrace sud | collected 2015-12-21 | reverse complement strand
TCCACACCCAGACAGTGCCACAGCGCGGACAGCACCACCGTCGCGGTGAACGACGCGTTGCGAAGCGCCCGCAAGCCAGTGAGGCTTGCGGCACTGATCAGCTCCGGCTGCGGGCTAGTTCGTTCTCGACTGCTCGCCGGATCCAGTTGGACACCGATCGGTCATCTGCTGCGGCGTGATCGCGTACCTCTCGAAGCAGTTCTTCGGGGAACCGCACGGGTACGGGCTCGCTGAGCTTGCCCTTTCGGCGCACCGGCGCTCCTTGTGGAACCTGATTGTCGGGGTCGGCGTAGAAGGCGTTCTGCTGTTCAGGGGTCATGTTGGTCATCGGTCCTCCCGGTAGCGGCGGGCAAGGTGGTCGGCGGCGATGTAGCAGCCGATGGGACGGCATCTGTGTAGATCACCGGTGTTGGACGGCGCGAGCGGCACGGTCAGGATGTGTCCGGCGACTTCGGCAACCATCAGCCAATGGGCGGGTGGTTTAGCCGGGTAGAACAGCGGATCGCTGGTCCAGACGTCGCCGACGTCGTCAAGACCCAAACCTGGGTGTTTGAACAGGTGGCCGGCTTGCTGGTCGACCTCGAAGGGCCAGTCCTCGTCGAGGTCGTCGACATTGAACCGAGTCACGACGTCAGTGTATTACAAGCGATCACTTAGGACTACGTCGGTGTTCGGGTAGCCGAGCCCCAATCGACGTGATCGTGATCTTGGTCGTCGGCGGCCACGGAACGCGGTTCCAGTCACCGTAGGACGTTCCTCATCTGAGACAGTCGACTCAGTGATCTGATGTTGGCGTGAGCGCTGCAGATTTCTACACCGGGATCGTCACTGATGTGTACGCCGCGCTGCGGAGTAACACCTTCGATGCCGGCCGCTATCTGGAGTTCGTCCGTGACGCCGGGCAGCCGGCCTTGGAACTCGGCTGCGGGGATGACGGGCCCTTTCTCGAACTTGTCCGATGCGGCATCGACGTCGACGGGGTCGATTCGTCTCAGGACATGCTCGACCGCTGCCACGCCCGAGCCGACATCGAGGGCCTCCAGATCGTCACCTACTGCCAACGCATGCAGGACCTGGCCTTGCCTCGGACCTATCGTGCGATCTATCTGGCCGGGCCCACGTTCAACCTGATCCCCGACGACGACACGGCCCGCAGAACGCTCCAGCGGATCGCCGCCCACCTCGATCCGGGGGGACAGGCGATGGTGCCGCTGTGGATCCCACCTGCCACCGATCGACTGGAATTCGGCCGCACCCACGAAGCAACCATCGCCGGCGGGATGACGGCGCGGTACACCGTCGAGTCCGAGGACTACGACGTCGCCGGGCGAACCCGCTACACCCACACTCGCTACGAACTGGCCGGCGACCGACACACCGAGGGCCTGCGCCGGGACTGGATCATCCATTGGCACACCCCGGGCGGCTTCACCCAACTCGCCCAGGACGCCGGCCTCACCGTCACGCACCTCACCCCCGTCGAGAACCAGGAGTTCACCGCCCACCTCCAACGGCCCTGAAAAAATCCCGGCAGCGGACCCGCTTTCCGCACTTTCCCAGGAGACCGTCGACGGGCCGGCCAGGGCGTGTTGGTCGCCCGGATGCCGTTCTGCTTTCGACACTTCTTCACGTGTGTTCGACGAGCTGACCTGAGGCTGTTGCCGCCCGCACGCGTTGACTGACCCCGGAAGCTGTGACTGGATGTTCAGCGAACTGCAACGGCACTTGTCGCATCCCGGCCGGTGCGCGTGCTGTTCAAGCGTAGAAGGTCGGTCATGGTTCCCCGAAACCGTGGAAGACTCGTAGCAAGTGGGCGAACTACTTCCTTCGGGCCACGGCCAGTGACGCAGCCGTGGACATCGACCACGCCGTCGCCCGGGTGATCGCCGAATCGACCTTCCCCGACCGTGAAGAGGCGTTGACCACCTTCGCCCCACGCGACGGCCGATAGCCGCGTCGCACCCGCTCCGCTTTCCCGGAGGGCCGACCGTCCCAGTCGACCATCGGTGCCCGGTCGCCGATCCGCCACCGGGCTTTGGCGGGCAGCCACGAAGCTTTTGACCGCGAACGCTTGAGGCAAGTCAACGGTCTTTGGTGCTGGTCGAGGCCGTCGCTCGGTGTGACCCGGGCGGGGTATCAGACTCATGCCGAATTGAGATGCTTACATCGTGACCAACTCTTTGTCCACGATCCGTCTGCAGCTTGCTGCGCCGACGCCGGCGGATGCCCTGGCTATCTTGGCGATCGCCGGCGATCCCAGGGCGGTGGAACACAATCCTTCCGACCTGCTCACGGACCTGACCGAAGCGCAGGATCTGGTCGGAGGATGGATCCGGCATTGGCTGGACCGGGGCTTTGGATACTGGTGCGTTCGCGAGGTCGGCCGACCACGAGTTGTCGGCTACTGCGGACTCAAAGCAAGCACTGCAAAAGGGCTTCGGTACTCAACCTGATCTATCGGTTTGTCCCGGACGTGTGGGGTCGTGGTTACGCAACCGAGGCCGCCAACGCCACCATCGCCTGGAGTACAGAGAATCAGCCCAGCACGCCGATCCTCGCGCGCGTCCGTCCCGACAACGTGGCCTCGCAGAACGTTGCCCTCAAGGTTGGCCTCCGGCGCGACCACGGCATGGACGACGAGGGCGACGACGGCCAGAACCTCGCCTACACGAACCGACCCCGGACCACCGAGTGGTGCAGTTGGAGCTGCCCACCGACATTCCGCTACCTGCCTCACCCGTATTGCCGTCCGGGGGGTGTCGCTGGCGTCGATCGCCGAGCTGGGCGACACCGAACAACTACGCCGCCGGGTGTACGAGCTGAACAAGGAATGTGCCGCCGACATCCCCGGGCGCGGAGAATTCTTCAGCTACGACGAGTACATCCAACGACGATTCGCGGCTGACGGGTACCAACCCGAGGGCGCAATCCTGGCACTTGACGGCGACGCGCTGGTCGGGCTGTGCGTGATCAGTTACGTGCCTGGGCGCGAGTGGGCCTTCATCGAGATGACCGGCGTCCGTCGATCTCATCGACGTCGGGGCCTGGCCACTGCCCTCAAGACGGCGGCGATCCGGCAAGCCCGCGGCTGGGGTGTTTCGACCGTGCGAACCGTCCACCACCGCGGCAACACACCGATCATCACGGCCAACCGGGTGCTCGGCTTCCTCGATACGAATTTCATGCTGAACCTGGACACCCCCGTCTCGCGTGACGGGCGCTTCGACCGACCCGTGAAATCAGCTATGAGCTGCCCAGATTCGGCTTGACGACCGGCAGCTAACCAGTACCGGTGATCGAATCCGACCGCGCATGGTGCTCTCACACGGAGATCGTGAAAGGCGCATCGACGCCAGTCGCCGTGACCGGTCACCGATCGCCTACCGCAACGGGCGAGCGTGGGCGCCCTCCATGTTGGTGCGGCGGCTCGGCAACCGCTACGGCTTACCGGTCAATGGTCAGCCGCGTTCGCGATCGCTGAAGCGAGGTCGGTGGGGCGGCTCCACATCGGCCAGTGCCCGGTTGGCAGATCGACGAGTTCCAGGTCGCACAACGTGGCCACCTCGGCCATCATCGGGTCGCGGGCCATCTGCATCATCACTTCAGAGGGGTAGGAGGAGGCGATGATCGTGGACGGGATGTCGCGGCGGGAGTCGTTGTTCAGGTGCACCGTTTCCCGCATGACCGATCCGGGCTCCGGTACCGCCTGTTCGCGGAACCGCTTCAGGTCCTCGTCGCTGAGGCCCTCGAGGCTGGCGAGCAGCTGCTCGAACGGGGGCAGCGGCACTTCTTCGGTGTCTGGCGGCACGGCCGCGTCGAAGGCTGAGCCGTCCGCGGACGGGCCACTGTCGACGTAGATGACGCGGGCGACCGCGGCGGGGTCCCGGTCCAGCAGCACGGAGGTCGGGACCCCGGCGCCGCTGTGTGCGACGAGGACGACCGCGGAGCCGCACGCAGCGGCTGTGTCGACGGCCGAGCGTAGGGCGTCGACCTGCCGCGTCACCGTCGCCGATCCACGATCAGGGTCGTCGGGGTCCAGCCCGGGCAGGGTGAGGGCGGTGACGTGGTGGCCGCGGCCGTGCAGGTCGGCCGAGACGGCGTCCCAGGCCCAGGCGCCAAGCCAGTGACCGGGGACGAGCACGATCGACGGTGCGGTGTGTGTAGTGGTGTCCATGCCCTCACGCTGCCTCGCCGAACGGACGACGGCATGTCACTATTTTGGTCACCGTTTCTGCGATGATGCAGTGGTGAACCGCATCGAGCGCCTGCATGCGCTCACCGAGTCGCTGCGCCGCGCCGGCGCCCGGGGCCGCACCGCCGAGCAGCTCGCCGACGAGTTCGAGGTAACGAGCCGCACGATCAAACGAGACCTCGCCGCTTTGGAGGCCAGCGGGCTGCCGGTCTGGGGACGGACGGGTCCGGGCGGCGGTTACGGGCTGGCGCAGGGCTCGTCACTGCCACCGGTGAACTTCACCGCCGCGCAGGCGTTGGCACTCAGCGCCGCGGTGGCGGTCTCCACCCAGGCGCCGTTCTCCGATGCGGCGCGCACCGCGACCCGCAAAGTGCTCGACGTGCTCGACCCGCTCACCCGCCGCCAAGCCACAGATCTCGGTCACCGAGTGTGGGTCGACGTCGGGCCGAGCGCTCCTCGTCGGGTGATGTCCATGCTCGAGCAGGCTCTCGTCGAGCAGGTCACCGTCAACCTCGCCTACACCGACGCGCAGGGTCGCAGCACCCTTCGCGAGGTCGAGCCGATAATCTTTGCCCTCACCGGAGGCCGGTGGCTACTCGTTGGATGGTGCCGACTCCGTGATGACGTCCGCTGGTTCGACCTGTCCCGCATCCAGGCCGCGACCGCAACCCCGCCACCCCTGCACCGGCCATCACGTCACCGAAATCGGCACCCCGCCGGAGCAAGCACGGCCGGTCGGCGTCTGACCCGCCCGGAAACCGATCGCTGACCGGGCAGCCTTCGTCAAAGGTCCAGGACGAAACGCAGTGCTTGATCAATCGCCCTCGTCTGGTCGGGACCGACCATTCCCTGGCGAGAGGAGAGTCGCTCGACGGAGACCACTCGCAGTTGGTCACAGCGGGCGTACGAGGTGTGGTCCAACCCGCTGCCTTCGGGTTCCAACTCGACGTGGCTCCGCAGCCCGTAGCCGGTGGTCGTGATCGGTACGACGACCACAAGGCCGCCTGGGCCGTTGTTGAGGATGTCCACGGACACCACGACGGCCGGTCGGCGAAACGCCGGCTCGTGACCAACCGGCCGACCGAGGTCGACGTGGTAGACCTCTCCGCGCCAGATCAAGCCAGCGCATCCCACTCGTGGCGCTCGAGCATGTACTGCTCCCACAGTGCGGGGTCATTGCGCAGGCGCTGGTAGTCCCCGCTGAGGCCCCGGAGAAATTCTTGCCGTTCCAGAGCGTCGACGGCGTCATGCACCACGTCGATGATGGGGGCCTGACGGGCTTTGGCCAGCGATTGGAGGCGTTCGGAATCCGGCCGGCGAACTCGGACGGTTGTTGTGTCTACCATTCGCTCATTGTAGACGAAATGTAGACTCCGTGGACCGTAGGTATCCCACGACGAGTGGGCGCACTGATCGTTCTCATCTTGGTGTTCGGGTCATTTCTGGCTTTGATGCCGTTAGCGATCGCAGTCGGTTCGATTCTGACCACGTTTTTGATCGTCTGGGGTCTGACCGGGCTGACCGATGTGTCGTTCATCGTGCAGTACCTACTGGCGCTCATCGGCCTGGGGGTGGCCATCGACTACGCGCTGCTCATCGTGACCCGCTGGCGGGAAGAACTCGGCCGCGGTGCGGAAAATGTCGACGCCGTCCACACCGCGATGGCCACCGCTGGCCGTTCGGTGTTGTTCTCCGGCACCACCGTCGCGGTCAGTTTGGCCGCGCTGATCGTGTTGCCAGTGCCGTTTTTGGGCAGCGTCGGGTTCACCGGTTTGCTGATCCCGGTGATCAGCGTGATCGCGGCGCTCACTTTGCTGCCCGCGCTGCTGCTGGTGGCCGGCCCGCGGTTGGACTGGCCGCACCGCCGTTCCACCGATCCGGAAAGCCGGCTGTGGCGACGTATCGGCACCGTCGTGGTCCGCCGCCGCTGGATCGCTGTGGCGATCAGCGTGCTGGTGCTGGCCGGTCTGGCCACCCCGGTCCTGTGGTTACGGCTGGGTGCCCCCACCAACGTCTCGCTCGCCTCAACCGGCGGCGCCGCCGGCGCTGCCATCAATCGCCTGGACGCTTCCGGGGTGGGGTCCGGCCTATCGCAGCCGGTGGAAATCCTCACCGACCAACCCGAACAGGTCCGCCCAACCCGAACAGGTCCGCGCCGCGGTCGCCCGGGTCCCAGGGATCGCCGACGCCATCGTCACGGGCGGCCCGACCACCGGCGGCGCAACGCCCGTAGACGCCTGGACCAGCACCCCGCCATCGCGGGCCCGGAGGGGGAAGACGTGCCCGGGCCGGCGTAGTTCGGACGGCGCAGTGGCCGGGTCGGCCAGGGCGTGGATTGTCTTGGCGCGCGCGGCCGAAGAAACGCCGGTGCCGGCCCCGACATGGTCGACGCTGACGGTGAAGGCGGTTCCGTGGGCGTCGGTGTTGTCGGCCACCATTTGCGGAAGCCGCAACGCCTCGCACCGGTCGCAGGTCATGGGTGCGCACACGATCCCGGTGGTGTGGGCGACGAGAAAGGTCATCCGAGGTGCGGTCACCGATTCCGCGGGGATCAGCAGATCGCCCTCGTTCTCGCGGTCTTCGTCGTCGACCACCACGACCATGCCGCCGGCAGCGAGCGCGGCAACGGCACGTTGCACCGCTTCGACCGGAAGATTCTTCGTCTTCGACGAAAGCGTGTCCGCCATCAGATGGTCTCCGTCAACGCCGAATGGGTTCCGAAAAGGCGGGAATGGTACGTCAGCGGTGCCCCGCCATAAGTCTCGGCAGCGATCACCTCTCCGAGAACGATCACATGGTCGCCACCGTCGACCAGATCGCTCACCGTGCAAGCCAGCCAACCCGGCGCTTCGGGCAGCCTCGGCAGGTCGTTATCGACTTGCCACGGCACACCGTCGAATTTCTCAACCCCACCTTTACGGGCGAACCTCAGAGCCAATGCCGATTGGCCGCTTCCCAACACGTTCACACCGAATCTGCGGGAGCCGTCGATGCTCGACAGAAGTCCGGATCCGCGGTCCAGCGCCACCATGACCATCGGCGGTCTTATTGACAGCGACGCGAACGCGCTCACGGTGGTGCCGCGCGGTGCGGCGTCGCCCATCGCGGTGACCACGGTCACTGGGGGTGGCCACACCCGCCATGACTTCTCGGAACGTCGAGGTCAGCGTCTCGCTGTCCGACGATGTCATGACGCCAGCTCCGACGGTACGACGGGAACCAGCAGCGACGCGGGCATGTCGGGGCCGCTGTGCAGGGTCACCGAATTGGCGAAGATGTCTACGGGCCGGTCCGCGGGATCGTCATGCGCGGCGCCGTGACCGGTCACGGTCAGTCGCAGCTGATGGCCGGGGGGTAGCAGCAGAGCCGTCGGTCGTAGTTCGATCTGCACCTCGTAGACGACGCCGGGACGTAGGGCTTCGCCGAACCGGTGGGGGTGGTACGGCTGCCAGGGCGTACTCCGGGTTGGGTCGACGGTGCGCTGGGAAGCGCGCAGCCAACCGACGCTGACCGGGGTCAGTCCGCCTCGATGGTCGCGCAGGGCGACGCGTTGACCGTCCGGGTCGAGGGCGTCGAGGACGAGGAACAGGTCAGCGTCGGTGGTGGAGGAGCTGATCCACAGTCGGGCTGAGATCGGTCCGGCGATGGTGGTGGCGGTGCTCGTGGGCTCGGTGCAGATTTCCGCGCCGACGCCGCCGGCTTGGTAGGTTAAGGCCCCGCCGGCCTGGGGAACGTCACCGATCAGCGCGGGTTGGGCCAGATCCAGGTAGTAGCGCCGCCATTCGGTTCCGGAGAGGGGCCATGTCGCGTCGGCGCGGGGGGTGACGGTTCCATCGACGTGGCGCACGGCGAGCTGGACCCGGGGCTGGGCGGACCAGGGATCGGTGGCGGCCGGATCTTCGCCTTTGAGATGGTGGTCGAAGAAGCGTCGCTGAAGCTCCACCGCGGCCGGGTCGTCGAATTGGCCGCCGGCGTGGACTTCGAGCCAGGTGTGGGCGCTGGAGACATCGAGGAATCCGCGGATGGTGCCGCGCAGATGCAGGTCGTGGTCGGACCAGTCGGCGCTGGCCAGGACCGGCACGGCGACCTGGTTCAGCCGGGGGGTCCGCTGCCGGTAGTAGTCGTCGTCGAACGGATGGTCCCGGATGTCGCCGACCAGATCTACCCGGTTCGCAGTGAGCGCGGCCGGGGACAGCGTTTCTTCACCGGCGATGGCGTGACCGTTGTGCGGATTACGTCCGGCTTCCGGTCCCAGTCCGTGCTGGACGGGCAGCGCGAGTCGCGGGTACCAGAATTTCTCCCAAAATTCGTAGAGGATGCCGCCGTGCCGGGTGGCGTCCCGGTACCAGTCGGACAAGCCGTGCCACACGCAGATGGCGGCGAGGTGACGGGGCTGTTCGGCGGCGACCAGCCATTGGGTCATCGCGTAATAGGACTTGCCGCACAGGCCGACCCGGCCGTTGGACCAGTCCTGCGTGCCCGCCCATTCCACGCAAGCCGCGTAGTCGCGTATTTCCCGCGGCGCCAGCGGATCCAGTCGGCCCGGGGAGTTGCCCGATCCGCGCGAATCGACGCGCACGCAGACATAACCCTGCGGCACCCAGGTGCTGGGGTCCACGACCTCCCACACGCGGAAATCGTCGTCGGCGATGTCGTCCGCGGCTTGGTCGGAGAAAGCGTCGGCGACGTCCGCGACTTGCACGTTGTCAGGCAGCGACTCCGCCAGGTGGTTGAGTTGATGTCGGAACCGCTCGATAGGAAGGCCCTTTCCGTAGACGCCATGGCTGAGGATGACCGGGTACCGGCCGTCCTGCGCGGGCCGGAAGACGTCGGCGCGTAACACAACGCCGTCATCCATCTCGATGGCCACATCCCAGTCGATCCGCATGCGATCGGACATGCTTTCCATCCTTCCGAGCAGATAGCTCTTTCGCGATAACCAGTGATGACCGGCACGAACTCGATGCCGGGAGTTGATCTGTTAACCGGCGGCGGGTGCGTGCTTGGCAAAGCCGCCGCGACGATCAGTGCGCTCGACTTGAGCCAGGACGTAGGCGGTGAGCGTGAGCAGGCACGCGCCGGCGAACAGCCACCACGCGGTGTTGCGGAACGCATGCACAGCCTGCACGGCAATGTTGGGGTTGATCACCTCCCTGCCGTACAGAACGGCGATGACCGCCGTGCCGATGGACGCCCCGGTACGTTGCAGCGTATTCAGGATCGGGGTGGCGTCGGCGAGTTGATCCTGCCGGACGACGGCCAGACTCACGGTCATTGCCGGGATGGTGCACAGCGCCACTCCGAAGCCGCGGACGAACAACACGATCCCGAGGAACGCATAGCCGGTGTCCGCGCCGACGAGAGCGAGCGGGATCGTGGCGACGGCGGTCACCGCGCCGCCTACGACCAGTAGCAGTCCGGCGCCGTAGCGGTCGGACAAGCGGCCGGCCAACGGGAATCCGAGGGCGGTCCCGACGACCTGGGGACCCAGCAGCAGCCCGGCGGCGACCAGGGTTTCGTGGCGCGACTGGACGAAGTACAGCGGCAGGATCACCTGGGTTGCGAAATTGATGGCCCCGCCCAGGAACATCACGGCGGCTCCGGAGGAGAACACCCGATTGGTGAACAGCCGCAGTTGCAGTAGAGGGTCTCTGATTCGCAGTTCCCACCACACGTAGGCGGCGAGCAGTACCACCCCGGCACCGGTGAATGCGTCGGCGGCGACGGAGCTAAAGCCATCTGCTTGGGCAATCGCCGAGATGCCGTAGGTCAGCAGCGGTAGTCCGGCAACAACGAGTAGCAGGCCGGTTCCGTCGAACGGTCCCGCGATTCCTGACTTCACGTTGGGCAGCCACCTCGCGCCGGCCAGCAGAGCAACTGCACACAACGGGACGTTGATCCAGAACAGCCAGGACCACGTCGCGTGGGCCAGCAAGACGCTTCCAAGCGTCGTGCCGAGCGTCGGCGCGATGACGATTGCGATGCCGCTGGTACTGAGCAACCGACCGAGGCGCTGCGGTCCGGCGAGAATGCTGGTGATCGTCTGTCCGGCGGGCACCAGCAATCCCCCGGCTAAGCCTTGCAGCACGCGGCCGACGATGAGCAATTCGATGGTGCGGGACGTCGCGCACAAGATGGAGCACGCGCAGAACAGAGCCAGGCCGATCAGCCACAGGCGGGTGGGCCCGATCTTGCGCCCTGTCCAGCCGCTGACGGGCACTCCGACGGTAAGAGCCAGTAGGTAACCGCTAGCCACCCACTGAGCCACCGCAGATGACGCGTGTGTGGACGCGCCGATCGCCGGCAACGCCGGGTTGACGATCGTGGCGGACAGCATCGAGGTGAAGGCTCCCAGCACGATGATGCCGGCCTGGCCCCACATCGACCAGGGCACTCGGATCAGACCCGGTTCGGTGGTCGCTTCGTCGGTTGGTGACACGACATCTCCTTATCGATGATAAGCACAGAAGTGAGCTTACTGATCACTGATAAGTTGTCAAGGTGTTCCTGGAAGAGTGCAATGCCACAGCCTGAGCGCGTCCCGCTCGACCGGGACAAGATCGTCGCCGCCGCGACCCAACTGTTGGACTCGGTGGGCTTGGACGGGCTCAGCACCCGTGCCCTGGCCACCCGGCTGGGCGTGCGGTCACCGGCTCTGTATTGGCACTTCCAAAGCAAGGGCGAATTGGTCGACGCAATCGCGGTTGCGATGCTTCAGGGCCTTGGCTCAGCTGTGCCCCCCGATCACGGGGTCGATGTCGCGACGTGGTTGATCGAACGCGCCCAAGCATTTCGTCGTGCTCTGTTGTCTCACCGGGATGGTGCCCGCGTCCACGCCGGCACGACGCCGGGGCCGCAGCAGATGCCGTCGCTGAACGCGCAGGTCGAGGTGCTGATGCGACTCGGGATGACTGCAGGGGATGCATCACGGGCCGCGTTGGCCATCTCGCGCTACACGGTGGGCTGGGCGCTCGAGGAGCAGGCCCAGTCCCACCGCGACCGTAACGACCACCCGAAGATGAACCTGCAGGCCTTCCCCGACCTGGAAGCGGCCCGGGAAGTTCTGGAACAACACGACCCAGACGAAGACTTCACGTTCGGCCTGACCGCTCTAGTCTCGGGACTGACCCGGCAGTCCTATCCAGTCGGTCGATCGTGACGGTTCGGTCGAAGCTCTTGTAGGGGTCACCCGTTGGCCCAGGCGGGCCGGTTGTTCAAGTGCCAGATCGGCTTGAGGGTCACCGACGCGAAACGCCATCCGTCCGGCGTCCGCACGTACTCGTTGTCGTAGCGGCCGCCGACGAGCCAGTGCCCCTCGGCCGTGTCCGGATCCGTGACGTGCATGGCCTGGACGTAGGACCGGGACGTGGCCGTGTCACCGGTGATGGTGATCTGGACGTTGCTCATGATGTGCTGCGTGGCTCGGTAGTGCTCCAACTTCCCTTGGATATGACCAGGCAGATGTGCCTTGCCCACCGGGTCGATACGGGGGGTGCGGAAATGGCCGTCCTCGGCGTATAAATCGGCGAATCCCTGGTAGTCCTTCTCGTCCAGCGCCCGGGCGAAGGAGTAGACGAGATCGGTGATTTCGGCGCGGTCCTGCAGCGAGCGGAGCGTGTCCTGGGTGGTCACATCGGTTGCGGTGGTCGGTGTTCCTTTCGAAGTGGGTGGGCATCGTCACGATGGTGGTGTGATGCCTTTACGGCAGTTGCTCAGCGCGTTGGTTGTCCGCGTCATGGCGGCGGCGCCCGGGATGGGATGGGCACCTGAAAGCAGGTGAGAATGGCCGAGATGGTTTCGTACTGGCCGGTCAAACACAGAAAGGCCATCAGCCCGCTCTCTCCGAGGACCGACGCCGCCTCGTCGTACAAGTCGTCGCTCACCGCGTGGTCGCTGAGCAGGGCGCGCGTCGTCCGATAGGCGACGGATGCGTCCGCAGGGAGCTCGGGCGAGCGGTCGCCTGCCAAGATGGCTTCGATCGCCTGATCGAACAGGCCGGCTGCGCGGGCAGGTGGGGTATGGGCCGCGATTTCATACTCGGCGGACCAGGCCGCACCTACCGTCAGGATGACGGTCTGACGAATCCTTTCGCTGAGCACCGAACTGACGAGCTGCCTGATCCAGGTGTGCAGTGTCGTCGACAACTTAATGTCAGAGTATAAGGACGAACTGCAACATTTCATTCTCGATGTCCTCGGCTTCCGGGTCTCCGACGAATGGAGCAACCTGGTCACCTGGATGAGGTGCGACACCGACCACCACGGTCTGGCCCTCGGCAAGCTGAGCTCCGGCAACAGGCTGCACCACTTGTCAGCGGTCGGTCGGCCGTTTTCGTCCCGCACGTGGATGTGCGCGACCGCTGCCCCGGCGAGGTACGCCGCGTGCGCGGCGTCGGCGATCTCCTGTGGGGTGGTGGGCAATGCGGGATTGTCGGCTTTGGTGGCGATCGGTCCCGTGGTGGCGATGGTGAGGACGGCGGCGGTCATGCGGTCTGCTCCGGGGCCGCTGGTCAGCGAGCGGATTGCGGTGTGGCCGCACCAAGGATCGGCACGCCGAGATCTTCCCAGCCGGCGGGCATGAGCGGCCCCCACAGGTTCATGGCGCGCGGCTCTTCGGCCCAGTCGACCGCGCGGTTGCCTACATGCCCTCAGGGCACTTTTCAGCGAACTGGGCCTGGACGATCCTGGCCGCCATCGCCCACAACCTGCTCCGCGCCGCCGGCACCCTCATCGACACCGCCCACGCCAGGGCCCGCGGAGCAACCCTGCGCCGCCGACTGGTCAACGTCCCCACCCGCCTCGCCCGACCCCAAGGCCGCCCCATCCTGCACCTACCAACCCATCACCCCCACCACCGACAATGAAAAATAACTCTGAAACAACGTGTTCAACCCCCAGCATCGACAACCGAACGCAGCCTGAACCATCCACCCAGGCCCAAAACGCCTCCGCAGGAATCACAACGGACACGCTGGCCCACACCAGCAGATCAACCACGCCTGACCCCGAAACCCGAGCCCGAAAAACCCCTAGAACCCCATCAAGATCATCATCCGAGCAGGTCCACTGATCTAGGCTTAGCGCGTTGAGCGCGACCTCGGAGTCAGCACGCCCCGGTGAATTAGGGCGGTAGTCACGCGGGGTCTCATTGGACGGATGCGGAATCTGGGTTATGGCATCCATGCGGGTCTCCTGGCCGTGAGGTGCGGTCGTCCGACGAGCTGGACTGGGACCGCATTGGGCTGGTCGGTCTACTTATCTTCGAGGCCTGTTGGCGCCAAGTTCGAAATAGCGACCATGAGCTTGCGGGGGGGCTTCTCGAGCGCCTCCGACTCTTCCTTGCGTACGATTGCCTCACGAACGATATGTGCGCCTATGAACCGGATTGGCTCCGGCGGGAACGATTTTGCTGCTGCCGTGACCAATCCGTTCTCGGACCACTCATCCCTGCGTCCTAGAGCGAGCGACGCGAGAATCTTGCCTCCGACGGCACTTGGACCTACGCCATTGCCTGACCAACCCACGCCGTAGTGAATGTTGGGATCCCCGTGCAGCCGTCCGAAAATCGGCAGGCTGTTGTATGTCCGGTCGATGGGGCCAGCCCAGTCGCTGACGATCTTTGTTTCGCGCAGGTTCGGGTAGTAGCGCCGAAAATCTCGGGCGACCATCTCGGCCCGTCCGGCGTCGCGGTCCATGGACTTTGGCATCCGTCCCCCGTATCCAATCGACCAGCCACCCTTGCCGAACGCAATACGTCCGTCTGCGGTCGTTCGGTAGTAGCAAACTAATGTCTGGGAATCGGTGATGGCCTCGCCGCCGGTCCACCCGATCTGATCCAGCTGCTCCGGAATGGGTTCAGTCATGATCATGTCGCTGGAGATGACGAATAGTTTGTTGCGCAGCGGCCGAAGCGAGGCCGCCCACGCGTTGGTGGCTACCACGACATTGTTCGCGGTCAGGGTCCCGGCATCAGTTGTGAGGGACACTCTTGATCCACGGCGGATTTGCCTGACCTTTGTCTGTTCGTAGATGCGAACTCCGAGCTCGAGCGCGCGACGTCGCAGCGCACGTACGAGTTCTGCCGGTTGAACGGTTGCGTTCGAAGGCTCCATAACGCCACTAAGGTGCTGCGGCGAACCTGCTCGGCGCGCGACGTCGGCGGGGCTGACAGCCTCGAACGTACCGGGCGAAAGCTTTTGGGCCCGACCGACTACCTCGTCCCAAGCATTCAGCTGAGCGGTCGTTGTCGCAGTCCACAACCACCCACCCCGACGGAACTCGGCTCTGGGCGCATGCTGCTGGCAAAATTCTTCGATTTGGTCGATCGCGGCTTCGGAGGCGCGCACGAGGCGCAAAGCTTCGGCCTCGCCGCACAGCGCGATAAGGCTGGAAACCTTCGGCCACCAAGTCATGACGAATCCACCGTTGCGACCGGAAGCGCCACCTCCGCAAACATCGGCCTCGACGACCGCCACATCTGCGTCGGGGTCGAGCTCCTTGATCGTCAGTGCTGTCCACAGGCCGACGTATCCACCACCAATGATCGCAATGGCGGCGCTTTCGTCCCCGTTTAGCCGGGTGACTTGGTCGTCGTCCGCCCCTGCTTGCCGCAGCCAAAATGACCGATGCATGAAATGCCTCTCTTCAGAAGTTGAGTGCTTGCTTAGTACCGGGCTCGGACAAGCGCAATCCGCTCGCTCGCCGTTTTTCCGCTGTAGGTCTCGTTTTCGTAGCGCCGGACAGCGACTAAGCAGTCGACTAGGTCATCGCCGAGGATGCCGCGCAGAACGGTAGATCTCTCGAAGAGATCGAGCGCCTCCGTCAGGCTCGTTGGCAGCCGGCTGATGCCCCGTGCGCGACGCACATCCTCGGGGATCGCATCGGGGTCCTCGTCGGTGGGGCTGGATAGGGTCATGCGAGCGTCTAACCCGGCTAGTGCCATACCTAGGATCGCTGCGACGGCGAGGTACGGGTTGCACGCGGCGTCGATCGACTTCACCTCGACGTTCGCCGATTCGGATCGACTGCTCAGCGTGCCCCGGATCAGCCGCACTGCAGCTTCACGATTCTCTAAGCCCCAACATGCATATGCCCCGGACCAGCGCCCGGGCGTCAACCGCTCGTAGCTCGCCACGCTGGGGGTGAACAGCCCTGCAGCGTCTTGTAGGTGACTGACCACCCCCGCCAGCAGGTGCTCAGCGGTAGGAGTCAGTCCGTGGACGCCGTCGCCTTCAGCGAACACATTCTTGCCGTCGCGTGAGGCGGAGAAATGAATATGGCAGCCGTTGCCAATCTCGTCTGGGATCGTCATCGGTGCGAATGACACGTCGAGTCCGTGCTTGTAGGCGGTACGTGTAACGACAAGGCGGGCGAGGATGTACTGGTCTACAGCGGCGATAGGCGTGCGAGGTGCCAGCGAGACTTCCATTTGTCCCGGGCCGTACTCGGGATGCAGTGTCTCTACCCCCACCCTGGCGGAGTGGAGAGCGGCGATCAGATCAAGGCTGAACTGTTCTAGACGGAGGAAGGGCGCCATGCCGTACCCCGGTCCCGTATGTGCCGGTGTCTGGCCGCCAGGGGCGAATAGGGTGAACTCGAGTTCGAATGCGACGAGAAAGCTCAATCCCTGAGCGGCAGCTGAACTCTCCTGCTGTCGGAGCACATCGCGCTGACACAGCGGAAAGCGTTGCAGCTCCTGGTTGTACTGGTCCAACGGAGCCCATGCGAGGCCAGCCTCCGGCTCGATGATTGTGCTCGCCGCAAGGTCCGGAAACAGGCGCAGGTCACCGACTGGCCCGCCGTACATCTTCGTCGAGGTGACGTGATCGTCGATGCACATGACTGCGAACGCGGGGGACAGGCCTAGGCCGCTGAGTACGGCAGACTGAAGGCGCTCGATCGGAATCGTTTTGACGCGGGTGATACCGGCGTTGTCGACGAAGGTGCACAATAACAGGCGCACGCCTGACTCGACCAAGAATGCGGTGCTTTGCAGGTTAGTCATCACGGTTTCCTTCGGGCTGGTCGGCAAGAACCTGTGCAGCGGCGACATATCCGGCCAGCATCGTTGTCGCCACGTCAACCATCGCTTGGTCTGACGGGAGGAACTGAGGGTGGTGCAAGTCGACACCAGGAGGACTGTCAACTCCGACAAAGCACATCAAGGATGGATACGGTTTGCAGTAGTAGGCGAAGTCGTCAGCTCCACATGACCGGTGGTCTCCATTGGCATCGATGCCCTCGCTGGCCAGCAAGGGACCGATGGCGTCGGCCAGGAGTCTGTCATTCACGAGGACTGGATCGCCCAGCAAGAAAGCGACCTCGGCTGTGCAACCATGCACTTGTGCTGTCAACTCGGCGGCACTGCGGACGAGGCGCCACAGCTCCTTCCGGTCGGCCTCATCGAAGCATCTGATCGTTCCGGTCAGTAGTGCGTCGGCTGCGATCGCATTCGGCGCGGATCCTCCAGCGATACTCCCGATCGTGATCACCGATGGATGCATTGGGTCGAGTCGACGCGAGGTGATCTGGTTGAGAGCGACGACGATGGCTGCGGCTGCCGCGACGGAGTCCTGCGTTCGGTGGGGATAGGCACCATGCCCGGCCCGGCCTCGTACCGTAATTCGGAACTCATCTGAGGCTGCGTTGACAGGACCAGATTGGGCGGCGACAACGCCCCGTGGCAATGACGGCTGCACGTGGACGCCGATAAACGCCCCGATCGACTGTTGGGCCAGAATCGGCGATTCAACCATGTCCTTTGCACCGCATGGAACTGATTCCTCGCGTGGCTGCAGGACGGCGACTAACGGCGTCCCTGTGCCGACTCGGCGAATAGTTCGGGCAACGGCCACGAGTGCCGCGAGGTGTATATCGTGCCCGCACGCGTGCATCGCGCCATTGGTGGAATGCCATTCGACGTCAGTTAGCTCGGTGATAGGCAGCGCGTCTAACTCTGCACGGATCGCTACAGCCGGACCAGAGCCGATGTCGATACGGACGATCCGCCCCTCAGTAACCCAAGGGGCATCTGATACGTCGAGCGCGTCCGCAACCAATTTTGCGGTAGGAGTCTCCGTCCCACCGATGCATGGGCTCGCGTGGATCTCGTGCCGCAAAGTCACGGCCGATGGCAACTCGAACTGCAGTTCGGACAAGAGGTATTTGAGCAGCACTTCGCCTTCTACCTTCATGCGTCGACCAACCCATAGACACGGCGGGCGTTCTTTGAGAGCACCATTTCCAGCAATCGAAGGGCGTCACGTTGGGCGATCTCGTCGCTCTCGACCCACCCTCCAACTACTTTGAAAAGTCCCTCACGCATAAGCTGCGACCCGAGGAGGTAGAGCTCGGGCAGCCCGAAGGCGTCTGTGGAGAACAGCAACTTAGAGAATGGGGTCAGCTCAAGGGACTGCCGAATGAGCGAGAGTGACGCCGCTCCGGTGTACCCGACGGCGGCGCCAGTATCGAGGTAGACATGCGGATAGACCTGGCTGAGGTATCCTGCTTCCCGGATAAACGGATAGTTATGAAGAAGCATGATGGGTGTCCCGCTGCCAACGGTCAGTCTAAGAAAATCAGTCATCTTGGTTGGATCACACCGGTTTAGGACGATGTCGGAGTCGCCGTAGCCGACGTGCATCTGGATTGGCTTGCCGGCGTCGACCGCAGCCCAGAGAATGGCGCGGAGCAAGGCCGGCTCGTCAAGCCGCCAGGCGTTGGCATTGGCAGCTCGCGCGAACCAACGTTCTGCGGCGACTCGTACTTCGGCCTCGGTAGGACGAGTCGGGTCGAAATCGAGGCCGAAGCGGTACGCGATGACCGACTTGACGCCGACCGCCGTCTCGAGCGCGTCGTGTAGTCGTTGAGCGAAGGTGTCGAAGAAGTCGGCTGGACTGATGCCATCCCGCGCGATCGACTCGGCGATCGGCTCGAGCCGTGCCACGTCGAAGGCGCGACCGCCTGTGACAGATGCGAGTTCGTCTGGGTCAAGGACATCATCGCTACGGTGGCCTGTGTCGACGAGATAAGTCCCAATCTTGGCGGCCTGCAGAAGGCGTCGGCGCACCTCCGCCTCACCGAGCGCGGCCCGGGTGGACAGGTATTCTCCGGCGCTCGCGTGCCTAGCGATTCCCAGCTCGGGAGCACATCGAGCGCGGATCGCCACGCCGACGGGGCTGTCGAACACGTCTCCGCCGGGCGGTTGCGGCCAGTCCGATTCGGTAGCTAGGGCGGCGAACTGCTCACTGCTCACCTCGCCTCGCATGATTCCGTGGCAATGGTGGTCGACCACGGCAGCGCTGGCGAGGTGTTCGGCCAGTGATTCAGCAGCGTCCACGGGGACTCCTCTGCGACGGTCGGGATCGGACACCCCGATCGTAACAAACATTCCGGAACCTGCAATGGTCGTCAGGACAGAATGGTTGTTCTTCCGTGGAACGCCCGGACTACGGCGACTCGGAGACGGTGACCAGGGTTTAAGACCTGTAGCTGCCCTGCCGGTCGTCGCGGTTACGTTCCCGCTGGCGCGACCGGATCCGTCTCGTCAGTAGCTTTCCGGCTGTGTAGTCCCTCGTATTGGTTCGCCCAGTACTCGTCGTACTGCGCGATGCGGCCGCGGGGTGCATCGCCCTGCACCGCGACGATGCCGGCAACCAACGTCTCCACGAGCGCCATGCATGGCACCAGCGAGTCAAACGGACTAGGTGCGGCGACTTCCGCCGTGAGCACGACTCGAGCGACTGTGGACAACGGTGACATCCACGGATCGGTGATCAGGACTAGCTGCGCGCCTCGTTCCACCGCTGCGCGACCGAAGTTGACGACGTCGGCCTGGTATCGACGAAAGTCAAAGACGACCAACACGTCCCGTCGGGTCAGGTCTAGCAGTGAAGGAACGCGATCAGCCATCCGTACGACTGACACACCGCTTCGTAGTTGCTGCAGATGGGCCGCGAGATACTCGGCGATGACACCGCTGAAACGGCCACCCGTCGTACTCACCCGTGCCTTCGGCGTCATGATGAGATCGATCGCTTGATCAAAGTCGGTGCGTTCCACTCCGCTCACCGACGACGTAACCGCCTGCCCGAGCATCGCTGCCGCAGTGGCGGGGAGGTCATCTCCAAGCTCAGGCTGCGAGCTGTAGGCGATGAGTGGAGAGCGCTCCCGAGCGTCGAGCTCGTCACGCAAAACCTGTTGTAGCTCCGAGAACCCACCAATCCCGAGGCGAGTGGCGAGCCTTAGCACCGTAGGACCGCTTGTACCCGAGCGGCTGGCCAGACGAGCGATCGTCTCGAGTCCCGCAACCGGGTAATTGGCGAGTACGACGCGCGCCACGCGGCGCTCCGCCGCGGGCAGGGTGGGCAAGAGCTGACGTATCCGCTCAGCGACAGTTGGACTTGTGGGCACGGGCTCAGTATCCGCGACCTCGGAAGAACCGACCTTCATGGGCTCCCACGACTTTCCGTCACGTCTCGGCCTGGCGTAACAAATATTCCGGTCAGAGCCTGGACAGTCTATTGCTACTGGTTGTTTCATATCTAGAACGCGGTCAAGCCCTACCTGGCCACGAAAGCGAGAGCGTAGAGAACGAAACCGACAAAGCACACACGCAACGTCACCGAGGAGCCCAGATGACCTCATCGTTGGCCGACGACGACGTTCGTCGCCTGCTCGCCGCCGTCGATGATCTGCGGCCGAGGATGATTGAGTCCCTGCAGGCCCTGGTACGCGTCCCTTCGGTTAGCCCCAAATATCCCGGCGTAGAGTACCGCGACCATGTGGGCTACGAGGGCGAGGCCAGCGGCCTGCTGTCGGACATCTACAAGGGCGCTGGCGCGACGGTAGAAACCTTCGCCGTCGAGG
>JAABUZ0100004227.1_pt1 | contig 20071 bp, 21 predicted proteins | sample 5562091 | NCBI WGS metagenome assembly JAABUZ01 (sample SAMN12813069, study PRJNA571459) | rock metagenome | isolation source: Antarctica rocks | place: Antarctica: Victoria Land, Linnaeus Terrace sud | collected 2015-12-21 | reverse complement strand
AGGCCGGACAACGACTCCCCCCGCGCCATCCGGGAGATGTAAGTCGCGGGCAAGTCATAAAGCGCCGGGCCACCGGGGATGCAGTCCAGGTTCGGGCGGATCTCACGAACCGGCGCCAACGGAACACCGTTCTGGATGGCCATCGCCAAATTCTGACCATCAGACGAGGTGTAACCAAGGTCGCGACGAAGGTTGCCCTGGGGATCGGCATCGACAGTCAGCACCCGGTAGCCAGCGGCGGCAACCAGGCCAGCAAGACCAGCGGTGAGGCTCGTCTTGCCGACTCCCCCCTTGCCGTTGGCAATCGCAACTACACGGCGCATGGCACAGCCTCCCCATCGATTGTTTTGTGGTCATTGTGGTGCGCCACAGTGCACACCACAATGCGACACACCGTGCGCATCATCTGTTTTCGCGTGTGAGCCAATGCAGTGCCGAACACCTAAGCGGCCGGTGAGACACCTGGTGAGACACATGAAGAGAGCTAACAGGAGCAACACAATGGGCAACGGCTTACGACCCACCAGAGCCAACACCTGGTCAAACACCTGGGACACCACCTGTGGCGGTCCAGGTTGGCGCACCTGTGGTAGCGGCGCAGGTACTACCTAGCGTAATACCAGTGATGACACGTGACACACCAACGTTTACACACCGCTGTGGAGCTACCGGGTTCCATACCTGTCGGCATCCCTGCTGCACTACCTGTCGGCACACCTGTCACATCATCTAGGTTCAACCGGTCGTCGGAACGTCCACCCCTGCTGTCCGTGCAGACGATCACGCAGCTCCGCTGGTGGTCGACCTCACAGCGGGTGGTCGCTGCGGTCGTGTTTGTTGTGGTGTTTGTAGTTATCGGTGAGATCGGGCAAACGCTGCCCCGGCGAACGTCGGACGCATGTACCCGCTGGAGTGGTGGAACTGGGTGACGCTGGCGGTGTCCGCGGCCTTCTACGGTGGCGGGCACGTCGGGATCTACGCGGGCAATGGCAACGTCGTCCACGCCCTCGACTACGGCCAGCCCGTCAAGGTCGCCCCGATGCGGTACGTGATTTCACCACCGCGCGACGCGTCTGACGCGCCGCCGGTCGGCCGCCGAACAGTCCGTGGACGTGTTCGGAGCCCGCCCCGGGCCAGCACACCTAGTCCCAGGCCGGCGGCCGTTCTGCGGTGGTGGATCAGGGTGGCGAAGACCACGGTGTTGGATTCGTAGTTCTTGGTTCTTTCGCACGCCCCAAAGTTGTCCATGGACCGCTCGAACCCATAGGCCCCGGCCGTAGGCCGATTTCGGCACAATGTCGGCGAGCAGCGCGTTGCGGGCGGGCACCCGTAGCCCGCGGGCGGTCCAGGCCGCGGCCCGCAGGACACCGACTTGCCAGACGCTGGTGGCTGCACCGGTCGCAGCGGCCAGCACCGTGGTGGTGGCATAGCCCCCGACCGCGACCGTGCGGCGTCGGCCCGGGTCGTCTGCAAGTGCCCCACCCCCGAAGCGTGCGGCGCCAGCCAGGGCATCGCTGATGCCTTCGATCATCCCGAGGGCGACGGCGGGAGGTCAGCAGGCTCGGCAACAACGCGGTCGGGATCTCGTGACCAACACATCAGCCAGGAAGCTCGCCGAGCCAATACCGGCCACACCCGGACTCAGCCACCGTTGGGCAGAACCAACCACAGTGTCGGCGTCATCGTTGTGTGCTGACGAGTTTGCAGGATCCGCCGGACCGGCGGGAACGGGCTGGACATACCCGGCAGTGTGCCGTGCCCGGGCCATGATCAGTGGCCAGCGGGGGGATTACGGCAGCGACGGCGGGGCGCGCAGCGCACCGGCGAGGCTGTCCAGGGCGCCGTCGACCACCCGGTAGAACGACCAGCGGCCGCGTTGTTCGCGGGTGAGCAGGCCGGCGTCGACGAGTTGTTTGAGGTGATGAGACACGGTGGGCTGGCTCAGGCCGACGGGGTCGGTGAGGTCGCAGACGCAGGCCTCGGCGTCGGCGTGAGCGGCGATCAGGGACACCAGGCGGACTCGGGTCGGGTCGCCGAGGGCCTTGAAGATGCGGGCCAGGCGTTCGGCCGCGGGGGGGTCGAGGACACCGCCGGTGACGGGGCTGCCACGTGCATTGACATCCATCGATACACAGTCCATCCTCGATGCATCGAGTTCCGTCGATCAAAGGATGTAGTCATGGCTGATGCAGACGTGCAGGAGCAGGTTCGGGCGCGCTACGCGGCGGCAGCGGCCGCGGTGAGTGCCACCGAAAGGGACGCCCTGGCGGTGGTCGATGCCGACCAGTGCTGCACCCCCTCAACAGCGGCGGAGGCCAACGCCTCGTGTTGCGGCGGTGGGGGTGCGGTGGATGCCGCGTTCGGGTCCGCCCTGTACTCGGCCGGTGAGCGGGGCGAACTGCCCGTCGAGGCGGTCGCCGCGAGTCTGGGCTGCGGCAACCCCATGGCGGTGGCCGAGCTGCGCGCGGGGGAGCGGGTGCTGGACCTGGGTTCGGGTGGGGGGATCGACGTGCTGCTGTCCGCCCGCCGGGTCGGGGACACCGGGTTCGCCTACGGCGTGGACATGACCGAGGAGATGCTCGCACTGGCTAGGACCAACGCCGCCGAGGCGGGTGCGCGCAACGTGGAGTTCCGCGCGGGCACCATCGAGAACATTCCGCTGCCCGACGCCGCGGTGGACGTGGTCATCTCCAACTGCGTGATCAACCTGTCCACCGACAAACCCGCCGTGCTCGCCGAAATGTTCCGTGTGCTCACACCGGGTGGTCGGGTCGGGGTTTCCGATGTCGTCGCCGCGGACCACCTCACAGTGGCCGACCGCGCCGAGCGCGGCTCCTACGTCGGGTGCATCGCCGGCGCCCTGACCCGAGCCGAGTACCTCGACGGCCTTCCCGGAGCCGGGTTCGTCGACGCCGAGGTGGTCTTCACCCACGAAGCAGCCCCCGGCATGCACGGGGCGATCGTCCGGGCCACCAAACCCGCGGCGGGGTGCTGCCCGCCGGCCGAGGAGCAGGCATGCTGCCAACCCGAGGACAAGGCCGAGTGCTGCGGCACCGGCCAGCACCCGGTCGGGGAGTGCGGCTGCCGATGAGCGACCTCGTCTCCGAAGCCCCGGCCGCCGACCCCACGGCCCCGGTGCTGCAGCGTTTGTCGCGGCTGGACCGGTTCCTGCCGGTGTGGATCATCGCCGCCATGGTCCTCGGGATCGGCCTGGGCCGGGTGATCCCCGGCCTGGCCGACGCGTTGGACACCGTGAAGGTCGGGTCGGTGAGCCTGCCCATCGCCGTCGGTCTGCTGCTGATGATGTACCCGGTGCTGGCCAAGGTCCGCTACCGCCAGCTGGACCATGTCACCGGCGACAAGCAACTGCTGGTGACGTCGTTGGTGTTGAACTGGATGGTCGGGCCGGCGTTGATGTTCGCCCTGGCGTGGTTGCTGCTGCCGGATCTGCCCACCTACCGCACCGGGCTGATCATCGTCGGGTTGGCCCGGTGCATCGCGATGGTCCTGATCTGGAACGACCTGTCCTGCGGGGACCGGGAAGCCGGTGCCGTGCTGGTGGCCATCAACTCGGTGTTCCAGATCCTCGCCTTCGGCCTGTTGGGCTGGTTCTACCTGCAGGTGTTGCCCGGCTGGCTCGGCCTGGACCAGGTCAGCGCCGGGTTCTCCATCGGCACCACCATCGTGGGCAGCGTGTTGGTGTTCCTGGGCATCCCCCTGGCCGCAGGGTTCCTCACCCGCACTCTGGGAGAAACGTAAGGGCCAGGACTGGTACGAACATCGGTTCCTTCCGAAGATCGGTCCGGTGGCCCTGTACGGGTTGCTGTTCACCATCGTGGTGCTCTTCGCCCTGCAGGGTCACACCATCACCACCCGACCGTGGGACGTGGTGCGGATCGCGGCACCGTTGTTGGTGTACTTCGCGGTGATGTTCGGCGGCTCCTGCGCCCTCGGACACCGCCTGCACCTGGGGTACGCCAAGACCGCCACCTTGGCGTTCACCGCGGCCGGCAACAACTTCGAGCTCGCCATCGCCGTCGCGATCGGCGTCTTCGGCGTCACCTCCGGTCAAGCCCTGGCCGGGGTCGTCGGCCCCCTCATCGAGGTCCCCGTGCTGGTCGGCTTGGTCTACGTCGCCCTATGGCTGCGCCGTCGCCTGCACTGGCCGGCCACCCCCGCCGCGCCGGTGGCGGCCACCTCGTGAGCGCCACCCCGGAGGTGCTGTTCGTCTGCGTGCACAACGCAGGACGCTCCCAGACGGCCGCCGCCCTGCTCGCCCACCACGCCGCCGGCCGGGTGCGGGTGCGCTCCGCCGGCTCTGTCCCCGCCCACGAGGTCAATCCCGCCGTCGTGGCCGTGATGGCCGAGGTCGGCCTTGACCTATCGGCCGAGTTCCCCAAGCCGCTCACCAGCGACGCAGTTGATGCCGCGCACGTGGTGATCACCATGGGCTGTGGGGACGCCTGCCCGATCTACCCCGGCAAGCGCTACCTCGACTGGGATCTCACCGATCCCGCCGGCCTGCCCATCGAACAGGTGCGACCGATCCGGGAGGACATCGACCGCCGCGTCCGGGCGTTGCTCGACGAACTGGCCCCAACCGGGTGAAGATCTAACTCCGACCCGCCGCCGTGGTGGCGTCTTCGATCATCGGACAAACACCACCCGCCGTACTTTTCGGGGCACCGGCCCGATCGGCCCCGGTGCGGCGGGCGGCAACCAGTGTCGCGCGCAGCTCCCGTAACTCGCGCAGCGTGTGGTCGATCTCGGCGATGCGTTGCTCGAGGAGTTGCCCGGTCCGTTCGCACGGCGCTTGACCGCTGCGGTGGGTGGCCAGGATGTCCGCCGCCGCTTCCAGGCCCAACCCGAGTGAGCGGGCCCGGTGGATGAAGCGCACCGTGTCCACGTCGGATGCCTCAAACACCCGGTACCCAGCCGCGGTGCGCGCCACCGGCGGCAGCAGCCCGCGGGCCTCATACAGGCGCACCGCCTTGGCGCTCACCCCCGCTGCCCGCGCCACCTGACCCACCGTGAACATCCAGACCCCTCCCGAGCGGCACACATCTCGTCCTTGACGTTACCCCGGGGGCAAGGTTCTACCGTTCGTGGTGGCAGTAAAACCACCACCATCAAGGAGGCATCATGGCGTTCCGTGAAGGCCAGATCTACCGCTGCGTCGACCCCACCTGCGGATGCGAGGTCACCGTCACCAAAAGTGCGCCACCGGACTGTCCCGGCACCGCCAACCCCACCTGCTGCTGCGGCAAGGAAATGACCAAAGTCTCCGACTGAGCACCACGTCGACGGCGCCCCGCGGTGAGCATCATGCCGCGGGGGGCGAGGTGCAGGCGGGTGGTCATGGCGAGGCGGACCTCGCCGTAGGGCAACGGGTGCAGCAAGTTCCATGGTCATTCTCTCTATCCGCACCGACGGTTTCGGCTGAGGCCGGGTCGGCAAGCTGTGCGGTGCGACCGGTGCCCCAACGATCGTCATGAGGATAGATGTGCCGGGGGTATGTGGTCGGGACACAGCAGCTCCGGGGTGAGTTGCCAGCCGTCGGCGGCCAACCATTGCTGCACGGGTTTCGGTGGGTAACCGGCGTCGATCGCCGCGGTGGCCAAAGCGCCGGCGAGGATGGGTCCATCACCGCACACCGCACACGCGAGGTCGAGCACGGGTCCGTGGGGTTGGCAGCGTCGGCAGTGCCGGCGGGTGAGGACTTGCCCAGGACGGGCGGGGTCGCTGCAGAGCCAGGTGACCGCCAGATCGGCGCGCTGCGTGGTGGCCAGCGGTGGTCGCCGAACGTCAGCGGCGCGCCGTCGGACTTTGGGCGCGCCAACTCGGGCGGTGGCCATGCTCGTCTCGTATGACGCCCCTTCACCGGCCCGGCGCCGCTGCCACCCGTCGGCGACCGCTCCGGCTCGTCGAGTCGTCCATTCGACGAGTGTGCAACCGCACCGGGTTCCCCGTCCACAGCTCGCAGGGCGCACTCCAACGACTGACGCGCATGGCTCACCTTGGCAACGACACGAGCGGGCACCCAATGGCCCCGTATGACCATCCCCCACCGGACGCTGCAACTTCGACGGCGCCGCGACCACACACACGATTCCCGCCGCAAGCAGGAACCTCGCCAGCCCGAACCCGGTCGGACCAGCCTCGTAGACCACTCTGACCAAGCCCGGCAAGGACCCGCGCCAGGATCTCATCATGGTCGGGAGTCAATCTGCGGCGGTGAATCTCGCCGGTCTCACCATCGATCCCGCACGCAACGACCGATCGTGCGTGCACGTCCAAACCAACACTCGTACGCTGAATCATGAGCTGGGGCCTCCCACATCTGTGGCTCTACCGGCCAGGACCACCCTGACGCGCAACCCACGATCACATGTGAGGCAGGCCCCAGCCGCTTCTCCCCATACCGTCTAGGTTCGAAGGATGATGAAACTTACTGTGACTATTGACATGTAATAACGTCCGCCTTTAGAGTGACAGGCATCACAGCGCGCGGACCATCCGAGAAAGGGCGACCTCACGATGGCCGATAAAATGGATGCCGTTGTCTGCCACGGATCCGAGGACTACCGCTTCGAGAAGTGCGACGTCCCGGTGCGTAAACCCGGCGAGCTGCTGATCCGGGTCGAGGCCGTCGGCATCTGTGCCAGCGACGTCAAGTGTTTTCACGGCGCTGTGAAGTTCTGGGGGGACGACAACCGACCGGCTTATGTCGAGACCCCGGTCATCGCCGGTCACGAGTTCGCAGGCGAGGTCGTTGATCTCGATGACGAGGCGCGCTCGCGATGGAGCGTCGAGATCGGCGACCGCGTCGTGAGCGAGCAGATCGTTCCCTGCTGGCAGTGCCGCTACTGTCTTCGCGGCCAGTACTGGATGTGCGCCCGTCACGACATCTACGGCTTCCGCCAACGAACGCCGGGGGCGATGGCCACCTTCATGGCCTTTCCAACCGGCGCGCTCGTGCACAAGGTGTCCAAGGACATTCCGGCCACGCACGCAGCATTCGCCGAGCCCTTGTCGTGCTCGCTGCACGCCGTCGAACGCGCCGGCATCTGCTTCGACGACGTCGTCGTCGTTGCCGGATGCGGCCCGATCGGCCTAGGCATGATCGCCGGTGCCGCAGCCAAGGGCCCCCGGCACGTCATTGCGCTGGACATGTCCGACGCCAAGCTTGAGCTGGCAGCGCTGTGCGGAGCCGACTTCACCGTCAACATCGCGGACACGGACCCGACCGAGCTGGTCAACAGCCTTACCGAAGGCTATGGCGCCGACGTCTACCTCGAGGGCACCGGCCATCCGTCAGCGGTCGCCCAAGGCCTTGCTCTCTTGCGCAAGCTGGGCACCTACGTCGAGTACAGCGTCTTCAAGGACCCGGTCAGCATCGACTGGTCGATCATCAGTGACGACAAGGAGCTCGACGTCCTCGGCGCCCACCTGGGTCCCCACTGCTGGCCGGCCGCAATCGCGATGATCGAGTCCGGGCGCCTGCCCCTGGATCGAATCTGCAGCCACCAGCTGCCACTGGAGAAGTATCACGAAGGACTGGCCTTCGTCGACGACGGCACCACGTCCGTCAAGGTCTCGCTCATCCCGTCCTGATCGCCACAGCTCGGTCAGCTCACCATCAAACCAGTGGAGCGTCGAATGTCACCTCACATTGTCAAACCATCCGACCTGAGCCGTCGCGACCTGCTCAAGCGGGTCGGCTTGGGTAGCCTCGCGCTCGCCGCGACCCCACTGGTCTCGAGTTGCGTCGTCGAGTCAGGTGGGGCCAGCGGCTCAGGTGGAAGCGCGGCAGATGACGTCAACGGTGCGTTCGACTGGAAGCGCGCAAAAGGCACCACGATCAAGATCCTTCAGACCAACCACCCGTACCAGCAGGCCTACACCTCGCTGCTCAAGGACTTCACCGAGCTCACCGGCATCGAGGTGGAGCCCGAGCTGATCGACGAGGCCAACTACTTCACCAAGCTCAACACCGAGCTCGCCGGTGGCGCCGGCACCCACGACGTCTTCATGACCGGCGCATACTTCATCTGGCAGTACGGCCCACCGGGTTGGATGGAGAATCTCACACCCTGGCTGCAGAACTCCTCGGCGACCAGCCAAGAGTACGACTTCGAGGACATCTTTCCTGGCCTGCGCACCGCGACCAGGTGGGACTTCAAGTCCTCGCAGCTGGGCTCTGGTGGGCAGTGGGCGATCCCGTGGGGGTTCGAGACCAACGTCGTCGCCTACAACAAGAAGCTGTTCGCGTCCCGCGGGATCAGACCCGCCGAGACACTGAGCGACTTCGTCCAGCTCGCCAAGGACCTGACCAAGCCGGACCGATCGCAGTACGGTGTCGCCTTCCGAGGCTCGAAGTCCTGGGGGACGATCCACCCCGGGTTCATGACGATGTTCGCTCGCGAGGGATTGAAGGACTACGTGGATGAGAGTGGGAAGCTCACCGCTGCCATGAACTCGCCGGGAGCGATCAAGTTCACCCAGACGTGGGTGGACCTGGCGAAGTCCGCGGGCCCGGCAGGGTGGACAACCTACGGCGCGCCGCAGTGCACCACCGACCTCGGCAACGGAGTCGCTGCGATGGTGTTCGACGCTGACTCCGCGACGTACCCGATCAACAAGAAGGGTGGCAGCAAGCTGGCCGGCAGCATCGGCTGGCACCCCGGCCCTAAGGGCCGCGACGGCAGCCTCGCCACGAACCTGTGGACGTGGTCACTGGCCATGAACTCGGCTTCCAAGAACAAGCTGGCGGCCTGGCTGTTCATCCAGTGGGCAACCAGCAAACAGCCGATGATCGACGCGATCCGCGGCGTCGCGGCAGGTGGCCCGGGTGCGTTCGCCGATCCGCCTCGTCAGTCGGTGTTCAACTCGACCTTCAAGCAGACGCTGGGTGACTTCACCGGATACCTCGACACCTTTGAGGCGGTCATCGACTCGACCAAGATCCAGTTCTCGCCGCAGAAGCACTTCTTCGACACGACCGAGTCGTGGGCGGCAGCCCTCCAGCAGGTCTATGGCGGCGCCGACGCCAAGAATACGCTCGACGACCTGGCCAAAGCCAACACCTCCGCCGTCAACGCCTGAGCCGCCCAGTCGCACAGAATGTGAGGGACCGACACATGAGCACAACGACGCAGGCCAAGAAAGAGGAGCCGAGCAGCCCGCCGGACGCTCCGAGTTCCGACCCAAAAAGAGTGCCGGCGGGGCACCGATCAGCACGCCCGTACCTTCTTTCGGTTCCGGCAATCATCGTCGTCATCGGAATCTTGTTCCCGTTCGCATCGGGCGTGTGGTACTCGTTCCTCAACTACACCGCTGGCGTCACCTCAGTGCACTGGGTGGGGTTCGACAACTTCAGCTCGGTCTTCGGGGGCTCGGCTGTCTGGCACAGCATCTGGGTGACCATCCAGTATGCAGTCGTCGCGACAGTGGTGGAGACGATTCTCGGCGTCGGGGTGGCATTGCTGCTCAACCGGTCGAGCCTGGTTGGGCGTGTCCTTGAGAAGGTTCTCATCCTCCCCCTGATGATCGCTCCGGTGATCGCTGCCACGGTCTGGAAGCTCATGTTCAACCCGAACTTCGGGATCTTGAACCACGTCCTCGGACTCGGATCGAACTTCAACTGGCTAGGCAAGAACAACGGCCTCTACTCTGCGATCCTCGTCGATGTCTGGATCTACACCCCGTTCGTCGCGATCTTGGTGCTTGCCGGGATCCGCTCGTTGCCGAAGGAGCCTTTCGAGGCGTCGGCTGTCGATGGGGCAGGGGCTCTCTACATGTTCCGCCGACTGACGCTGCCGATGATGTGGCCCTACATCCTCGTTGCGGTGATCTTCCGCCTGATGGACTGCTTGAAAATATTTGACGTCGTCTACGTCCTCACCACGGGTGGCCCTGGAACGGCGACCACCACGTTGCAGATCAACGCGTACGAGGACTCGATCCAGAACCTGGACTACTCCCGCGGAAGCACGTACATGTTCGTGCTCTGGGTGCTGGTCTTCATCGTCGCGCGCTTTTTGGTGAGCGTGCTCGGCAAGGCGCAGCGTCGAGCTGCCGGAGCGGAGTCCTGAATCATGGCTCGTCGAGAATTGATGCCCGGCCAGAAGCGGGTGAGCACGGGCGGCATTGCCGCGGATGTCCTGATCGTGGCCTGGTTCGTGTTCGCCTTGTTCCCGATCGTGTGGATGATCCTGCTGTCGCTGAAAACCTCAGCGGATCAGACCAGCACCTACTTCAGCTTCGCGCCGACACTGGACAACTACAACACGGTGCTGAGCAGCAAAGGCAAGGCCCTCACCAGCGTCGACTTCAAGACCGCGGTGCTCGACAGCGTCCTTACCTGTGTCGGGGCAACCCTGGTCTCGCTCATCGTAGGCATTCCCGCCGCCTACGCAGCAGGTACCCGCAAGTTCCGCGGATCCGAGGACCTCATGTTCACGATGCTGTCGTTCCGGTTCGCGCCCGAACTGATGGTGATCGTGCCACTGTTCGTCATCTACCACTACCTGCATCTCTTCGACACGACGTGGGGGCTGATCTGGGTGCTCCAGCTCGTGACCATGCCGCTCGTCGTGTGGATCATGCGCTCGTACTTTCAAGACCTCGCACCCGATCTCGAACAAGCGGCACTGCTGGACGGCTACACGCGTCGCCGGGCCTTCTTCAAGGTGGCGCTGCCTCTGGTGCGCCCCGGCATCGCCGCATGCGCCCTGCTGTCGTTCATCTTTGCCTGGAACAACTACATCTTCCCGTTGATCCTGACCGACAGCAACGTCACCACGGTGACCGTCGCGGTGACCAAGTACCTCGGCGGCGGGGGACAGGCCTACTACAACCTCACGGCGGCCGCGGCCCTGATCGGCGTCCTTCCGCCTCTGGCATTGGCGTTGTCCATCCAGAAATATCTGGTCCGTGGCCTGTCATTTGGGGCGGTGAAGTCCTGATGTCCGCACTCAACCTCGAGAATGTCCACAAGGCATACGGCAAGAAGGCCGCCCTCCAAGGAATCGATCTGGACGTCGAGGACGCCGACTTCTTCGTCATTCTCGGCCCCTCAGGGGCGGGCAAGACGACCACCCTCAAGAGTGTCGCCGGTCTGCAGGAGATCGACCAGGGCACCGTCACGATCGGTGGCGTCGACATGACCGGCGTCGAGCCCTACGAACGCAACGTTGCGATGGCCTTCGAGTCGTACGCCCTGTACCCGCAGGACACGGTGTCGGAGAACCTGGCGTCCCCGCTGCGGTCCGGCCGGTTCGGTGAGTACTCCAAGGCGGACATGCAGAAGCGGATCGAGATGGTGACCACGACGCTCGGAATCGATCACCTCCTCGAGCGATTCCCGCGTGAGCTCTCCAACGGTCAGCGCCAACGTGTCGCGCTCGGCCGGGTCCTTGTCCGCCCGGCCGGGATCTACCTGCTGGACGAGCCCTTGTCGCACCTCGACGCCAAGCTGCGTGCCGCGATGCGCATCGAACTGAAGAACCTCGGCTCGATGTCACACACGACGACGCTCTACGTCACTCACGACCACCAGGAAGCACTCGCCTTGGGTGACAAGATCGCCGTCCTGCGCGATGGCGTCGTCGTCCAGGTCGGCACACCACTGGAGCTCTGGCGGTCGCCGCGCGACGTGTTCGTCTCCCGGGCACTCGGCCAACCCGAGATGAACCTGCTCGAGGCAACGGTCGAGGACGGGCAGCTGGTCGCAGCCGGCGGCGCTGTCACGATGAGCGCGCCGAGCCACCTCGGACTCGCAACCGGTGACGCTGCCTACCTCGCTGTGCGACCGCGGGAGATCGAGCTCGCCGGCACGTCGCCGGCGGCCGATGCTGGCTGGGTCGAGGTGCCTGGGAGGGTTCGCCTCGCTGAGCGACTTGGGCGTCAGATCGAGCTGGCGGTCGCTGTCGGCGGCACCGAGATGATCGTCGTCATCGACAGCGATGACGCGCCCGCCGAAGGGGAGAACGTCACCATCATGCTGCCGCACGACCTCATCCTCGTCTTTGCCCGCGAGCCAGGCGCAGACCCCGACGACGCGCCGCTGATAGGCCCCATGGGCGACCCGAAGCTGGTCGTCCACGCTCGTACCGGCCCGGCCTGATCATCCGTACTCTGTAGGAGACCGACCATGACTGAGAGCCTGACGCTCGAGAATCTCAAGAAGACCTACCTCGCACGGGGCCGCGAGCCGGTCGAGGCAGTGAAAGGAATCGATCTGGCCTGCGAGCCGGGTGAGCTGGTGGCACTGCTCGGACCGTCGGGGTGCGGGAAGACGACGACCCTGCGGATGATCGCCGGTCTTGAAACCGTGACCAGCGGCGAGATCAAGATCGGTCCACGCTCGGTGGGGCAGCTCCCTGCAAGCAGGCGCGATGTCGGCGTCGGGTTCGAAAGCTATGCGCTCTACCCGCCGCTCAACGTACGCGAGAACCTCGCCTACGGGTTGAAGGCCCGCAAGGTCAAGGACGCCGACAAGATCGTCGACCAGATCTCGGACCGGTTGGACATGAGCAACCTGCTCGACCTTCGTCCGGCCGGCCTTTCCAGCGGTCAGAAACAGCGAGTTGCGCTCGCGCGTGCGCTGGTCCGGAATCCACCCGTCCTGCTGCTCGACGAGCCGCTCTCACACCTCGACGCCTCGCACCGCGCAAGGGTCCGTCGGGAGCTGAAGAAGCTGCAACGCGAGTTCGGCTACACCACCATCGTGGTGACGCACGACCAGTTGGAGGCGTTGAGCCTTGCCGACCGGATAGCTGTCATGAACCTCGGGGTGATCCAACAGTTCGGAACGCCAGACGAAATCTTTGACGACCCGGCGAACATGTTCGTCGCCGATTTCGTGGGAGAGCCGAAGATCAGCATGGTCGAGGGCACAGTCCTGCGTTCCAACGGCGAGGTTCATGTGCGGGTGGGCCGATGCACACTTCGAACCTCGGTGAAGTCTGCGATCGATGGCGACGTCGTCACGGTCGGACTGCGGCCGCAGGACTTCGACATCGTCGGGGTCGAAACCGAGCTGGCGCTGACCGGATCGGTCACCGCATTCGAGGACCTGCTCGAGTTCGGGAGCGCGAACATCCAAGTACCGGGTGTGGATGGCCCCGTGAACGCCCAGATCCCCGCGGGGATGGTCTGGTCCAACGGCGACCAGGTCGCCGTCACCAGTGCGCCGGAGCGAGTGTATTTGTTCGACACCGAGTCGGGGGACCGAGTCCGGTGACCCCGCTGAAGATGCACGCCGGCCTAGATCACTTCGACCAGATCGCGATACGCGGCCAGATCCGGATGCTCGGGGGGCAGCTCGGTGGCGAGCACGGCGATCTGCGACCAGTCGAAGCCACGGGCGACGCCGTGCGCTCCGAGCTTCGAGCTGTCGAGACCCAGAATGGTCTCCGCCGAGGACTCCTGGATCGCTCGCTTGATGTGAGCCTCGTCCAGGCAGTGCTCAGTCGTTCCCACCACGGTCGCGCCGAGCGCACTGCAGAAGAACCTGCTGCTGTGGATCTCTCGCGCATTTCGCATTGCCAGCGGACCCACCAAGCTCCCCGTGCCGTGCTCGTCGAGCTCCCCACCGGTAAGGATCGGGAGCAGACCGTTGCGGTGCGCCAAGCTCTGCAAGCCGGCGAACGTATCTGGTCCGTTGGTGACCACGATCAGGCCAGAGGCCTCACGCAGGTGCGCCACCAGCGCGAGAACCGTCGAGCTTCCATCGAGCGCGACCGCCCCGTGAGTGGGCAGCAGCCGGCTTATCTTGCTCGCGATGGCGGACTTGGCCCGCGAGTGCGACTTTCGTCGCTCGGAGAACTGCGCAGAACGCACGGCGACCGCACCACCACGAACACGCCGAGCATCACCAAGCTTCTCAAGGTCCGCGAGGTCACGCCTGACCGTCATCTCGCTCACACCGAGGACCGTCGCCGATCCACGCAACGAGACCTTCCCGACGCCTTGCAGCTGCTCGCGCAGCCACGCGAGTCGCAACTCGGTGGACAGCGTGCCTTCGGTGGTCACAATTCACCTCGCCAAGGCCTTGCAAGAATTCACACCTAATAACAGAACCGTAACCGATGCCCACAATTCTCTCACGAAGGTGATCGTCATGTCTGAAGGTCTGACACCCAAAGACGCCCTGATCGGGCGCAGCAACCGGCTCGGCTCCGATCCCAAGAACACCAACTACGCCGGCGGAAACACCTCCGCCAAGGGCACCGAGACCGACCCGGTCACCGGCGAGGACGTCGAGCTCCTCTGGGTCAAGGGCTCGGGCGGCGACTTGGGCACGTTGAAGGAGGCCGGCCTCGCCGTTCTCCGCATGGATCGGCTGACCTCGCTCGTCGACGTCTATCCTGGCGTAGACCGTGAGGACGAGATGGTTGCCGCGTTTGACTACACGCTCCACGGCAAGGGCGGCGCCGCGCCGTCGATCGACACCGCCATGCACGGGCTGGTCGATGCGGCTCACGTCGATCACCTGCACCCCGACAGCGGTATCGCGATCGCCACCGCGGCCGACGGCGAGACGCTGACCGAGTCGATCTTCGGCGAAAAGGTTGTCTGGGTCCCCTGGCGGCGACCGGGCTTCCAGCTCGGTCTCGACATCGCCGACATCAAGTCCAAGAACCCGGAGGCGGTCGGGTGCGTCCTCGGCGGCCATGGCATCACGGCGTGGGGCGACACCAGTGCCGAGGCGGAAGAGCGATCCCTGTGGATGATCGACACCGCGGGCGCCTACATCGTCGAGCACAGCCGCCCCGAGCCGTTCGGATCGGTCACCCAGGGGTACGAAGCGCTCCCGGAGTCCGAGCGTCGCGCCAAGGCCGCCGCACTGGCCGGCACGATCCGGTCGATCGCGTCGCAGGACAAGCCCCAGGTCGGCCACTTCACAGACTCCGACGTGGTCCTCGACTTCTTGTCCTGTGCGGAGCACACACGCCTCGCCGAGCTCGGGACCAGCTGCCCGGACCACTTCCTGCGCACCAAGGTCAAACCGCTGGTTCTCGATCTGCCGGCGGCGGCGTCGGTCGAGGACTCGATCGCACGGTTGTGTGAGCTGCACGTCACCTACCGCGAGGACTACCAGGGTTACTACGACCGCAACGCCGACGCGGACTCGCCGGCGATCCGTGGTGCGGACCCGCTGATCGTCCTGGTGCCGGGTGTCGGCATGTTCAGCTACGGCAAGGACAAACAGACCGCTCGCGTCGCCGGTGAGTTCTACGTCAACGCGATCAACGTGATGCGTGGCGCCGAGGGCCTGTCGACCTACGCGCCGATCGATGAGTCGGAGAAGTTCCGGATCGAGTACTGGGCGCTCGAGGAGGCCAAACTCCAGCGCATGCCCACGCCGAAGCCGCTCGCGACCCGGATCGCGCTCGTCACCGGCGCCGCGTCGGGCATCGGCAAGGCGATCGCCCAGCGGATCGCCGCCGAGGGTGCCTGTGTGGTCATCGCCGACCTGGACCTCGAGAAGGCGCGGGCCGCTGCGGCCGAGATCGGCGGCCCGGACGTCGCGGTCGGCGTGCAGGTGGACGTCAGTGACGAGAGCCTCGTGCAGGCCGCGGTCGATGCGACTGTGCTCGCCTTCGGCGGGCTTGACCTCGTGGTCAACAACGCTGGGCTGTCGCTGTCGAAGCCGCTCCTCGAGACCACGGTCGCTGACTGGGACCTGCAGCACGACGTGATGGCAAAGGGTTCGTTCCTCGTATCGCGCGCTTCGGCGCGCGTTCTGATGGATCAAGGGCTCGGTGGCGACATCATCTACATCTCGTCGAAGAACTCGGTGTTCGCCGGTCCGAACAACATCGCGTACTCGGCGGTCAAGGCGGACCAGGCCCACCAGGTCCGGCTGCTCGCGGTCGAGCTCGGTAAGCACGGGGTCAAGGTCAACGGGATCAACCCCGACGGAGTCGTACAGGGGTCTGGCATCTTTGCCGGAGGCTGGGGAGCCGAGCGTGCCGCGGTCTACGGCGTCGCGGAGGCGGACCTCGGTAAGTTCTACGCCCAGCGCACCATCCTCAAGCGTGAGGTGCTGCCCGTCCACGTGGCCAACGCCGTCGTGGCGCTGTGCGGACCGGACCTGACGCACACGACCGGGCTGCACATACCGGTCGACGCCGGTGTCGCTGCCGCGTTCCTCAGGTAATGCCTGTGACGGGTCCAGCGTCTGGTGCAGTGGCAGCGGTCGATCTCGGTGCGTCCAGCGGGCGTGTGGTCCTGGGTCGGCTGGGTGGTGGGCGCGTGGACATCTCGGTCGTGCACCGGTTCGCCAACGACCCGGTCGAACTGGTCGACGGACTGCACTGGAACATCGCCGAGCTGTATCGCAACGTTCTCATCGGGCTCGGCATGGCGTGCCGTGAGGCTTCAGGCATCGTCGGGGTGGCAGTGGACTCCTGGGCAGTCGACTACGCGCTCCTGCGCGGAGATCGCATGCTGGGACTGCCGTTCCACTATCGCGACGATCGCAACGAGGCCGGGGTGGCCGGTGTGCGCAGGAGGGTTGTCGCCGAAGAGCTCTATGCGCGCAACGGTTTGCAGCACCTGCCGTTCAACACGGTCTTCCAGCTCGCGACGGAAGGCGAGTCGCTACGGGCGGCGAGCTCGCTGCTACTGATCCCGGACCTGATCACGTTCTGGCTGTCCGGGGAGAAGATCGCCGAGGCGACGAACGCATCGACGACGGGATTGCTCGACGTCCGCATTGGTGCGTGGGACGAAGACCTGATCTCACGACTCGCCTTCCCTCGCGGGCTGTTCCAACCGATCGCCGAGCCGGGCACGATCGTCGGTTCGCTGAGGGTGCCGGTCGTCGACCAGATCGGCAGTGGCGGCCGTATTGCGGTCGGCACGGTCGGTTCGCACGACACGGCGTCGGCGGTCGTCGGGGCGCCGATGCTCACCGACGACGCCGCCTACATCTCGTGCGGCACGTGGGGCCTCGTTGGTCTCGAGCTCACGTCACCTGTGCTGTCGGAGGAGAGTCGTAGGGCCAACTTCACCAACGAGCGCGGCGTCGACGGCCGGGTGCGCTACTTGCGCAACGTGATGGGGCTCTGGCTGCTCAGCGAGTCGATCCGATGGTGGGAGAGGGCAGGGGAGACGATCGACCTTGGTGACGTTCTCGGACAGGCCGCCGCGGTCGACGAGCCAGTGCCGGTGTTCGATGTCGACCACCCCGACCTTCTTGCCCCGGGCGACTTGCCCGGCCGCATCGCCCAGTTGCTCGCCGATTCCGGACAAGCAGGGCCGCAGACAATCGCCCAGACGGTCCGGTGCATCGTGGAGAGCCTTGCCCGGGCGTTCGCCACCACGCTCGACGAGGCCGAACGCCTGTGTGGGCGCGGTATCGGCATCGTCCACCTCGTCGGTGGCGGAGCGCGCAACGCGCTGCTGTGCCAGCTCACCGCCGACCACGCCGCCCGCACCGTCCTCGCCGGACCGGTCGAAGCGACCGCGCTCGGTAACGTGATGGTGCAAGCACGTACACACGGTCTCGTCTCCGGCGGCCTCGAGTCGCTGCGATCCATCATCGCGTCAAGTAGTCCACCGACCATGTACCATCCTCGACCCGTCCGGGAGCCTCTTCGATGAAACGCCGCATTGCCCGTCTGCACGATCTTCGACCGTTGCTGAAGTTCAAGCGCCCGATGCCCAGTCCCAAGAAGCGCAGGCTCCAGTCGGCGTTGAGGATCCCATGACCTTCGCACGATCGCGGGACTGGGCGAGGTGAACCTGGGATTGGTTCCGGGGATGGGCGGCACCCAGCGGCTACCCCGCCTCGTGGGGCTGTCCAAAGGCATCGACCTGATCGCCACCGGAACGTCGCTGTCCCCCGGACAAGCCCTCGGGTTGGGCGTGGTGGACCGACTCTGCGATGACGCGGCCGCGTGTCGAACAGCAGCGGTCGACTATTGCGCCACCCTGGCTGCGGGACCGGCAGAAGCCGTCGGACGCGCCAAGACCGCCATCAACTACGGCTACGCTCCCCGCTCGACCTCGGCTTGGCCCTGGAGCGAGAGGCGGTCGCGGGCGACTTCGCCTCCGACGACGCCGCCGAAGGCATCCAAGCTTTCGCCGAGAAGCGAGAGCCCACCTTCCAACGGCACTGACAGACCACGAAAGCCCCCAACGGCCCCGCGGCCGACATCGGTTCCCATGATGGACAACACCGGCCGGGGGCCGTGGTCGATGAGGAAGCGGTGGCCGAAGATCGGGATCAGCGGCGGTTCCGCTGCCACGAGCTCGGTCATCGCCGCTCTTCCACTGGAGGCGCTCAACCGATAAGCCCCGGGTGGGTTGTGGCACAAGTGGCTGGCGTTTCGCGCGTCCAGGAGATGCGTGGTTCAGAGGTCGGCCGGTTCGAGGTCGTAGGCGAGCCGAGACCAGGGGTAGTAGGTGTGCTGCGCGCTCCGTCGGGCACGCGTCGAGCGTGGGTGCAGCTCGTGGTGGAAGTAGTCGACCAGGTCGACACCGTAGAGGCTGACGTCGATTTGGTAGACGGAGAACACCGGGGAGCCCGCCGGGGCGGGGGCCCCCGGCAGGTAGCGGTGACCCCACACTGGGATCAGCGGGTGCCACCGGGCCAGGTGTCGGCGGGCGACGGTCTCGATCTCGTCGTCGCTCTTCGGTCTCTGACCCCAGGATCGCGGCCAATCTTTGAGGGTGTGCTGGACGTGCCACACGGCGCTGTCGTGGGGCCACGCGAGGCGGCGATGGATGTCGGCATCGTCGTCGCGGCGCCAGTCCACCCAATTCGGCCCTATCGGGACGGCGAGCGCGAGCAGTGCGCGGTGGGCATCGCCGAAGCGGATGTCGTACCGCGCCTCGACGTCGTCGATGTCGCCCTCGCCCAGCCCCGGATCGAGCATTACCCCTGCGTCTCTGAGCACCGCGACGGCCTGCTGCGCCAGTGTCATCTTGACCCACCCTTCTGACGTTGCATGATCGACGTGCGGCTGTACACGCGGAGGCCCAGCGTCGCGCATCTGCCACCCGGTGGCACCGGGATTGGCACAGCGGATCTCTATGCAGAATTGTCAATAGGCGCATGAACGGTTTTTGACCGGTCCTCGAGGGCCGCTTTGGCCGAAAATCATCCGGAGCTTGACGGCGCCGACGGTCGATTCGCGCCGCGATCTCTGGCGGACGCGCTCTACGCAATCGACAGCTGGGCACCTGTTCTCACTATGCGGAACCGACGGGTCGGCCGCCACCTGTCAGCGGAACGTGGTTATCGACGTGCGGCAAGGCGGCCTCGAAGTCGTGTCGTGGGGTTGTCATGGGCGCCGAGCCTGGATCAACCACGCGGCGGAGTCGTATTGCACGCCGCCGCGTCTCTCGTGGGAGCGCAGCGACGTCCGGAGCGACTCCTCGGCCCGAGCTCGTTCCGCTGCGGGCATGCCGGCGAGAGCGGCGGCGAACTGGCCCGCGAGGAAGGCGAAGGCGTCGTCGGTGTCATGACCGAACCACATTGGCTCACGCACATCGGTGAGGGTGACGTCGACGAACCCTGCAGCGTCGAGCACGCTACGCACCTGCTCGGGGTCGCTGAGCGAGAACGGGCCCGCACCCGCAGCCTGCGGCGGCGCTTGCCCTGGATCGAGGGCAGCCCGGAATGCCGTGATCCAGTCGTTGCGGTCAGCGGCCTGCCAGGTCAACAGCACCACCCTTCCGCCGGGTCGCAACGCGCGGCGGAAGTTGGCGAACGCCGCCGACACATCCCCGAAGAACATGACGCCGTGCCTGCTGACCACCAGGGCGTAGCACTTCGCAGTGAACGGATAGTTCTGCGCGTCGGCGTGAACAAATCTGACGTTGCTGAGCCGCTCCTGCAGTGTGCGCTCACGGGCGAGCTCGAGCAGCGGGGACGACAGGTCGACACCGAGCACCGACCCGCCGCCTGCGCCGCGACCGAGGCCGCGACTTAGAACGACCGGCAATTGATGTGACTGGTGGTGTGGATGTTGCAGGTGTGTCGTTGCGGGTAGGGGCACGGACCCCGGCTTGATCATGGGATTGCTGAAGTCCTACTGATCACCGGGAGGGT
>JAABUZ0100004225.1_pt1 | contig 20075 bp, 24 predicted proteins | sample 5562091 | NCBI WGS metagenome assembly JAABUZ01 (sample SAMN12813069, study PRJNA571459) | rock metagenome | isolation source: Antarctica rocks | place: Antarctica: Victoria Land, Linnaeus Terrace sud | collected 2015-12-21 | reverse complement strand
GTCGTCCTGGCCATCATCCTACCACGATCTTGCGTCCTGGTTCACCGTGGCGGGTGTGTCGATGCGTCATGCGTCGCTTTGGACGACACTGGGCCGCGATCCCGTCAGCACCCGCAGGTCGCCTACAAAAATAGAGAGCGTGGCCTGGTGGCTGGGGCCTCTGACTGCTATGAAGAAGCCCATCGCTTTTTGGTTGCTGTTGAGGGTGCGGACTGTTCGCCCTGAGGGCACCCGGCACCAGAGTCCGGGGAGCAACGACAGAGGGGAGCGAGGTCGGTACCAGCGGAGGGGTCGGGGCAACGTCCAATTGTATCCTCGATGGTGGCCCGCACGGCCTGGTTACTGCGCTCGCATCGCCTGCCGCTGAGGCGCCGGGCTACACCGCGCTTTCGGTGGCGCTCCCGCTCGGAATAAGCCGATACACATACACACGTACCACTCCCTCGTGGTCTGCGAGAGAAGAGGAAAAGGGGGCGTAGTTCGGAAGCGTCAGCGTCATGCCGATGTTGTCCGGAGCAACGTTCGGCGGCATATTCAGCCGAAGGTGACGAATGACCGGATCATGTGCGCCGACCGCGACGATGACACTCAGCGAAATGTGAATTTCAGGGAGGCGTTGGAGGACCGCCTGAATGCGCTGGTAGACGGGCAAGCTTCCTTCGGTGTCCACGAGCGGCGAGGAGATCATGAGACGCCAGTCACTCTCACTCGTCGGGTAGAGCCAAAACGCGGTGATGATCGGCAGGTGCTCTCGGTCCAGTTCCGTGAGCAGGCGTTCCCCCCCAGAAAGATCCGGCCCTACCAGTAGTTGCGCAGCCATGGCAGCACTCCATGCGTGGTATCGGCGATTGCCGTGTATAACTGCTGGGCATCGGTTGAACTGGGGAGGGCATACCGGCTCTCCTCCGACCAGTCCTTGGCCACAGCCCAGTATCCTTTGATCATAGCATCAGCGTTGCCCGCCATCTCCATTGCCGAGCTCAGCCCGGCTAATTGGAGCAGCCCGGTCAGGTCATGGCTGTATGTTTGTGATCAGATATCCAGGCCTTTGCCGTGGGAGGCGGCCGTGAGCGAGGATTATCAGGCGCGAACTCGTTCACGACGATAATGTAGACGAACTCGTTGACTTTCGGCCGCTCCATCGGGAAAGTAGTCGGTGATGGTGGCAGTACAGGCGCTCTCGTGAGGCGTGCTAGCGGCCGGTGAAGGAACGTGAAGGGGGTGCAGCCACACGTGCGTACGGAACTGGTGAGGCAGCAGACGAGGCGTCGCCTCACGGGTAGTCGGGTACTGTGCCTGTCCGCAGACCAGGTACTTCTCGTCCGCCACGAGGACCCAGGCACTGGGGCGAGCTACTGGGTGCTTCCCGGCGGCGGGCGAGAGCAGGGCGAGCGTTTCGAGGATGCGGCTATACGCGAAGTACGCGAAGAAACGGGCGTTGACGTGCAATTGGTCCGCCGCCTCCGTGTGCCCGGCAGTGTCGCCCACGTGAGCTACGCGCTGTTCCTGGCCACGCCTGTCAGATACGTGGCAGCAGCGCCGTTGGTTGATCTGAACGCCGAACGCTATCTGCGCGAGGCGGCGTGGCACCGTGTCACGGAAGTCGCTTCGCTCGGTCCCCTCGATCCCTTGTTTTGGGGATTTCTTGCCCCGCGCATCAAACAGTGGCTGCGTAGCAAGCCCTCACCAAGCGGCGGGATAGGCGCAAGATGAGCGGAGTGAAGCGGCCGACCTGCGGCGTTTCGCGACGACGGTCCCTGGCGACGTTGTGACCATCCGAGCTGGCCTTATCATGGAACACAGCGACGGCCAAACCGAAGTGCAGATCAACCGGCTTCAGCTGATCTGGCTGACGATGTACGGACAGGGCGCGGTTGACGTGCTCCGTCCGTGGGTCTTGTGCGCCAGGTGACTGCAGCGAGGAGTGGCAGGATGGACGATGAGGCGCTCATCGTGCTCTACCGGCCGGGAGGGCAGCGCGAACTAGAACTCATCCGCGACGCCGACTGGCAGGCCTTCCCGCCCCGCTTAGTCCACCAGCCCATCTTCTACCCGGTGTGCAACGAGGCGTACGCAACGCAAATCGCGCGGGACTGGAACACCAAGGACGCTGCCTCCGGCTACGTTGGCTATGTCACCCGGTTCGCGGTGCGCCGTAACTTCCTGCAGCGTTACCCGGTGCGTACTGTTGGTGGCGCGGTGCATCACGAGTACTGGGTCCCGGCAGAGGATCTGCCAGAATTCAACCGCAACATTGTCGGCCCGATTGAGGTGATTGCGGAATTCAGCTGAATCTCTCTAACGCCTCGCCTGCTCTGGCCCTACCATCACCACGAAGGCAGGAGATCTCCAATGGATTGGCGACGCCCGATGTATTGCGAGAATATGCGAGAAGAGGTTGCTGTCTTCCTGCGAGAGCGCGGCCGCGATGTGCTCCTTGTGCGTGACGTGCTGGCTCCTGGCGTGGCAGACCCGGTAATCGTCACCATTGCTGATGTACAGGGCGCCATCGTTATCACCGTCATTACCTGAGCCCGGGCTACGTCCTGGAATCGCCCGGTATTCCGGCTGATACGATTCGTCCACAAGATCTGCAGATGCAACATCTGACCGATAGGAGTAGGAAGGACGCATGGACCGACGACGAAGCACCGGCTATTGGGCGTTTTTGGCGGACCCTCGTCACTATCGGATTACCGAAGCGCTGGACGACTTGAGAAAGACCCCTGGAGAAGGATCGTCACTGCTCAAGTGGACGACGAAGGGGAAGCCAGTTCGTCGCGGTGACCGCGCGCTCATCTGGAAGGGCAAAGGGCGTGATGCGTGGTGCGGTGTCGTGGCATTCGCCGAGGTCATGGGTGCCCCTCAACGGCAGTCAAACGTGGACGACCCGTACTGGTTGGATCCCCATTCAGGCCTCGTCGTGGAAGAGCGCGTTCCGCTTCGGTTGGTCTTTCCGCCCCATCTCCCTCTGCGCGCGGATGAATCCTCCACAGCTTCTCAGTTAAGTGTCGCACGTGCCAGGGGAGGCACGGTCTTCTATATTCAACGAGATGAGTGGACACGCCTCGTGGACGAAGCGGGGGGATGGCCGGTCGAGTGAACCATAAGCTCCAGCACCACCGCCCGCTCACCCCGATAGCCTGCCTGCAGACTGCGTCGCGGTCTGGAGACGATTATGCGTAGGCTCACAGTACATCTGCTCCTGGAGAAGTAACCATGCACATGGGGCTGAAGTGGCGGCATCGAACGGTGAGTGCCGTCTCGCTGGCTATGGAACGCCATATACTGGGCGTATTTGAATGGATGCTCGCGACAGTATCGGCGAATAGGGACATGACAGGCAAGACGGTCACACTCCCTTGCCACCGATAGGCACGACACGAATCTGCTCCGGTGGCTTTGCCAGTAGCGGCATGGAGGCCTGGATGATCGGCCGCACACCCTCGATCGATAGCGAGGCGCGGTGGTCGTCCTCGTGGTCCCACACCTCGGTGACCCAGACGACATCGGCTTCGGTGGACGACGTGTTGACGATGTAGAGTCGGCAGCCGGCCGCGCTCTCCATAAGTCTGGCCGCACTCAGTAGGTGTTTCACCAGGAGATCGCGCTGTCCGGGGTGAGTCGTGAACTTGTTGTACATGCCGAACGTGCTCATGGGGCGCCTCCTTGACAAACGGATACGACAGAACCGCTGGCGGTGATGAAGCGCTATTCGATCCGAATCGCACCCCAGGCTTCGGGTTCCACCAGGCGCAGGATCTGTCCGAACTCCCACTGATGACCTTCGAGATCGAGGACGGCGTACACCCGCAGTCCCCATGGCTGGTCGGTCGGTGGCAGCAAGATGGTCGCTCCTCCGGCCTTCGCTTGCTCGTAGTGCACATCGACATCAGGCACCAGCACGGTCGTCGTGTGGGTGAGGTGCGGCCACGGCTGCTCCCGCCGCTCGCGAAACCCGGGCACCCGCTCCTGTATCCACGTGACAAAATCCGGTGAACTTGCCGCCACCATAACCAGACCGCCCCCAGGTGTTTCCAGTTTTGCGGTGATGAAGGTGCCGTCTGGCTGTGCCATGCGTACCCGTTCCCGGAAGCCGAACAGTCGTGTCAGCCAGTCGATAGCGGCCCGAGGCTCCGCGTAGCGCAGGTGCGGGTAGACTGGCGCCCAACCTTGAATACTATCGTCCGGCATTGGGTACTGGAGTCCTCGCTTCTACCGTACCAGTGCGTCCAGCAGTGGCTCCGCACCAAAGCGGACGACGTCCGTGGCGGGAAGCGAGGTTTCCTGTGTGGCGCCAGCGATCTTCGCCCGTGCGTCGGCTTCGGAGAGGCCGAAGGTGTTGAGCGAGATGCCGACGACACGCGCGGGCTTGACCCAGCCCGCGGCCTCTTCATACAGGCGCACCAGACGAGTCAGCGACGGAATGGCGTGCTCGTAGCCGCGAATCTTCAGGCGGCGCGGATCGTGGACGAGCACCATGGCGTCGGGCTGGCTGCCGTGGACCAATGCGAGCGTTACGGGGGAATACGCAGGGTGAATGAGGGACCCCTGTCCTTCCACGAAGACGTAGTCGTGCCGCTCTGCGCTGGCAACGACCTCGCGCTCGATAGCCCCCGGCATAAAGTCGCCGATTACGCGGTCGAGGGGGACCCCCGCGCCCGAAATCATGATGCCCGTCTGGCCCGACGCGACCCATCCGGAGTTCCACCCCCGCTGCCGCGCCTGGCGATCCAGCTCAATGGCGACGGTCATCTTCCCCACGCTACAGTCGCTGCCGACCATCAGCACCACCGTGCTGCCCGGCCGGTGGGACAACCCCTCGGCGATGGCCTGGTGCGTGGGGGCAGGCTCGCGCACGTCCCACAGCAACACGCCGGTGCGCTCCGCCGCCACACGGATCTCCGGATCGTTCCGCAGGAAGCCGTGCAGGCCGTTGATGATATCCCACCCCATGTCGATGGCGGCCATGATCTGCCACCGCCACGCATCGGGCAACTGGCCGCCGCGTGGCGCGATGCCAAGGAGCAGCGTATCGGGCGCCAGTGGCGCTGCGGTGCGAATATCGGCGACGATGGGGATGCCGTGGCCCGCGCCGATGATCTGCCCGGTATCCTGGCCTACCCGGGTGCTATCAATGATGGCCACAACGGGATCTTTTCCGTAACGGATGACACCCGTGGCGGTCTTCGCGTACTCTGGGTCGAAGTGGCCCTCGGCCAGAATGCAGAGGCGCCGAGATCGTTCGCCACTCATGCTCCGGGGGCTCGGATTAACGCGAGCAGTTCATCGCGCTTCTGTTCCATCTGGTCTCGCGTGTCGGCTTCGACGTTCAGGCGGATGAGCGGCTCGGTGTTTGACGCACGGACGTTGAACCACCACGAGTCGTACTGGATGGTAATGCCGTCGAGGTGGTCGATCTTTCCATCTTTGTAGCGCCGCTGGATCTCTTCGATCTTGCCGGGAATGTCGGCGACGTGGCTGTTGATTTCACCACTGCGGAAGCGGGAGTCGAGCGGCTTAAGCACCTCGGAGACCGATTTCCCCTCTTCAGAAAGCAGTTCGAGCACCAGCAGCAGGGTGATGATGCCAGAGTCGGCGAACCAGTTATCACGGTAGTAGAAGTGGCCCGAGTGTTCGCCACCGAAGATGGCATTCCGCTCCCGCATCTGCGCCTTGATGAACGAGTGCCCGACGCGGGTCCGTACCGCCGTACCCCCCGCCTTTTCAATCACTTCAGGCACGCTGCGCGAGCAGATGAGGTTGTAGAGGATCGTCGATCCTGGATGCTTCCCGAGGATATTTTTCGCCACCATCGCGGTGACCATACTGCCATCGACCAGGTCGCCGTGCTCGTTCGTGAGAAAAATGCGGTCGGCGTCGCCGTCGAACGCGGCACCGAGGTCAGCGTGGTGCTCGCGCACAGCCTTCTGCAGATCAACCATGTTTTCCGGTTCGATGGGGCTTGCGGGGTGATTGGGGAAATGTCCGTCGAGTTCGAAGTAGAGGGGGATGACCTTGATGGGCAGGCTGGCGAAGACGGCGGGGACTATTTTCCCGGCCATGCCGTTCCCCGCATCCACGACGATGGTCATGGGACGGAGAGTTGACGCATCACCGGATTGCGACTCCTTTAAAAAGGAGAGGACGTGGGTGACGAAGCCGGGCAGTACTTCTTGCTGAGTGATCTGCCCCTTGCGTGTTACCGGCGGATACTCGTCGCTGAGGACCATCTCTTTAATTTTTTCAAAACCGGTCGTGCTACTGACCGGCGCCGCGTTCTCACGGCACACTTTGATGCCGTTGTACTTCCCGGGATTGTGCGAGGCCGTCACCATCACGCCAGCGGGGTAGCCATACTTGCCAACCGCGAAGTACAGTTCGTCGGAACTCACTTCACCCAGGTCAACCGCGTCGGCCCCCTGATCGGTGATGCCCTGCAGGAGGGCCTTCGCGAGTGCCGGTGAAGAAAGACGCATGTCGCGCCCGACGGCAACGCGGTCGGCTCCGAGGACGGCCACCACGCCGCGTCCGAGGCGGTAGGCAATGTCATCGGTGATCTGATCGGGGTAGGTGCCGCGAACGTCGTATGCCTTGAAGATCCCTGGATCAATCGTCATGCCGTGTGTCCTCCTGCGTGTCAGGTTCGCGGCCGTGGCCGGATGGGACGCCGTCGTGCTTCCGTGAGCATCAGGGAGTCTACCACAGCAATCATGGCCATCTGTGGTCCTGTGGTCTGCTTCCAACGCCGCGTGGAAGGGTCGGCGTTCCGTCAGACGCCATGGCGGATCGATGGAGCAGCATGGTGCGTTCGAGTTCGGCACAGAGGCGGGTGGCAAACACACGAACGTCGAACTGCCGCGCGTGGTCACGCAGGGCAGTCGGGTTGTCGGGCAAGGCGTCGGCGCGTTCGATGGCCGTGACGACACCGGATACGGTCTGTGGCTGAAAGAGGATACCCGTCTCGCCATCGCGCACGGTTTCGAGTGCGCCACCACGGGCGTAGGCGATAACAGGACGACCGGAGGCCTGAGCTTCCAGAGGAGCTAGACCGAAATCTTCTTCTCCAGGCCAGAGCAACGCCCGGCAGCGGCTCAGAAGACGTGAGAGGTCGGCATCGGCCACACGCCCGAGAAAGCGGACGGTGGGGCCAGCCAGCCGTTCGAGTCGGGCACGGTCGGGGCCGTTGCCGACGATCGTGAGTGGCCGTTGGAGTTCATTGCAGGCGGCGATGGCCAGGTCAATTCGCTTGTATGACTGAAGCCGCCCGACCGTCAGGTAGTAGTCGTCGTGGGCGTCGCTGATGTGAAATCGGTCTGTCTCAATGGGAGACGGAATGACGACGGCCGGCCGACGGTAAAACTTGCGGATGCGAGCCGCAGAGTTTACAGAACCGGCGAGAAAATAGTCGACGCGCTGGGCCGCCGCGAAGTCCCACGGGCGCAGCAGACTGGCGATCATGGGTAGGAGGAAGCGCCTGGCCCGGGTCATACGTTCGTATTCCAGATATTCCTGGTACATCCAGAGAAAGCGGAAGGGCGAGTTGCAGTAGCAGACGTGGCACGTCTCGGGCCGTGTCAGCACGCCTTTGGCAAATGCCGTGGTGCTGCTCAGCACCAGGTCATACCCGCGCAAGTCGAACTGCTCGAATGCAAGCGGATACAGCGGGAGCAGCGGCTTCACCCAGTTCAAACGCGGCGTGATGCGCTGCATAAACGACGTACGCACATCCATGGACGCAAAGCTAGGTGGCATCACCGACCGGTCGTACACAGAGGTATAGATCGGCGCGGTGGGGAACAGCGCATGGAAGACCTCTACTACCTTTTCAGCGCCGCCCATCTGGTTCAGATAGTCATGAACGAGGGCAACCTTCAGCTGGGACAGGGGAGCGGGTGCTGGTTCCACCAGCCGTGCGGACGGGTGACGCTGGAGCGGACCGTTCATCGGTGGCGTTGTACCCCCGTGCGTCGCACACCAGGAGGCAGAGCACTGCTCACCTGTGTACGCTGGCGGCCAGCCTCGAAGCAGAGGATTGCCGCCGCCGCACCCACGTTGAGCGATTCACCGCCGCCGGGCATGGGGATGCGGACGCTGCCGGTGGCAAGTTGCCGTGTGGTTGGCCCAGCCCCGTGTGCCTCACTCGCCACGATGAGTACTGTGGGGAGCGTCCAATCGATGGCGTGGTAGGGGGTGTCACCGCGTGCATCAGCCACGAGCACCTGCCGCACGCCGCCACAGAGACGCACCAGATCATCAGACGTGCGCGGCTGGAGGTAGCCCAGCGAAAAGTGGACGCCCGCTCCCGCACGCACGGCTCTGGGGGCATAGGGGTCCGCTGTCCCGTCAGTCAACAGGGGGGTCCAGCCAGCGGCATGGGCGGTACGCAACAGGGTGCCCACGTTGCCGGGGTCGGCGATGGCGTCCAGCAGGAGCATGAGCGGTGCGTGCGTATGGGCCGTGCTCTGCGGACGGAGCGACGAGAAGGGAACAGCGAACACGATGCCCTGTCCGTGCTGGGCGTCGCCAGCACTTTCGACGACCGCGCGGGTGCCTTCGATCACCTGTGCCGCCTCGACAGCGAGGGCATCAACGGCCGCACGGGCTCGTTCCTGACGGTTAACCTGTTGAGGATCGTAGAGGAGCAGTGCCGGTTCGATGCGCGCTGCCACTGCTTCCTCGGCAAGGCGCACGCCCTCGGCCAGGAAAAGGCCGTGGTGAAGCCGGTGCTTGCGGTCGGTGAGGGAGCGGAGGAGGCGGACGCGGCTATTCGCGGTGCTGGTGATCAGTTCTGGAAGTTGATACATCATCCACACACGTCCGGTGGGCCAGGCGTCATGTGGCGCCTGGCCCGCCGAACACGATGACTACTGCGCCGAAGCGGGCACGGGGTTCTGCTGCCGCATGCCCAGCGACGTGATGAGGTCGGCGAAGGCTTGTGGCTCACGCACCGCGAGGTCCGCGAGCATCTTTCGATCGAGCTCGATTGCGCCTTTCTTGAGTGCTTCCATGAATCGGCTATACGTCACACCGTGCAGACGGCAGGCGGCGTTGATGCGGGTGATCCAGAGCCGGCGCATATCGCGCTTGCGGTTGCGGCGGTCGCGATAGGCGTACGCGAGCGACCGCATGACGTTCTCGTTCGCGGGCCGGAAGAGGCGGTTACGCGTGCCGGTGTGTCCTTCAGCAAGCTGAAGGAGTTTCTTATGTCGGGCGTGCGCGGGTACGCCGCGCTTTACTCGGGGCATGGTGTCTCCTGCTCTTTCGTCTCTTAGATGCCGAGCGCACGGCGAATGCGGGGCATATCAGCCTTGGCCACGACCATCATGTCTCCGAGTTGTGCGTTGGCCGTTTTGGATTTGTGCCGCCGGTGATTGACGTTGGACCTCGACCGGGTCGGTTTCCCGCTTCCGGTGATCCCAAACCGTTTGTAGGCACCGCGGTGGGTTTTCATTTTGGGCATGCAGTGATGCTCCTTGCCTCAAAGGGTGTGTGCGTTAGCCAGGGTAAACCCAACCCCCGAGTAGTACCGGGCAGTAGGTCCGGCGACAGACGCGCAAATTTAGAGCACGACCCATACGCCGTGCCAGCATATGATTGTAGCACAGGGCAATGTCCGAGTTACCCGTCTATAGACCGGTGTGGGGCGATATTACGCCAACGGTCGTTACATCCCTGGCTGGTTATAGAGCGTGCGCACTTCTTCGAGACTGTTGGCGCTCGATACCTGACGGGCAAGGCTTTCCAGCACCGCCACGTCGTCGACCTGCCGCACCTCCTCGAAGGCACGTTGCCCCTCCTCCCCGAACTTGAGACGGAGCAATGGCTCGAGTCCGAGGAGTAATCCCGATCGTTTGCCCTGCTTGATGCCCTGCTCGATGCCCTGTTCCCTGCCCTGCTCGATGCCTTCCTCCCTGGCAAGGCGCTCGATGCTGGTGATATACGGCATCGTCTTCTCCCCTTCTAGCGCATGCAGTTCCACCCGAAATGCGTGTTCCGCCTCCCGTGGTAATAACAGCAGCCAGTCAATGAATCGGAAGAGCTGGCGTACCTGCTGCTGGTCATACCCTCGCTCGAAGAGCCATCGGACCAGCGCCACCTTCGCCTGTCGTCGCTGGTCGGCATCTCCTCGCGTCTCCAGCGACCGCAGGTGCGCCATCACTACTCCAGCAAAAGGATTGACGCTGGTGGCGAGCTCCTCCCATCGATCTCGATAGTCCAACAATTTCACAACCGGGAACTCGAACGTGAGCGTGGAGCCCCAGAGGCGGCTTTCGTGACGGTTCGGTCGCCACTGAGCGTGCTCATCGCCCAGAATCCCCACGCTCGCGACCGGCTGGTTGAAGTGTTCCCGCAACCGGGCATAATAGTGGTACATGCGTCCGGCAAAGTCGCCGCTCTGCTGATGTTGGACCTCCACGTGAAGCAGTACCCACGCGTCCGTCCCGTTCCGCCGCCGTACTTTGATCAGTTTATCGACCGCACGACGTCCCACCTCCGCCTGGGGCGCGACCCGTTGTAGCTCCGTGTCCAGAAACTCCGCAGGTTGTGACCAATCGATGTCCCCGTGAATCGCGGGGAGCAACAGCCCCAGACAATCGGGCAAGTACGCTTCAATCGCTTCCTTCCACGCACCGTCGTAGTCGGCCACTGGCATCGCATCCGCCATCAACGCCTCCCTGATGGCCGCCGTCGTCTGTCCTCACCGTCAACTCAGTACACGCGCATTATAGCCTGTTTATGGACCGCTAATCTTTAGATGGTGCCGCCACGACGCCGATCGTGACCCCTGCGACATAGCCGCTGGCCCAGGCCCACTGGAAGTTGTAGCCGCCGATGCGTCCATCGACATCGCAGATCTCGCCGCACAGGTGCAGTCCGGGGCATACGCGCGACGCCATGGTGTCAAGCCGTACGTCCGCCAGTGGTATGCCGCCAGCGGTGACCTCGGCGTAGGTATACCCACGATTCCCGGTGATCGGTAAGGGTAGTCGCGTCGCGCTGGCCGCCAGTGCCTTTCGTGGCAACCGCTGAAGTTCGCTACCCGGTGTGCCCGGCGCAACCCCCGAATGTTCGCAGATCGCTCGCGCTAACCGTTCGGGCAGCAATGTCCGCAGATACTGGAGCGGCGTGCTGCGGCCCAGGTGCTGGAAGGCGCGGTCGAGTGCTTCCGGGGGAGTGCCGGGTAACCAGTTGATCGTGAGGATCGAACCGGGATCGTCGAGTTGCGCGTCGATGTAGTACCGGCTCATATCGAGCACCGACGGCCCCGACAGGCCGAAATGTGCGCAGAGCGTGGAGTCGGTAAACGAGCGGAGGAGCTTGCCACGGCGTGACCACAGGTCGAGGGTTGCTGGCACGGTGATCCCGCTGATCGCGCAGATGACATGGTCTCGCGACAGGGTCAGTGGCACCAGTGCGGGAAAGACCCGCTGCGTGATCTGGTGGCCCAGCGTTCGTGCAAGCTCGTGCCCATATCCATCGGACCCGGATTTCGGCAGACTTTTGCCGCCGGTGGCCAGCACCACAGTGCGTGCATCGATCTGTCCCCAGTCGCCACTCACGCAAAAGCCGTCTGCCGTTCGCTGGACATGCTCGACGCGGCACGGGTGGCGGATGACGACGTCCGCGCACTCTGCCGCGGTCAACAAGGCGTTGAGCACCGTCCTCGCACTATCGGTCGTGGGAAACAGTTTGCCGGTCCCCTCGCACTTCAGTTCGACGCCGAGTTCCCGAAAGAACTGGACCGTGCGTGACACATCAAACCGGTCCAGCACCTTCTGGATCGCGGGACGCGAGGAGCCAGCGTACGCATGTGCATCCACCTCGTCGTGCGTCACGTTGCAGCGCCCACCACCGGCAACGAGGATCTTCGCGCCCAGTGTCCGAGCCCCATCAAGGAGGATGATGGTGCGGTGAGGATGCGCGCGCCCGGCCCAGATGCTGGCCATGAGGCCCGCGGCGCCGGCGCCGACCACCACCACGTCCGCGGTTTCTCCACGTCCCATCCGGTGTGTCTTGTTGATCTCCTCTGTCATGCCTGTTTACCGGAGCAGGGGCGCGGCGCTCATCGGTGCACCCCTGCCTTGCCGATGGTAGCACGCCTCACCGCGATGGGGATGACAGCAAAAACGGGGGCTGGCATCGCACACGCGGCACCAGCCCCCGTTCAACCCGAGGATGTTAGACCTGATAGGCGACTTCGCCGTGCTGTGAGAGGTCGAGCCCCAGGGCTTCTTCCTTCTCCTCGACACGGAGATTCACGAACAGGTTGATGACCTTGAGGATCACGAAGGTCACGACACCGGAGTAGACGCAGGAAGCGAGCACGGCGATCACCTGAATGCCCAGTTGACCCGGATTGCCGTAGAACAGGCCGTCCTTCGCACCAGAGTTGACGGCCACCGTTGCAAACAGTCCGGTGGCGAGGGCCCCCCAAACGCCACCCATCCCGTGGACCGCCCAGACATCGAGGGCATCATCCACGTTGAGGACGTGTTTGAGCTGAATGGCGGCATAGCAGACGACACCGGCGCCCAGGCCAATGATGATAGAGGCGAGCGGCGTGACGGAGCCAGCGGCGGGTGTGATGGCGACCAGACCAGCCACGGCTCCGGCGGCGGCGCCAAGGACGCTCGGCTGGCCGTGGTGGGCCCAGCTCACCGTCATCCACGTCAGGGCTGCCATCGCCGCAGCCGTGTTGGTCGCAATGAATGCGGATGTGGCCAGCCCACCGGCGGTCAGGGCGCTTCCGGCATTGAAGCCGAACCAGCCGAACCAGAGAAGCGATGCGCCCAGGACCGTCATCGTAGCGTCGTGCGGGTCCATCTTTTCCTGGCCAAAGCCGGTGCGATGGCCCAGCACCAGTGCGGCCACAAGCGCCGAGAATCCGGAACTGATGTGGACGACGGTGCCGCCAGCGAAGTCCAGGGCACCCAGCGTCCCCAGCCAGCCGTCGTGACCCCAGACCCAGTGAGCAATCGGGTCATACACGAATGTCGCCCATGCGAGGCTGAAGACGACAAAGGCTTTGAACCGTTTGCGCTCAGCAAACGCACCGGTGATGAGCGCGGGGGTGATGACGGCGAACATCATCTGGAAAATCATATATGCCTGATGTGGAATGGTCTTCGCGTAGTCGGGATTGGGTTCCAGGCCGACGCCATTGAGCCCGACCCAGTCGAGACCACCGATGAGACCCCAGTGGTCTGGTCCGAACGCGAGGCTATAGCCCCAGAGCACCCACTGGACGCTGATCAGGCACAGAACAAAGAAGCTGTGCATAATCGTCGCCAGCACATTTTTGCGGCGTACGAGGCCGCCATAGAAGAAGCCCAACGCGGGGGTCATGAGCATGACAAGAGCCGATGAAGCGAGAATCCACGCGGTGTCACCAGTGTTAATTTGATCCATACGAGCCAACTATCCTCCTGCACGACGCCAACAAACACCGAAGAGGACGCCGCGAGCCTCATTGGGAGACGGCGACCAACAAAAAAAGCTGCGGAACACCCTCGTTCCACAGCTTCAACGCTTGCCGTTGGCATCAGCGCCAGGAGCTCTGGCGGCATCTGTGCCGCCACCGCAACTATACCACCGTGTATGGCCGATTGTCTAGTACCTACCAGCCTCGTTTGTCCCGATTCGGTAAAGCAGTGTTCATCTTTTCGACGATCGCGTATCCGATGGCGCACCTGGTACGCTCCGTGCCGCCCGGTCATGGCAATCGGCACCCCAACTGCACATGGACATGTGCTCCATGTGGCCATAGACATCGCGACGGCGCGGGGGCAGGGGGAACGACGATGACAACCACCCCATCCATTGTGCTGAGCAGAGGCGCGTTGACGCGAACCGTCCGCCACGGCCGCTTCGTCGTGCGGACGCCGCAGTGCTGGTGGCGGCCGTGCATCGGCCTCGGGCCGTGTGTGGCCCTTGAACGCACCTATCGGATCTTTTCTCCACGATTGCCGGTGCCCCGTTCGCGATGGCTGCGGAACCGCGCCGGAAGGCCGGTCGCCATGGTCCAGCGGTATATCGAGGGAGCACAGATATTGCGACACCTGGACTGTGGCACACTCGTGCGCTCTGGAGCCGCGGAATCGTTGCTCCCCGTACTGGAAGCTATCGATATGTGCTACCGCGAGACCGGCTGGCTGCCCGACATCGGCGGCAAGGCCTACTTGCCGTGGGAACTGTACGATGTCAGCAGGTGCGACAATCTGGTACTGGATAGGCAGGGAGCGTGGTGGCTGGTGGATGTAGGTGCGACAGCGCTGTTTCATTCGCGGCGCTGGCCGCCAGCACGACTCCACTTGTTTCTGATGCGTCGTGCCTTACGGCTCTGGATCATGACGCTGCGTACCGCCATCACAGCAGCCAGTCAGACACCAGATACTGATAAAAGAGAGGACGGACGCTTCGATGCACCCCGCTGAGCTCGCCACGAACGGAGCGTGCTTCTACGTCCGTACGACGACCGGTATCACGCTGCCGCCCACGGCAGTCCGAGCGGCCTTCCGACTCTTTGGCGCCACCACCCTTGCCGACCGTATACTTTTGCTCGCGCACACAGCGGCATCTCCCCGACCACCCATGCGGCGGCTTCGTGGCCGAGCGGTCCATGCGGTCCATGACTACGTCAGGCTCGTCGCCGACGCTCCCCACCTCCAGCCCGTACTGCGGCTGGACTTCTGTCTGTTGCTCGGTCTCTATGCTGAGGTGACCGACATTGATCGCGAGCAAGCCTTGCGGTTGGGTCTCGTGGACACCTATTGCCACCTTGCGGCGCTGGTCGACGGGTATGACGACCTCATCGACGCGCCAGAAGCGCGGACGCGTACCTTCACCGAGGATGACTTTCGCACAGGTCCTCTGGCTCGCTTGCGCGAGCATCTGGTGGCCGCGCTCCGTCACCATGCCCATCAGTCGGTCGCCGCAGCTGGCCTTGAGGATCATCTTGAGGCATTCGAGCGCGCGGCGTTGCGCGCGCATCAGCGCCTCGATCAAGGCACAGGACTGGACGCGCCCCTGGCTCAAGTGCTGTCAGCACGGGAGGCAACCTCGGGATCGTTGCTGCGCCTGGCCGCGCACATCTGGAATGCCCTGCTGGATCTCCCGGAGGATCTTTCGGAGACCATCGAACGGGCCGCGGCAACGTTTGGCGTGGTGGCGCAGTTCGCCGATGATGTGATTGACTGGACGACCGACGTGGGATCGGCTCAGAATCTTCTCGATGCCGCGTTGCTGGCCTACCCCACCGAGCGCCATGAGCTCCTGAAGCTCCGGGAGGAGCGCCCTGGCTGGTCGGTCCCGGCCACCGTGGTACAGCACCGTGCTCCACAGGCATACCGGCTGCTTAACACGACACGTGCGGCCTGTATGGGGCAGTATCCTCGTGACCGACGGTTTCTGCCGCTCCTACAGTTCGGCGATGACGTCTACTTCCACCTGCTGCCCGCCCTTCCAGCAATGCATTTTGGCGTCTTCGACGCTATTCGCGATGAAGTCCAGGGCGCATTGCGTGCGTACGAGGCATGTCCGCGATAGGATTGGTTCCCGGGTGCTACGGAGCCGTGGCCTGCAGTGACCCTGTTCTGGTCAGGATGTGCTTTTTTCGCCCAGCAACTCGTGGACAACATCTTCGAGTTGTTCGAGTTCGAATGGTTTTGGTAAAAACTTCTCGGCTTTCAGTCCGGTCATGTTCGGGCGTGCGGCGCTCATCAGCACGATGGGGATGTGCCGTGTATCGTCGCGTTCCTTAAGGACGCGACACAGCCCCAGTCCGTCCAGCAGTGGCATCATGACATCGGAGATGATGAGCGCCGGTTCGTCGTGATCGACGACCCCTAATGCTTCGCGCCCGTTGTGTGCCGTCAGTACCCGATAGCCGATCTCCTCGAGGACCATCGTGAAGAGATTCAACAGCGGTTCCTCATCATCAACGATCAGGATCGTCGCCTGATCCGTGTCGCCAGACGATGGTGGGGTCGGTGGAAGGTGGTGCAATGGACTATGCCCCTCCCTGCTCGTCGTCCGGTTCGTCCGGCAGTGGAGCTATGCCACCGGTAACGCGTGCCAGGCCGGTCAAGAGCCCTTCGCCGCTATCCATGGGGGCGAGCACTTTCGGTCCACTGTCTTCGATGCGAAACTCACGGATGGCCATGTCGTAGCTCGATTGCCGCATCTTGAGCACCGCGATGATGCGGTGCATCCTCCCTCGATATTCCAGGTGGCGCAGCAAGATGACATTGTCGCTAGTTTTCATAAATGCGGACCCGGAAAGGTCGAGATCGGGACCAACGAGTTTGAAAATCTCATTGGCGGCGACCGTCGTGACATTATGTGCTCTGAGAAACGCGACAAACGACGCACAGAAACCGTAGGCCCGTCCGGGCTCGAGAATCGCGCGGTCAAGGTCGGTCACCGCGTCGATACCAAGCCGCCTGATACCTTTTTTCACAATGACATCGCGCACCTCTGAAACCACGATGTCGGCGTCGAGTTCAGCAGGTGTTCTGGCAAGGAGCGTGAACATACCAGCATCGATGGCGTCCCGCAGGCCGAGACCAAACGTAGCTGCTTTTTGAAACAGTTGTTCTGGACTTTCATTAAACGCGAGGAACAGCACCGGTTCACCCTGTTTGACGCCTTCGAGCAGATACTGGAGGGTGAGCAGCGTTTTACCGGTACCCAGTGATCCCGAGATGATCGTGCTGGTGCCGATGGGCAATCCTCCGTGGAGCATGTCATCGAGTTCCAGAATGCCGAAGGATGCTCGTCCGTGCTCCATGCTCTGAGCGGCCGTGACTGGAATGGTCTCCTGTCGGGGGTAGCACGTCATGCCGTTCGGGGTGATGGTGAGCGTATGGAGGCCGTCGAGGTGTTGCCGGGTGCGCAACTTTTGCACACGCAGGCTCCGTCGCCCGTGCCAGCCCCACAAATCATTGCGCAGGACGATCACCGTATCCGCTAGAGTCAGCGCCGAGTGCCCGACATCGGTATCCGCAGAGGCTTCGTGGGTGATCATGCTGCTGATGCCAAGAGTGGCCAGTTTGGTTCTCACATTGTAGAGAAAGGAGCGAACATCGCGCTGACTGTCAGCGAAACTAGCAATCCCACGGAAGCCATCAATGACGACCATATTGGATCGCTGGCTCCGCGCCGTCTCCACAATTGCGGACACCGTGGCATTGAGGCCATCGTCCATGAGAAAGCTCTGGAGGCTATGGAACTGCACCTGATCGCCGATCAGCGCCGGGTCGTAGAACGTGAATGCTTTGAGCGCCGCCAGGAGCCGATCGTGCGACTCTGAGAGGGCCGTGAAGATGATGACACGGTCGCCCTGATGGGCACGGTGTATGGCCAGTTGCTGGGCCATCACCGTCTTACCCGAACCGGGTGCGCCCAGGACCATCGTAAAGGTGGTGCGCGGGAGACCACCGCCGAGAATCATGTCCAGACCCGGGACGCCGGTTGTCAGGATCCGAACCTCATCTGGCAATGCCGACACAGGCTCGCCTCCCTCCTGCTGCTCCATCGTCTCCACATTCCGCATCACCGTGAGCTCCCGGTCTTCTATGCAAACCGCCACGCGTCTCTCGACGGTGGCAACGGGCAACAGAGGCAGCGCAGGACCACCAGTTTTAGCGAGCGGTGCAATATCTGTGCCATGTCTATGCATTGCTGTTTCGCTCGTATCAAGGGGACGTCACATGAATGTTATGTCGGGCGCTTCGTGTGGCTCACCCCTTCACGCCGTGCGCTGGCGGGAGCGAGCGGCCCAGATCCCTTGCGTGACCGATCCCTCAACGATTTCGAGTGAACCTGTGATGCTCCGTCACATACAGCACGACCCGGAATACCGAAGGCGGTGGAACAGTGGATGGAATGCGTGGGGGTGGCGATGGGCGAGCGTATTCAGGAAGTGCTGGCGCTGTCGGGGACGGTGCGCGAAGCCGCGGCGGGAGCGGGTGACGGACGGTCGGGTCGACAGTTCGCGGTGACGGTGCTGTCGCCCGGTCGTGCGCTCAGTGGCCGGGTGTACACGCCCGAAGCGTGCCGGCAGCTGGTGCCGCTGCTGCAGGGCGCGCGTGCCTTCGCCGACCACCTGACCAAGACTGAGCTGCACGAACGCAGTGAACGGTCCATCCGGGACATTGTGGGGTTCTATCATTCGCCGCACGTGGGGACCGACGGCGAAGCCTGCGCGACCTTGCAGGTGCTGGAGAACGCGACCTGGCTGGGGGAAATGCTGGCCGATGCGCTGGCGAATGGCCGGGGCGACCTCGTGGGGATCTCGGTGGACGCTTTGGTGGACGTGGAACGGCAGGCGGGCAAGCCGCCCACGGTGCTGGGGATCGAGAAGTTGTTGAGCGCGGACGTCGTGACGCGACCGAGCGCGGGTGGCCGCATCGAGCGGGTGGTGCAGAGTGACCGTGGGGACGGCACGGGAGAGGGAACAGACGTGGAGCAGGAACAGGGCGGACAGGGTGTGACGGGTGGCGGGACAGCCGTCGCCGAACGCACGATCGAGGCGACCAGGACGGAGGTCGCGCAGCTGCAGGCGGAGTTGACGCGGCAACGCGAGGAACTGGCGCACGAACGCCGGGTACACGAGAGTGGCCGCGTGCTGGAGGCAGCTTTGACGGGCGCCACGCTGCCCGCGCCGGTGCTGTCGCTGGTCCGGAACCGGTTCAGCGGCCGGGTCTTCGAGCAGGCCGAGCTGGATGCCGAACTGAACGCGCACCGTGCCATGCTGGCCGACCTGACGCAGTCGGGGGTCATCCGGGGGATGGGGTACGAACGGAGCCAGGTGACCGACATGCGCAGCGCGCGCGAACGGCTGCAGGAGAGCTTTGACGCGCTGTTCGACGTCACCTACGAGGGTGGGGTCGTCAAGGGTGGGCGTAAGGCTGGAGTGCGCACCTTCGAGAGCCTGCGGGAGGCGTATGCCAGTGCGACCGGGGACCACGAGGTCAAAGGCTTTGGGCCGACCATCCGTGCGCTCGAAAGCGAGCGGGTGACCGAAGCCGACCAGACCACGGCGAGCTTCTCGTACCTGCTGGGCACGAGCATGAACCGCAAGCTCCTGGCCGAGTATCAGAGCTGGCCCGCAGAGTGGCAGAAGTGGGCCACGGTGGTGCCGATCAAAGACTTCAAGCAGCAGCAACGCGTCCGGCTGGGCGCGTTTGGGAGCCTGAGCACGGTGGCGGAAGACGCGCCGTACACGGCCCTGACGCTGAGCGACACGCAGGCGACGTACAGCGCGACCAAGCGGGGGAACCTGGTGCAGATCACGCGGGAGACCATCGTCAACGACGACCTGCAGGGGATCAAGCAGATCCCGACGAAGCTGGCGATCTCTGCCGCGTACACGCTGGCCGAGTTCGTCTATGGCTTCGTGCTGTCGAGCAACCTGGGGACGATCTACGACGGGCTGGTGCTGTTCGAGAACACGGTGCACAACAACCGGGGGACCGGTCTGGCGCTGACCAGCGCGAACGTGCAGACGGGCGTCATCGCCATGCGCAAGCAGGCCAACAGCGCGGGGAAGAAGCTGGGGATTCGCCCCACGTTCCTGATCGTGCCACCGGAACTGGAGTTCACGGCCCTGACCATCATCCGGAGTGCGGGTGTACCCGGGTCCGCGAACAACGATATTAATCCCATGATGGGGTATATGGACGTCATCGTCGTGCCCCAGATCGCCAATGCCGCCCAGTGGATGCTGAGCGCCGATCCACGGATCGTGGACACGGTGGAAGTGGGCTTCGTGGGGGGCCAGGTGAACCCGGAACTGTTCATCCAGGATAACCCGTTGTATGGCCTGAACTTCACGCAGGATGTGATCAGCTACAAGGTGCGCCACGAGTACGGCGGGGCCGTGGTGGACTACCGCGGGGTGTATAGCGGGTTCTAAGGCTGAGGACGGTGCTTCCGACTGTCCTGAAAATAGGTCTCGGCAGTTGGGCGCGGCCAGCGACTGAAGTCGCGCCTGACAGAGCAAAGTCCGCCTTCGCGTATCTGTTCAATAACTGGTGGAAGGGGTCAGGGGAGAGCAGGTGCGCGGGAGT
>JAABUZ0100004222.1_pt1 | contig 20094 bp, 16 predicted proteins | sample 5562091 | NCBI WGS metagenome assembly JAABUZ01 (sample SAMN12813069, study PRJNA571459) | rock metagenome | isolation source: Antarctica rocks | place: Antarctica: Victoria Land, Linnaeus Terrace sud | collected 2015-12-21 | reverse complement strand
CCATCACCCCATCCTCATTGCTGGCTTCCCTGCCTGCCCGGGGCACCACGCGCCGGGGCAGGGTGGCCTGGTTTTGTGTGCGGCGTCGTCCCACCCGTTCCCTTCCCGAACACGGTCGTGAAAGATGCCAGCGCCGATGATACTGCAGAGGTCACTCTGTGGGACCGTAGGTCATGGCCAGGCTACCCTCCCCCGACACGCCACCGCACCACAGCAGGGGGGCACGCGAGGGTGAGTACGTTAGCTGGTAGACCGGACGATCACACTTCGGTGAGGAAAGTCCGCACTCCATAGAGCAGGATAGTGGGTAACGCCCATCCGCCGTAAGGCGAGGACAAGTGGCACAGTGACAACGGTCGGCCGTAAGGCCGAAGTGAAAAGAGCTAAACTCTATCCGGAGCAAGTCCGAGCAGGGGCGACAAAGACGGCGGCTCGCCGAGTCCCAGGTAGGGCGCACAGAGGTCTCGAGGTAACCCGGGGCCCAAGATGGATGATCGTCTAAAACAGAATGCGGCTTACGGGTCTACCAGCACACTCACTCATCGTCGCGGGATGGAGCAGTGGCAGCTCGTCGGGCTCATAACCCGAAGGTCGTTGGTTCGAATCCAACTCCCGCAACTATGAAGAAGGGGGGAAGCCTGGGCTTTCCTCCTTCTTTGTCATTTAAGCCTCTGGCGGGCAAACCCGTATTAGCGGTCCTTGATGCCGTACAGAGTGCTCTGAAAAAGCCCCATCGCCGTCTGATTGCTTGAGCCGAGGACCGTGCGCCCAGAGGGTACCCGATGGCGCAGTACGGCCGACTGCTCTGAAAATAGCCCGTCACCGGTTGGTAGATTGTAAGGGCGTATTGCCCCGCTCGCTTCGCTCGTTACCGCCCCTACGCGTCGGCGCGCCCTGATTTTCATCCTCGGTGGTGGCCCGTAGGGCCGTGGATACTGCGGTCGGGAAGGGGCGACCGTTTTTCATCTTCGGTGGTGGCTCGGAGGGGCATTGATACTGCGGTGGTTCAGGAAGGTCGGTGGAGTTAGCCAATGCGACAAGCGTCGCATGGCATCATCCTGCGCAGGATTGGACAGCCGGGACGCTGGTTTGGCAAAGGAGCCAGCATTATCACGAGAAAACACGTCGAGGTGGCAGCGGATACTACGCGGACTTTATTGAGCGGATCAGGTTCCCTACGCAGGAAGATACGCGGTCTCCTTCGCATGGGTATCCCGCATGACCTTGTGGTCATCGTCGCCGCGTATCTGGTGCTAGCCACCGCCTACAGCATCGCTACTCCCATCCTTGAAGCAAGCGACGAGAACTGGCATATGGCTGTGGTCCAGTCCATCGCTTCGGGCTCTGGTCTTCCGGTGCTCACCGAACGAGACAAGGGCCATATTCTCGTGCCAGCACAGGAGGCAGGACAGCCCTCGCTCTTCTACCTCCTTTCTGCCGCTCTCGTGTCGCGCACGAACATGCCACCACTTACGAGTGCGGTTATGACCAACCCTTTTGCAGACATCGGCCACCCCGATCGCAGCAACTGGAATAAGAACTTGATCGTACATGGCCAGGACGAAACATTCCCGTGGCGCGGTGTGAGTCTGGCCGTCCATCTTGTGCGACTGCTTTCCCTCACCTTTGGCGTCGTGACGGTCATCTCGACGTATTTCCTTGCACGCTGGACGTTTCCGGCTCAGCCTCCCGTCGCCACGCTGGCAACCGCACTCGTGGCCTTTAACCCGATGCTGCTCTTCATTTCCGCGTCGGTCGACAACGATGCACTCGCGTTTGCAATCACCACCACGGTTATCGCCATCCTTGTTCACCTCTTGCGGACAGGCGGCGGCAGGCGCGCGGCAGCCGTGGTGGGCACGTTGGTCGGCCTCGGTTTACTCACCAAGTTGAGTGCCGCAGCGGTTGGCGTCCCCGCAGGGTTTGTGTTCCTCTGGCTGGCTTTCAAGCGTCGCTCACGTCGCTGGGCCCTGGAGTGTCTGCTACTCCTGTTGGTCCCGGTAATTCTCCTCGCGGGCTGGTGGCTTGCCAGGAACATCTATCTGTACGGTGATCCCATCGGACTGCAACGCTTCCTCGATGTGGCCGGTCGGCGTCCACAATCGCCAGGTGTACATCAACTACTGTCGGAATCCCGGGGGGTTTGGATTGCGTTCTGGGGCGTCTTTGGCATCTTTGACATTCTCTTGCCACCGGCCTACTATACGGCTGCCGACGCGCTTGCAATTATCGCTGTTGCGGGACTCGCCCTGCATGCAGGGCAGTCTCTGCTCGCCTCCGTGACCCACCGCCAGACTCGGTCCAGGAACGGGCCCGCCGGATTTGACTCCTCCCGGTCCGTGATTCCGTTTGGCGACGCCAGCAAGAGCCCCGGGCGTGGACAAGCTCGGGCAGCACCAGATATACAACGTCTCAATCCAGCTCTGGTCCTGACCGTGGCGTGGCTCGTTCTAGAAATTGTGCTCTTGATTCGCTGGACATCACTGACCATGGCGTCGTCCGGGCGACTCCTGTTTCCGTCTATAGGCAGCATCGCCCTGCTCCTGGCCACGGGAATCCTTGCATTCGCCAGACGTTGGAGCCAGGTTGTCGCCCGATGTATGGCGGTCGTCCTCGCAGGGGCGGCGCTCCTTGCTCTGCCACTATCTATCCTTCCTGCTTACGCCGCACCACGTGTTGTGCTGGAGCCCGAGGTCGTCCTTGCCCGCACCACGAACTACCGCTACGGAAGCATGGAACTCCTGGGAGCCACAGTCACTCCCGGTCCTGTCCATCCTGGTGATGTCATCACCGTGTCGCTGGCCTGGCGCATCACTGCCCCCACGCGAGTTGACGATGCGGTGTCGGTACAGCTACGGGGACCCGATGGCTCGATGATCAGTCAGAACGACGCGTTGCCGGGGGGCGGAAAGATACTCACATCACGATGGACACCCGATCCGTCAGGGTTGGTGCTGGTGGACGCAGTGCCCATCCGAGTTCCTGAGAACAACGGACCGTTTCTCGGGTACATCCGGGTGAAGGTATATCCCGTAGGAGCGGCAGATCGGCCTGTGGCCGCGGTCGATGCTGCGGATCATACACTGACGGAGCCAGAGGTCGGGCGCATTGAAATTCGCGGCTCAGATCATGTGGAACAGGTGCCCACGCCTCTGCCCATCACGCTCAATGCCAGATTTGGTGACGCGCTACTGCTCACCGGTGCCATGCTTCCTGGTACGGCCACGCGTGGTCAACCTATCAAGGTGACGCTTCAGTGGAAGGCAATCGTGCAGCCGAAGACAGACTATACGATCTTCCTCCATGTGGTCGACGCATCGGGGGCGCTCGTCTTCCAGCGCGATAGCCGACCGCATGAGGGTGGCCTGCCCACGACCGATTGGGTAGCCGGGGAAACGGTGGCCGATACGATGGACACGGTCGTACCGCCGACCGTGCAACCCGGCACCTACCACATACGGGTCGGCCTCTATGACCTGAAAACCGGAGACCGGCTTCCGCTAACCAATGGAGAAACGTTTGTGGAGGTGGGAACTATCACGGTACAGCCGACGCCCGCGTGAACATACAGGAGTTGTCGATGTATACAATTCATCTGGTACGACACTGCTTGGCTACGGGCCAGGAACCGGAGGCGCCTCTTAGCACAAAGGGATCAGCACAGGCCGCATCACTCGCGTACGTATTCGACGGACTACCCGTCGATGTGATCATCACGAGCCCGTACACCCGGGCAATTCAGTCTGCTGAGCCGCTCGCGACGCGCCGCCAAATATCGTTACAGGTCGATGAACGTCTTCGCGAGCGCATGCTCGGCTGTACTGGCACACTGCACTGGCGCGAGGCGCTGAAAGCCACCTTCGACGACATAGATCTCGTTTTTCCCCACGGAGAGTCCAGCCGTCAGGCCGTCGAGAGAGCGTGCTGCGTACTCAGTGATGCTGCAGACCATGGGTTGCAAAACATCGTGGTGATGACACATGGCAATCTCATGGCATTACTCCTGAAGAGTTTCGATGCCTCGCTCGGATTTGATACGTGGGCGTGCCTAACGAACCCCGATGTATATCGCTTAACCATTTCTGAAGGAAACATTTCGCTGGTACGGACGTGGCCCCTGCAAGAAAAGGGTCAGTAAACTTCATTTCCAGCACGAGGACACGTACATCGAGAACGGGACGCTCACCGTGGGACCGTCGCGTGACGATCTTCCCTACAAGCAGGAACTCATCCTCCGGCACAGTTTGTGCGCTCGCATAGTGGTCGATGTAGACGCAGACATAGGAGGAACAGCATGATCCGATCCGAGGGAGGCCAGACCCCATTGCCGGACGACAGCCAGTTAGAAGCGCCTGCCCATCTGGGCGCGCCTGCCACGGCTTCGACACCAGACTTAAGTGGGATTGGTACGAGTGGCACCACGGGGGCACTGGGAAGCGGGGCGAGTCTTCCGTCCGAACTACCGGGACTCGGTATCCAAAATGTAGGATCAGCAGGCACGGAAACAGCCGTGCCGATCGCCGACGATCTCAGAAATAGCGATGTACCCGGTGCTGGGTCAGGTAGCACGGGATACTGAGCACAATGGAACAGGAAAAACGACCGACTGAAACAGAAGCGGGTCACAGCAATTCGGATGGCCAGGTCGGTGCCCTTGTCAGACAACTCCTTGCCGGTGCTGTGTCTGGTCTTGTCGCAACCATCCCCATGACCCTGGCCATGCTGGTACTGCACCGGCTCCTTCCACGGTACGAAAGGTTTAAGCTGCCCCCGCTTCAGATAACAGACGTGCTCCTTCACCGAACGGTGGGCAAGGCGACAGTGAACACAGCGACCAATCGCGCCGTCGCGTTCGCGATGCATTTCGGCTATGGGACAGGCGTCGGTGCCATCTTCGGTCCCGTTGCCGCACGCGTTCCCATGTCGCCAATCGTTACGGGCGTGATCTATGCCGTGCTTATCTGGGCGGGCAGCTATCTTGGCTGGATACCGGCAGCGGATATTCTTCCCCCCGCTACCAGGCAACCGGCACGCCATAACGCTATCATGATTCTTGGACACGTCATCTATGGTTCTGCGCTGGGCATACTGTTTGGCCGCGTCCGCCCCACGTCTGGTTCCGGCGGGTAGGGCATACATATTCCTCGCGTCGAGCGACGCGTCCTACATGTCCGGTCAGGTTCTGCATCCCAAAGGCGGCGAGGTCGTCAACGGCTAGGACGCGTACCGGGATGTGTGGCTCATCAGGATATTTGGCGTCTGGATAGAGCAAGGTAGTGGACGAGCGCATCGGCTTCCTCCCCTACCTCTTTTTTGCGACTCGAGGCCGTTTCTGTTCCTGATCGGCGGCAGTGGTGAGCCGTTGCTGGAGCAACCCCATGACGGCCGCTTCCTCTGGCTTCAGTGCGTGCAGCGACTCAATCATATCGTCGTTCACGCGTTCTTTGAGGGTCTGCAAGGTGGAGCCGTCCAGGTAGGCATCAAGGACAGCGGGATGCACGTAACACTTGCGACAGATGGTGGGGGTGTTTCCCAGCCGACTGGCAACCGCCTCAATGGCGCGCATGACATTCTTTTTTGCCTGTGTCTCCGAATCAAACGACTCAAAGGCTTGCAGCGCCTCCGCGGCCAGGACGGTTCCCGCCCAGGTGCGGAAGTCTTTGGCCGTAAACTCCTGCCCCGTGATCTCTTGCACGTAGTCGTTCACGTCTGACGATTCTATCGTCTGGACGGTGCCGTCATCGTCACGATATTGGAAGAGCGACTGCCCGGGCAGGGATTGCAGCCGACGCACAATGTGCGCCAGGCGTCGATCCCGAACGCTGATGCTGTGGTCCTTGCCACTCTTCCCACGAAACTGGAACTGCACGGTGGCTCCGGCGACATCCACGTGCTGCTCGCGCATGGTGGTGAGTCCAAAGGAGCCGTTTTGCCGTGCGTACTCTTCGTTGCCCACGCGGATGAGCGTGGATTCCAGCAGTCGGACGACCGTCGCCAGGACCTTCTCACGTGGTAAATCCGGCAGTGCAAGATGCTCTTCCGTACGAGCCCTGATGAGCGGGAGTGCCGCTCCGAACGCCAGCATTCGTTCGAACTTCTGCTCATCCCGAACGGCACGCCAGCGCTCATGATAGCGATACTGTTTGCGCCCCCTGGCATCACGCCCGGTTGCCTGTAAGTGTCCGTACGAGAGAGGACTGATCCAGACGTCAGTCCACGCCGGCGGGATGCCTAGCGCCTTGATTCGCGCCACTTCTGCTTCATCCGTCACAGGGTTATCATCGGGTCGGATGTAGACGAACTCGTCGCCATCACGAACGCGACGGATGCCAGGCCGCGTATCGGTCACGTACCTGAGATGGGCAGCCTTTGCCGAGGCCACAGGATCAAGGGGTTGATGTTCGATCTGTTCGGCCACCATGGCCATGCTCGTGCCTTTCCCTGAACCTCCCTGGTCGCCTAGGAGACGCCCGTTACCGTCAGTTCCTCAACCACCTCGATCACCCCTGGAACCCTGGCGGCGACCTCTTCAGCATTTTCAACGTCCTGCATGTCGCTGACGGTCCCCCGCAGAACGGCTACCCCGCCACGGACGAGGACATTGATCTTCAAATCTGTCGTGGCCGCGTCCTCAGTCAGCTCACGCACAATGGCGTCGGCAATTGCCCCATCGCCTTCGCGCGAGCCCTCAACCGAGGGAGCTACCTCATCTGACGTCATGGACGTGGGCGTCCACCCCCCCAGCACCTGCAAATTGCCCTGGTCATCTGCTTTTACGACGGGGTCGGTCGGCGGGAAGTACACGGTGTCGATCTCGCCCGCGTCGGAAACGTCCATGGCGCTGGTATCCAACGGTTCGTTGTTGAACCCCGGTGAGAGATCCGCGCGCTCCTCGAGCATTCCCGTGCCATCGTTGGTGTCGGTGGCGTACGGCTGCTCGCCATCCGGACGTGAAACATCGTCAGATGCTGCCCCCTCGATCACCATGTAGTTTTCAACGCGTTTGCCATCGGCCATCGCCAGCGCTGCCTGTTGAACCGTGGCTGCCGCGTCCGCACTATCAATACTGCCCGTCAGGTGGAACGCATCGCTGTGCTCCTCGACCTGGACGAACCATCCGAACTCATCCGCAAGACGACGCTGGATGCGGGTCGCGGCTGACTCGTGTTCCATGGTGGTATCCTCTCGTTGCGGTGCCGGTATCGACGCCCCCAGACGCATCGGCACGTCCACCTATGTGCAATCCTGGTGCCACATCCAAACTTCGGTCCGCCAGGTCCCGCATACGGACGATCAATGGCCCGTTATCCGTACTGCTCCAGATACTGCTCGACAAGCGCGGCTGCGGCTGCGGTGCAATCGGGAGCCAGGGGGTCGAGCCAGTGCATCGCTAACACAGAGCGGAACCAGGTGAGCTGTCGCCGCTGGTACTGGCGGGTGGAGCGGATCACTGCCTCCACTGTCTCATCCATACCCACGGCGCCCGCCAGGTAAGCAGCGACCTCGCGATATCCGATGGCGGAGAATGCCGGCAGCGACGGCTCGTACCGCTGCAGGAGCACGCGGACTTCATCGACAAACCCATGATCAAACATCGATCCGACACGCGCCGCGGCCAGCGCGTGCAACTGTGGACGTGGAGGATTGAGCCCTATCCAGAGTGGGGGGATGCGTCGTGGCGACCGTGTCAGGTGATGCGAGAAGGGGATACCGGTAACATGCACAACTTCCAGCGCGCGGATAACCCGGCGGACATTACGGTGGTCAATACGGTCGGCGCCTTCAGGATCCAGTACCCGCAATTCGTCGTGCAGGGCCTGTGAACCTCGCGTTGCCGCACGAAGTTCCAACTCCTGGCGCAAGAAAAGTTGCGGTGGCACGTCAGGAATCGACAGTCCCTCGACGACACTCTGAATGTAGAGACCGGTGCCACCCACCAGGAACGGCAGATGATCATGATGGTTCACTCGGTCGATGCAACTATTCGCAAGATCCCGGTACTGTGCCAGTGACCAGGGCTCATCAGGATCAATGACATCAATCAGGTGGTGTGGCAACGACGTGAGGACGGCAGGCGGTTCCTTACCCGTACCCACATCCATGCCACGGTAGATCTGACGTGAATCAGCGCCGATAATTTCGCCGCGCAGCGACCCCGCAAGCCGCAGCGCCAGCGCGCTCTTTCCCGCCGCGGTCGGACCAGCTACGACAACGAGGAGCGGGGCGATCGGTCCACCACCTCGTTGAGATGGACACCAGCGTCAACCGCAAACCGATCCAATGCCGCCCAGTCGACGGCCACATAATACACATAGTGGCCCGGTTCCGGTTCATCTGTCCGTACGGTGGCAAAGTGGGGACGGACGAGAAACTGGATGAGCGCGTCTGCCATATCGCTTTGCGCCGGGTCTTGCGCGTCCAGTCGGAGTTCGTCCTCCCCCTGCGCTGACCGTTGGGCGGCCGACCGCAGCCCTGTCTCGAATGGTGCGCCGAGCAGAGCCATTTTTTCTAGCTCCAGTCTTTCGACGAGTTCCTCACCTGGGGAACCCAGGCCGAGGTCATTCAGGCCCGGTTGGGTCACTTCGGCCGTGCGTTCCTCAAGCGGCACAATGCGATGGCGGGAGATGGCATTCAACAGTTGTTCGGTACGATGATCAAGCGCCATGGAACGTCACTACCTCCTGGCTAACGGCGCCCAAACTGGCGCTCCAACTGCGACACGCTCAAATGGACCATGGTTGGTCGGCCGTGGGCACACGTCTGTGGAGAACGGGTCGTTTCGAGCTGACGCACAAGCTCCACTTGCTCGTCTCGACTCAGGGGCTGACCAGCCTTCACCGACGCTTTGCACGCTACCGACCAGGCGGCGGCCTCGCCAAATGATAGGCTCCCGGTACCCTCGGCGCGCAGTTCATCCACAACGGCAAGCGCCGTCCTGACGGCATCGCTCCGGCCGATCACGCCGGGCACCGCTCGAATTAGAACCGATCGGGACCCGAATGGCTCGAACTCAAAGCCAAGCCGCTGAAAGTCACGCACATGATCGAGGACGACCGCCGCCTGCCCCGGCTGCAACTCCAGTACGGCGGGCTCGAGCAATGTCTGTCTGACGCCGCCATCCGTACGGGCATCTATGATCCGATCATACATGATCCGCTCGTGTGCGGCGTGCTGGTCAATGAGATATAGCCCATCCGGCCCTTCGGCGATGATGTAGGTCGCGTCTATTTGACCAAGCACGCGCAATGCTGGCGCCTTCGGAAACATCACCGGCTGGTCGTCATTGAAACGCCCTGGTTCGGCATTCCCTGAGCCAGCGGTGATCGTCGCCGAATCCACATCACGCCCGGCCGGTTCGCGCCCGTCGGATCCGTTGGAATCGAACCAGGCACCGGGAGATGCGGCCGCGGTAGGAAGGAAGGTGATGGCGGGAACAACTGGTGATTGCATGACCGTATCTCGAACGCAGCGCAAAATGCTGCCGAACAATTCGTGCTCGTTCGACAACCGCACCTCGCTTTTGGTCGGATGGACGTTCACGTCCACATCTGCCGGATCAACATCCAGGTTCAGCACGACCACCGGCCTCCGATGTGCCATCAACAGGGTCTGGTATGCCTGCTCCACGGCATAGCTGAACCGCCGACTCTGAATCCACCGTCGATTGATGAACATCCAGATATGGTCACGCGTCGCGCGGTGAAGCAGGGGGGTGCCCACAAACCCCGCAAAATGAACCCCGGGAGGCAGCCGGTGCTGTACCGTCAGCGGAATCAGATGCTGAACATCATCCCGGTAGAGCGACGTGAGGACGGCGCGCGGGTCTCCGTTGCCTGGCGTAGAAAAGGTCTCTCGTCCCTCCACGACGAGCGTCAACGCCACCTCCGGATAGGCAAGCGCGTAGGCGGCTACGACATCGTGCATGCGGGCGTGTTCTGTCGGGATCGACTTGAGGAACTTGAGCCGGGCCGGTGTATAGCGAAACAGCCCCCGCACGGTCACCGTCGTACCCCTGGCGCGTGACGCCGTGCCGTGCGACGCCACCGATCCGTTCTCGGCCACGAGGAGGCTGGCGGCACCATCCTCCGTGGCCGACAGGAGTTCCAGGCGACCGGCTGCCGCAATACTCGCGAGCGCCTCACCTCGGAATCCCAGTGTCGTGATGGCATCAAGATCCTCGGATGACCGGAGCTTACTCGTGGCGTGTCGGTAGACGGTCAGGAGCATATCGTCTGCCGGTATCCCGTGCCCATCGTCGCTGACCGCTATGAGTTCCCTGCCCCCCTGCCGTACCTCTATGTGAATCACCGTTGCCCGCGCGTCAAGCGCGTTTTCGACGAGCTCTTTGACAACCGAGGCTGGCCGTTCGATCACCTCGCCAGCGGCAATCTTCGCGGTAACTTCTGGTGATAGCTGGACGATCGGGCGAGGGATCATGCCTGTCCCCTCACCCGTTGCTGCAATTCATACATACGCGCCAATGCATCCAATGGTGACATCGCCAGCAGATCCAGCTCTGACAGCTCCCGCAATACATGCTGCTCGGCGCCGACGGCGTAGCCGTTGCCATCAGTCAGCGTCATCTGAATCTCGCGCACCTGCCGCGACGGCTGCGCCTTCGACCGGCCCTTACCCCGTTCCAACTCGAGCAAAATCTCGGATGCACGTCTGGTAACCGCCCGCGGAACCCCGGCCAGCCGAGCGACGTGGATGCCATAGCTACGGTCAGCTCCCCCTGGCACGATCTTGTGGAGAAAGATGACGCGGTCGCCTTCTTCGGACACCGCGACGTTATAGTTCACGACACGAGGCAGCACACGCGCCAGATCGATTAACTCGTGATAGTGGGACGCAAACAGCGTCTTTGCTCCAAGTTTTGGCGCGTTGTGCAGGTATTCGACGGTGGCACGGGCAATCGCGAGCCCATCGTAGGTACTGGTTCCGCGTCCCACTTCATCCAGGACGATGAGGCTCTTTGCGGTCGCCTGGTTCAGAATGTAGGCAAGCTCGAGCATCTCCACCATAAAGGTACTCTGTCCCTGCGCCAGGTCATCGCGTGCCCCAACACGGGTAAAGATACGGTCCACCACACCGATGCGCGCGGCTTCCGCGGGCACCCAGCTGCCAATCTGTGCCAGCAGCACAATCAGCGCAACTTGCCGCAGGTAGGTCGATTTCCCGGCCATATTCGGCCCGGTAAGAATGACAATTTGCTGGCTGTTGTTTGCCAGCGCCGCGTCATTGGGCACGAAACTGCCCGGCGGCACAGTATGCTCGACGACAGGATGCCGACCGGCGCGGATGTGCAGTTGATCATCATCTCCCACCTCTGGTCGCACCCACCGTTGTCGCACGCCCACCTCTGCCAGTGATGCCGTGGCGTCCAGTCGTGCCAGCAGTGCCGCGGCCCGAATGAGATCGTGCCCTTCCTGCGCTATTCTGTTCACGATATCCCCGAATATCTCGCGCTCGAGGCGGGCGAAGCGTTCCTGTGCGCTCAGGATAATTGCTTCGTGCTCTTTCAGATCGGGCGTCACGTACCGTTCTCCGGTGGTCAGTGTCTGTTTTCGCTGGTAGTCAACAGGTATCTCGACGCGGTTCCCCCGGGTCACCTCCAGGTAGTAGCCGAAGACGCGGTTGTACCCCACCTTCAGCGACTTGATACCCGTGCGCTCGCGCTCGCGTGCTTCCAGCGACGCGACCCAGGCACGCGACTCGCTGGCGCCTGCCGCTATCTCATCCAGGTCCGGCCGATACCCCGGACGCACAACGCGCACCTCACCCAGTATGGGCGGCGGCTCGTCGACCAGCGCCTCCACGAGCAGACGCAGCGCCACGTCGCACCTGGGCAACTCGTGCATCCACCGCTTCGCCAGCGTGGACGACGAGTCGTCAAGTAGTTTCAACAGACCAGGGATAGCTGTCAGGGCCAGGCGTATCAGTGCCAGATCGTGCGGGTTGGCCACCTTCTGTATGACTCGTCCCGCCAGGCGTTCAAGGTCCGGCAAGGCGCCGAGCACGTCGCGCACGGACGTGCGAAAAGTTGTGTCATCTACGAACGTCGCTACTTCGGACTGTCGATCGAGTATGCTGGCGCCATCAAGCAGGGGCCGCGCCAGCCACTTTCGGAGTAGGCGGGCTCCCATGCCCGTCTTCGTCCGGTCAATCGTGCTCAGGAGCGTGTGGCGCGCTCCGGCGCCTCGGTCAGCACGATCAGCGCCACCCCAGAGATCCAGACTGGAGATGGTTGACTCGTCAAGCTGCATGAAGTCATCCAACCGGTACGTCGTGAGCGGCTGCAGGTTCAGCAACGACTGCGTCTGATGATCGCGCAGATAGAACAACAGTGCCCCCGCCGACCGCGTGGCGCAGGGTAGCCGCTCACAGCCGAATGCGTCGAGCGCTGCAACCTGGAACTGATCGCGCAACACCTGCTGACACTCCTGGAGATCAGTCTGCCATCGGTCGAGATGCGACACCGTGTACCCGGCAAGAGGATCGGGTGCCACGTCGTCTTCCCCGTGCTCCGCTCCGTCGTTGCTGGCATGTTCTGGTGGCTGAAACAGCGGATCGGACGGCGCGAGTAAGAGTTCGGCGGGTCGCAACCGCGCCAACTCACCGAGGAGGCGCGCGCGCGCGTCCGGGCCTCGCACCTCGGTAGTTGCAAATTCCCCGGTCGTCACGTCGCAGTACGCGAGTCCCGCGCGCTCATGGTCACCGACAAGGGCTACGAGATAGTTGTTTTCAGAGGCGGGGAGAAGCCCGGGCTCGGTCACGGTGCCGGGCGTCACCACTCGGACAATATCTCTTGGCAACAGCCCTTTCACGGTACTGGGGTCGGCGAGCTGCTCGCAGATCGCTACTTTATGCCCGCGCTTCACCAACCTGGCGAGGTGCATGTCCAGGCTCACGGCGGGAATACCGGCCAGCGGAACACGCGTGCCGCCTCCCGCGTCCCGTGACGTAAGGACAATATCCAGTTCGCGTGCAACCAGCCGAGCATCATCGTCAAACGTCTCATAGAAGTCGCCGAGGCGAAAGAGCAAGATGGCGGCTGGGTGACGCTGTTTCAGGGTGAGGTATTGCCGTCGAACCGGTGACTCCATACCCCCTAGGATAGCTGCCTCACGTGGCAGGGGCAAGCTGGCTTGACCGTGGGCAGGTGGAACTCTACAATTTGAGGGATGAACCCGATGTCGCACTGGAGGTGTACGTGTGGCCCTGTTCGATTCGCTGCTCGCGTTGCAGCAACTCGACCTCCAGATTGACGGCGCGGTGAAGCAGGTCACGCTTCTTAAAACGATGATTGCCGATGATCACGTGGTGAAAGAGGCGATCCAGCACCACCAGCGCCAGGCACGCCAGTTGCGCGACCATCAGCTCCGTCAGCGCGAACTGGAGGGTGAGATCGCAACAGTGACAGAGACCATCGCGAAGGATGAGCGTCGGCTCTACGGCCCCCACGTCACCGATACAAAAATGGCCGCCGCCGTCGAGCGAGAAATCGTCCACGCCAGGCAGCAGCGGAGTGAGCGAGAGGATCTGCTGCTCCTGGAAATGGAAGAGGTTGACCGGCTCACCGGAGAAGAGGTAAGCCTTCGAGAGACAGTCCGCCAGGCACAGACGAAGCGAGCGAGCGATGTGACCGCCTGGAGTCAGCAACTGCAGCAGGTCGAAGCCCAGGTCGAGCAGTTGCGAGCCGACCGCACCCAGAAAGCCGCAACCGTTCCGGGCCCCGCTCTCGAACAGTACGAGCGGCTGCGAAAGAGCAAAGGGGGGCGAGCGGTGTCAGAACTTCAGGGCAACGTATGCGGGGCCTGTCGCGTCACGCTTTCGACGACGACGGTACAACGCGCCCGGGTCAGCATGCAATTTTGCGATAACTGTGGCCGTGTGCTCTATGCCAACCGTTAACACCTTGCCGCGCGACGTCCTGCGTGTCCATACCGACGGTGCGTCGCGCGGCAATCCGGGTCGAGCGGCGGTGGGTGTCGTGGTCTATGGCAGCGACGGCATGTTACGGGCCGAACTCGGGCGCGATATTGGTATCATGACAAACAACCGTGCGGAATACCTCGCCGTACACGCCGGGTTTGAATTGCTGGCAGAAATGGGTGGCCGTTCCGCCCACTTTTGTCTCGATAGCGAACTGGTGGTGAAGCAACTCCAGGGCCTCTACAAAGTGCGTGATAGTGACCTCGCTGTCTTACACAGCCAGGCAAGGGCACTGGCGACGCGGTTGCGCAGCGTGACGTATGAGCACGTGCCAAGGGCGCGCAACAAACGCGCCGACGAACTTGCGAACCTCGCACTGGACGGCAAGGCGATTCACTGCATCATCGATGCCGTGCCCCCTGCAGACGAACTGCTTGCTGCCGAGCCCCGCCAGCGAGAACTCTTCTAAAACGTCGACCATACCACTCGCCTCAGGTACGTAAGGGAATACCTGCACAACAAGCTTGTTGACGCGTGGACCGAATGCTTACCTGGGACCATCGTGAGAAACAGCGGTGCCAAGATCACTGGCGCCACGGCAGGTCGCGCCAGCGAGCATCAGCTCACGTTCCCGGCCCGCCCACGTCACGACCAGACGATCGGATGCCGTGAGCCCCTCAAGTAAATTGAGCGCCTGGTGAGTGTCCATATCGCTGAGGTCCACGTCAACCGTTATCGTGGCTCGCGGCCACGACAGCAGGGGCAAACTGGTGGGCGTGTACGCGGCGAGGTCCTCGTTCTTCCCCCAGCGGACCTTCAACGTAGCATGGAGTAACCGGGTGGCCGGGACATCGAGAATTGTGTGTTGCACCCGTTGAATCGCCTGTTCCGGTGTCTCCCCACCCGCCAGACACGCGAGGCGTCCATCAGCACTCCCCACGCGAGCGAGTGGGCCGCTTGCGCCTCCGCTGGTACCGTCGGGAGAGATCCCCGGCAAAAGAGCAGCCCCGGCTGGAAGTAATGGCACAGAGGATCGCCGTAACAGGAGGCGAGACGCCATCTGAGCCGCTTCCTGATGTCCGGGAGTCGTCGTGACGGCCAGGCGATGGGTCATGGCAGTACCGCTCCACGAGGCCTGTTCCGGCGGTCGTTCGTCGGACGCGCCTCCAGCAGTGGCGGCAATGGTCTGCATCGCTGTCAACAACACGGTCGGATTTGCCAGAATCTGGCTGGAATTTGTCTGTACGCGGCTGCTCCGGGAAACGGACAACGCCGATACACCGGTCGTTTGTCCCGACACCGGATCTTCGCCTGAGGCAACACCCAAACGCATGCGGGTCACGCGACGACTGAGGGTGCGATTCTGCCGACTCAACCAGAACGTACGGTAGACCACGGTGGCGATGGTAGAGAGGACAATTGCCAGCATCGGGTGGAACACGCTCAGGAGCACGCCGGTAGCCGCGGACACCTGGAGGGCAACGATCGCATAGAGAACCAGTTCGGCGATGACCACCGCCGTGCCCCAGAGCGGCCCGAGAAATGTCACCAGGAGCGACGCAATGAGACTCACGAGCAAAATGACCAGGACCGTCGTGCTCAGCGGCGCCAACTGCACAAAGCGACCTGATAGCAGTGTGGTGACCTCTTCCGCAATGGCTTCGATCCCGTGCATGCGGCCTGCGGGCGTCACAAGGATATCGGGAGACGACACGGTCGTGGCGCCGACGAGCACGATTTTATTCTTCAATACCTCTGCCTGAACCTTGCCGGTAAACACATCGGCGAACGACACCGTGCTGAAGTGCGGTGGAAGTTGCGACGCCGCGGGCCAATGACTGTAGTCGATGTACATGGCGCCCCGTCCATCGATGGGCACCACCGTCTGTGATCCCACCCGAACCTGTCCACGGCCCAAGGGCGTGAGACTGAGGCCCGTCTCGCGCCGGTAATTGTTCACAATGGCGACCACGGCGGCGGGTACCACGTTGCCGCCACTCACAATTTCCAGCGGCACTCGGCTCGCCGTGCCCGTATGGTCGAGCAGCGTGTCGCCGTGTGCCACGCGTGCGGCGGCGCTCTTGAGTTCGGGCACCGGCGCGATGAGCGAGCGATAGCTTGGCCGTCCCCGGTCCTGCGGCACCGCCCGTTCTCCGTTGAGTTGGAGAATCACGTTGCCCGCGCGTGAAAGTGCAATCGCGAGACGCGCATCCTCCGGGCGCGGAACATCGTAGAGAAATCCCAGGTAGATCGTGCGTGCCCCCGCATCCGCCAGGTGCTCAACCACGGTGGCCACGACATCACGGGTCGGTGGCCACCCCAGCTGCGGCGCCTGCACTGACGCCTCGTCGTACCCGACGATCACCACCTGCTGCGCCGCCTGCGCCACTGGTGGTGGCAATGCGTCTCCGGGCCCATTGACACGATTTTGTATGCCCTCCTGAATACCGGCAAAGAGGCCACCCGCCGCCGCAGACCCGGCAAGCAGTGTCGCGAGTAGCGCGGCCACGAAACTGGACGATGCCCGTCCATGGAGCACGCGTTGAAATCCGTCGCGAAGCACGATCTTCCAGGGAGGACGCCGAGCGTCAACCACCGACGCCACCTGCACATCGGCCGTGAGTTTGGCGAGGCCCGCCCCCACCGCATCCTGATGCCGCTCGGCGAGCAATGCATCCAGTTCCGCACGCACCGCATCGCGCGCCTCCAGGGCAGACTGATATCGATCATCGGGCTTCTTTTCCATCAGCTTTAAGATGATCGCTTCAAGCCGAGGTGAAATCGCGGGGTTGAGGGATCGTGGGGAAGGCGGCATGTCTCCCAGATGTTGAAAGGCAACAGCGAGGGGAGTATCTCCCTCGAACGGCTGGGATCCGGTGGTCATTTCAAAAAGCATCACGCCGAAGGAGTACAGGTCGGAGCGGTGATCCGCCGCCGTGCCCGCCACCTGCTCGGGCGGCATATACGCGGGAGTGCCGAACATTGAGGCGTCCTGCGTCAGCGACATGAACGATTTGTTCGCCTCGCCCGACACGATCCTCCCCAGACCAAAGTCCATGAGCTTGGTCTTGTCGGCCAGCATCACATTGTCGGGCTTCATGTCGCGGTGAATGATACCCAGTTGATGCGCGTGATGGAGTGCGTCGAGGACATCGACGGCCATTTCAAGCGTGGCCTGTAGGTCGAGCGCGCCGAGGCTCTCCGGATGGTGCTCAGCCTGCCAGTCAAGCAAGGCGCGTACTGACTTGCCAGCCACAAACTCCATCACCAGGTAGCTCGCGCCGAGTTCCTCATCCTTCCCAAAGTCGTAGACTGCCACGATATTGGGGTGTGCGACGCTGGCGAGCAGACGCGCCTCGTGGTCGAACCGGGCGACACGATTGTCAACGTCCTCGGGCGGAACCTCAGCTAAGGAGAGGATCTTGACAGCGACCTGCCGCTTGAGTTGCTGATCAACACCGAGATAGACCGAGCCGAATCCCCCCTGCCCCAGTTTCTTCTGCAGCACGTATCGGCGTTGCAGGGTGATGGTCTCGGTCTCTTCACGTGCCATCGGCACAGGTTGCCTCCGTTTCTGGTAAAACAAGGATAGCGACATTTTAGGTGATAATGGACAAGCGGGCAAGCGCTCTTACGAGGGCAACACTTCGAATGTGGTGATCGTTGCGGTATCCATGCCGGGCTGTCCGGCCGCGTCGAGTTGGCGAAGATTATGAAAGGTGCCGTTGACCTGTTCATAGAGCACCGTGCGTATCGAGTACCTACCAGCGGGAATTCCACGCAAGTTCACCTCGTACGCATCACCGACGATTTCTCCGGTACTCCAGGTATTGGTAGGGTACAGCCCGTAGACCGGGTGTTTGTTGTCCTGTTGACGTATCTGTTTCCCGTCCGCCGTAACGAGTCGCAGGGAAATCGCGTAATCCCCTTTTGGGACGGCCCTCGCGGACCAGTACACGATCAACATCATCTCGCTTCGCAGCCGCGCAGGTTGTGTCGCAACGCGTCCCGTATCGTCAAACAGACTGTACCCCTGTACGTTCAAGCCGTCCTCGAAGGAGATGCTCAACGGTGTCGCGTCTACCGGTAACATCCGCGAGGGCTCGGCACTTGCACGAAGGAGCGAACCGACCGCCCCAAGATGGAGACCCTGCAGACCAGCGTCGGGACGCACAACGTAGACTGGACGCTGTCCGTCCTTCACTGCCGCACGCACGCGGTCGGCTGAAATCGACCCTGAGCCCCAATCGACGCGTACCTCCGGATGGGTACCATCGATCAGTCGCGCGTAATTGAACAGCACCGATTGTTCCCAGTCCGTAAAAATAACGGCGTTGCTTTCAATCCTCGGCATACTGCTGGTCACGAGTACACGGGGATACTGGCCCCATTCGAGATTCTGGCGAAACGGACCCGGAGGCGTCCCCGTAAGTATGCGTCGCTCAGCGCGGTGGGCGGCGGCCACCGGTACGATAGCCAGTGCTCCCACCAGAGCGATGACAACGAGCGGCAACCACTCCACGCGGCCCGCAAGGGCACGCCGCGTGCCAGCAATGAGCGCATCACATCCCGCCGCCACATACAGCGCCACTACGACAAATCCAGGCATCAGGTAGACCACATTGAGTTGCGCGGGTCCGATATTCCACTGCAGCACCTGCACAACCAGTTCCATCAGAAAGATCAGCGTACACGAGCAGATGATCGGGGTACGCCGTGCGAGGACGAGTGCGCCAAGCAGTGCAAGGGCGAGTGCCAGAGGGCCAAACTCATGCACAAACGCCGCGAGCAGCAGCGACAGCCGGGAGGGCAGTGCTGCCAGAGGAACTCCGACTAGCCCACGGCTCACGTTCACAGCGCCGACAAGCTCAAGAAAGCCCGACCACGTGTTGGGGTGGAACTGATCGTAGGGTGGCGCGAAGGCCGCGCGAATGGGAAGGTACAGATACAGCAGTAACGGAGCCACAAATGCCAGCAGTGAAGCCAGGACGAATGAGCCCGTGATGTGAACGCGTGGACGCAGCATGAGCCAGGCGACGCCAAGGGCTGGAAGCCAGAAGAGGGTTGAACGGTGGTGTGCCAGAGACAGGCCACAGACACAGACGAGCAGCAGCCAGGCGCGATATGCTTCGGCGCTCCGTGGTGCTGCTGAGGCATGGAGAACCCAGCGAATGACACACAGGAGTAGCAGCGCGGCAAAGAACACCGCGGCGGCACGAATCCCCGCCATCGTCGCCCATTGCCAGAGGAGCCAGGTACTGCCCAGACTGCCGGTCCCCACCGCTGCCGGAATGCGCTCCAGGTTGAGTACACGGGCCGCCCCATAGGTGCACAGGAGAGCCATGGCGCCAAAGAGGGCCGAGAGCAGATTCATCCGATACGCAACCGATCCGAGCGGCAGGAGACTCCAGACCTTACCGATGAGCACGTAGAGCGGATAGCCGGTGTAGTGAGGAATGCCCAGAATTGGCGGTACAAACTGAAACTCGCCCGCGTCACCGCCAACGAGGTCGGGCTGGAGGGTGCGGACGTAAACCAGAAATCCGCCCACGCTCAGCAAAGCCGCCAGGACGAAATCAGCCACCGCGATGCCGTGCCATATTCGTCGCATCTCGTGGAAGCCGTATAGTGATGCGGTCGTGTCGGGTGCAGTCGGTTTCACCGGTGAGATGACCTGGACGGTTGCACGCTCACGCTGGACGTTCTCCTGTGGAATCGGCTGATACAAAAATGACAGAAGGCATGACGCTTTCAATGAAAGACACGCATGGTGAACCCAGAGCCGACACGTTCACACATAAAAATTGGCGCAACAGCCGGGTAAAGGAGACATGAGATGCCATATAGCCATGTGCCGCGGCCGTGCGTCGCCAGCGGCTCACCTGTCGATATACTTGTTCATCGCAGTATTCACAGCCTTCCGGGCCACGAATGAAGATCAACAGCGCCACCTCGTAAGCCCGTCTGCTCTGAAAAAGAATATCAGCGGCTGGTTGCTGGGGCCTACGACTGTGCGCCCAGAGGGCACCCGATGGCAGAGTACGGCCGACTGCGGTCGGGAAGGGACGACCCTTTTTCATCTTCGCTGATGGCCCGGAAGGCTGTGGATACTGCCCTGAAAATAGCCCATCACCGGTTGGTAGATTGTAGGGGCGTATT
>JAABUZ0100004221.1_pt1 | contig 20095 bp, 30 predicted proteins | sample 5562091 | NCBI WGS metagenome assembly JAABUZ01 (sample SAMN12813069, study PRJNA571459) | rock metagenome | isolation source: Antarctica rocks | place: Antarctica: Victoria Land, Linnaeus Terrace sud | collected 2015-12-21 | reverse complement strand
AGAAGGCGTGCTTTTGCCGAAAGGCCATCGGATGAGGCGGGCGCATGAGCCCCGCTCGACCGTCCGTACGCTGCAGAAAATCGCATGCGGCCCGTGTCGTGGCTGATCGACAAGGCTCATTCCGAAGATTTTTCACCGATCTCAGCAGGCCCCAACGAAACCCCTTGAGCCATGCGTGCTCCGCATCCGGGATGCGGGGCACGGTGGCGCGGCAGTACTCAGGGCCTGAGATACGTATCGACGATGAGCAGCAGCGCCGTTTTGTACTCGCCGGCGAGGTCCTGGAGTTGCTGCCGCTCATCGGGGGGTGCGCTCGTCACGACACTGGCCACACGCAGGACTAATTCCTCAATGGCGACGGCGAAGCGGTCCCCGATGACCGCATCGAGCAAAGAGGACAGATCGTCGTCGGCCGCATGGCACAATGCCCCCCCCGCCGGCGCTTCGCCCCGGCCTGACAGACAGGGCCTGTCCCCTTCTGTGGCCCCTATCCGCGCGGCGGCGCGCCCTCACTCGGGATGATGCTAGCAGGCGTGGTAGTGCTAGCCCTCGCAGAGGGGCGACTCGCCCAGGATAAAGGGTGGTAGCAGAGGGGCATTTCCCCGTGTGACATGTGCTAGCACGAGAGCGGCGGGGGGTGCTCGTGCTAGCACCGATGATCGCAGCGATGCTAGCACGTGGGAGGCTTCTGGAGGGGCGCGTGGAGGGGCTAGACGGCGCCGCTGCACCACCTGATGAGAGCGCCGTGGCGCTCCTGGGGCGGGCGACGGAGAACGGGCCACAGGCAGGGCTGGCCGACAGGCAGGACGCGCCGAGATCGGCGCGGAGCCGTGACCACCGACGCTTAGCGTGGGGCGTGTCAGGAGGCGGGGTCGTTGGCGAGCCGGCGGCGTAGGACGACGGTGTGCAGACGCGCGAGGGCGCGATAAGGCCTCCCGATCCCATAAGGATAGGCTGGCGCTTACTGCTGCCGTTCGTGAGGGCCGGAGCTGGCCTTGAGGTCGTCGGCCAGCGTCAGGATCGCGTCGCCGACCTGCCGCAACCGCTCCACCTGCGCCGTGGTGCGTGCGATCTCCCGCCGCTCCGCAGCCGTCGGGTCCTGCGCGTCCCACCGCCGCAGTTGATGTGCGACCATCCGCACACGCTCGTGCAGCGCCGTGACGTCCGCGACCACGCCCTCCACCGTGTCGGCGGGGAGCGCGTCGGGCTGCCGCCGAACCTCCGCTAGCAGCGCGCGTTGCTGCTCCGCCACCTCCCAGAGGCTGTCGAGGAGCGCGGCAACACGGGAGAGATGAGAGAGGGAGAGGGGCGGCCAGGAGGGCGGTGGCTGCGCGATCACGGCGCGCCCTCCCGCTCGGCCGTCGCCGCGTGGGCGCGCGCCAGCGCGGCGACGGCCAGGGCGTTGATCGACGTGCGCGCGTAGAACGCGGTCGTGCGCAGCCACGCGTGCAGGTCGTCGTCGACGCGCACGTTGTACTTCACTATCTCCGCGCGCTCGGGCGCGCCGCGCTCCGGCGCGATCCGGGCGGCCTCCACCTCGGCGCGGTACGCCGCGACGGCTGCCAGTGCGATGCTGTTCATGCTGCGCCGCGTCAGGAACCCCTGCAGCCGGATCCACTCGTACAACGCCGTTGGGACGCGGCACTGGATGAAGTGCGACGGGGCCGGCTCCGCGCGGGCTGCTTGATCGACAGGCGGTGTCTGCGTCGGTGTGTTCATGGGTCAACTCCTCTCTTGGCCTATTGTGCCACACATGACGCCATGGTCATAGATGGGATCAGAGTGGAAGCGGTCTATCGGCACCGCCGCAGCGAGGGGGACGTCTTGGTCCCCCCGGGGGCCGCGTTGATCAACGCACGTCCTGCCGGGGTGAGAGGCAGTCCTCTCACGTATCCCAGGGGCGCGGCGTCAGGAGGCGGGGTCGTCGGCGAGCCAGCGCCGGAGCGCGGCGGTGCGCAGGCGGGCAAGGGCGCGGGCCTCGGCGTGATGCACGGCCTGGCGGGAGAGCCCGAGGGCGCGGGCGATCTCCTGCAGGGTGCGCGGGGGCTGGCCGTCGAGGCCGTGGCGGGCGGCGAGGATGGCGCGCGCACGGCGGCTAGTTCCTGCGTCTCGACGTCGTCGGCGGGGTGGAGGGCGGTGAGGGCGTCCACGCGGGCGCGGGGGAGGCCGGCGGCGGCGGCGAGGTCGGCGGGGGGGAACGGGCGACGTGCCGCGCCGACAAGGGGGGTGGCGCGGTGGTTGTCAGGGGGAAGCGGTCCCGTCCGATGAGAGATACCCGCGCGGGATCACCCGGCGGGGGTATCCCGCCAGTCGGGGGCCGCCGTGTCGGCGCCATCCGCGCGCAGCGCGCTCACCGAGCCCTGGTCGGCGACGGGATGCCTCCCGCTGTCACGGCCTCCACGCATGAGCACTAAGGCCGGTCGCCGCTCCGGGGGGGTCAGCCAGGAGGGCGCCAGCCGGAGCCCGGCCGCCGGCGCCGCGGCGGCGATCCGCGCGCGCCACCCGGGGTCGCGCGGCGCGGCGCGCAACATCGCGACCAGCGCGCGCGCCGTCTCCGCATAGTTCTCGAAGGTGCCCATCGCCGCGCGGGTCATGCCGTCGGTTGTCGGGGCGTCGAGAAGGGTCGCGAGGATCGGCGCATCCGCGCGCGCGGACAGCCACGCGTCGAGACGGCGCGCGGTAAGCGGGGGCGTGTCGCCCTGCGTGAGGTGGGCGATGAGGGCGAGGAGCATCTGGTGCACCATCTCATCCCAATAGGGCCGGTGCTCGTGCGGATGCGCGGAGGGCCTATCCATGGGGATAGTATCGACGGGAGAGGGGGCAGCGCGCGATAGGAGATGGTGGCTGTCGCCGCGTAGCCCATTGGGGGGAGCGGCCCCGGCGGCCGCGGTGGCCCTTGGAGGGAGAGGGGGACGGTCCGCGGGAGAGAGGCGCGGCACGGGGCGAGGGTGCCAACCATGCCGCGCTGTGGCGTGACGCGCGGGACGATGCTAGCTGCCGCCGCCGAGGTGCTGCGTGTCCGTCGCCACGGTGTCACCGCCGAGGTGCTGCGTGGCGACGATATGCACGGAACTGCCGCCGCCGAGGTGCTGCGTGGCGAGCTTGGCGCCGCCAGCGGCGGCGGACAGGGCGGCGAGACCGAGGCCGGCGATGAGGGCGAGGCGGACGAGGGTGCGCTTCATAAACACTGTCTCCTTCGTGGGCGGTGGTCGCCGGTAGCCCGGATAGACCCCCGGCGATAGCCCGTTTGGGGCTTGGTTCCATGGTACACATCTCTCCACACGTTTGTCCAGGAGGGCTGGCCCATCTGTCTCCCCCCGGTCCTCGCATGGCGCGCCGCCGTCGTCGTGCCGATACTGACTCCTGACAGCGACGTGACAGGGGGGCACGCGAGGAGCGCGAGGAGCGCGAGGACGGGGCAACGAGGGGACAACGATGGCCAGGCGACCGACCTACTTCCGGCCGTACGTCATTGCCCTGAGCGGCCTCGCCCTCCTGCTCGTGGCGCGGGGGCTGCTCCCGGCCCCGTCGCCGACCCCCATCCTCGTCGCGACGGCGCTCCTGTTCGCGGGCCTCATCCTGCTGGGGGAGCGCACCGTCATCCCCATCGCGCGGGTGGAGCACAACCTCGCCGCCGCCGCGCACGTCGCCGCGATCGTCCTGCTGCCCCCGCCGGCCCCGCTCCTCGTCGCGCTCGCGGCGGTCGCCGCCACCCAGCTCCCGCGCCGGACGCCCTGGGACACGAAGCTCTTCAACCTGGCCCACACCGCGCTCAACGTGGGGCTGGCCAGCGTCTGCTACGCCGCGCTGGCGCCGACGGGGCCGGCCCTCTCGCCGACCACGCTCCTGGCGCATCCCGCGGCCATCGTCGCCCTCGTCGGCGGCTATATCGCGCTCGACAACGGGCTGCTGCAGGGGGCCTTGCTCCTGCTGTCCCCGCCGCCGCGTCGCCTCCACCTCGGCGCCGCGCTACGCGACGGGGTGCTCCCCGAACTCGCCTCGCTCCCGTTCGGCCTGGTGGGTGCCGTCCTCTACCAAGTGCATCCGCTGCTGCTCCTGCTGCTGGCCGCGCCGCTGGTCATCGTCCACGGCGCGTTCCGGGCCACGGCGGTCCAGGCCAACGCGCTGCGGCGCCGGGGCGCGCAGTTGGAGGCCGTCCTGGCGACCGCGCAGCGCCTGGGACCCCAGCAAAGTGAGGCCGACATCCTGGCGCAGGTCGCCACGGGCGCGCGCGCGATCACCGGCGCGGCGACCGTGGCGGCGTACTTACGCGACCCGGAGGAGCCGGCCCTGCTCGAACGCCTGGTGCTTGATGCGGGTGACGCGGACGCTAGCGCGCACCCGGACCCGGGGCCGACGCGCCTGCCCCCGCCAGACAGCGGCGCGGAGATCACGGAGGAGGCCACAGGGGATCGTGTCGGGCTCGTGCCCATCGAACAGGCCGGGGTCGGGGTCGTCGGCGCGCTCCGGCTTGGCGGACTGCCGCGCGCCCTGCAGGCGGACGAGCGCGACGCGCTCACCATCCTCGCGGTGCAGGCGGCCACGGCGCTGGACAACGCGCGGCACCACGCGCGGGCGCTGGCGGCGGCCTCGGAGGACAGCCTGACCGAACTGCTGAACCACCGCGCCTTCCAGACGCGGCTGGACGAGGAGGTGGCGCGCGCGCGGCGCGGCGGCCAGTCCCTCGCGGTGGTCATGATCGACCTCGACGGCTTCGGCGCCGTGAACAACGCGCACGGCCACCAGGCCGGCGATATCACCCTCCTCGCCGTGGCGCGCTGCCTGCGCACGCAGACGCGCCGCGCCGACGTGGCGGCGCGCTACGGCGGCGACGAGTTCGCCCTGATCCTGCCCGAGACCGACCTGGGCGAGGCGCTGGAGACGGCCGAGCGCGTGCGGGGCGAGGTGGCGCGCCTGACGGTGGCCCACGGGGCACGGGCCATCCACGTCACCGCCTCCATCGGCGTCGCCGTCTTGCCCGACCACGCCACGACCCGTGAGGACCTGATCGGCGCGGCCGACAACGCCTCCTACGCGGCCAAGCGCGCCGGCAAGGATCGCGTGCGCCAGGCCGAGCACGGCGCGCTCCCGCACGACCCAGTGGCGCTCGCCGCCCAGCTCGACGACGCGAATCTGGCCACGGTGGAGGCGCTGGCCGCCACCGTGGACGCCAAGGACCCCTACACGCGCGGGCACTCGGGGCGCGTGGCCGCCTACGCCGCGGCCATCGCCGGCGCGCTCGACCTGCCCGCGGCCGACGTCACCCGCGTCCGCCAGGCGGGCGTGCTGCACGACGTGGGCAAGATCGGCGTGCCCGACGCCATCCTGCTCAAGCCGGACCGGCTCACCGACGCCGAGTATGCGGTGATCCAGCAACACCCCGAGATCGGGGAGCGTATCCTGCAAGGGTTGCCCTTCCTGCGGGACATCCTGCCGGCGGTGCGCCACCACCACGAGCGGTGGGACGGCGGCGGCTACCCCGACGGGCTAGCCGGCGCGGCCATCCCCGCGGACGCGGCGATCCTGGCGGTGGCCGACTCGTTCGATGCCATGACCAGTTCGCGCACGTACCGCCCGGCGCTCCCGGTCGGGGAGGCCATCCGGCGCGTGCGGGAGGGCGCGGGGACGCAGTACGACCCGCGCGTCGTCGCCGCCTTCGACCGGGCCGTAGCGGAGGGGGGACTCCTCCTCCCGCCGATCCGCCTCGAGGACCTGCGCGCCCTGCCCCCGCGCCTCGTGGGGATGGCGGACCGCACCGCCGCGGCGCGGATCGTCGGGTAGGGCCGCGCCGCGGCGCCCTGTCGCCACGGCCAGGCCGAGGAAGCCGAGGACGATCAGCCCTCGACGGCGTGAAGGTCGATGCCGGCCTCGACGGCGTGAAGGTCGATGCCGGCCTCGACGGCGTGAAGGTCGATGCCGGCCTCGACGGCGTGAAGGTCGATGCCGGCCTCGGCCTTGATGATGTCCATCTCGCTGCGCAGGCTGCGGCCGTCGCCGGCGATGACGTAGCCGCCGGCCAAGATGCGCCCCCCGCGCACGAAGTTGCCGCTGAGAGGGTCCACCTCGCGCAGCAGGCCGCCGGGCACGTCCACCGCGCGCCGCACGCCCGCGACGTCGTCATAGTCGTAGGCATAATAGGCGTCGCCGACCCGCCACAAGCCGCGCTGCACCAGACAGCCCTGGTCCCGGTCGTAGCGGCGCGTGTCGGTCTCCTGGTAGCGCCAGCGCCGCAGGCGGCGCCAGACGCGCACCAGGTGCCCCGCTGGTGGTGTGGCGTCCCATCGCATCGGTCGCATGTCGTCTCCCTCTCCGTTCCTCTCATCCTATCCCCGGCCCCGTCAGGTCGGCAAGGCCGGCGCGGGGGCGCTCCCCTCGTACTCGCGCTCACGCCTGGTCGGACGGTAAGCCGGAACGAGAGTCCCTGCATAAGGACACGCGCTGTCCTGCGTGTGCTACCCTGGGCCTCACCGGTGAGGGCCTGGCCAAGGGGGGCGCGGATGCCTGCGTTATGTCGAGTCCATCACGGACCTTAAGAGCGCGCGCCGTTCTCCGACGAGGCGCTGTCCTCCGACGCGTCGGCGTCGTTGCCGGTGTGGGGTGCGGGATCCGGCACGGCCCACGCCCAGAGGACCGTGCCGCCGTCGCGGGCCGTGCCGATCAGGCCGTCCGCGACGCGACGCGCCTCCTCCTCTGTCGCGTACGACGGAGACAAATACTCAACGAAGGGTAGGAACCCGGCCGCCCACCCGGCGTGCGTGAGGGGCGTGTCAGCCCAGTAGGCCACCTGCCAGCGGTCAGCGTCGGCCGTGGGACTGTTGTCCTGTTGGTCACTCCCGCGCAGCATGATCCCCTCCTGGTCGTCGTGGTGGGCCGTGTGTGGCGCTCGTCCCGTGGTCGAGTCGATAGGATTTGTGCCGCTCGTACCAGTCGGGATCGAGGGCGCGTAGCCGCTCCCACTCGGCGTCGGCGCAGGCCGGGCACACCAGGAGGCCGCCGGTCGGCTGGCCACAGAGCGGGCAGCGTCCCGACGCGCCGCGTGCCCGATAAGGTTCACGCGGGTCGGGCGCTGTGGGCGTTGTCTCATCTTCATCCCACATAAGATCAGCCCTCCAACGGATGTCCTGCCGCACGGCGGATAGTGTCTTTGAGCCAGGCGAGATCCGCTTCCAGGATGCGGAGCACCACGGCCGGGTCGGCGACGTCGAGCTGGCGCGGCTCACCGTCGCGGCCCTCGCGAAGCTGGATGATGCGCAGGTCGCGCAAGTGGACCTGCCCCGGATCGGTGGCCAGCAGTTCTCCTGCCGGTTTAACCGGCACGATAGTCGCTGACGGCCCCGCAGATGCGGACGGCGCGCTAGCCGGCAGATCGCCTGCCGGTTTAACCGGCAGAGGTCGTGCGCCGTTGGTATCCCCTTCGGCTGCCGATGGGATGCGCAAGGTCTCGTCGGTTGCCGGTTTAACCGGCACGGGGCGGCCCGCTGCATGCACGTCTTTGACCTTGATGCGTTGACCTTGATCGGCGCGGGCCAACAACGCGGCGCGCGCGTCCTCGTCGCTCAGACCGGCTAGCTCGACGGCAACAGTGGGACCGATGGCGCCGCTCTCGACAGCGGCCGCGAGGCGTGGGTCGCGCACGATCTTGAGCTTGTCGTCGACGTAGCTGTGGTTCTTGCCCAGGCGCTCCGAGAGCGCACGCGCGGAGAGGCCGAAGGCGATCATCGTGTCCTGGAGGCTGCGCGCCAGGTCGGCCGGGGTGAGGTCCTCGCGCTGGACATTCTCGATCAGCCCGATCTCCCGCATCTGGCGATCGTCCAGGTCGCGCACGATGCACGGAACCGTGTCCAGGCCCGCCCGTTGCGCGGCCCGCCAGCGGCGCTCGCCGGCGCCGATCTGGTACGTGTCCGGGTCGTCCGGGTGGGGCCGCGCGAGCAAGGGTTGGAGCACGCCATGCTCATGAATCGACGCGGCCATCTCGTCGAGTCCATTGGGCTTGAACGTCGTGCGGGGCTGGAAGGGATTGGGGGAGAGGAGCGCGACGGGGATTTGCCGGGCATTGGCCAGGTCGGTCACACCGTCGGGGAGAGACGAGCGGAGATAGCTGCGGAACAGGGAGCGACGGTCATCCTTCTTATCCACGCGCCACCTCTGTCTTTATCGCTATCTCTGCCGCCGGGGGTGACAGCACAGCCCAGCGCGCCAGCAACTCGTCGGCGATGGCCAGGTAGGCTTGCGCCGCGGTGTCCCGCTCGGCGTAGTCGAGGATCGAGCGCCCGGCCTGCATGGCCTCGTTCACGCGCGTCGAGCGGCGGACCTCGCCCAGGATCGGGATCTCGTCGCCGAAGGCCGCGCGCAGGTCCTCCGAGACTTCGCGGCTATGGCGCGTGCGTGTATCGACCATGGTCAGGATAATGCCGCCCACGGTGAGGCGCGGGTTCAGCTTCTCGCGGCGCATCTCGCGCACCGTGTCGAGCAGGCCCCTGATGCCGATCGCGGCCATATACTCGGGCACGACGGGGATCAGCACGACATCGGCCGCGGTCAGGGCGTTGACCACAAGGACACCCAGACTCGGCGGGCAGTCGATCAGGATGGTGTCGTAGCGCGTGGTGGCTGGGGCCAGCACCTCGGCGAGGACATATTCGCGCCGGCGCACATTCGCCAGCACATGCTCGGCGCTGGCCAGGCCCTTGCTGTTGGGCAGCAGGTCAAGGTTCGGCCCCAACGGCGTGACGTACTCCTCGAGCGGCGCGGCCTCGCGCTGGGTGATGTAGTGCTGCAAGGCGTCGGCGACGCTCGCGGCCGGCTCGTGGACACCGGAGGCAATGCTCAGGCTCGCATCCTGGGGGTCCAGGTCCACCATTAAGATGCGTTGGCCGCGCCGAGCCAGCGCACTCCCAAGGCTGTACGTAGACACGGTTTTGCCTACTCCGCCCTTCTCGTTGACGATCGCTACTATCGTGCTCATCGGCATTACCTCGCTGGCCTGCCCTACTTCTCTGTTTATTATGTCAACTATCGTCATCGGCGTGGGCTTCTCTCTCCCAGCGGCACTGATCCTCGTACAATCCGCGGAGTTCCGTCCGGCAGGAAACGCAGGTGTTGGCGCTAGCAGGGAGATCGGCCTGGCCGCGCGGCCACAACGTCGCGGCGTCCTCGTCGGCGAGCAACCACTCAGTGGGCACGGACTCTAAGTCATCCCCTCGAACCATAGTGCCGCAGCGCGGGCAGCGGGCGCTGGGGATGCGCCAGGCCATCAGAGCCCTCCGTCCGCGTCGTCATTGTCGGCAGTGGCGTCCAGAAGCAGCGTGTCGAACTCGTCGCCGTCGCTGTCAGGCGCGGGGTCCCGCGCGTCGAGGCGATCCAGCGCCGCCAACTCGTCGTCATCGAGCAGCTCGTCCGGCGTGTCGAGCGCCGCCACCTCATCGTCGGTCGGCTCACGGAACGGGTCGCGCCTGTCGGTCATTGGATCACCTCCCACAGCGTACAATCGGTGGACAGCGGCGTGGACGCGTTCCCTGTCAGGCCCGTGCGTGTCCGGGCTCGGTCGGGGCCTGGACATAGGTCGCGCGTCCCAGGGCGCGTAGGTGGTCCTCCAGGGCGCTCAGGGCGTCGCGCACCGTCCGGACTAACTCCTCGGCGCGCTCATCGCCGAGGGTATCGACGTGGAGTTCTAAGGGCAGATATGCTTGACGAACGGTCGTCGCCTGGGACAAGGCGGCGGATAGGATGGCGCGTTGCTCGTCCGGTGTCCGTGGCATGTCGATCTCCTCTCGTATCGTGCGGCGGCTTATCTCGGTGGCTCGGGCTCGGCGGTCCTCGCCGCTGGCGGCAACGGTTCGCGGCAGCGCGGCTGTCACAAGGGGTCGTGCCCGTGCGCGATCAAGGAGCGCAGCGGCTCGTGCTCCGTCTCGTCGAAGAGGGAGCGGCAGAACGGGCACCACTGCTCGAAGATGTTCTGATCGTTGGTGTAGCCATAGTAGGCGCCATAGGGGATGCGCTGGCCGCACAGGGGGCAGCGGGGGCGCTCATCGGGGCAGCCCGCGCGGCAGACGAGCAGATCGCCAGCGGCGACGAGCGTGCCCGGCGAGACAACCTCGCCGCAGCGGTCGCACACGGTGGGGGGAGGGCCGGCGCCCTCCCGCGATGGGTTCACGGTGTCAGCGTCCATCGCTCACGCCCGCGGCCCCGGCCCGTCGGCGGGAGGGCCAGCCGGCCGCGCGGCGGCGCGCATTAGCGGCCGCCTCCAACCACCACGGGCTCCCCGGCGTGCCAGTCGGCCGTGGTGCGGTAGCAGCGCGTCGGCGTCGCGCCCGCGCCGATCTCGATCACGGCCAGGTGCGCGTCCTGACAGGCCTGGACGACCTGCCCCTGGGGCGTCGCCGCGGACCACCAGGTCTGGAGCGCCCAGCCCAGCGTCCAGGGATTGAACAGCAGGACGGCGGCGATGGCCCACTGCGTTGATCGTTTCATCAATAGATGCCCCTTCCCTCCCTCTTGTCATTGTAGGACATGTGTGCCATGGACACCGCTGCTTTCAGGCGCGTATGACCTTGCGGATATGGCCTGGCCGCACGCGTAGGATGCGCCGGCCGTCCGTGTCGAGCACGGCGATGCGGGTTCGCTTGATGGCCTGGACCACAACCCATTTGCCGCTGTCAAAGTGGGCGACGGGTGGGTAGCCGTTCCACCAGAGCAGCACGCGATCCCCCGGCGCGACATCGGACGGCTTCTTGACCGGATGCGGATCGACGGTCAGCAGGGTGGGTGGCTCGCTCACGGCTGGTGTCCCTCCTGACAGTAGAGTGTCTGGTAGAAGCGCGTGGCCAGGTCCATCTCTAGCGGCTCGTGCTCGGCGTCGCTCGGGGCGCGCTGGCGGTAAAGCGCGGCCGCGTCGAACTCGCGGAGGGTCGAGCCGGCCTGTGCGTCGCCGGCGTCCTCGTCCTCGTCCTCGTCCTCGCTACTGGCGTCGGCAGCAGGCGGCGCGACGGGGATGGGCAGGGAGAGCCTGCCGCGATCGTCCAGGTCGTCGTAGACCTGGCCGCGTGGCACGCCGTGGATAGCCCACTCGCCGGTCTCGTAGACGACGAGGTAGGCGTCCTGGCCGTGCTGGTCGTGCCAGACGGCCCAGCCCAGCACGCGCTCAATGTGGAGGTCGCGGATCTCCTCGAAGGTCCGGCTCAGGCACTGGTCATCCATCAGGCGGCCGCGGGAGGCCGAGGGGCGCGGCCAGAGGCGGGTGAGGCGCTGGCGATAGGCCAGCAGGGCGTCGGCGATCTCATCGACCTGTTGATCGCAGTCTGCGCACATGAGGACGGGCTCGTCGCTGGCGTGCAGGTCGTAGCGGGTATAGAAGGGGTCGATGATGCGCAGCAGGCGGATGTCGGTGGGCAGGAGCGGGGCGGGGTCCACGTCTCGCTCACAGCGCGGGCAGCGCCGCATCGGGGCAGGGGGAGCGATCCGCTGCAGGGAGAGGGCAGGCAGAGTGGCGGGTACGGCAAGGTAGTCACTCATGAGTTTCCTCCGTGGTCGTGGGGCCGGCGGGGCCGGCGGGGCCGGCGGGCGCCTCGTCGCCCGCGGCGGCTGTCCGCGCGTGGGCCTCGGCCTTCTTCATCTTCATCCGTTGCTTCTTGCGTGAGGGCTTCCCGACCTGGCCCAGGTGGTCCGCGCGGTAGGCGTCGATCGCGGCCTGGGAGACGAGGCGGATGCGCGGGCTAATCGCCTCAGACTCCAGGGTGCCGCGCCGGATCGCGGCCTGGACAGCGATGAGCGTGATGCCTAGCTCCGCGGCGACCTGGGCGGTCGTGTAGCGCGCGATCGTATAGAGGGGATCGTCCTGCTTCGTTTTTTTCGGCATGCCTGTAGCGTACCGCGTGGCGTGCTGCCGTGGCGGAGAAAGCACACGCGGGGCTACTATTGCACGCTCCATGGTGGGTGTCATCGTCGGGTCCTTTCTCACGGGGCGACTGTCAGGCCGAGGGGGAGCTGCCGCGCCTCGACGCGGCACATCTCGCGCACGGCCGGTCCCCAGGGGCGTCCTACCGCCGTGACGAACAGGAAGCGGCGGCAGTCGCAGCAGCGCACGATCTCGCGCGACGCGGCGACAGCCTGGCGCACACCATCCACGTCGGCGTCGGCGTGCGCCTCCTGCCGCTCGGGCGGGTCGGGGAAGCGGTGCGTGTTCTCGCGCGCGCAGGCGCGGGCGGCGTCGGCGAGCGTCCAGACGCGGGCCGCGTCGGGGCGCCAGGGGGAGTGGATGCGGCGTCCCATGACGGTCTCCTTTCTGCGGGGCCGCCGGCGCCGGCGGCCCGTCCTTGTGCGTATCGTGGTCAGGCGGCGTGTCCCTGGGGGTCGGCGTCGTCCTCGTAGGTTGCGTCGAGCGTGGCGTGGATGGCGCGCACCATGTAGCGGAGGCAGCCCGCGTCCTCGGCGGCGCCGTCCAGGCGGGCCGCGATGGCGGCGACGCCGTGCATGACCGTGGAATGGTCGCGCTCGCCCAGCAGCGCGCCGATCTGCTCGAAGGGGAAGGGCGCGTTACGCGCGGTCAGGGGCCAGCGCAGGCGGACGCGCATCGCGTGCATGGCGACCTGGCGGGCCTCGGAGACCTCGCGCTCGCGTCCGGCTGCCTGGAGCTGGGCGACGGGCACACCATAGCCGGCGGCGACGGCCTGGCGGATGCGGCGGGCCTCGGCGAGCTGGGCGCGTTGGAGGCGCCTCACAGCCCGCTGGCAGGCAACGCGGGTGCGCTCGTCGTCCGCACGCACCAGGGGCGGCGCCGTTATGTCAACAGCTATCATAAGTGGCTCTCCTTCCGGTCCCGTCGTCTGAGCTGGCCGACCCAGCCACGCAGGCCGCGGCCGTCCGTCGTCCTCTCGTGATCCATCCAGCCCATCGTGTAGGACTCGTGACAGGCGGGGCAAAGGTGCAGCGGTTCCGGGTGGTCGGTGAGTCCGCCGTCGGCGGCGTCGTACACCCGATCACATGCGTCGTTCTCACAGGTGAGCATCTCGGGCTCGTCCCCCTGCGGCACGTCGTCAGCAGTGATCGGTCGGTCCGCCTCGTCGCGGGTGTGTGCGGTGTTGCTCACGGCAGGCTCCCCTCGTAGCGATAATCGTCGGGGCACTGGCGGGCGCCCCCCAGGTTACGGGTGTTGCGGGCGATGGCGGCGGCGAGCGCGGCCAGTTCGTCGGCGTAGGTCTCGGCCTCGTCGTCGCCGAGACGCACCGGGTCGCCGCCGCCCGTGTCCCGCTCGACCGGACCGGGCGCATAGCGGGCCAGGGTGTAGCCGGAACCGACGCCCTCGATGTCGTCCAGGTCGCCCCTAACGCGGCCAGGGCGTCGAGCAGGGCGTCATGCTCGTGCCGGGCCGTGTCGAGGTCTAGCAGGCGGGGGGTGAGGTCGTGGGCGTGGCAGGCGTCGCAGGCGACGGCGAACGTGTCCGGGTCGATGTCCACGAACTCATCGGCCTGGTAGGAGGGCCAGGGGTCGGCGCCCTGGAAGGCGGTGGGGTCGTCGGTGGCCAGGGCGCGGGTGGTCACGCGGCAGGAGCGCCGCTCGCTGTAGAAGATGCGCAGATCGGCGCTGCCACAGGCGGGACAGATGAGGGTCGTGTTGGGGGCAGCGGGCGGCGTCGCGCATGGTGCGGTGGTCTCGGTCATCGTGGGATGCTCCTTTCAAGGGAAGCCGGGGGCGGGACGCCTTCTGCAGGGGGCGTCCCGCGTCGATGGTGAACGGTGGTCTAGGCAGGGGGCGTGTCGGCGTGGGGGGCGGGAGGTGGGACGGTGCGCACGAGCACGTCCCACGCGGTGGCGAGGGACGCGGCGTCGAGGCAGGCGGCGAGGTCCCGGAAGGCGTCTCGCTGGGGGTCGCCGGCGAGGTCGCCGTGGGCAAGGCAGCGACGGAGGGCGGCGGCGGCCTCCCGGAGGCGGACGACGGCGAGGGCCAGACGGGTGAGGCCGTCGTCGGGGCGGAAGGGCGCGCTGTCGTCCAGGTCGCCCAGGTCGCCCAGGTCGCGCGGGTCCGGGGCGGCCGGGGTGATGAGCGGGCGACGGCAACCGGCGCACGGATCGGCCGCGTCGGGGTCGCCAGCGTGGATCGGCTGCACGCCGGGCACGTCGCCCCTGGCGGGCCAGCCGCGCGCCGTGCCGTCGTCGTCGAGCAGATAGTCGTCGTCAACGCAGGCAAGGCAGACCGGGTGTCCGTGCAGGCGGTAGGCGATAGGCGTCATCATGGGTAGTCCTCCCGTGGGGCCGGCTGCCGCGTCCCCGGCAGCCAGCCCCGTCCTCATCGGTGAGTCATCGGTGGTTAGAACGGCACGGCATCGCCCAGGCCGATGCCGATGGAGAGGGCCACAGCGCGCGGGGTGACGGGATCAGCAGTGAACGGGCGCCAGACCTTGCGGGTGGCGCGGTAGGCGCGGTCGAAGGCGTCATGATGGGCGGTGCAGAGGCCGGTGGTGGCGTCGCTGTGCTGCCAGCCGTCCACATGATGGCGCTCGGTGGCGGGCGCGGCGCAATCAGGCCACTGGCAGGGGCCAAGGGTGGGCGTGGCGCGGCGGGCCTGGGCGCGGGCTTTGTCGCCGGCCTTGTTGCGGCCCAGCTTGGGATCGCACCCGAACTTGGCGCGGTAGCTGGGGGTGAGCTTCGTCAGCAGGTACTCGCCGTAGCCCAGGTCGAGAGCGGCCTGAAAGCCCAGCTTCCCGATCTCGCTCATCCAGGAGGTTCCGCGCGCCTTGAGGATGGCCTGACCGCCCAGGGTGGCGATGCGGCGGCAGTGGGCGGCGCGGGCGGCCTGCGCCTCGGGGGAGAGCGGGGCGCGACGGGGACGCGCGGGGGGCGGCATAACCGGGGGGAGTGGGGGGACGAGGGAGAGACGCGGGGCGGGTGCGATGGCCTCTGCTACCATTGTCGTAGACCTCTGTGTAGGGGTCTGCCGGCGGGCTGCCCAAAGCTCTTGTCAGGGAGGGGGCAGCCCGCTTCTTTGTCCCTACACTCTTATTATAGCATATGCGCGCATACATTATCAAGCGTAAAATGCGAGAGTTTCCCCCTAAAGCACGAAATGGATGGGAAGCGCGTGGTGGGGCTGGGGGAGGCGTCGCGCGGCGCCTCCCCCAGGAGCTAGGCGGCGCGCACGGCGTCGAGCGCGGGGGCGATCTCCTGCATAAGGGCGGCGACGCCGGCGCGGATGGCATCCAGGTTTGCCGCGAGCGTGGCGCGCGAGACCTTGTACAGCGCGAGGTAGGTCGGTGTATTCGGGGTGGGGATGGCGAGGGCCTGGCAGACGCAATAGGCGATGCTCTCGGCCTGGCACTCGGCCTGTTGGGTGGTGAAGGTGTGGCGGTCCTCGGCGCGGTGGACGCGCTCATGCGCCCATTCGTGGCAGAGGGTCTTGCAGAGATTGCCGGCGGGGTTGGTTGCCTTCAGGTCGATGCGGCCGTCGCCGTAGCTGACGCCGTTGGCGTCCCACAGCAGGCGATCCTTGAAGCTGACGCGCAGGCCGCGGCGCTCGGCGATCTCGACAAGCTGACGGAGCAGGGCGTCGTACCGCTCGCCGGCGACGGCGTGGACGGTCAGGGCGGGCAGGGGGACGCCGTCGGTGTCGGCCACGTCGAAGACATAGCCGGTGCGGAAGCGCAGGGCGATCACGGCGTCGTCGCCGGCGTCGGTCTTGCCCTTGATCGGGGCGGGGCACAAGATCGCGATGCCCTTGGCACCCTTCGTGACCTGCCGGCCCAGGGCTTGCCAGGCGCGGTAGCCGGCGACGCGGGTGGCATCGGGGCACTGGAGGGCGATCAGGGCGCAGTTGTGGGCGCTGTAGGAGTAGAAGCGGCTGACGGTCTGGAGGTAGCGGGTCAGGTCGGCGCTGTGCGCGGCGTGGTCGGTCTCGTCGGCGAGGCGTTGTATCCAGGCGTCGATCTTGGCGAGATTGTCGGCGGTGGGGTTGGGGCGCGGCGCGGTGGTCATCGGCGGACGCTCCCCTCGGTGTCGCCCTCGACGGCGGTCCGGTAGTCGGCGGCGTAGACGGCGAGGCGCGCGGCCGCGGCGTCGAGGAGCTGGAGGTAGCGCGCGATGGTGGGCTCGTCGCCGGCGACATCCACGACGGTGAGGCCGACGGGATCGCTGGGGGTGAAGGTCACAGAGACGGACACGTCGCCGACGAGGGTGCTGCTTGGTAGAATAGGCGCGGGTGCGAGGGTCATGGCTGGTGATCCTTTCGTGCTCGGGCCGGGTCCGTCCTGACAACGGACCCGGCCATTTCTGTCTGTGGGGCTAGCGGGGGCCGAACGCCTCTTGCAGGGCGGCCATGCCCTGGGGGCGGACAATGAGGGCACGAGAGCGGGCGCGGTCGAGTGCCATGGGCCGTCTGTAAGACGTCAGAGTTTTTGCGCCAGATCGACGCCTGGCGCAGCGCAAAACGTCAGAGTTTTTGCGCCAGAAACGTCACAGTGGGTGCGCCGATCCTGCAGAAACGTCACAGTAGGTGCGCCACTCCGCGTGGTATGCATCCAAGGTGAGCGGGGGTACTGAGCCGATGAAGCTGCATTTTCACACTCAAGAAGAGGGGTATGAGGGTGCGCAAAGGGGTGTCGTGCAAGACGGCGCAGGAACTATGACGTTTTCGGCGCAGGAACTATGACGCTAGGCGCAGAAACTGTGACGCCTTACACCTCTTCCCCTTACTTCTTGCAGGCGTTATTGATCGACGTCGATGAGAGGGGCGTTGGGTGGGGGCGCGCCGGGGGTGCGATCGAGGCAGTAGACCATGAAGATGGGCGTGGTGTGGACCACGACGAGGACGGCGCGCTCGGGGTCGTCGCCCTCGATCATCACCTGGACGGCGATGTAGGGCGGCGGCAGATCGTCGGAGGCGGCCAGGAGGGCCTGGACGAGGAGGATGAGGGAGCCGAGGGTGGCCGTGGTGGCCGCTGGCTGGGTCACCCAACGCGCTGCCCACGTCGCGTGGTGGCTCGTCGGGTGACCCGCGCGGGGAGCGATAGGCAATCGCCGCCGGGTCAGTGGCTCAGGTATCGCAGCTACTGGCATGCAGGGCGGCGAGGACAGCGTCAGGCGCCATGCGCTCGGCGGGGTTCGCCGTGACCTCGCCGGCCACGATCGTCCCCTCACGGTCGATCACGAACGTGGCGGTCGCCGGCAGGTTCCAGGTGCCGTCGGCGTTTTCCTTCGTCAGGTCCAGGTCGAGCGCGTCCAGCACGAGTTCCTGCTGCTCGACGGGCGTCGCGTAGCTGAGCCGATAGGCCGTGATGACCTCCTGTCGCTCGTCGGAGAGGACCTCGAACCCAAGCGCGTGCTTCTCGGTGAGCGACAGGGCGTGGTCGGGAGCCTGCGGGCTGATGGCCAGCAGCGAGGCCCCGAGTTCCCGGATGCGGTCCAGGTGGGCGTTCATGGCGCGCAGCATCACGTTGCAGTGCGGGCACCAATCGCCGCGGTAGAACGCGATGACCACCGGCCCCGCAGCCCGGCGCTCGGCGAGCGACACGGGTCGGCCGAGCTGGTCGGGCAGCGTGAAGTCGGGCGCGCGCTCGCCGACCGACAGCCCGGGAGCGGCGGCGCGGATGTGCGCGAACGTCCTTCCGAGCACCGCGCGGTACTCCGGCCGCTGGCTGATGCTGGAGGTAGTGGCTTTGGGCTGTTCGTTGAGCGTTGTGCTGGCGATGGTCTCTGACATGTCCTGGCTCCTTTCTTTGTTGGTTTCGATGCTGGTTTCAATGGGGGGTGAGCTCGTGCCTGGAACTGGCCGGCTACGGGGTCGTGTGCGCGGCGACGAAGGTGCGCGCTTCGAGCACGTAGGCGGCGCAGGCCCCCTCGTCGGCCGGTGTCAGACGGACCCACTCTCTCATGGGCCGTCCCTTGCCGGGGTCGCACGGCTGGCCTGCGCCGGTGGCGATGAGATCGTCCACCCGCGCGGCGGGGAGCTTGACGACGAGCGCGCCCGTCGTCGTGAACGCGTAGAACGTGCCGGCGGTCTTGAGGCCGGCGGAGTGCAGCATGCGCCCCCGCTCGTCCTCAGGATGCTCGTCGAGCAGTTGCCGGCTAACGCTCTCGAAGACATCCTCGAGCTGGACAGTCCGACTCTGCATCACGTCATCCGGTTCAGTTCCGCTGCGGTCGGGTCCTGGATCGCCGCCTTCAGCGGCGGTCTTCAGCCGCCGCCCGTAATGCGCCCAGCCGCGGCGGTGGGTCTCGCGCCGCTCCTGCGCGCGAAAACCGGTGTGGGTGAGGCGCACCGTCGTGCCCTCGCCGTCCTCCTCGAGCTCGAAGCGCACCTCCGTCCGGGCACCCAGCGGTCGGTCGCGCCAGTCCCAGGTATAGGCGACAAGGTGCGGGGGATCGAACGCGATCACCTCGCCGACGGCGACGGAGGTCGGGGCGAACTCGACCTGCCCGCCGATCCGCGGCTCGAACATCGTCACCGGCATCCAGCGCCCAATCTGCGCGGCGTCGGTCAGCAGCTCAAAGACGCGCTCACGCGACGCCGCGATACGCATCGTCTGCTCGACCGCAAGGGCGGCCCCTGCAACCTCGTTCACTGCGTTCCTCCTTGCTCGTCGCTTTCTGCCGCCGCCTTGAGGTCGGCGAGCGCCTGACTCCAGAACCCCTCCAGATACGCCTGCACCTCGGCGAGGCCCTCGGGCGCGAGCTGATACACGCGCCGCGTGCCGACTGGACGGGCGCGTACAAGGCCAGCGCGCTTGAGCACCTGCAGGTGCTGGGAGACTGCCGGCTGGCTGATCGGGAGTTCGCCGACGATCTCACCCACCGTGCGCGGACCGGCGCGCAGGAGATCCATGATCGTGCGGCGTGTTTCGTCCCCTAGCGCCACCAGAGCATCTTCATAAGCATGCATCAATATAGGCTAATACTTATATACACCCCATGTCAAGGCGGTGGCTGTGGTGGTCCTGAGCGTCCCAGGGGCGCTGTGGTGGCCGGAGGCGGGCGTGAGGGGGCGTGAGGGGGCGTGAGGGGGCGTGAGGGGCATGGGGCGCTCTTATGCCCCTGTGGCCCTGGCGGGGCTCCTGGGGGCTATGGGCGCGTCGGGGCGCACGGCTGGCCACGGCGACGCGGGCGGGACGCCGGCGACGAGCTGCGCCGACGGGGCGCGTCCTCGATGTCCAGGCGGGCGCGGCGGGTGTAAGACATCACATTCGCTGAGCCAAAAGCACAGCTGAGGCAGGCAAAAAACCGCACGATCAGTGAGCCGACACCGCACATTAAATGAGCCGTCCTGCAAAGACCGCACATTAAATGAGCCATCCACGATAAAGTCGTGGTGCGAAAAGGCGAGGCAGACAGCGATGCACAGCCGTTTTCAGGTGTGAAAAAGGGAGTCCGAGCGGAAAGCGTGCGGATGGCTCAACGACTGTGCAGTTTCGGCTCAATGTGTAAGTCTCCACATTAAGTGGGCGAGGTCCACACCTAAAACAGGGAGAAATCCCACGCTGTGTGGGCGAGAAATCCCACGGTACGTGGGCCAATCCTCCCTGTGATCCCACAGTAGGTGGGCCAATCCGTACGCAGGGGGGCACGTCCGTGTCGTCTGCGGAGCCGGGACGAGGGCAGCGTGACCTCAAAGGCGGCGCGTGGTGGCATGCGAGGGGCGCGTGGCGTCAGATGGCCCACGGCGTGGGGGCTTGTTGGCCCAGCGACTGTGGGTAACGGCCCAGTGAGCGTGGGATCTTACCTGTACGTTGTCACAGCGGATGAGGCTGGCTGAGCGTGGTGTCGCCTCGTGTTGTCACAGCGGATGAGGCTGCGTGCCACAGAGGGTGAGGCCAAGGGTCGGTTGTGCCACAGAGGGTGAGACCAGCGATCACGGCGTGGCCAACGATCGACGTGCCGCTATCTCTGGTGGACGGCGCGCGGCGACGCCGTGCCTCACTCTTTCTGGCACGCAGCCTCATCCTTTGTGGCACGAACCTCATTGTCTATGACAACGTACAATTTACCAACAGTATCAATTTTAAGGCGCACCCACCGCGTGGATGTGCCAAACCGCAATGCGTCCGATGCGCGACAATGGAAGGATGAGCCTCTCTGTACCGACCGATCAGCGCATTTTGGACGCCGCCCAACGC
>JAABUZ0100004219.1_pt1 | contig 20100 bp, 21 predicted proteins | sample 5562091 | NCBI WGS metagenome assembly JAABUZ01 (sample SAMN12813069, study PRJNA571459) | rock metagenome | isolation source: Antarctica rocks | place: Antarctica: Victoria Land, Linnaeus Terrace sud | collected 2015-12-21 | reverse complement strand
AACGTCCAGCGTGCGGGCGGGCGGCAGTGCCGCAATCAGGCCGACCACGCGCTCGACCTCGTCGTGCCAGCCAGGCCGGTCGCGCTCGGCGAAGCGGCCCTGGCCCAGATACCACTCGTCGTACTCAGCTGCCCGCTGGTCGTAGTACGTCGCAGTGGCCCGGTCCCCGGCAAAGGCTGGATCAGAAAGCGTCACGAGGCCCAGTCTCCCCGGCCAACCCCTACGGGTTCCGCCGGGCGGCCCGCCCGCGGCCGGTGAACTCCGCATGACGATCGCTGACCGGTGAAGGTCGAGGAGTCGCTACTTATTGACCTAGACCCTAAGCGCGCATACGGTCGATGGGTGACCACGGCAGGGTGCCGCTGGCGGAGAGGATGAGCATGTGGGCTTTCGAGCACACCGAAACCACCAGCGCGACCCCTCCCCAGCTGTGGGCGCGGTACGCCGAGCCGACGACCTGGCCCGAGTGGGACCACGAGATCGCCGCGGTGAGGGTGCAGGGCCCGGTGGCCGTCGGTACCCGCGGGCGGCTCAAGCCGGTCAAGGGCCCCGGAGTGTCGTTCACCTTCACCGAGGTCAGCGCGGGAGTCGGGTTCACCGACGTGAGTCGGCTCCCGCTGGCCCGGCTGACTCTGGCGCACCACATCGAGCCGATGACCACCGGGAGTCGCTTCACCCACCGCGTCACGATCACCGGTCCGCTGGCACCGCTGTTCGCGCGGGTCATCGGCAAGACCATCGCCGCGAGTCTGCCGACGGCGATGCGGGCCCTGGCCCGGCTCGCCGAGGCGGCGCCCGCCCCCGCCCTCCCGCCGAGATCATGACGGGCGACGACGTCCCTGCACCGCCCACGCCCTCCGGCCCGCAGGACAGCCCCGGGTTCCTGCTGTGGCGGGCCACCCTGCGCTGGCAGCGCACCATCGCCGCCGCCCTTCAACCCGTCGGCCTCACCCATGTGCAGTTCGTCCTGCTGGCGAGCGTCTGGTGGCTTTCGGACCAGGCCAGCTCGACCCGTCACCTGCCGAGTCAGCGCGCGGTCGCCGCGCACGCCGACACCGACGTCATGATGACCAGCCAGGTCCTGCGCTCGCTTGAACGCCGGGGACTACTCACCCGCGCCGCCGACCCCACCGACGCCCGGGTCAAGCGCCTCACGGTGACCCAGGACGGGCGGCGCCTGGCCGAGCAGGCCGTCACCCTTGTCGAGGAAGCCGACGCGTCGTTCTTCGACCACGTCCAGCCCTCCACCCCGCTGCTTGACCTACTCCGCCAGCTCAACGGAGGACCTGCCGCGGCCGGCGACCAAGCCGGAGCAACGCCGACGCGCCCGTCTCCAGCGGCGCCCTGACACACACCCGTGCAGCGCCACCCAGACGGCCCCCTGCGCGAGGGAAGTCCCGCAAGCCGAACGGCTACCGGGACGCCCTGTCCGACCACAAGACACCCTTGCCCTGCCCCGGAAGGAGCCGAGTCGCGTGTCACGGCGGACCGGCCTGCCATGGACCTCGCACGTGCCGGACAGGGTCGACGTCGCCCAGCTGCCAGCCCGAACTGCTCGCCCGCCGGGGCCGTGATCGTTCAGCGGCACCGTGTCAGGCCGCAGATCCCTCCCGGCGCCGCGTCAGCCCTGCAAGCACGTTCGGGTCGGCGCGGAAGTCGATGCCGGCTACGACGCCGTCGTCGACTGTGAAGTCGAAGGCGACCCGCGCCTGCCCTCGGTGGAACCAGGCAGCGCCGGGCCGGTCGCCGACAAACACCGGCAGAGCGGCCTTCGCGGCGCCGTTGAACATCGTGGCCACGTGCTGACGTCCTTCCAGGCGGGCCGGGGTGCCGGCCAGGACGGCGGCCTCGTCCCCCGCAATCACGACGTCTGGTGCCAGCAGCTGCAGCAGCCGCTCGAAGTTGCCCTCGCGAGCCGCGGCCAGGAAGGCGTCGACGACCTGCCAGTCGGCCGATGAGCCCTCGTTGTCGGAGAGCGCTACCTTGCTGCGGGCCCGCGACGCGAGCTTACGAGCCGCCACGGGCGTGCTGCTCAGGATCTCGGCGATGGTCGGGAAGTCGATGCTGAAGCTGTCGTGGAGCACGAACGCCACACGCTCGCTGGGGGTCAAGCGGTCCAGCACCGCCTGGAGCGCGACACCGACCGTATCGGCCAGGGCCACCTGGTCGGCGGGATCCGGGGCGGCCTCGACAGGGAAGACGCCCTCCTCCAGGACAGGCGTCGTCGCCCGCAGCCGGTCCAAGCAGAGCCGCGTCGTGACGGTGGTCAGCCAGCCGGGCAGATTCTCGATGGTCGTCGTCGTCCCGTGCAGCCGGAGCCAGGCCTGCTGCACGACGTCCTGCGCCTCGAAAGCATCGCGCAGCACGTGGGTGGCGATGCGCAGCAGCCGCGGCCGCTCCGCCTCGAAGGCATCCATCTGATCCACTTGGTCACACTCCTAGTCTCGATCCCGTCATCGGGGCGACGTGCACAGGGCGCGTCGTGTGACGAAAGGCGTGCACCATGCGCAGCTTCGCGACAGTTCTCCTCCCGGCCACCGACCTCGCCGCCTCACGCGAGCTGTACCAGGCGCTGCTCGGGGCGGAGCCGACGGCGGACACCCCGTACTACGTCGGTTTCGACGTCGACGGCCAGCAGATCGGCCTTGTCCCAGGTGCCACGGTCGTCCGCCCCCACCTGCATGTGCCGGACATGGAGGCCGCCGTGCGGCGCATCACCGCGGCTGGCGGGTCGGTCGTGGACGAGCCGCACGAGGTCGGCGGCGGTCGGCTCGTCGCGGCGGTGAGGGACATGGCGGGCGCCGAGATCGGGCTCATCGCCGACCCGGTCACCCGATGAGCAAGGTGAAGGAGTCGCCCACCGGACCGGCGGCCGGGAAGAAGATCGACGAACTCGTCGAGGGCCTGGGTGACTGGCGGGCAGACACGCTCGCCGAGGTCCGCCGGCTGATCCACGAGGCGGTGCCCAACGTCGTCGAGACGTGGAAGTGGATGGGTAGCCCGGTCTGGGAGAAGGACGGCATCCTCGTGGTCGGCAACGCCCACAAGCAGAAGGTGAAGCTGACCTTCCCGCAAGGGGCACAGCTGCCCGACCCGGAGCAGGTCTTCAACAACGGGCTCGGCGGCAAGGCCTGGCGCGCGATCGACCTGCACGAGGGAGACGCGCTCGACGCGGGCGCGTTCCAGGCCCTGGTCAAGGCCGCTGCGTCGTACAACGCGGGTCAGACGCGCGGCGGCTGGTCACACTCCCAGGGCACCGACCGTCAGACAGAAGAAGGTTCCGTGCGCCGGGAGCACAAGAAGGGAAAAGGGGCATGAAGACGATGACCTGCCGTCAGCTGGAAGGAGTCTGCGACCTGGAGCACCAGGGCGAGTCACCTGACGACGTCATCAAAGCCCAGGACCGTCACCTCAAGGAGGCGGAGAAGGCCGGCGATGCCCGCCACCAGGAAGCGCGCGACGCGATGAAGGGTCGGTGGCGGCATCCGAAGAGGTCGATGGACTGGTACCGCGATATGAAGGCGAAGTTCGCGGACCTGCCTGAGTCCTGACTCGGGCGGTCACGTCGATGGCGCGCTGCCGGGCGTCGGCGACAGGAGTACCCGGCCGCGATCGCCGCCGCTCGGCTGCTCGGGCGCACCGACGATCGCCGCCGCACGCGCAATGCAGAGGAACTCTCAGGGCTTCCGCAGACCTAAAGCCGCCATCTCGAACAGGCGCCCGCGTCAAGAGGCACCGTCGCGTGCAGCGGCACCGTCAGGAGCCTTGTCTACATCAGGTGGACGTCGTTGACGGGCTCCTTGACCGCCGGCGGGCCAATCATGGTTTTCGCCCGCCGGCAACGTCTGGCCCTGACAGCGCACGGCGCCAGTTGCCTGCCTGACGACGCCGTCCCAATAGTCGATCCTCCACGAGACACGGTCGGAGCGGCTTTGCCAGGGAGCGCGAAAAGGGTCCAAGGTGAGTGGTCGACGCTGCCGCAGTCGCTCAGCCGCCAAGTCCGCGCGAGTGCCCACAGGGTTGAGCCGGGGCAGGTCACCGGTGCTGCGGCGGGACGGGGCCGCGGCCTGCCACTTCCTTGCCAACATGTTCGGTTCCTCCGGGCTCCACTAGTCGCCGGCTGGGTGGCCGGCGACCGCGATCAGCGCCGCGAGCGGCGGCGTAGTCCCACCTCGCCGCCCACAACCAACAGCAGGCCCCCAACTACCGCCAGGCCGCCGCCGACCCGCCCGACGCCCGACTCACCTGACTTCAGCAGCACCCAAAGACCGACAGCCACCATGAGCAGGAGTGGACCCAACCAAGGCCTGGACCTCACCACATGATCGTAGGGTGTGCTGTCGCAGCGGCACGCCGGCGGGTAGCAATCCTCCCGGTCGTCTGCTCCACTTGGCGTCCCGGTAGCCGACCGGCCAGCGACACATGATCACTATCTCGGCCGGCCGGCGAGCAGGAGCAGGAGCGCCGTCCCAATAGACCCGTCCGTTTTGTTGTCCCACTGGGGTGCCCTATACGGCACACTCACCGGCATGACGGGACTGAAGATCGGCTACGCCCGGGTGTCGACGGTCGGGCAGGACCTCACCGCCCAACGCGACGGCCTGGCCGGGCTCGGCGTCAAGGCCGCGCGGGTCTACGTCGACCACGGCCTGACCGGCACCAGCCGCGTCCGTCCCGGTCTGCGTGAGGCACTGGCGGCCTGCCGCGCCGGCGACACGCTGGTGGTCACCAAGCTCGATCGGCTGGCCCGGTCGCTGCCGGACGCCCGGGACATCGTCGAAGAGCTCACCGGTCGCGGGGTACGGCTACAGCTCGGCGGCTCGGTGCACGACCCGACCGACCCGGTCGGTCGGCTGCTGTTTAACGTCCTGGCGATGGTCGCCGAGTTCGAGGCCGACCTGGTCAAAGCCCGCACCCGCGAGGGCATGGCCGTGGCCCGCGCCGCCGGCAAGCTCCGCGGCCGCAAGCCCAAGCTCACCCCCGGCCGGGAGGCGCTGTTGGTCGACCTGCACCGCACCGGGCAGAAGAACCCGTCCGACCTCGCGGAGCTGTTCGGCGTCGGACGCTCCACGGTCTACCGAGCCCTCCAGCGCGCCACCGGCGACACGTCGTCCGCTGGAGCGGCCGACCTCGGATCAGGGCTGGACCGCCCTGCCGCGCCGCCGTGATGGCACCAGGTGTTAACCCTCCCCGTGCCAGTGCCGCCCGGAAGCACCGGCTGCTCCAGGGCGCTCGCAACGAGCGTTATCACAACGGCGCGGAGGGATCGGACTTGTGACGCGCATGTGGATGACCTACGGGCAGGCCCAGGGCCGCCATGTAGTTTGCGGCGACGCCGAGTCGAGCGGGGAGGTGCATCTGTTGCCCGGGTGGGACGGACCCGTCGATCTCGTGGGCTCAGACCTGGTGCTCCTGATGCTGGCCGCTCCTACGAAGGTCCGCGTCGCGCAGGGGCGCGTGAACGGCATCACGCGGCTGGAGAAGCTGCTGTACCTCGCAGACAAGGAGACCGAAGTCTCGGCTGCTGTCCTCGATGAGCGCCTGGTGTTCAAGGCGTACGACTACGGGCCTTTCTCGAAGGAGGTCTACGAGGCAGCCGAGATCCTGGAAGAGGCCGGTCTGGTGCGCGAGGAGCGCCAGGTCTCCGGGCAGAGCGTGGACAGCCTGGAGGCCGTCGAGGTCACCGGTGCCGTGGAGAGCGACGAGTACGTCACAAGGTGCTTCGTCCTTACCGACCAGGGGCGGGCGGTCGCCCGCCTCCTCGGCGAGCAGCACCCGTCGGTCGTCTCGGCCCTATCCGGCATCAAGGACCGGTACGCCTCCCGGCCGCTCGCTTCGCTAATCCAGTACGTGTACCGCGCCTACCCGGAGTCCGCGGTGAACTCGAAGATCCGGGACCGTGTGCTGTGACCCGTGTGGCCCGACGGCCTTGAGGCTGCCGCCCAGGTCGCCCACGAGCCGGGCCTGCGGCTGGTCCCCGCTTGGCTCGCGGTCATTGTGCCTGTCGCGGTCGCGGCCGGCACCGTTGCGTCCAGGGCCTTCACCGCGCGCGACCGGCTGCGCCGCAGGTACGCCGAGGACGTGTCGAAGGCCCGGGACCGGGTCCGTTCGTCTTTGGTGCTTCCGGTGCTCGCGATGATCGTCGTCACCGTGCACCCTCTCGTGGAGTGGCCGAAGGACGGCCTTGGGTCACTCCTGAAGCGAGGTGATCCGGGAGACCCGGAGACCGAGGTACGCCGACGGCTCGTGGGACGCGCCTTCGTCGCCCCGCTGACCGACCTTGCGGGCCATCTCGCGGTTGTACGGGACGCCGAGGCCGTCCAGGACAGGCTGCTGGGTGCCGAACGGCGTCAGGGCTGGGCTGCCGGCGTATTCCTGCCCGCCTGGCTGTACCTGTCCTTCTGGGTCTCGCAGACCGGCGTCTCGCTGCCGCGGGCCGTTACCGCGCTCGCAGCGCTCGTCCTGGCGGGGTCCCTCGGCTGGTTTCTGTCGGAACGGCTGACCGCCGTCCGGGAGGCCGAGGCGTTCGCTGCGCTGACGGCCAGGACCGATCAGCTCAGGCCGGACGAGGAGGTCGGGGAATGACCCGGGCGACCAGCACGGGTCCCGGTCGCCCGACGGAGGCTGACCTCGTCGCCGACCTCGTACGCCTGGTCCGCAGGCAGTGGCCGGTACGCGCCCTCGGTCAGGAAGTCAGGTCCCACGGGAGGTGCCGGACCGACGCGTGCTTCCTGCTCAGGGACGGCGGCGTTGCGCCGCCGCTGCTGCTCGGCGCCGAGGCGAAGCTGTCCGACTGGGCTCGGGCGGTCGCGCAGGCCACGATGAACAGATACGCGGTCGACCTGTCCTACGTCGCCATGCCGAATGCCCGCGTCTCGGGTGCGCTGCTGGAGTACGCGCGACGGCACGGTGTCGGCGTGCTCGCGGTTGGCAGGGACCGCCTAGAGGTCGCGCAGCCCGCCGTCCGGAACACGGCCGACCCGGTGCTGCGGGCACGGGTCCTGTTCCAGCTTGCCGTCGTCCGGGCACGGGGCGCCGAGCCGACGTCCCTGTTGTCGGCCCGACCGGTGCAGGCACCGGGCGCAGCGTGAACGGGCCGGCCCTGTCGGCCTTCCAGCACCTGATGGCGTTCGGCAACAGCGACCAGGCGAGCTTCCGCGACCCCCGCGTCCGCGCCTGCTTCGACGTGATGACGGTGCCAGGCACCATCGCGTCCTACTACGATGAAGCGACCGCCGCCTTCGTGCTGTCGAGCAAGGTGCCCTACCTGATCGACCCGAGGACGCCGCTGTTCCAGGAGGATCTGGCAGCGCCGCGGGCCTCGCACTTCAGCCTCGCCGAGTGGCACGGCCCGTCCGTGCTGGCGCGCTTGCCTAGGACGGGCCCCGCCCGTTTCCCGTCCTCGTTCTTCACGCCCGCAGTCGTGGCGGAGATGGTCCGCGAGGTCATCCACAGACAACGTTCGTACGCCGGGAACGCGCCGCGGGTCATGAAGAAGCTCGACCGGTACGCCCGGTTGCTGGCCCAGGCGATGCAGCAACAACAAGCACAGGTGCCGGCGGGCGGACCCTCCGCTCCCGTCGCGGTGCTCGCCCCCTACTTCGCGGTCACCGGGACCGGCGACCCGTGGTTCTCCGTGGTGAGGAAGGTCTGGGCGCAGTGCGCGGCGCTCCCGGACCCGAAGACCATCAGCCCAGTTCTGTGCGTCGGGCCTCGGCAGGAGGCGGGTCAGTACGGGACGGTCAGTGTCGACGGGGTGGCAGTGCTCGGGGAGCTGCTCGCGCACCTGCCTGCCGCGCTCGCTAGTCGGTGCTACGTGTGGGTCACCGGCTTCGACGAGCGGACCGTCGACGAGGGCCAGTTGCGCCGCCTGTGGCGCACCGTGCTGTTACAGCCGCCCGGGCGGGAACTGGTCAACCTGTACGGCGGGTTCTTCAGCATCTGCCTGCGGTACGCGGGCCTGGCTGGCTTCGGGAACGGCCTGACCTACAGCGAGTCCCGGGCCTGGCCGGCCCTGGCGTCGACCGGCAGCGCACCCCCGCGCTACTACATCCGCGACCTGCACCTGTTCCTGCCCCCCGCGGCCGCGCAGGCCGTCGTTGCCGCCGAACCTGCCTTCAAGTGCCCCTGCGACGCGTGCACCGAGCTCCGCGCTCAGGGTCAGAGCATCGCCTCCATGCCGTACCACTCGCTCAAGCGTCACTTCGCGTACGCCCGACAGTGGGAGCTCGACGAGGTCGCCGGCAACACCCCGGCGGCAGTCGCGGCGTCGCTGATGGACGCCGAACGGCGCCTCGACGCCGTCCGAGCCTCCCTGCCGAAAGGCGTCAGTCCGTCCGTCGAGCACCTAACAAGATGGGCGAACGTGCTGCTACGGCCTTGACCAAGCGAGTCCGGCGCCGCCGGACGGCAGTCCTAACGCACCACTTCTCGGACGAGCGCATCGAGCTCGTCAAGAACTGCCTCCGTCAGGGCCACGGCCTGCGAGCAGCGGGCGGCGCATTCCGCCAGGCGAAGGTGGCTGCTGTCTGACGGGCCGAACGTGGGGATCGGCAGGCTGTTCATGGTGACCGGCGCGATGGTCGTGCTCGACGCCTGGCGGGCGATCGCTGCCTGGGCGAGCGGGCTGTTGACGAACCCCGCGAGGTAGTCGGCTTCCCGGCGCGTGCCGGCGGCGATGAAGTTGACCTTGTTGTTCGGATAGACGGTGGTGACGCGTCCCAGGCGGCGATCCATGAGCGGAGAGCAGACGGCTGCGGGTGGTGTCCTGCGGGGGTGCATGTACCGGGAGACGACGAGATGCGCGTCCGGTCGCAGGTGCCGTCCGGGCCCGCTGACACCCCATGGGGTCTGCTCGGTGAGCCGCAGGTCATAGGCGCTGCGGTTCTGGAGGCGGTCCAGCCACGGTTCGAGGTAGTCGAACAGCATCGGGGCCCGCGCCATCAGGTCGTCCACGGTATTGACGGTGCCCATGTCGTTCGGGTCGTGGGCAAGGACCGCGTATAGGCTGGACCTGTTGATTTTGAACGGGTCGACGTCGCGTCCGCGGAGCACCGGCCAGAGCCAGTCGGCCTCGACCTCGGCTTCCCGGACTGCCTCCCCTGACGTATTGCGTCCGAGGTCCGGCCTGGACCGGATGAGGACCCGCCGGTCGGGGCCAACCGGCGCCGGGGTCAGGACTTCGCACAGGAGGAGCCCGTCGGCTCCGCGGGTGTGGAACCCCTGTCCCCATCGGTAGGGCGTCGTCGCTGTCGTGCCGTGAAGCACGAGCCCGCCAGCAACACCGGCCGGGCGCCACCGCGAGGCCGGGTCGGCCGGGTCCAGCGGGGAGAGCGGCAAGGACGTGTCGCTGAGTCTGGTACGCGCCTCGACCCAGGTCAGGTGGGTGGGCAGCGGCGCGCGGGGGCTCGATCGTGTCCAGACGTCCGCAGGCAGGGGGAAGACCGCTGCCTCGCCGGGCCGGACGTAGAGAGCGATCGGCCGGGTCGCCGCGTCCGGAAATGGGTTGAGGACGCTGAAATCGTCTACGTGCACCGGTCGGTATGGCATGGCCGGGTTGTCCACCCCGGCCCGGTTCGGCGCGTCCTCGTCGGGCTGCAGGATGCAACGGCGCAGCGCCCGGCCGCCGGGCTCAGCGAGCAGGACGCTGTCGGGCAGGAGTAGCGCCACGACGCCGGTCGGCGCGTAGGTCGCCAGGCACCGTGCGAGCAGCAGAGTGCTTATATCGGACAACGGTATTCCCGAACCGCGTGTCATCTTCTGCCACAGGCCCCAGGACCGCCACAACGGCTCCGAGCGGTCCTGCCACGCCTGAGGCAGGTTCTTCCACGAGATCCACGGCGGATTCCCGACGACCAGGTCGACTGTGCCGAGCGTCCGCGGCGCGAACGCCTGCTGGAGGACTCTGGCCCAGACGCCGTTGCGGCGGTTCCGCTTGAGGACGACGAGCCGGTCGTAGATGACCTGGCCGCCGTCGAGCGCATCCTCGCGGTCGTTCTCGGGTACGGCCAGTGCCTGAAGCACTCCGCCGAGCAGGCCGCGGAAGGTATCGGGCGCACGGTTCCGGGCGAGCGATTGCTCCAGCAGTTCCACGAAGCGGGTGACCGCTCCGTGCCCGGTGAGCCCCTTGGGCAGGTCGACGTCGCCGATGACGAGCGGGATTCGAAGGTGCGTGCCGGCTTCGTCGAGCGCGACCTGCCCGACGACCATTTCGGGGAGCAGGACGCTGTCGGCCTGATAGACGTTGAAGCGCACAGTCCCGAGGGCTTCGACTCGGTCGCCCAGCGCCAGTAGAAGATTGACGCGTGTCATGACCGGGCTGACGGGGTTGATGTCGAAACCGTGGACCGCGTCGATGGCCGCGAGCGTCTGTTCCGCAGGAGGCAGGTCCGTCGCCGCGGCAGCGGCCAGGCTGCGACGCAGGGCTGCGACAAGAAACGTCCCGGATCCACAAGCCGGGTCTAGTACGCGCGCGAGCCGGTCCGGCGAGATCTCCGCGAGCTCAAGCGACTTGCCAAGGACCCGCTCCGCGATCCACCTCGGGGTGAAGAACTCGCCCAACGAGAGGCGGAGGTCGCGGGGCACGACCGCGGCGTAGAAGTCCCTGAGCAGGTCCCCAGTGGTTCCCTCGGCATGGGCCAGCCGGGCCCAGGCGAGCTCGGCGAAGGAGCGCAGGACCGCTCGTGTGGCGGCCACGAGGCCGGCGTCGCCGGCCAGGAGCGGCGCGTACCAGCCGAACAGGTCGCCGCCGAGCAGGCCCGGGGCACGCAGCTCGGCGGAGACGCGCCCAGCCTCAAGCGCTTCTACTTGGGCTGCAAGGCCCGCTGCGTCGAGGGCCTGCCATTGCGACGGACGGAGGGAGCTCTTGCTCTGGAGCAGGGACAGCACCTCCACCGCGATACACTTGGCAGCGAAGGCGACGTAAGTGTGGAGCGTGAACACGGCTTCGGCGTAGCGCCTGCCGCGAAGCGCGGGGAAGGCTGCTCCGAAGATCTTCTCGGGCGCGGCTGGCCAGGGAGCGTCCGGGCCGTCGATGCCGTACGCGACGCCGGCGAGCTGCAGCCACTGGTCGAACAGCACGTCGGGCCGGGATCCGTCCGCCCGGCCGGCGAGCCTGTCAGCCAGGGCTTCCACCAGGGCTGTGACCTCTGCGCGCGCAGGGCCGAGGTGCCCGATGAGTGTCTGCCCCGTGACGGGCGCTGCCTTGACTGTCTGGAGCAGGTCCAGGACTCGCCCGGCCGAGTCAGGGTCGTTCGGGCGCCATTGGAACCGCTGCTCGGGAGTCTCCGGAACAGGTAGCGCCAGGTCGAGCCAGCCCTGCTCGCCCTCCTCCGGCCCGCTGGCGGTGTCCCGCAGGATGGCCCAGGTCGAGCCGTCGGTGATGATGACGACGACCGCACCGAGGCCGGTGTCGGCCAGGTAGCGCAAGGACTGCTCGGCGGCCTTGCGGCGCTCCGCGGGCGCCTCAAGCAGCCCTGGTGTCTTGTACTCGAACAGGGCGCGTCCGAACAGGCTGTCGCACCGTCCGCCGGTGCTAGTGAGCTCGTGCCGGATGTCGCTCTGCGCCAGCCCGACCTCATTGGTCAGGTACGGGCCGAGCACGGTGTATAGGCCGTGCCGCAGACCGGCTTCGTTCTCGTAGCCGTCGGCGGCCGCGACCGACAGGCGGTGCGCCCACGAACTGGCGTCGTCGGGCTCGGGCACCGCACCTCCGTCTCTGGGCCTGTTCGCTACCGCCGACCTTAGGTCGGCTCGGGATGTGGACCCGTGCGGCGCGCCCGGAGGGTCCACACCGCTCAGGGTGCGGCGGCAAGTCGTCGAACACGAACGCAGTGCGCCCGGCAGCCCTGACAGCACCGCGCTTGCCGTGCTCGCCGACAAGCCCCAGAGGCAAAGGCTGACCGGTCAGTCGGCTCCTGACCTAGGCGCCGGCGGAGCCGGTGCGCCAGGTCTGACAGCACGGGAACATGTGTTCGAGCATAGGTGTCATGCTGGGCTAATGGCAGGAGGCATGTCGCGGGGCTACAGCTCGACCCTGGCCGAGCGCAGCGCGGTCGGATCAGCCGAACGGGTCGGCGCCGACTCGGAGCTTGCTGCGCTGCAGGACCGTCCGCGTCCAGTCCTGACCCGGCACTGCTGGGTCACTGGCCTGCCGGAGTGCCCTGGTAGCTGGGCCGGGTTGCTCGCCGAGTGGCGCCAGGACACCGAGGCCGGCGGCTGGCAGGGCCGCGTGGTTTACGCCGTCGACGACGGTGCAGCGACGGTCCTCGTCGAGGCGTGGGTGCCCGCCTGCCACCTGCAGCCGGCCGGTTAGCGGCCGCGCCCCGTCGGTGTCTGCGACGACTTGCCTTGCGGCTGCGGCGGCGGCGGTGAGTTCGTCGACGCGGGCTCAGCGCTCGGTGAACCACTCGGGGTGCTCCTGTGCCCGCTCGGCGTCGCCCTCGCGCTGGTCGCGGCGGCTGCGCCCGCAGCCTCGGTCTAAGTGTCGGTGCGTGCGCTCCGCTGGTCGCGGTCGGATGCCCGCTATGGTCATGGCGGGCTCTGCTGGTGCAGGTCATTCGGAGGGCACCTGGGCCCGGCTCGGCGCCGGGCCCCGGTGCCGGGCTCAGGCGGTGTCGGCCAGGTCGTCGGAACCGGTCGCGGGGTCGGCGCTGCAGCGGTCGAGGATCGTGCGGGCTGCCTTGGTGACGGTCTCCGCGGCCTGCCGGACACAGGTCAGGTCTCCGCCGGCCCAGCCGGCGACGTAGGCGAAGGTGTAGCCGCTGGCGTCCAGGCCGTACGCGGCCGCAACGACGTACGCGACACTCTCGGCCTCAACCTCACAGCGGCCGCGGCAGGTGGCGTAGGTCGGCAAGTCCCTGACGTGGCCGCACTCTAGGTGCCCGAGCTCGTGGATGAGCGTCTTAACCGCTTGGGCGTCGTCGATGTCGTCACGGACCCGCACCACCCGGCGGGTCGGGTCGGTGTAGCCGTTGGCGCCGCAGCAGTCCCCGCGCTCCAGGGCGTAGCCATATCCGGTCACCTGGCTGGCGAGGTTGTCCCACAACCCGGCCGGGGCCTGCCCGACCAGCAGTGCCGGCGCAACCTCGGGCAATGGCGCCCCCTCGGTCTGGTGCAGCGCGAACACATGCACCACCCGAAAGCCCCGGACCTGCTTGCCGCCGGCTTGGGGTAACGCTCCCCCGGTGAGCGTGGCCGGCTCCTGCCCGGCTGGTGTCACCGTCTCGGCCTGGTCGGCCGTCTTGGGGCGGTAGGTGCACGGCGCCAGGATCGCGATGCCCCGCTCCCCCTTGCGTACCTGCCGGCCCACGCTCTGCCAGCTGCGGAACCCGGCGATCCGGGTGGCCTGAGGCGCCTGCAGCGCTATTAGCACCAGGTTGCCCAGGCTGTAGCTGTGGAACTTCGCGGCGGTGTCCAGCATCGCCCGCCACCCCTCGGACTCCACCAGCGCCGCAACACCGTCGCTGATCTGCTCATGCAACGCAGCGAGCTTGTCCTGCCCGCCAGTCTTCGCGCTGGTTGTGCTGCTGGGGTGGGTGCTGGTGTGTGTGCTGGTGCTCATCGGTGCCTCCCTGTCCCGTCCCGACGTGCGGGTGCGGGTGGGCCGGTGTCCCCCGGCCTTGAGGGCGGTGGGTTCACCCCTCCGCCGCAAAGCCGCCCGCAGGGGTCGCAGCGGCTCGCCGGGCCAGGGAACAAAGCCCAAGAAGCTTCCCGCGCAGCGCCTGAGGAAGGATCTTGGGCGCCCTTGCCCGGGGAGGAGCGGCCCCGCACAATCCGGGGGGCAACCTTTGACAGTTGAGCGGCCGTAGGCCGTCCCTACCGGTCCCGCAGGGGCCGGGCTACATAGGGTTGTTGCGCTGGTCCGGTGGTTGCTCGGCTGGTGGGCAGGCCCGGCCGGTCCCCGCGCAGGGTGTGCTGCGGCTGTCCACGCCGGCCTGGCCGAGGCCAGCGCCGGCCCCCGGGCCGGGAGGGGCAGCCTGCCTGGACGCGGAGATGCTGGTGCGGCACGCCTCTTTTGAAGCCCGGTAGGCGGGGGGCGTCCTGGCTCTGGCCGGTGCTCTCTCCGGGCTGTGACCCTCCAGGCGACGCGCCCCGCTGGTGCAACCTCCCACCGCCGACTCTGGCTGTGGCGGCGCCACGCCGAGACGGCACGCCGTCACGACGGCAGTCAGCGTGCCCGCGCCAGGCTCGGACTGCCCGTTGCCTGGTGCCAGTCGTCATCGGCCGCCGACACAAAGTGCCGACATGGGTGCCGAGTGCCGTGCGATGGCGTCGGCTACCTCACCAGTGACCGCATCTGGGGGGAGCCGCAGGGCGGTGGCGACGCGGGCGACCTGTCGAGCGACCTGTTCGGGCCGCAGCGTGGCGATGGTGCGGGCAGAGGCCCGCGCGGCGCCGAGTTTGTGCTCGGCCCAACGGTGTCGGTCCGGCCAGGCCGCGAGCACGTCGTCGACCACCAGGTCGACCAGCGGGTGCGCGGCGCGCAGTGCTTGCACCAGGGCGTCAGCGCCCACGCCGGCCGGGTCTGCTCCGTACCGCAGGGGGACGAGGTCGGTAATCGCACCAACTGCCTGCAGCAGCGGCCACGCCGCGGCCGCTGCATGTTGCCCCGCATCGTCGGCGTCGAACGCGACCAGTACCTGCCGACCGGCTAACCCCGGCGCCACGCCCCCGACGTGACGGTGTGCCGTCGTGACGGCACGTCCCAGGGCATCGACCTGGAGGGACGTGAGCGCTGTGCCTGCTGTTGCCAGCCCGATGCAGGCGCCCCGGGTCGCCACCGTCACCGCATGCGCGTCGAAGACGCCCTCGCACAGCACCGGCACCGCTCCGGCGCTCAGCCGGTTGCGGCCTTCGTGCAGGCCGTGCAGCAGCTCGCCCTTGCGGTAGTCCCCGGTGGCGCTGTTGAGCCAGTGCGGGGCGGGCTGGGGTGCCGCTGGCGTCGAGCGGCCGGCCCAGCCGACCAAGGCGCCCTGTTCGTCGTGGGCCGGGAACAGCACCCGGCTGCGGAACACGTCCACGACCGTGCTGCGGGCCGATCGGAAGCCGACCCCGGCGGCGATCAGCTCTGCGTCGGTGTAGCCGGCGGAGCGCAGCTGGTCTGTTACGCCGGTCCAGCTGCGACCTGCCGCGCCTAGGCCCAGCCGGCCTGCCAGCTCGGGTGCGATGCCGCGGCTGGCGAGATAGGTCTGTGCGGCCGGGTCGTTGGCCAGCTGGGTGGTGTAGCAGCGGGCCGCCTCGTTCCGCAGGGCTTGTCGCCGGGCCGGGTCGGTCACGTCTGCCGGCCCTGGTCGAGCGAGGCGGGGACAGCGGCGTGCAGGCCCTGCGCGGCGTCCTCCCCCGCCGCCGCCGCTGCGACGGCACCGGCCTGGACCATCAGCGCGCCGGGGTAGCACGTCCGGTCCAGGACCTGGGCGTGCGAGGACACGACCTCGCCGTCTACGGTCCGCTGCCCGATGACGTCGGACAGCCGGTGTTTCTCACCGGGCGCTGCGCCGCGTTGCGGGCCCTGCTCATCCAGCCCGTGGACCGCCTGCAGCTCCCGCAGCGTCGGACCCATGTCCCGGGTGGCATCAGAGTCACCGGCTGCCCGGTCCAGTCCGGGCGCCGCGTCCTGCATGGCCTGGTCCGGGTCGGCGCCGCCGGCCACCTGCTCGGTGTAGGCGCGCATTGCCTGCGGCCGGAGCTCACCGAGCCGCTGTTCGGCTGCCTGTTGCGCGGTGTGCGCCTCCGGGTCCTGCGGCCACCGCCGGGCCGCCGTCCAGCCCGTCAGGGCCTCATCGATGCGCAGCTCTTTGCAGCGGGCTGGGTCGAGCAGCGGCGACCAGGCGAGCCGGTCGGCGCCGTGCCGGGCGCGGAGCTGGACCCGGGCGGCGGCGGCGGCCCGCTCGTCCCGGGCGGCCCGCTGCGTTGTCCGGGCGTGTTGGAGTTGCGCGAACGCCTCGGCGGCGGCGGCCAGGACCGCGACCGCCTGCCCGAACTTGGCGGCGCCCTGCCCAGCCGGGTCCTCATGGGTGCTCATCGGTGCTCCTGTTATCGGGTGCTGCCGCGGCCGGTGGCCGTGGGGTCGTCGTGCCGCCGCGCCTGGTCTTCGTCCAGGCCGCGGACAGCGGCCAGCGTCGATTGCGTGGGTTGCGCGGCCGGGCGGCGTTGGTCGCACACCGCCCGGAGTTGCTCGGCGGCGCTGCGTGCGGCCGCGGCCTGCTGCGCTCGGCCCTGTGCCTCACGCAACCGGGTCACCGCGTCGGCTAGCACCGCGGCCTGGGCCAGCAACGCCAGGAGCTGGGAGGTCTCGGCGTGTTGGACTACCCGGGCGGCCAGCAGCAGCCCGGAGGCTTTCCGCAGCCCTCGCCCGGCCGTGCTGGCTGGCGGGACCCGCCCCCACTGTTCCCGGGCGGCCCGGTCCAGGTCCCGGGCGGCTGCCTCCAGCGGACCGGCCTGGCTGTTGCCGGCGACCAGCCGCGCTGCCCCGGTCAGGTAGTCCGACGCGGCCCAGGCTGCATCGGCGGCGGCGGCCGGGTCCTGGCTGGCTGCGTCGATGGTGCGCACAGCCTGCTCGGCGGCCTGCGCCGCGTGGCGCCACACCTGCGCCCGTTGCGCTGGGGTGAGCCGCGGCGCCGGCCCAGCCGCCCTCGGCTGGCCGGTTCCTGCCGCCGGAGCCGGCCGGCCGGCCGGGGCTTCGCCGTAGCGGGCCTGGACCTTGGGCAGGCTCAGGTCCGAGGCCAGCCGGCCGCCGCCGTAGAAGATCGGCTCGCCCTGGCTGTTGTGGTCCCCGCCGGCCACCGCCACGGCGTAGCCGGTCAGCTCGCCACTGGCCGGGGACAGCCGTTCCTTGACCAGCAGCCCGGCGGCGCGCAGCTCGGTGAGGAACTCTGCGGTCGACGTTGCTCGGCTGACCGCCTCCCGGACCTGTCGGCGCAGCACGTCCCGGGGCAGCTCCGCCCGGCCGAGCCGCTCGTGCTTCTGTCGTTCCGGGCGGGTGACCGGTGGTGTGCTGGTCCGGTCCCGTGGTGCGGTGCGGCGCAGGTCGTACTGGGCCTCGGCGGCCCGGCACGCCTCCCCGATCCGGTAGAAGTCGTTGGAGGGGTGCAGCCGCCGGCCAGTCTGTTGGCCGGCCAGGGTCGCCACGACGTGCACGTGCTCCAGGCCGGGTTCGTCGTGCCGGACGGCGATCCACCGCACGTCGTCGCCGTCGCTGCGGTCGATGACGCCAATCCGCCGCAGCGCGTCCCGGGCAATGCCGCCCCACTGTTCATCGGTCAATGCCGGGTCGGCGCCCTGGCCCTTTCCGGCGTTACCCCGATCGGAGGACAGAATGAGGTGATAGACCGATTTCTCGGCGCCGGCCGCGGCCGCATTCGGGGCGTCCAACGCCCGGGCCAAGCGCAGCAGCGCCGGGTCCCCGGCGGTGAGGTCGGGGGCGATCCGGGCCAGGTCGTCCCAGCCGGCGACCAGCCGCGGCGCCCGGTGCTCGTTGTGCTCCCCCGGCCCGAACAGGTAACGCACCAGGCCGCGGGTGGAGTCCCCGGATCGCAGCGCCTTGCCGATCACGGCTGGTCGTGGCCCATGACCTGCATCGTGCGGTCGTCGACCTGGCGGATGCTGGCGTCGAGCTGCCCGAGCACCCGGTCCAGCATCGGCGGCAGCTGGCCGCCGGAGTCGTTCACCGCCCGGGCGATCTGGTTGAGGTTCGTGCCGACCCGGACCAGTTCCAGCCGGGCCACGACCAGCTGATGCAGGACCGACCGGGCCAGTCGGTTCGGGGCCGGCAGCGCCCGCGGCGGCGGCACCGCGGCGGCGGCCGCCAGCGCCGCGGCGGCCGCGTAGCCCGCCGCGGTCATCCCGGCCCGGTCCGCGGCGGCTGCCAGGTCCCCGGCTTCCCGCGCGCTCAGGCGCAGCCCAACACGGACCTGCCGGCGCTGCGCCGCCCTGGCCCTGGGCCGGCCCCGGCCTGTGCCACCGACCCCGCCGGGTCGGCCGCTGTCCATCGCCCCCGCCGGGGCGTCCGGGCCATCCCCGGTGGGGGACGGTTCGGGTGACCCGAACATATCTTGCCTAGGACTGAAGCCTGCGTTGTGATCTTCCTCTGTCGTGGTCTCTGACGGCGTCAGACAGCCACGAGAGGGGAGTCGCTCGGGGCTGTCTGTCATGGCAGCACCTGGCCGTACCGGGCGCCGCCCCAGACCTGTTCGATGCGCACCACGGCCCCGGTGTGCGGCGCGTCCAGCATCTGGCCGTTACCGAGGTAGAGCCCGACGTGGCCGGCGGTAGGCAGGTCGAAGAACACCAGATCCCCCGGCCTGGGCGTCAGCGTCGGCCGGGTCGCGGCTTCCTGGTCGGCGGCGGTGCGGGGCAGTGCGATGCCGACCGTTGCGAACTCCCACACCGTCAGGCCACTGCAGTCGAACCCGACTGTCCCGCTGCCCGGGCCGCTGCCGGTGGTGGGTCCGCCGGTCCCGCCGCCGCCCCAGGAGTAGGGGGTGCCCAGCACACTCATCCCGGCCGCGATCACCGACCCGGCCGACCCAGCCGCAGTGACCAGCGGGGCTGCGTAGCTGGCGGCCAGCACCGGGATCGACCGGATGTAGGCCTGCGTCTCGGCGATCTGCGGGATCCCCCGGGCGGCCAGCACAGCCCCCGGGCCGGCGTTGTAGGCGGCCAGCATCAGGGCGGTGCGGTCGCCGGGGATGCCGGCGACCTCAGCCGAGACCTGGCAGTCGTATCGGGCTGCGGCGCCGATCGCGTCCAGCGGGTCGAAGGGGTCCGCCGTGCCGTCATTGTTGGCGTCCACCCCGATTGTTGCCCAAGTGCCGGGCAGGAACTGGCCGAGGCCTTCGGCGCCTTTCGGGGAAACCGCCGCCGGATTCCAGCCCGATTCCGTCTCGATCTGCGCCGCCAGTACCGGAGCCGACAATGCCGGGCAGCTCGCGCCAGCGCGGGACACCGCCGCGGCGTAGGCCGCCGGGACGGTGCCGGCGCGCAGCCCGATGCCGGCGGCCGCGGCCGCTGGCCGGGGCAGGACGGCGACCAAGGCGATGATGGCCAGGACCGGGCCGAGGACCAGCGCGCCGCCTGCGCCGACCAGCGCCCCGGAGCGTTTGGCGGTCATCGCTGGGTTCGCCGTCGACGACCCGAATTACTTTGCCGGCGTGCTCGGCTCGGCTGTCGGTGGCGGGTGGTGCGGCAGGTTGCGCAGGTCTTCGACCAGGAAGCGCCAACTGCCGCCGATGCGGACCGCTGGCAGCGTGCCGGCCTTGGCTGCTCGCCGCACCGTGACGGCGGACAGGCCAAGGATGCGGGCGGCGGCCACCGAGTCGACGTACCTGGGTTCGTCGCTGTGATCACTCATGGCCTCCCGGAGGCTAGAGCCGTCAGCGGTGAGCGTCACGTGCTGGCGGCTGCGTGTCGTGCGCTGGTCAATTCGGACCACTTCCCAGCGACCTGGGTCGCCGGGAACGTAGCCCTGCTATCCAGACCTGTCTAGGGGTATTTACGACTAGACAGGACTGCGGAAGACGTTTTAGGGTCGCGGCGCACTGGTCACTGAGGGATCGTCACTGCTGACGCACCGGCGTCGCCGTTCGCCTCGGCCCGGGCCAGAGGAGTCCACATGACACGTCTGACAGTCCTGTCGATTGGCACCACCCCGGTGGCCCCTCCCGGCGCCGCCCGGTTCCTGCAGCTGGTCGGGTGGGTGAGCTGGGGTGTCACAGCTCTGGCCGTAGTCGGCCTGATGATGGTCGCCGGGACGCTGATGATCGCCCACCGCCGCGGTGATGTGTCCCAACACGGCGCCGCGCTGGGAGCGGTGTTCTCCGGCTGCATTCTGGCGGCCACCGCCGGCCCGATCGTGGCCGCACTGGGCTTGGCGGGCTAAAGATGCCCATGCTGGGGCTCGTGCCGCCCTCGACGAGTCGCTCCCCGTCCGACGACCAGCCCGGCCCGCCGTCCCGCCGCAAGGTGGCGGTCGTGGCCGGCGTCGTGCTGGCCGTGGGCGCCGGCCTGGTCGTCGTCGACGTCACGGCCGGCGGCCACGGCCAGCAGCCGGCGCGCCCCGGGACGGCCGTCCCGGCCCCAGCACCGCCCCCCGCAGCGGCCGTG
>JAABUZ0100004217.1_pt1 | contig 20129 bp, 15 predicted proteins | sample 5562091 | NCBI WGS metagenome assembly JAABUZ01 (sample SAMN12813069, study PRJNA571459) | rock metagenome | isolation source: Antarctica rocks | place: Antarctica: Victoria Land, Linnaeus Terrace sud | collected 2015-12-21 | reverse complement strand
GGGGGGCTAGGGCGCCGGTACTGCCGGGTGTTACGATGACGCCCCGGGGACGAAGCCGCGCGGGGACGAAGGCACCGGGGCCGCTCCCGCCGGGGACGAAACGGCCGGGGCACGGACGGTTCTGCGCCCTTATCGCCGTAAGCGGCCGCCGCGCGCGACGGACCCTCGGCCTGCCCCGGTTCGTTCGTCCCCGGATGGAGCGGCCCCGGGTGGTTCATCCCCGGATACTTCGTCCCCGGGGCGTCACCGTCCAACCCGGCAGTACCGGCGCCCTCCCCGCGCCGCCTCAGAACGTCCGAATCTGAATCTCCGCCGGCCCGGCCCCCACGGGGACGCTGTCTCGCAGCGCGAACGTGCCGGCGCCGTAGACGAACACCTGCGGCGCGAGCCCCTTCGACGCGCTCCCGAAGAACGCCTGGTAGAGCGTCCCGTTGCTCGTCACCGCAGCGCCGAACGCGCCGCGGCAGGTTCCAGTCGTCCCGATCGGCGCGCACACCGGGTTGGACGGCCCGCGCACGAACTGGCGGGTCTGCGTGTTCCACACCAGCGTGCCGAAGTAGAAGCCCGAGATGTAGGCGAGCCCGTTGGCGTCGATCGTGATCCCTCCCGGCCCGACGCCCATCCCGGTGACGGTCGCCTCGGCGGTGAGCGTCGACGGGTTGATGATCGTGAGGCTCCCCGGGTTCACGTAGTCGCCCGTGTTGACGACGTAGATCTTGCCGCCGGGGCCCACGGCGGCCGAGGTCGGGTTGGTGCCGCCCGTCGAGACGGTGCCGGTGACGGTCATCGTGGCGGGGTCGATCGCCGTTACGACGCCGTTCTTCGTCGCCGGGAAGTTCGCGTCGTTGGCGGACACCACGAAGGCGCGGCCCCCGGTGACGACCACCTCGGTCGGCCCGATCGCGACGCCCACCGTGGTCGTGATCGCGTCGGCGGCCTGGCCGACGCGGAAGCGGCCGACGGTGTTCGCGTTGGTGTTGGCCGCGATCACCGTGCTGTCGTCCGCCCACGCCGACCCCGTGGCGTTGCCCGACGCGAAGGTGAAGAAGCGCGTCACCGTCCCGGCGGCGAGGTCGACGAGCGCGACGCTGGCGGCGTTGCCGAGCGGCACGGCGGCGCGGCGGCCGCGGAGCGAGAAGCTGACCGGCGTGACCGTGCTGCTGCTGCCTAACGCGACGGTCTGCGTCGTCGTCGGGCTGCCGACCTGGAAGAGGGTCAGGGCCTTGCCGGTCGAGTTGAGGACGACGCCGATCTGGTGCTCGGTCGAGGTGCCGCCGAGGAACCCCGGGGCGACCGGGTTGGTGACGCCGTCGCTGCCGCAGCCGGCGGCGGCGGCCAGGACGAGGGCGACGCAGGCGCGCGGAGCGCGCGCGGGACGGGGGGGACGGGCGGACGTGTGCATGCGCAGTGAGTCGATGGAGTGCGGACGGAGCGCGTGGGACGCGCGGGGGGAGTGCTCAGGGCCGGGGGGCGCCGCGCCGCAGGCGGAACGCGACGCTCCACGTGCGGCCGGGAAAGGGGTAGTCGATCAGCATCGCGGCCGGCCGGTCGAAGAGGTTCTCGACGCCCGCGGTGGCGTCGAGCGCCCAGCCGGCCGCGGCCTGGCCGGGCCGGGCGAGCGGCACGGCGAGGCGGGCGTCCGTGCGCCAGTAGGGCGCGAGCGCGTTGACGGCGTAGCCCGGCACGGTGCGCCGCTCGCCGACGTAGCGCGTGACGACCTCGAACCGGGTGCCTGACGGGGCGACGCGCGGGACCGCGGCGCCCGCGGTGACGCTCCCGGTGGTGCGCGGGCGGTAGACGACCTGCCCGCCGAGCACCGGCCCGGCGTAGGTCACGTCGGCGCGGGAGAGGGTGCCCTGCACGTCGACGCCGAACGCGGGGAGGGCGAGGCGCGCGGTGCCCTCCCGCCCGGCGCGGCGCACGTCGTAGTTGGTCGGGCTCCAGACGAAGCGGAAGTCCGGCATCCAGAGGATCATCCCGTCGACGTCGGCGCGGTACGCGCTGCCCTCCGCGTCGAGGCGGGCGGGGCCGACCGGCACGTCGCGCACCGCGGCATGGGCCTCCAGCTCGCCGCGCACGCGCTCGGGGCGGAGGTCGGGGTTGGGGCGGACGAGCACGCCCTCGTGGAAGAACTGGTCGGCCAGCGTCGGCGAGGCGAACGACGAGCTGACCGAGCCGCCCACCGCGACCCGCCCCGCGGCGAGCGCGAGCGCGGCCCGCGGCGAGGCGACGGTGCCGGCGACGAGCGAGCTGCGATCGAGCCGCGCGCCGGCGTCGGCGGAGAGCTCGAGCGGCGCGCCGAGCATCGTGCCTAACGTGCGCGCCGCGCGGAGCGCACCCCACGCGCCGAGCTGGGTCTGGCGCCCCGGCGCCCCGGCGGCCAGCATCGTCGAGCGCACCTGGTACGCGCGCCCCTCCGCCCCGAGCTCGGCGGTCGCGGGGCCCACGGGCGCGGCCACGCCTCCCGTGCCGATCACGGAGCGCGCGTCGACCGCGTCGTCGTAGGGCGATCCGAAGGGCGGCGTCGGGTCGGCGAAGGTGGCGCGCTCGCGGGCGAGCGAGGCCGTCCCCGTCCACGCGAGGCTGCCGCCCGTCCACCGCCCGTCGAGCGCGGCCGTGGCGCGGTCGCCGAACTCGCGCCCGCTCAGCGACGGCTGCACCACGGAGCCGACCAGCCCGCGGGCGCTCTCCTGCCAGGTGGCGCGCGCGCGCACCGAGCCGCGGTCGCCGTCGAGCGCGGTCGTGGCGACGACGTCGGTGACGCGCGCGTCCGCGTTCTCGCGCCGCGCGGTGCCGCCGCCGCGCTCGGGCGGGACGTCGTAGGAGAAGTCGCCGCGCGCGGTGCGACGGTCGGCGGCGACGGAGCCGCTCAGCCGCCGTGTGCTACTGTCCCGCCGGCCGACGTCGCGCGTGCCGCCGACCGCCACGCCGGCGTCGCGCTCCCCCCACGCGCCGGTGCGCGCCGTCGCCGACGCCTCGCGTTCGACGCGGCGCGTCTCGACGAGCAGCACGCCGCCTAACGCGCGGTCGCCGTAGCGCGCCGACCGCGAGCCGGGCAGCACGGTCACGCGCTCGACCGCGTCGAGCGAGAGGCGCGACAGGTCGGCGTCGCCGGTGATCGTCGAGTTGAGGGGGACGCCGTCGACGAGCACGAGCACCTCCCCCGCGCCCGACCCGCGGATCGAGACGCGCGCGGGCGCGCCCGGCCCGCCGGCCTGCGTGACGACCACGCCCGGCGCGGCCTGCAGCAGTTCGGCGACGTCGCGTCGGCCGGAGCGCTCGACGGCCCGGCGGTCGAAGACGACCGCGCCGGGCGCCGCCGCGTCGCGCGTCGCGTCCACGCGCACCACGGCCAGCCGCCGCGCGCTCGGCTGCAGCGTCACCCGGACGACCTCGGCGCGCCCGTTGGCGGTCGTGACGCCGAGCTCGCGCGGCGCGTAGCCGAGGGCGCGGACGCGGAGCGTGTGCGCGCTCGGCTCGAGGCCGCGCAGGACGAACGTGCCGTCCTGGGCGGTCGCGGCCGCGGCGTCGGCGGCGTCCGCCTCGACGCGCGCGCCGGGGACCGGGCGGCCGGTGCGCGCGTCCACGACGCGGCCGCGCACCTCGCCCGGGACCTGCGCGCGGGCGGCGGCCGGCGCGGCGCCGAGTGCGATGCCTAACGTAATGCCTAACGCCGCGCCGGCGGCGTGCGTCCGGCGGCCCGTCGTCATGCGCCCGCCGGGGTGAGCGGCACCACCTGCGGGGCCGCGTGCGGCCCGCGGCCGTGGTGAAAGGGCACCACCTCGACCGGCCAGCCGTACACGCGCGAGACGCGCTCCGCGGTGAGCACGTCGGCGGGCGTGCCGGCGGCCGCCACGCGCCCCTCGCGCATGAGCACGAGCCGGTCGGCGTAGCGGGCCGCGAGGTTGAGGTTGTGCGTGACGAGGAGCACCGTGGTGCCCCCGTCGGCCAGGGCGCGGACGAGACCGAAGAACTCCATCTCGTGCGCGAGGTCCAGCGCGGCGGTGGGCTCGTCCAGGGCGAGCGCGGCGCCGGGCGCGGGGGCGCCCGAGGCGTCGTGCGCGACCTGCGCGAGCGCGCGCGCGAGCCGCGCCCGCTGCCGCTCCCCGCCGCTCAGCGTCCCCACCGCCCGCTCGGCGAACTCCTGCACGCCCACGCGGGCGAGCGCGGCGTCGACGACCGTGCGGTCGGCCGCGCGCGCGGGCTCCCAGCGGCCGAGGTGGGGGTAGCGGCCCATCTCGACGAGGGCGCGGACGGTGAGCGGGAAGGCGAACTCCTCCCCCTGCGGGACCACGCCGACGCGCCGCGCCAGCTCGGCCCGCGGCCAATCGCCTAACGCTCGGCCCGCGAACCCGGCCGCCCCGGACGCGGGGCGGAGCGTGCCTAACAGGAGGGCGAGCAGCGTCGACTTTCCCGCGCCGTTGGGCCCGAGCACGGCGGTCAGCCGCGCGGGCGGAACGTCGAGCGTGACCCCGTCGACCGCGGGGCGTGCCGCGCCCGGGTGGCGGTAGGTGAGCTCGCGCGCCGTCCAGCCGGCGTCCGTCTCGGTCGTCATACGGTGCCCGGCCGCCGGAGCAGCCACACGAAGAAGGGCACGCCGACGAACGCGGTCACGACGCCGATCGGCAGTTCCGTGGGGCCCGCCGCGGTGCGGGCGAGGGTGTCCGCCGCGACGAGGAAGGTCGCGCCGGCGAGCGCGGCGCACGGCAGCAGCGCGCGGTTGTCGCTCCCCCACGCGAGGCGCACCGCGTGTGGCACGACGAGCCCGACGAAGCCGATCGTCCCGCTCACCGCGACCGATGCGGCCGCGATGAGCGTGGCGACGCCGAAGGCGAGCAGCTTCGTGCGCTCGACCCGGGTGCCGAGGTGCGCCGCGGTGGCCTCGCCGACGGCGAGCAGGTTGAGCGGGCGGGCGAGCGCGAGCAACGCGGCGAGTGCGGGGACGAGGCACACCGCGAGCGTCGCGACCGAGTGCCACGTCGCCCCCGCGTGGCTCCCCATCATCCAGAAGATCGCCGACCGCACCGCCTCGACGTCGGCGAAGGTGAGCACGAGCCAGATCGCCGCGACGAGGAAGCTGTTCATCACCACGCCCGCGAGCAGCAGCACGCGCGTGTCGAGCGCGCTCCCCACGCTCGCGGCGATGCGGAGCACGAGCAGCATCGAGAGGATCGCCCCCGCGAACGCGGCCGCGGGGAGCGCCCACGCGGTGCGCGCCGCGACGCCCGTGACGATCGAGAGCACCGCGCCGGCCGACGCGCCGCTCGACACGCTCAGCGTGTACGGTTCGGCGAGCGGGTTCCGGAGCAGCGCCTGGAACGTCGCGCCGCTGAGCGCGAGCGCGGCGCCGACGAGCGCGGCCTGCGCGGCGCGCGGCAGCCGCAGCTCACGCACGATGGTGACGAGCGTCGGGTCGCCGCGCCCGAGCACGGCGTCGACCACCGCGCGGGCCGAGAGCGGCGTCGCGCCGAGCCGCACCGCGCTGAGGAGCGCGACGGCGAGCACGGCGGCGAGCACGACGAGGCGCGCGGCGAGCGTCCAGCGACTCACCTAACGCCCCGCGCCATCGAGCTCGGGGTGGAGTACCGCGCGCAGCGCGCGCGCCGCCTCGCCCAGGTGCGGGCCGGGGCGGTTGACGAGGTTCTCGTCGACGGTGACGACGTGGCCCGCCTTCACCGCGCCCACGTCGCGCCAGCCGCCGCGCGCGCGCAGCTCGGCCAGCGCGGTGCCCGGCGCCTCGCCGCGCGAGCGCGTGCCGCGGGGCACGATCACGAGGTCGGGTGCGCGACGGACGATCTCTTCCATGCTCACCGTCGGCCACAACTGCTGCACGTCGGGGAAGACGCTCTCCCCGCCCGCGAGGCCGATGAGCTGGGCGACGAAGGTGTGCGGGCCCGCGGTCATCGGCGGGTCGTTGAAGACGACGTAGAACACGCGCGGCCGTGGCCGGCCGGCGACGGAGCGGCGCACCGCGTCGAAGTCGCGGCGGACGGTCGCGGCGATCGCGCGCGCGGCCGAATCGCGCCCCGTGAGGCGGCCGATCGTGGCGAGGTTGCGGAAGACGTCGACCGTGTCCTCGGTGCGCAGGGCGAAGACGGGCACGCCTAACGCCGCGAGCTTCTGCCGCACCTCCTGGCGTTTGTCGTTCTCCCAGCCGAGGACGAGGTCGGGGTGGAGGGCGACGATGGCCTCGATGCTCGGGTCGAGTCCGCCGCCCACCGACGGCAGCGCGGCGACCTCGGGCGCGACGTCGTAGCGCGTGCGGCCGACGATGCGGTCGGTGGCGCCGAGGGCGACGACGGTCTCGGTCGCGCTCGGGATGAGGGAGATGACCCGGCGCGCGGGACCGGCGAGGTGGACGGGGCGGCCGCCGTCGTCGGTGACGGTGATCCCGGCCGCGGGCGTGTCCGCGCGCGCGGCGGGCCGGTCGGCGCAGCCAGCGGCGGCAGCGGCGAGCAGGCCCGCGCCGAGCGCGAAACGCGCCGCGCGGCGGGTGGTGGTGGCGATCGGGGGGGAAAACACGAAACCCGTCCTTCGGGGTGCGGAAGGACGGGTGGGGGAGGATGGGGCCGCGCGGGGCTGGCAGGGGGTGCTCTGGCCCCCTTCGGCCGGCCATCCACCCCGCACCCCTCCCTCGAGGGGCTTGCATGCGGGCGCGGGCGGGGCCGGTCTCCTGACTCGAGGCGGGGCCGCCCGCCTTCCCGGGGCGCGGGTGCGCTCCAGTGGCGTGGTGGACGGTCCGGGGGCGGCGGGCGTGGCTTGCACGCGCGTCGCGCCTCTCACAGTGGCGGGGCCGTGCCGGATTCGCACCGGCTTCCAACTACGTGACCCCGCTCGCACCTTCAGTTGTGGGGGGTACCGTAGCGCGGGCGGGGGGCGGGGGCAACCCCGCCGATCCCCGGCCCGCGCTCAGCCCGGGCCCGGCCGCGCCGCCTCGGCCCGGCGCGCGCGGTCGAGGTTGAGCTGCAAGCGGTGCGGGTCGAAGCCGCGGGCTGCGAGGTCGGCGACCGCGTGCGCGATGCACGCGCACCCGTCCGCCGCCGCGAGCGGGCGCAGCGCCGCGTCGAAGGTGGGGAGGCCCTGCTCGCGGGCGACGGCGAACTCGAACGTGCAGCCGTTGCTATACTCCCAGCCGGCGTTGAAGTACACGGCGTGCACCCGCGTGCGGATCAGCGTCTCCCAGAAGGTGAGGTACTCCGCCTGCGTCCACCCCGGCGCCACGAACGGGCCGGGCGTGATGACGAGTGCGTGGTGGGGCAGGCGTTCGCGGAGCTGGCGCGCGAACGCGGCGGCCGCGTCGATGTTCGTGCCGAGTAGCGCGTGCTTTCCCGCGTCGTCGAGCTCGTGCATGCTGCGGAAGCCGTGCTCGCGCAGTCGGGCGTAGGCGCGCGTCCCGGTCGTGAGTTCGCTGCTCGCGTAGACGCCCTTCGCCGCGTTCAGCACGCAGTCGATGGCGGAGAAGGCGATGGCCGACTCCTCGCGGTAGAGCCGGCTGTAGCTGCGCCCCGCGAGGTCGGTGTCGTAGTCGTTGGCGAGCGTCATAGGATGTGCAGCCTAACGGATCAGCGCCGGGCCTGGCCCCAGTACCAGTCGTCGTTCATCGGCTGCACCAGTTCGCCTAACACGCGCACCGCCTCCGCCAGGACGCCTTCCAGTACGGGGTCCGCCAGCATCGGCCGCCGCAGCACGGACCCTTGCGCGTCGTAGGCGGGGACGAGTTGGTCGACGGGTTGGCCGCCGGTCGGGGTGGGGCCGGCGATGATGCGATCGAGCGCGGGCCAGAGCGCATTCAGGTCGGCCGCGCGCCGGAAGGATATGTGGATCGCGGCCCGCCGCGCGCCGGGCGTGAGCCCGCGCGGCGCGAACGGGATCGGGATCAGCATGAACGCTTCGTAGTCCAGCGGTCCGCGGGATTCGAGGTACGTGTCGAGCGGCAGGTTGGTCCCGGCTCCTGCGAACACCTCCGGCACGTTGTGGAAGAGGATGATGTCCCCGGCGGTCACGGACTGGAACGGGCCGAGTTCGAGAGCGCCGACCTTGAGCGTCGTCACGGCGAGTTGCGAGTTCCGAGCGACGCCGTCGGCGGCGCCGTCGGCGAGGTTGTCGGCCAAGAGCAGGTAGCCGCCGGCATCGAGCGAGGCCACCGCCGGACGGCTGCCCCCGCCGAATGCGTCCGGGCCGTTGAGGAAGGCGAGGAGTGCGCCGACGGTGTCGACCGCGCCACCCGCAGGCGGCAGCGCCGACCCATCGCCGCGCGTGCCACTCACCTGAACCGCGAACGTCGGGCCCGGCACCGGCGTGCCGGCGGCCACGGTCCCGACCAGATCCGCCACCGTGGTGCTGGCGGCGGGTACCGCGCCGTTCGCCGTGCGTAGTCGTGCCGCGGTGCGCAGGATGCGGTGCCCGCCCTCGTACGACTTCTTCCACCACCGCGCCTCGCCCGCGCTGATGGCCACGTACGCCACCGACTTCGCGCCGAAGACGCGGCGGAGGGCGCCGCGCGCGGCCGAGATGTAGAAGGCCTGCTGCCCGTCGCGCGACAGCAGGCTCACGTTCACGCGGTAGTCGCGTTCGGACCGCGCGTCGAGGTTCCCGGCTTCGCGGAGCGCGTTCCCGATGCCGTCACTCACCTGCTCGCGCACGCGGTCCGTGCAGGCGAGCAGCGTGCCCTGCAACTCCGTGTACCGCGCCGCCCAGACGAGGATCTGCGCGGGCGCGTGGCCGAAGATCACGCTGCTCGCCGTGTCGAGAAAGACGAGTATCGTGGTGCGGTACGACCGGAGCCAGAGGACGAAGCGTCGCCAGAGCGAGACGCGCACGCCGACCGTGTCCACGAAGTAACTGCCCGCGGCGACGCGGTCGCGGAACGCCTCGATCACCCCACGCAGTACGGCGCTCGCAATGAGAAAACACCCGAACCCCGCGACGAAGACCGCGGCGAACAGGGCCTGCCCGGCGAAGCCCGAGATCCCCCACACGTCCTTGAGCACGGTCACCGCGGCGATGCCTGTGAGGCCGCTCACGACGGTCCGGCCCAGGTTGCTCTGGAACACGCTGGTCCCGCCGTCGTCGCCGGTCGTCACCCTGGTCGTCGTGGCCGCGCCGGCCGCCGTACCGGCCGCGACTGGCGTCGCGCCATCACCCGCGCCGCCACCCCCGGTGCCCGCCGGCGCGGGCGTCAGGGGGGCCGTCGTCGTCTGTTCGATCACCGTCACGGGGGGCCGCCACAGCGCGGCGACGGTCAGGAACGCCGCGAGCCCCGCGATGCAGAAGAGCGCGGTCCTGGCGGGCTCGCCTAACGATTCGCCGAGCGCGGCGAAGTGCGCCCAGGCTCCGCGGCGGCGGGGCGGCGCGGGGGCGGACGGCACCGCGAGGCGCCGGAAGGCGCGGTCGTAGAGCAGGGTCTCGACCTCCGGGGCGCCCGCGCGGAGCGTGACCAAGGACGCCCCGCGCGTGGCCGCCGTCGGTCCGGACCCCGGCGCGCCGAGCGGCGGCGTGTCGACGAACTTCGCCGCCGGTGGCGCGACGCCCGCGCCGCTCGCGCGCCGGACGAGCACCGCGGCGACCCCGTCGCGGCCGGTCAGATTCGTCCACGCGGCGGCCGTCTTCTGCGAGGCGACGTCCGTCCCCGGCAGGTCGTAGGGCACGAGGATCACGCGCCGCTGCTCCCGCTCGGCCCGCGAGACGAGCGAGTCGGCCGTGTCGACCACCGCCCGCGCGCGTGCGGTGTCCTTCGGCAGCGGCGGGATCGCGACGAGCCGGTAGCGCGTGCCGACGTCGCACGGCTCCGCGGACGACCCGGAGCACGCGGCGAGGTCGTAGACGCGGACGCCCGCGGTGTCCGCCGCGTCGCGCATCGCCGTCAGCGCCGTCGCGGGCACCGTGTCTCGCGCGGCGAGGAACACCGCCGCGGCCGGGCCCTGGGCGAGGTCACGCCCGAGTGCGGCGTACGCGGCGCTGTCGTTCGTGGCGGCGCTCGTGGCGGCGCCCGGGGAGTCCGCGTGCGTACTCGTGCGGGTCGAATCCGCGCGGGCCGCGTTCGTCCGGGGTGGGCGCGTCGAGTCTGGACGCGCCGTCGTGGTGTCGGGCGCCGTCGCGGCAGAGGGCGCGACAGGGGACGCGGCAGGGGGCGCGGCCGACGTCAATTCCCCCGAGACGACGAGGAACTCGGGGGCCGGCACGCCGGGCTGCGCGCGGAGTGCCCGCAGCGCGCTGACGAGCACCGCACCGTTCGGCAATACCGCGGGCGGGCCGCCGGGCGCCGCCCGCGGTGCTGCCTAACGCGGCGGCCGTCGCGCGCGGGTCCGCGACGTGGGCGAACACGAGCTCGGCCGGCGCGGCCCCGTCGGCGTGGGGCGTCGCGCCGCGCGAGTACGGCGCGCGCCCCGTCGCCCACCACGACGCGCCGGTCGCGAGGCCCACGCCCAGCAGCACGAGCGCAACGACCCGCACGGTGTTCCTGGACGCGGCAGGCATCTCGACGGGCTCCGGGTGGGGGGAAGGCCGCGCCGGACGCGAAATCCGGCGCGGATCGATACGGCGGCGGCTGCGTTAGTCGGCTTCGATGCGCGACGGGACGCGCGCCCGGCGGAGGACGTCGCCGAAGTGGCTCGTGACGCCCACGCGGCCCACGAGGACGACGCCGCCGCCGTCGCGGGTCGCGATGAGCGCGCGCAGCGCGCCGATCCCGCGGCCCACGTCGAAGCGGTGCCAGCGCGGCGCGTCCCCCGGCACGATGGTCCGGCCCTGCGTGATGCTCGCGCCCGTGTGCAGCTGGACGATCCACGCCTCGCGCCCGTCGTGCACCCACTCGAAGCGCACGGGCCCGAGCACCGCGGCCGCGTCGGCGTAGGCGCGGAGGACGGCCGCGCGCACGTCGTCGGGCAGCGGCTCGGGGACGCGCTCGCCCACCATGAATGCGTCGCCGAACCCGGACGTCCCCTCGACGAGCACGCCGCCGTCGGGCTGCGCGAGCAGCGCGCCCGACCAGCGCGCGTCGACGCCGCGCTGCGCGAGCACCGACGCGATCGCGGTACCGTCCGGGTCCTCGGCCTGCATCAGCCGGTACGGGTCCGTCCAGCCGCGGCACGTCGTGAACTTGCCCGGGACCTGCTCGACGGGCGCGGTCCTGAGCCACGGCTCCGCGATCCCGGTCGCGTCGCCGAACGCGAAGGGCGCGACCCGGCGGGGGAACACGGTGGTGTGCGGCACGCGCAGCCCAACCAGCCAGGCGACCAGGAGGCCGTAGGCTTTATCACCCAGCATGCGACTAAAGAGGTTGGGCCAGGCCACGTGCGCCTCGCCCGGGCCGCCCGGCAACGACTCCTGCTCCCACACGATGGTGTGGTCGTGCCGGTAGCCGCGGCGGAGCGGGTGGAGGCTGAACTCGACGCGCAGCTCGGGCGCGTGCGGCATCGCGGGGCGGAATCCGTACACCGTCTCGAACGCGCGGTAGGCCAGGTCGCGCGGGAGCGCCGCGGTGCCGGGCTTCTCGACCGCGCGCGGCGTATCGCCGGGGGCGAACTCGAGCACGGCGCCGTGCGCCACGCCCGAGACGCCGCCGTCGTTAACGTCCACCGTCTCGTTCACGATCGTGTACAGCCCCTCGGCCGACAGGCGGCGGAGGTTCGCCACGACGGCGTCCACCGTCTTCAGGCCGTACAGGAACTCGCGGCTCTTGGGGTCGAGCGGCTCGAACGAGCGCACGTTGACCGACCGCTCCGGCGAGGCGGCGAGCAGCGCGTGCACCGCGGCGTCGACGGACGGAAACGGCGCGTTCGGCTCGTGGCCGTGGACCCAGGCGTGGCGCTGGCCCAGGTCCGGCCCGAAGCTGACGAACTGCGCGATGTTGGAGTCGCGGGCGAGCCGGTCGAGGATCTCGTCCTTGTGGTGCGCGAGGTCAGGGGGGTGTGACATGCCGAGGGGTGGGGACACCGGTGCAGGCCCGTGCGCTCGGGGTACGCCGCTCGGGGCGCGCCACGTTACGGCGGAGCGTCCAAAGTCACAAGACCTGCACACCGCGTGCGTGCCCCGCGGGGAGCTGGCCTTACGGGGCTGGCGCGGGTGCCCCCGGCGCGGGCGCCCCCGGCGCGGGTGCGCCTGGCGCCGGCGGCGCGACCGTCGGCGCCGGCCGCGCCGCGGCGACCACGCGCCGCGAGCGCAGGTAGTCCTCCATCTCGAGCCGCGGCACCCCCTTGGCGATCCAGTCCGGCGCCGGCGCGCCGCGCAGTTGCACGTCGAACCACTCGGCCATGCGCTGCTGGTAGTCCTTCTGGTTCCCGCGCTGCGCCAGCCCGTGGTTCTCCCCCGGGTACTCGAGCAGGATCACCGGCTTGCCTAACTGCTTGAGCGTGTTGTAGAAGGTGATCCCCTGGTTGAAGTCGACTGCCCCGTCGCGGTCGTTGTGCAGCATGAGCAGCGGCGTCACGATGCGGTCCGCGAAGCGGTTGGGCGAGTTGCGCACGTACGCGTCCCAGTTGGAGAGGAAGTTCCCCTTGAACCGCCCCTGACTCGACTGGAAGATCGCCTGGTTCGCGCTGCCGCTATTCCAGTAGACCGAGCTGTACATGCTCACCATGTCCGTCAGCGGCGCGCCCGCGACGGCGGCGCGGAAGATCGGCGTCTGCGTGATGATGAACGCCGTCTGGTAGCCGCTCCAGCTGTGCCCCTGGATGCCGACGCGCGCCGAGTCGACGACGCCGGAGGCGACCGCCGCGCGCACGGCGGGCACCATGCAGCCGACCGCGTTCATCCCCGGGTCGTTCACGCGGTAGGTGATGTCGGGCATGACGATCGCGTACCCGCGGCTCGCGAACATCCCGGGGTGGATCATCACCCCGTTCACCTCGCTGGGCTGGGTGAAGACGTGCCGGTTCTGCGACATCTTTTCGTAGAAGGTGACGACCGTCGGGTAGCGCGTCCCGGGCGTGTAGCCGGCGGGGAGGAAGACGGTCGCCTGCAGCGAGTCGCCGTTGGCGCACACGTAGTCGACGAGCCGCGTGCCGGCCGACCACGTGAAGCCGGCGAGCTGCGCGCCGACGTTCGTGAGGCGGTCCGCGAGGCGGTCGCCCCGGAGCCGCCACCAGTCGGGCGCCTCGGTGAACGTGCCCCGCGTGGTGACCCAGACGTCGGCGTCGCGCGCGCGGCGCGGGGCGAACGCGGCGTCGTCGAACACGACCGGCGTCGCGCCGCCGCGGAGGAGGTCGACGCGCGCGAAGCCGCCCTTCTTGGTGCGCTCTCCGTACATCGTCACGTAGAGCGGCTGGCGCGGGTCGACGCCGGGCACGCACGGGTCGACGACGATCCGGCGCCCGTAGCGGATCTTCTCGCGGCGGCCGGTGCGCGTGAGGTTGACCGGCGCCCCGCCGGCCGCGGGCACGCGCCACACGTCCCAGTTGTTGGAGAGGAGCACCGCGCTCCCGTCCGTCGTCCACCCGACGGGCGTCGTCGCCGGCTTCTCGACGTTGTGGTCGTCCTCCGCGTCCCAGAACGGCACCGGCGCGCCGGCCGTGAGGTTGCGCCGGGCGAGCGTCGCGACGTCGAGCACGTGAAAGTCGCCATCCGCGAAGAAAAGCAGCCGGCGGCCGTCGGGCGACGGGAGCGTGGGCCCCTGGCGCACGGACTTGAGCGCCGTGCGGCGCTCGCCCGTGCGCGGGTCGACCACCGTGTAGTCCACGCGCGGCAGCCCTTCGAGGTTGCCGCGCCGCTCGTCGGTGCGCACGTCGACGCCGACGGCCCAGCGGTCGTGCGGCAGCATGGCGACCTGCCGCACGGCGGTGTCGGCGAGCGCGACGACGCGGTCGGGGCCGGTCCAGTACGCGGCGAGGTAGCTGAACGCGCGGTCGGCCTGCTCCTGCACGATCTGCTGCGACTGGAGCCGGGGCTCCTTCCAGTGCCAGATCATGAGGCTGGGGCGGTCCTCGTCGGGCGCGCTGTCGCGCGGCGCGCCCGGCCGCCGCTCGCGCAGGCCGAAGAGCAGCCCGTCGCCGGCCTCGGTCCAGCGCGGCGTGCGGTCGGGGGAGATCCGCATCCCCCGGGGCGCGTCCGCGCGGCCGGCGAGCGACACCGTCGTTAGGCGCGGCCCCTCCCCGCGCGCGCCGTCGCCGCGCCCGAAGCCCTGGAAGCCGAGCACGGCGTAGGCGGTGTCGCGGGCGAGGGTGTCGACCGCGCCGCGGAGCACGGCGAGCTGCGGAAGCGAGTCGTTCCACGCGAGCCGGCGGTAGACGGCGCGCCGGCTGTCGAGCACGCGCACGGCGCCGGTGCGCAGGTCGTGCAGCTGCACGCCGTTCCCCTGCGGGTCCCGCCCCTCGATGGTGTAGGCGAGCCACGCGCCCGACGAGTCCGGCGCGAACTCGCCCACCGAGCCCACGGTCAGCACGGTCTCGGTGCCTAACCGGTGGACGAGCAGGTCGGCGGGGTCGACGCGCGCCGGCACGACCGGCGCGGGCGTCCCGCCCGGCAGGCCGGTGGGGAGGTTGGTCGGCGCGCTCGTCACGCCCGCGCCCGGCGCCGGCGCGTCGGCCGGGTACGCGTGCAGCACGACGTACGCGGGCCGCGGGCCGGCGAACGCGAAGCGGCGCACCCGCTCGAAGCGGCGCTGCTGGCCGTCGCGCGTGCGGACCACGATCACCGCGGTCTGCGCCGGCTTGCGCTCCCGCCGCAGCCGCCGCGACTCGGCCTGCGTGGGGTACGCCGTCACGGCGAGCCACTCGCCGTCGCCGCTAAACGCGAGCGCGGCGGCCGACGCCGCGCCACCCGGCCCGCCACCGGGCGCGGCCGCGGGCGGCTCGCCGATCGGGATGTGCACCTCCCGCCCGTCGGCCATCGCGCGAACCACCACCTCGCCGTCGCCCTCGTTCGGGGCGAGCTGGTAGGCGAACCAGCGGCCGTCGTTCGAGAGCTGCGCGTTGCGCACGGTCTTCCACGCGACGAGGTCGGCGTGGGTGAAGTCGCGGCGGGGAGCGGTGGCGGTGGGCGCGGCGGGCTGCTGGGCGCGGCTCGCCGGCGGAGTGAGAGCCGCGGCGACGATGGCCGCGAAGGCGGTGGGGCGGAGGCGGGTCATCGAGGCACCAGCGAATAGGGGTGCACAGATTACGGGCGGCCCAGGGTGGGCGCTGGCGCCGCGAGCCCGTGAACGGCCGGGGATACTGCCTGCAGGGGATACTACAGCAGGGGATACGACCGCAGGGGTGATACGGCCGGAAGAGCACGACCAAACCGTACGTACCCCCTGCCGTATCACCCCTGCGGTCGTATCCCCTGCTGGCGTATCCCCGGCCGTTGTATCCCCTGCGGTCGTATCCCCTGTCCGTCACGGCCGCGCGCCCCGATCCAACTCCGCGCGCCCCCCAATCCAACATGCCTTCTTCCGTTCCCTCCCGCGTCCTCATGATCCAGGGCACCACATCCGACGCGGGCAAATCGACCCTCACCGCCGCCCTCTGCCGCGTCTTCGCGCAGGCCGGCTACCGCGTCGCCCCGTTCAAGGCGCAGAACATGTCGAACAACGCCGCCGTCGTCGACGGCGGCGAGATCGGCCGCGCGCAGGCGGTGCAGGCGGCCGCCGCGGGCGTCGCGCCCACCGTCGACATGAACCCCGTCCTCCTCAAGCCCCAGGGCGACCGCACGTCGCAGCTCGTCGTGTTAGGCCGCGCCGAGCGCGCCCACGACGCCCGCGGCTACTACGCGCGCAAGGCCGAGCTGTGGCCCGTGGTCACCGGCGCGCTCGACCGCCTGCGCGCGGCCTACGACGTGGTGATCATCGAGGGCGCGGGAAGCCCGGCCGAGATCAACCTCGCGCAGTACGACATCGTGAACATGCGCGTCGCCCGGCACGCGGGCGCCCCCGTGTTGCTCGTCGGCGACATCGAGCGCGGGGGCGTGTTCGCCGCCCTCTACGGCACCGTCGCCCTGCTCGCCCCCGAGGAGCGCGCGCTCGTCCGCGGCTTCGTCATCAACAAGTTCCGCGGCGACCCGTCGCTGCTGACGCCCGGATTCGCGATGCTCGAGGAGCGCACCGGCGTCCCCACCGTAGGCGTGCTCCCCTACCTCGACCTGTCGCGCGTGCCGGCGGAGGACGGGCTCGCGATCGGCGCGGACGGGCGGCTCGCGGGCGTGCCCGACGCCGGTGGGACGCCGGCCGTCGACGTCGCGGTGCTCCGCCTGCCGCGGATCGCGAACCTCGATGAATTCCAGCCGCTCGCCTGCGAGCCGGGCGTGCGCGTGCGCTTCGTGCGCACCCCCGACCAACTCGGCGCGCCCGACCTCGTCGTCGTCCCCGGCACCAAGGCCACGCGCGCCGACCTCGCCTGGGCCCGCGCGCAGGGACTCGACGCCGCCGTCCGCCGCGCGCACGCGGCCGGCGCCGCGGTGCTCGGCATCTGCGGCGGCTACCAGATGCTCGGCCTGCGTGTCGAGGACCCGATGGGCGTCGAGGGCGCCCCGGGCGGGGAGGACGGCCTCGGGCTGCTCCCCGTCGTCACCGAGTTCGAGGCCGACAAGATCACCGTCCGCGTGCGGGCGCGCGCGGGCCCGGGGGTGGGGCTGTGGGCGGACGACGTGTTCGGCGAACCGCTCGACGCGTACGAGATCCACATGGGCCGTACCCGCCCCGCCGGCGCGCTCGGGCCCGCACCGTTCGCGGTCGCGGTCGCGGTCGCGGGCGCGGCGGGCGACGCGGGCGACGCGGGCGCGGCCGAGGGCACGACGTCGGCCGACGGGCGTGTGGTCGGCACGTACCTGCACGGCCTGTTCGAGAACGCGGCCTTCCGCCGCGCGGTGGCGGTGGCCGCGGCGGCGCGCAAGGGCGTCCGGCTGCCCGACGCGCTCCCCGGTGGCGGGCGCGACGACGCGGTCGAGCGCGCGTTCGACGTGCTCGCCGGGGCGGCGCGCGAGCACCTCGACCTCGGCGCGGTCACGGCGATGATGGGGCTCCCGCCGCTCCCGGCCGCCCCCGACGCGGAGGTGGCCGCGCATGTCTAACGGCTCGGGCGTGGGACGGCTCCCCCTCACCCTCCTGCTCGGCGGGGTGCGCTCGGGCAAGAGCGCGTGCGCCGTCGCGCTGGCCGAGTCGCTCGCCGGCAGCGGCGGGCGGGTGCTGTTCGCGGCCACGGGGGAGGCGTTCGACGATGACATGGCGCGGCGGATCGCGGCGCACCGGGCGGAGCGGCCGGCGCACTGGCACACGGTCGAGGCGCCGCTCGCGCTCCCCGGCGCGCTGGCGGGCGCGCTCGCGACGGCGGATTCGCCGTACGTGGCCGTGGTCGTCGACTGCCTCACGCTCTGGACGAGCAACGTGCTCCTGTCGCTCCCCGACCCGCGCGAGGCGGAGGCGGTCGCGGCCGCGCGCGCGGGCGAGCTGCTCGCCGCGGTCGCCGCCTCCGCCTCCGTGCCGGCCGGGCGTGGGGCGCGCTGGGTCGTGGTGAGCAACGAGGTCGGGCTCGGCGTCGTCCCGCCGACCCCGTTGGGCCGTCACTTCCGCGACGCGCTCGGCCGCGTCAACCAGCGGGTGGCCGCGGCGGCGGACGAGGTGACGCTGATGGTGGCGGGGCTGGAGGTCCCCGTCCGCCGGCGTGCCTAACGCCCCACTACCGAGCCCCGACGGCGCCGGCCATCGCCCGCTTCGAGTCCCGCCCGAACCGCCGCTGCAGCAGGCGAGCGAGCGGGGAGCCGAGCCGCGCGAGGGGGTGGCCCGGGCGCGAGAACGCGTACAGGTCGTACCAGACGCGGTCGTCGCGCCGCTCCCACTCGACCGAGAACCGCTCCTCGCCGACCTCGCCGTGCGCGGGCAGCGTCCCGTACGCGAACCCGTACCGGCGCACGCCGCCGGCGTCTTCGTCCAGCGTGTAGACGATCCGGCTGGCGTTGACCGACCAGAAGCCGAAGTGGCGGACCACCGCCGCGACGGTCGTGCCGCGCTCGATCGGCGCGTCGGCCGGGTAGATGGAGCACCAGCCGAGGGCGAACATGCGCCAACTCCGGACGGCGTGCCGCGCGCGCTCGAAGGCGGCGGGGCCGGCGCCGAGGAGGACGCGGTTGTGATCGACCGTGTAGCCCACGGGGCGCGTGTAGCCCGCGGGCGCGGGGCCGCGCGAGGCGCCGACTTCGGCGTACGAGTACGCGCTCCCGCGCTGCGCGGCGAGGAAGGCGTCGAGCTCGCCCGGGGTCGGGCGGGTGAGGCGGAACACCGGCCGGGTCAGCGGGGCGCGTCCACCGCGACCGCGCGGTGCGTCACCCCGCCGATGGAGATGTCGGCCGCGGCGGGCCTGCCGTTCGGACCGCGGTGGAAGGTGACCTGGACGTGTCGGAAGGCGGGGGTGTAGAACGTCGAGTCGTTCGCCGCGAACAGCGGCGTGTCGCGCTCGCCCTCGACGTGGGTCGTCAGCCGGCCGTCCCGCACATAGAAGCGGCCCGGCTGATCGCGGACGAACGGGGGGCGTACGTGCCGGCCCACGCCTGCAGCCGCTCGGCCGGCACGGCGGCGACCGGCGTCTCCGCGACGAAGGCGGTGAGCGTGTCGCGGAGGAGCGCGGGCTGCTCGAGTTGCAGCAAGTGCCCGGCGTCGCGCACGACCTCGCGCCGCGCGCCCCAGACGCCGAACTCGATCGCCCCGGCGTGCGCGTGGACGTCGGGGATGTCGTACTCGCCGACGAGGATGAGCGTCGGCACGCGCACCTCGGCCAGGCGCGCCGCGGCCGGCACGGCGGGCCGGTCCTCGAAGCCGCCGTTCGTTAGGCCGTTCTGCAGGTTCTGCGGCGTCGCGAGGAGCGTCGCGAGCACCGTGCGTCGGGCCGCGTCGTGTCCGGGCACGAGCATGTACCGGTCGTCGACCTGCTTCCGCGCGGCCTCGCGGAGGTCGCCGCGCCGCACGGGCTCGAGGTTGGCGAGCACGCGCTGGATGAAGTGGTCGGTGTACCCCATGCCGCCCACCACGGGCCCGAGCAGCACGAGGCGCTCGACCCGCTCCGGGTGCGCGAGCGCGAGGTCGAGGGCGAGCCCGCCGCCGGCGGACGAGCCGACGACGGTGGCCTGCGCGACGCCGAGGTCCGCCATGAGGGCGGCGAGGTCGGCGACTTGGGAGAACGGGCGCGTCGCCGCGCTCGACCGCCCGAAGCCGCGGCGGTCGTAGCGGAGGACGTGGAACCGGGCGCAGAGGTCGGGCCAGATCGCGTCCCAGGTTGCGGCGCCCATCACGCCGTCGTGGACGAGGACGACGGCGGGGCCGCGCCCGCACTCCTGGTAGGACAGGCGCGCGCCGTCCACCGCCAGGGTCCCCGCCGCGCCCGGAGACTGGGCGCGAGCGGCGCTCGACGCGGCGAGCAGCGTCAGGGCGGCGGCCGCGAGCCGCGTGACGCGTGTGACAGGGCCCAACGCCGGCCCGTTCACGTTAGGCCTGCGCGTGTCGCGGCGGCGGAGTCCGGCATGGCACCTCTCCGGTGTGGCGGGCTCACGCCCAAGTTCGACAGCGCGCCGTGGGTGCGGAAGGCCGGGCGCCCACGCGGGGCCGCGCGGCCCCGCGGCGCTCGCCCGGCGTACTCGCCCGGCGTACTCGCCCGCCCGAACGCCACGTCAGGCCAGCCGCGCGTACGACTCAAGGTAGCCGCAGGCCGGGCACCGAAACGTGGTGACGGGAAGGCGCTGGTGGTCCCGCAGCTTGACTCCCGTCCAAACGCTCCGCTCCGGCGCGCCCTCGACCCACGAGCTCTGCTCGTTGGCGCCGTAGCCCTGGTCCAAGACGAAGCCCGGCTCCATCGCGGCGCGGCACTTCGGGCACGTGGGTTCGTGGTCCGGCACGGTGGCGTTTCCTCCAAGCTGGTGTTCCGTCCTCCGCCCAACGCCCAAGTATACACCGCGAGCGTTCGAGGTGCGTTCCGGGCCGCGCGCGCCGGAATGCCCCGGCGTGCTCGGCGGCTCCGACGTCGCGTTAGGCACGTGCGGGGCAGGCGGCTGCGACGCTCCGCTTCGACGCCGCGTTGGGCGTGGCGTGCACGGGCTCTCGCAGCTGAACGTCTGGTGGCTGCGCCTCGGCATCGTGCACCAGCGCATCTTGCCCGGGTGCCCGCAGCAGAACGGGGCACACGAACGCATGCACAAGACGCTCAAGGCCGAGGCATGCCGCCCACCCCAGGGCA
>JAABUZ0100004213.1_pt1 | contig 20136 bp, 25 predicted proteins | sample 5562091 | NCBI WGS metagenome assembly JAABUZ01 (sample SAMN12813069, study PRJNA571459) | rock metagenome | isolation source: Antarctica rocks | place: Antarctica: Victoria Land, Linnaeus Terrace sud | collected 2015-12-21 | reverse complement strand
CCCTTTCCTCCGATAGAGGAGATCCCGGTCACGCCACCGGAAGAACGGGCAGAGATCGCACGCAGGCTCCGAGAGTACTGGCAGCGAGTCTGATGCGGAACATGGGCGCAGGCAGCGTTCGGCGGCTGGTTCCGGCTAGCAGTAGCTGTCTGAGATAGGAGGGGCCACATCAGAGCAACGCCAAACCCAGAACCGCGGCAACCCGGTTCATCAGCTCGTCGACGCTCAGACCCAGATCGACATCGATAATCGGCAGTTCCAGAGCGGTGGCCTCACGCCGTACGTGGTCAGTGAAGAGCCGATCACGGGCCAGCAGATTGGCCAACGCCCGCTCGGGATCGCTTGTCTTTCGAGGAATGTCCCAGGTCGATCCGCGGCTATCGAAGGCGGCGCGGCGGAACTCTGGAGTCGGCACGAGCCAGACCGCCTGGCCGGGTCCGCTCAAAAGCGGTGCGACCAGGCGAGGCAACAGCGTGAAGCCCTCGACGAGGATGGGAGGCTTCCTGGGCAGGGCGAGGAGGTCCTCGATGACGAGGTCAAACCGCTCCCCATGGAACCCGTGGAAGGTGTTGAACATGACGTGCGGGGAGCGATTGAGCCACCGCTCGTCCATGTCCATCGCCACGAACGCATGGAGCAGCGGCGCGTCGGCAGGCGTCGTTCGCGCCGCATACGCGGAAAACTGTTCGGTCTGGTACAGCTGAAGACCGTGGTTTGCGGCGAGCCGGCGAGCGACGGTCGACTTGCCGCCGCCGCTTCCACCTCCGATGAATCGGACGTGACGAAGCCTGGCCCGCAATTCCTCAGGACGAATGGGATGTCGGTTCATGAGCGGTCAGCCGAAGGGGCAGGACGCCCACCTCGCGGCCCTCGGCCTCCTGGTCGGTCGTGCTCCGCCATGCGTTCACGCATACCCGCTATTTTCATGGTCAACTTCGGGAAAGGCGTCGGTGATCAGCATCATGATCCGCTCCACCAGGAGAACAGTCCCAGGATCGAGCTCGCGGATGCCTTCAACGAGGTCGAGCAGCTGATCTCCGAGGCGCTCACGCCGCGGTTCAAGCCCAACTCGCTCGCACCCGCGTCGCAGGAGGTCCAAGGCTGCCCGATCATTCCCACGATGATGCGCCTTGATTGCTGCAGCCACATTCATGAGCGCGCTTTCTGTCGGCGACCACGCTGAGCCTCGTGCGCCTACGTTGGTTCGATCATATGCATCGTCATGGCCAACCGATCGTGCAAGAACGTCCAGGTCGAGACGCCAGAACAGCGGTACCTCCGCGAAGCGCAGATAGAAGAGACGCCGTTTCTGGGAATGTTGGAATGCCGGATCAGATCGGAGTGATTCAATCGCCGCAACGGCGGAGAGTATGTCACCCACTCGAGCAATCGCAGCGAGCAAGCGATCGTCTGGCACCTCCCACAGCACGTCGATATCGCTGTATCGATCGGCATTCCCCTCTGCTAACGACCCACGAAGGAGCGACACGGAACCAGGCACGCCAAGCTCAAGTGCTCCCAGGATAGTCTTAGCAAGCTCCTCTGGCGATCCTTCGTCCATTAAAGCCCCTCGTCCGGAATCCTACGTCGCGTCACTGGCTGGAGAGATGTGTGGGTAGAGGTAGTTGCCGCCGTAGACACACCTTCGTCAGGAGCTCCGCCTGGTCGTCGCTCGCCTCCGTCACAAACACACCGTCATCCAGGGCTGCATTCGCCAGGCTGGCTACTCCCTTTAGCGTCCCGTGCGGTGCTGAGTAGATGCGTTGGCCCTGGCGAGCGTGCGTATTAGCTCGACGACTTCTCCGGGGTCATCGTATCATGGAGCCCCCGCGTCGCTCGTCCGAACGCCCACCTGGTTCCACACGACCCGGTGCTCCTTGCCGGGTTTGAGGCTGCGCTCGCGCTCTCCAAGGCCCTCGTAGCGCACGAGCCCGGCCATCCTCCAGCCAGCTAGCCAGTCACGCAGATCCTTGGTCCGCACCATCGGGTGTAGCAACGCCGTCTCTTCGAGGCCATCGAAACGCACGGCGTCTTCGCGCCGGAGTCTATCCTCGACCGACTGTCGAGCGCGTTTGTGGTACTCCAGGCGCAGCTCGTCGACGTACGACGGCCCTTCCACCTGGCCGGGGCGAAACAGCTGAGGTTGCCCCGTGCGTTGCTCCCTGTGACGCTGCTTCGCCACTTGGCGCATCGATCTATGTTCCGACAGCGACTTGTACTCGGCCTCCCGGAAAGCGCGCAGCCCGTCGATGCTCCGCGTGCCGTAAACGAGGTGGAAGAACGATCGATCGCGCGTCGGGTCAAGAACGACCGCAGCGACGACGCAACGGTACCCTCCGAGTTCCTTGATCCTTCTCATGAACCCGGCGAGAATCGCCTCCTCGCGATCTCGGCCCTTCAGTCCTTGCCACGCTGCCCAGTCAGCTTCGGAGCCGAAGAGGGGGAGAAACGAAGCGTGCGTCTTCTTCTCGCGAGTGCCGACAAAGCGGTTGACGTACTCTGTCATGAAGTTGATGAGGACCTCGCTTTGGGGTTCCCTGAGCAACGGCGCGATCACGTCGGGGTCGTACTTTGTCCATCCCTTCGGATCGACAAAGAGGAACGTGAAATGGCGCTGCGGCACGGAGATGAACTCCATGATCTCCGGAACTTTCTCGAGAAACGTGCCCTGTAGGACCTTCGCCTCAATGTCGTCGCTTTCCTCCAAGGATGCCTGCAACCTGGTGGCAGCTCGCTTCCCGCGCTCCACAAAGAGACAGCGGAATCTCGGATGCCTCCCAGCCTTCGCCAGGCCCGCCCGGGCCTTCCGGAGTTCGTGGAGCGCGATATGAGGAGATGTATCGGAGAGATCCGTGGTCGCCGACTTCCAAGGTCCGGCGAAGCCCTCGACGTAATTGACCACCGGCCATGCGTAGCCCACCTTGAACGCCAGCCGCTCGAGATAGTGCCTGAGGATGGCGTGCTTGACGGCACTGGCCTCGCGCCCTTCGTATACGTCGAAGCGATCCAACGGCTATTACCCCGGCATACCCTGGAGAAGCGGGGAGTTCTGTGACACCTCTTCCCCCGAAGTAGCCCTCCGAGGCGACTCCAGATTACCGGGATATTGCTCCCACACCATCCCGTCGAGCCATGGGCGCATCTCGGTTCGCGAACCGCTGTCCTGTTTGAAGAAGAATGCCACTCCGGCGTCGAGGCAGGCGTCTCGGACCTGGCGGGCCCAGTCGTGGTTCATCGGTCGGAATTTCGGGCCGCTTTCCCCCCCGACGATGACCCAGTGGATGCCGTCGAGGTTCACGCGGCCGAGCGGACCGAGCAGCGGCTCGATCGACAGGAAGCGGACCGCAGCCGGGCATTGGCGCAAATCGTCGATTCGTTTCACGACCCGCGCGTTCTCCACGCTCGTCCCCATCCAGACGTTTGCGGGCCAGGGGCCCGGCCACACAGCCGCCCTTTCCGGTCGCTTGGTCAGAATCTGGAAGGTGTGCTGCGGCAGGTCTACCATGACGTTGAAGACCTGGGCAATGAAGTCATTCGGGACGAGCGGGTGGAAGAGGTCCGACATGGAGTTCACGAAGACGCGTCGCGGCTGACGCCAGGAGTATGGTTTGCGCAGCCGCTCCGGGTGTAGGCGGACGTTCTCGGCGGCATTCCTTGCCGTCCAAGGTTTCTCGCTCCAATGGAAGCGAAGTGAGAGTTGCTCGGCGTAGCAGTGCTTGCAGCCTGCCGACACGCGCGAGCATCCAGTTGTGGGGTTCCACGTCTCGTTTGTCCAGCGGATCTTCGTCGTCATCGAAGTCCCTCCCGTTCCCTCTCTTCAATTTAGGTCATCTGTCCTTGCTTGGCAAAAGGATTCCCGCCCGCCGTCGACGCAAAGGTATAGCTGGGGAGTAAGAGATCAAACCTGACGCGGGGAACACTCCGTACCACCGTACGTGAACGTACGAAGCTGAGTAGTTGACATGGTGAGGAATGATAGCCGCGCTGGGCGATGATGCCGTAATTCAGAATGGACCCCCATAGCGCCTTTGCACTGGTCTTCAAATGAACAGAGCGACGTCCTCCTCTGCCACCGGCGCGATCTCGATCTCTGGAACCGTGCCGGTGGAGGTATTGAGGCCGGCGAGACTCCCTGGGACGCGGTAATCCGGGAGGTAGAGGAGGAGGTCGGCCTGATCGTGGAAGTGGAGCGGTTGGCTGGGGTGTATGCCAAACCGAAGCGAGGAGAGATCGTCTTCCCCTTCGTCTGCCGCGTTATCGCGGGCGAGCCGACCACATCTGCCGAGGCGGATGACGTGGCCTTCTTCCCCGCCGGTCAGTTGCCGCGTAACACGAGTCACAAACAGGTCGAGCGCATCCACGATGCCCGACATGAGGCCGACCAAACGGATCTCAAGGTGCAAGCGGGACCGTCCAGCAGGGATATGCTTCAGAGTGGCGAGTGGTCGAGATGACTGCACCTCGGCGGCGGTCCCTGCCTCGGACCTGCACCCGCAATAACTAAACGCCCCGGTCGCGCGACGGACTAGAAGGCTGGGCACGCCGCGCCAGCCACAACGAAGTGTTGCTATTCGGGTACCTTCCTTACTCGTTGCGCGACACCTTGTGAGGGCCGAGACCGATTCTCTCTCTACGGCACCACGACGACCTCGATTATCCGGTCGTCTCCCGTTCCGGTGCGCCCCCCGCCGCCCCCGAGCGCATGAGGCGGGGATCACCGGGAAGATCCCCGTTCTCGACAAGCTCGACCGGCCTGGACAGGTTGCGCATGATGTGTGGTCATGCTACCCGGTAGACGATCACATTGAGGCCTTCATCATTCCACTCGCTGACTATGTGTGTCAGCGGGAGCAATTGTCGGGGCGCGAACCAGGCCTGCGAATCTTTGTTCAAGGCCAAGCCAGCATAGGGAACGTAGCAGGCGTGCTGATACGTGCCCGTCTCGTCTCTCCAAAGGAGGATCGAATTCGCGCCAACGGACACGGGGTCGGGCTCGAAACCGCGCGAGATAAAGCCGAGACGATTGAGATCTCGCAGGAAGGGGGCCTGGTGCAGCCAAAGATCCGCGATAATCGTCGCTACGTTCACGTCACGGGTCATCGATGCCCGCGTAGTGGAGAAGCAATTGGGACCACTCTTGGATGCGTAGGTTCCGGCAAGACGACGCGTCATTGGACCACTCGCCGCATCAATCTCCTCCCAGAGATCACGGCCCACCTGACCTGACACACACTCCCCACGATCTCGGGACACAAAGCGTCTCAGCCACTCATGCCGCTTGCCTCGCGAGAGCTTCCACCATACGTCGTGGCCCAGAGCCACCATTGGTCCGCCGTCCGTATCGAAGATAAAGGGCCGCGCAAGCATCCGGGCCTCCAGCTCGTCGCCACAGAGTTCCTCAAAGTATGCGAGATCGTAGATCTGCCCCCGTCCGAGAGTCCACTGCAGACGAAGCAGGGACACACGATCAGTGTCTGGCAAGGCGCGCAGAATTGGCGAGTCCGCCAGAACGACATGACGGGCCGCGTCATCGACGTTGTATATCTGGTAAGAATCCCGCGCTTCTAGGGGCAAATCCGGGAAGTTTGAGGCAACCTCCTCCCGCGTAAAGAGCGGCACATCCGGGGGCAGGAGGGACAGCGCGTCGTCAGTGAGGTACAACGGCGCATGTCGCGTCACGAGGTGGTGGCACCACGTATCGAGCAAATCTTCCGAGATGCGGCACCCGAGCAGCAACCAGGGCGCCGACTCTAATTCTTCCATGGCCTTCCAGATTAGCAACCCGCTCGACGGAGAACGACTGTGCGGAGAACAGACGGAAGTTGTAGGATTCCAGACGCCGGAGCCTTGTGGCCGATTGAGCCTGGCGGTTCAGCTTATCTTGCCATGCTGGCTGGAGGTAGGGCCGGTGCGCGAGCGGGGATGAGGACGAGGGCGACGGCGGCATCGACATGCTGGGCATAGTCGCGCAAGGCCGAGGCAATGCGGGTGTGGCCGGCACGACGGAGCAGGTTGAGACTGGCGTCACGGAGTAAGGAGAAGACCATGGGACCCTGGTCGTGATGGATCAGGGAAGCATCCTCGTCCAAATTGACATGCTTGGTGCGATGCCCCCGATTTTCAATGAGCCAGTGGCCCCGGCGGAGCTGGAGGAGCTGCTCGGGCGTCCCGATGGCTTTGGGGAGACTCGTGATCCCGTAGCGGAGCTGCTCATGCTGCTTCCCTTTCGCCTGCCAGGTCCGTTCGATCCGAAAGACCTGAGCAAGACCGGGCCAGTCGGGAACGGCCAAGAGATCACTGGTGACCATGAGTTGGCGTACCTCGGCCGTCCGTCCATGGCCGTGATCAATGGTTTGGGTCGTGCGTCGATCCAAGAGCGGACGGGCCTCGACATCAAAGACCTGCCGGAGGGTATGGTAGAGCGTGCCCTGGTTGGCTTTGACGGTGAGGGGATAATCGCCACCGGCGTCGAGCACCTGCTGACAGAGGGATCGCTGACAGAAGAGCGCATCACCGGTAAGCACTCGACCGTGCCAATCGAGGCGGCTGATCAGGGAGGGCGCCACCGTCAGTTCTGCCTCCGCCTTGTCGCCCACATGCTCGATGGGTTCCTCAGCCAGCACCAGGTTCCGCTCCTGACAAAAGGCCGCCATGGCATGCACTGGAGTCCCATGCTCCTCAAACTGGAGGCGTCCACGCTGAGCTTTGCCATCGATTGCAATCCCCTGTGTTCCCCGTTCCCGCTCTGTCTCGTCGGTAAAGGCGGCCTGGAGGGCCGCCGCCAGAACGTGGGCATCGAGCTTGGCGAAGAGCCGATGGATGGTCGATTGACAGGGGATCCGCTCCGTAGAGAAGCCGAGGTGGACCAGGAGGTCGGGGTCTTGGCGCGCCCCCCACTCGGCCATCGCTAAGACCGAGGTGTGGGCACAGACCAAAGCGGCCGTCGCGAGCGCGAGCACCGCCGGGAGGGGATAGATGACGCTGGCCTCCCGGCGCGGATCAGGGATGCTCGCGAACGCAGCAGCCAAACTCGTGGCTGTGATCGGGCAGGACGTCAGGGTAGCGGAGAGGGTGGTAGACTCCATGGCGCGCTCCTTGGGTTTGGTGGGGTTGGTTTCACACCATACTCTCAAGGAGCGCTCGTTCTGTCCTCTCCCCCAGCGTTTACACCCTCACGCATAGGCCCTACCGCTGGTGCCAGTGGCCATGACCATGCTCCTCATCGATTAAGGGGCTGACCCTCTTCTTAATAACCGTTGATTCAACTCCCAAAGCGCTGTTTTGTTACTATCCCAGTGCAGCAACTCCGTGGCCTGCTCATAGTCGAGCCAACAATATTCGGTATGCTCCTCAGAACAGCTCAGCTCTTCATCTGTGACATGTACCGCGAAGCTATACTCCGGTATCACCAGGATATCTGGATCCCAATCTCGGTCAGAAAAGTAATACCTCGGGATCATCGCACGAGTATCCAACGCGATGAATTTTGAGTTTGGATCAACGCTTGCCTCTTCACGCGCTTCACGCTTAGCGGCCTCGAGTGGCGTCTCGCCTACTTCTCCTCCGCCAGCGATTCCCTGCCAGTAACCCCCAGTACTCGCTTCACGGCAAAAAATTGCGTACAGGATGGAATCCTGTATATGCCTATACGGCAGTACCAACACCTGGAACGGTGCTCGAGTCATGCGGCTCCTCCTTCTTGACGATGTCCACATCGACGCTTCGGTAACCTCGCGTTACGCATTGCGACCGCGGCGTTCGATCTGCGCCCGTCAGGTCGACCAACCGCCGCCGACCCCCAAAGACCCGTTGCCAAGACACGCTCCCCGCCCCGTGCGCGAACTAAGTCTGGATTTCGCACGGTGATAAATGTGGCATCCAATCGCCGTTTCACGGACCACCAGCCATCCGTCACGACTTGCAAGCGGATGCAAAACAGAGAGGCGCAGGCGCCAGATGTCCTGATCAATAAGCTAATTCCGGTCTCGCGGCCATGCCTCTCCGAAGCGTGGCTGAGAGCGCCCAAAACTGGCGAAGTCTTGCCGAATCATCACCGTGCGAAATCCAGACTTAGGTTGAACGTGAAACCGCCATTCCCTCTCATCGATTATCAGCCATGCCAGCAGGCCTCGTCTCCAGCCCCACCCGAATCTCTCGGAAGAGCGCAGTCGTCTCGGGCTCCGGTTCAAACTCCTGTCCGTTCGCCGGTGTGCCGCCTATAGCCGCGTCGACCTCCCGGAGCGCTTGCCGAAGGTGGCGATCCTCACGGATGAGCGAGGTGAGGTCCCCGAGCTGTCCATAGCAGCGGTAGAGCTGGCGGACGATATCCTCCAGCGTCTGCTCCGCTCGGAGAATCTCCTTATAGAGAGGCAATGCCAGCTCGGCCCGTCCCTCCTCGTAATACAGCCGCGCCAATTTGCCCGTTGCCCGGAAGTACTGCTCGCGGTAGTGCTCCCGCACCTCGGGATCCCGGCTCTCCACCGCTGGGCCGGTCACTACCGCGCCTACCGCCGTCTCTATCCTCTCTGGCGTGCCCTGTATCGCTCCCGACCCCGGATTGCCCTCCTCCCGCCCGCCTCGCCGGTGGCCGAGGTGCTCGCCGTCCGCGACCTCAACTTCCGGCTCTACCGGCGGGTGGTCGAGATCCGGGACGGGGGCCTGGCGCTCCGACCGTGCATGGATCCCGCGATTGCTGACGAGGCGAGGCGTCTGTGCCGGGCAGCGGGACTCTCGGAGCACGAGCGCCAGGCCGTGGTCGAGGCGGCATCGCTGGCTGCCGCGATGCGCGCGACACGACAAGGGACGCGGGGCGTGTCGGGGCCGTCCAGCGCTGGTATGTCCGGTGGCGCGGACCTGCCGAGCGAGATTGCCGTGCTGGAGCGGGTAGCGCATCACTACACCCACTCCCCCATCGTGCGTACGATCGTGGCCTCGGTCGAGCATGGCCGCGACGTCGCGACCACCACCGACCGGCGGACGAAGCGACCGTGATGGCACGGCAGCGCCTCGCGCGTCTGATCACCGAGGTGTTTGCTCCAGCGCCAGTCGCCGGCAGCCTCTTGCTCATCGTCGCCGTGCACAGCACCTTCACCGCAGCCGGGCTCTGGTGGGGGCTCCTGGCCGTCTTCTTCGCCGCGCTCTTGCCCTTTCTCTATCTCCTGCGCGGCGTGCGCCGCCGGCAGTTCACCGACCACCACGTGCCCGTTCGCCGGCAGCGCCCGCTTCCGCTATCGGTTGGGGTCGTTTCGGTGCTGGTGGGATTGGGGCTCATGGTAATTTTGCGTGCGCCGCGCGAATTGGTGGCGCTGGTGGTGGCCAGGGCGGTGGGACTGGGGGTCTCGCTGCTGGTGACGCCCGCCTGGAAGATCTCGATCCATGTCGCGGTCGTCGCCGGAGCGGTCGTGATTCTCGTCCTGGTGTTCGGCCCGCAATTCCTGGGAGCGACGCCGCTGGTGGCCCTTGTCGGGTGGGCACGGGTGCAGGCGGGGGATCACACACCGATGCAAGTCGTTGCCGGAGCGGTGCTGGGAGCGGCAGTGGCAGCGGCCGTCTTCACCCTACTGCGCTAGCTCGTCCTGGCCGTGCTGCCCTGGCCCGCATGCGCTACGCTACGTCCAGGAGGGAACGATGACTGGAGCAGACGGACTCCCCGACTTCGACACGTATCAGGGGCGTTTCCAACTCGACGACCGGGACGATGCCATGTCGGCCGCCGCCGAACACATTCTGGCAGCCCTTCGAGCGACCGAGCCCGCCTCCCTCGACCGGGACCAACTCGATCTCCTCGATGATCTCGCCGCGACGATCATGGGCATGGTGAGTGCCGAACTCCTCCGCCGTGATGGCTGGCAACTCAAGCCGGGATGGTTCCCAGGCGAAACCAGTCCTTTGGGGGAGTTCGTCACCGTCGACCATGCCTATCGCCTCGTGCACGAGGAACACGAACGCTGGCTCTACATCTCGGAGCCGTATCCGCAAACGGCCGACGATCTGGCGCGTCTTAGCGCACTGGTCGAGCAAGTGTGGCACGTCGAGGTGCGAAGCGGCCTCGCCCTGCACTACCCGGGCCACACTCTTCGGATCCAGTTGGAGCGTGCCGGCGCCATCACCGAGCCAGCGGAGCAGGTGACCCGGGGCCTCCCGCGACCGATCTGAACGATCAGTTGTCTCGTCCGCCGGCTGGTCCCATCGATCCCTTCAGCCCATGGAGCCGCATGAGGCGCGCGACCTGCTTGCGTCCGCAGTGGTGTTGAGTCTGGATAATGCATACCGCCTGCTGTCTCATAAAAGCGTGCCGTCTCCCCCGCCACCGTTGGAGGATAATCTGATGACGATGAGGGGTCGCCCACAGCTACAATTGGCTCCCGGTGGATGTCGTGCCTGTATCCCGCGGGTGTTCCCGCCTTTTAGGCTACTTCTATGGAGTGCTCTGACAACGGCTCAACCTCCCGCTGGCTCGAGGCGCTGCCAGATCTGCTGGACGCGTGTGCCGACCGGTGGCGACTCCAGATGGGGGAGCAACTGCCTGGCGGGTACTTCGGGCAGGTGTTTTCCTGCACGGATGAGGACGGACGAGCGCTGATCCTCAAGCTGTCGCCACCCTCTGCTGCACCAGCCCTCGAGGCAGCTGCCCTCCGCCTGTGGGGCGGCGCCGGCGCGGTCACGCTGCGGGACTGGGACTCGCGCGCCGGTGCCCTGCTCCTTGACAGAATCTTTCCCGGTACTCCGTTGCCGCCCGGCGATGACGAGCAGGCTGCCCACGTCGCCGCCCACCTTCTCCGGATCCTGAATGCGGCCAGAGTGCCGAACGACCATCCGTTCCCCACCTTCCTGCAGGCGTTCGCCTCCGATTTAGAGCGCGTGCAATTGGAAGCGGACTCGAGTACGGTGGGTGTACACCTGCTCCAGCAGTGCCGGGACGCCGCAGCTCGGCTCTGGTCTACAACACCGCGGGTGGTGTTGCTCCATGGCGACTTCTTCGACAAGAACATCCTGCTGGCCGCCACCGGCTATGTCGCCATCGATCCGATGCCTCGCATTGGCGACCCGTGTTCCGACGTTGGGTCCTTTGCCTCCTACCATCCCCCGGCACGATCCATCGCCTCTAGAGCGCGCTTGATTGCGTCTCTCCTGGGCTACGATCCAGCGCGAGCGGAGCGATGGGCAGCAGTCTCGGCCGTCGGTGAGGCATGTGAGACCTGGCGAGAGGACTCAGACGAGCTGCAGGAGTGGATGAGCGGCCCAGAGGCGGAGCGACTTCTGGCGCTGTAACTCGGCAGGGGGCATCTCCCCCGTAGACGCGCCGCATTCCGTGCCGTCAGCCGCCGGCACGGGCGATCTGCACGAAAAGATCGAACCGGCGCACCACTTCGCGGACCGTTGGATCGGCGGAGTCAAGGTAGTTGGCGCTGGCGGTCCAGGTGCTGATATCGGGCTGCAAGCGGGCGGCCGCCACGAGATCCCACCAGGCGAGGTTCTCCAGACGCGTGCCGACCTCCGCCTCGTACGCCGCCAGCACCAGGTCGCCTGCCTCCACGCCGAGCGTGAGGGCGGTGCTCAACCGACAAAAGGAGACGTCGTACGCGGCGTGTCCCCGTGCCGCGTCTTCCCAATCCAACACCACCGTCAGGCGCCCGTCCACGAACAACACGTTGCTCGCGCTGAAGTCATTGTGAATCAGGTGCGTCGAGGCCGCGGGGAGCGGCGGGCGCTGCTCGCGGATCACCTGCCACAGGGAGGCGGCCGGCCGAGCACCGCGGATGGCCGGCGCCTCGGTGCCCAATCCCCGCAGGATCGACGCCGTCTCGTCCGGCAACCCCTTGATAGCCGACGCCGCCACGTCGTGGATCGTCGCCATCGCCGCGGCGAGCGCGGCCGCCAGTCTCCTCGCGTCCGAGAGCAGCGTCCGCCGCCCGGGCATGAACTCCTTCAGCACCGACGGGGCACCGCACCGCTCTCCGTTCGCGTCCACCTCGAGCAGTCGGGGCGCGGGAACTGCCGTCCCCTCCAGGATCGTCAGCACCGCCGCCTCATTGGCCGCGGCCCCCGGTCCGGCCGTGTCCCACCGCGGGCCGCTGAAGCGACGCAGCACGACTCGCCGCCCGCTCTCGGTAGCGAGGAAGACTAATTCCGTCGACATCCCGCCGACCAGCCTCTTGACGGAGACGACGCGCTCGCCGAGGACTACCGACACCCAGCGCCGGGTGCCGGCCCCCACGATGTCTCCGCCTCGCTCTGCTCGCATCCCGATCGCCTATCGTCGCCCGAGACGAAGCACTGCGCCCTGCTCACGCGGCATGCATCCGTTGCCTCACTCGCGGCGCACCTCGCCCCGCCATCGTATCACCGATCGAGCGCGATGGAACTCGCGGGTGTGGTCCGATTGCCAACGTATCAGCTCGCCCTGCCTCTCACACCGCGACTGCCGCCAGCAGCAGTATGCGGCCGGGCTCACCGGCACGACTATATGAGACTTTCCCCGGTACACATTATCGAGACTCAACAAGTGGATCCCTTGCGTCGCCAGAGCTGTGTGGACCCGCAGGACGTCGTTGTTCCACCACTGGCCGCATGAATCGCCCGGATGCGACGAGGAATGCCTGATCAGCCTGAGCTCGGGCAGACGGAGGGCGCTGCTTCCAGGCCCAATACCCGCTCGGGGAGACGCCAAGCACCCGGCAGAGCCGCTGGACCAGATGGTTCACGTGCTCCTGCTCGATGAAGGCGAATGCAGCGGCCGGCTCGTCGGGCGTATGAGCAGCACGCAGTCGCTCCCGCTCCTCGTGTAGCTGGGCTAACTCGACGCGGTCGTCACTGACCATGGGTGCTCGTCTCCTCTTTGCATCCATCGTACGCCGACAACATGCGAGGCAGGATGTGCGCGGTATCCATTATGCGGCGAGATCGCACTCGGTCAGACCGCACCAGAACTCGATCGGGCGCGTCGAGCGGAAGCGTCGCGTGGCGGTGGTCACTGGGCGGAAACAGTATCTGAGGACCGTACCAACGGCGGCTCCATGGTGGGCCGTCATTATCTGACGTAGGACGAGCCGAGAGGGTGGTAGGCATCACGGCACCTCTCGGCTTGGCTCCCGCTCGGTCAAGACTGGCACCAGTTTGACGCCAGGCACACGCACGAGGTCGACGCGGATCACGCCGGCCGAACAGGATTGCTCGCGGCGCCCGAGCTTCTCGCGAGTCGCGATCCTCCAACGTCACCGTGCGCCACGAGTACGGCGCTGAAGATATGGCGCTGCGAGGGACGGTCGAGGATCTCTTCCTCTGGCCCTGAGGGATACGGGAGAGAGATCCTCGAGCCGTGCGAGATCGGTTCCAAGAGGCGTTCGCCCCCCTCGCCACGGTCAATCGGGAGACCTGGCTACGCTCGATCTCCGCCACCTCGATGGATGAACCGGGGCTCGTGGTCGGATCCGTTCTCTTTGCTGCTCGCCACGTCTGACCATGACTTCCATGATGCCCGTGATGCGACTGTGGCTGTACAACTGATGCGGAATGACACAATGGTTGGAGTGGAAATGGACGAAGGCATCAGACACATCTCCTGGCTGGATCGGCGGGTCGAAGCGCGAGAGTCTCCGATTCACGGCCGAGGACTCTTTGCGACCGAGCTGATTCGTGCCGGTGAAGTGATCGTGCGGTGGGGCGGCGAGGTGCTGCCGATCACCGAACTGGAGGTGCTGAAGACGCGGGAGCGCTACGACTGCGCTGCCCTCTCGGATGACACGATCATCGTCTTTGCCGCCGATGATCCCATGATCTATGGCAATCACTCCTGCGACCCCAATCTGTGGATGGAGGATCCGATGACGCTATCAGCGCGCCGGGATATCCGACCGGGCGAGGAGATCGTGGTCGACTACGGGGTGCTGAGCGATGATCCCGCCTGGGTCATGCCCTGCTCCTGCGGAACTCCCCTCTGCCGTGGATCGATCCGGGGAGACGACTGGAAGCGCTCTGATCTTCAGGAGCGGTACCGGAGCCACATGGCGCCCTACCTCGCCCGGCGCTTCGAGGAGAACGAGGAGAGCTAGGCAATTCCTTCCACGATTCGAGAAGTGCACTCGGAACCGCAGTCGCAGCGAGCGTATTCACGTTACTGCGATAGCAGATTGTGAGGCGGCCAGACTCTGAGCATCTCTGCCCCGGATAATGGGGCGAGCTACGGCTATCGTCCTGGAAATCGCTCGGCTTTGCCGCCGGATGGAAGTAGTTGTAAAAATCGGTTTAGAAGTGGACACCGAGTTGGGCGACGATCACGACGCATTCTCCACAGGATCGCGCTGGATACGACGGTGCTTGTCTACGCGGTTGGGACAGAATGCCGTATTCGGTTAGGGAGCGTGAGACTTCGCTTCCCTAGAGCCGCATAGGGGTAGAAGGCACGCAAGCCGAGCATGGCCCAGTACATGCTCGGCTTAGCCGGCACTATGCCAAAATATAGGCATGATCATCGTGGTTGAGGGACCGAGTGCTGCCGGGAAGACCACATGGTGTCGATGTCATGCCGACGGACGCTGGTTGCCCGAGCCGGAGATGGCTCCGCTCCCGGACCAGAAAGCCTATCAGCGAGCGAGGTGGCGACAAGCCCTGGCCATGGATGCCGAGGGGGAGTTGGTGGTGCTGGATGGCGATCCTTTCAAGTACTACTACGATCTCTGCCTGCTACGGGCTGGTCTCGTTACGGAGGCTGAATGGCACGGCACTCTGGCAGAGGCTCGCCAGATGCTGGAAGCGGGTGAGCTGGGTTTTGCAGACCTTGTGCTCTATTCCGATCCTGGGCCGGATCAGTTAAGGCAACACCGAGACGCCGACTCAACCAGGCGGAGATCGAACTTCGAACTCCACGTCTCGTTTGGACCGACCATGGCAGAGTGGTATCGGGCCATCGACATGCTGGAGCCGGGGCGCGTGATATGGAGATTTCCGGTCGATGGGTTAACACCTGATCTGGTGGCTCGGGGACGTCGTCAATTTCGAAGCGGCCCCGGAATGCTCGAGCGGCTACTATCCGGCCTTGCGGAGCCAGGCTGAGCAGGCCGCTGGTTGAGGTGACCGTGGAGGATGACAAAGCAAGCGGCGCCGCGCTGCCATGCACAATCTGAGTGCCGTGATCCGCTCTACCACATCTCGCGCGAGCGGGACCCGGCACCTCGATAACGGGAGGCTCCCGGCAGCCCTCCTCGGGCACGAACCTTGGGTGGATTCAACCTCGTGCGCTCACCGGTTTCCACCATCCCCGGCTCTCTCTAGAGCGACAGCGCGCCTACTAATCCCGATTACTATCGTTGTTTGTGGCTCAGTGTAGCAAGGCGGCGAGCGGCATCGGCCTGTGCCGCTCGCATGGGCAGATCCATAACGCCTCCATTCCCCGCCGCGCGGCTCGCGAGCAGGGCAACCCTGATCCAGGCGATGATTATTGGTTCTGGCCTCGGGTCTGGTTCTCGACGAGATCCGATCCGTTGTTCACCACCTCGTCGGCAGTACCCTGGCCGACGTGCTGCCCCGGCGCTCCCTTTGCCTTTCCCTCGGCCTCGTTCGCTTTGTCGGGATGCTCCTCCATGGCCTTGCCGAGTTCATCGGCCCCTTTACTCACATTTTCCATGCTGTCTCCTTTCTTGCGGCCTCTGGCCGTCTCAGCACACACAATCCGCATGGTCCAGGCCAGGAGCAAAAGTTCGCTCGCCACAAGAGGTTTTTCATCGGGTCCGGGCGAGTCCATGGGCAAGGCTCTCCTACGCCTGCCTGATCACTCCATCCAGGGCGGCTCCCAGCGCCAGCACCGCCAGCAATCCGGCAAAGACAGCAAACGTGGTTGAAAGACCGAAACTCCCCAGCAAGGCTCTCGAGGCGGCCGCACCGAACGGCTCCGCGCCGAACGAAAACAACCGAAAGGCACTGTTGGCGCGTCCTTGCAGATGGTCCGGGATCAGCATGATGCGGCGGCTGTACTGGAGGACGCCGTACATTATTTCGGCAGCATTGAGTACCGCGCGCAGCAGACCCAGGATCACCGCGTTGGGCACGGCGAACAGCAGGAGCCAGAAGGCCAGCAGCACCCAGCGGGTGGCGATGATAGCTCGTCCATAGGGGACATGGTTTCGCACCCGTCCCACCAGGAGCGATGCCCCAATACCCCCACCGCCCCGATGGCGAAGACGATCCCAATAGTAACGGGCGCGGCGCCCTGCGCACGTGCCAGGACGATGATGATCAGCCCCATCCCCTCATCCCAAAAGTTGTTGCCGACCGAGATGAGAGCGAGAGAGCGGAACAGGCGCTCGTTCCATAGCCAACGCAGGCCCTCTCCCATCCCGGCCCAGAGGGCGCCGCGCTGCGTGGTACGCGCTCGTTGGAACGAAACGCGTATCGAGTTGAGGGCCAGCGCCGAGAGAAGATACGGCACCGCGTCGGCAGCAAAGGGAATGGCTCGACCCACCTGCAAGAGCAAGCCACCGAGCGGGGTGCCGGCCAATCCGGTGAGGGGATAAACGGCCCGGTTCAGTCCGACCGCTGAGGGAAGCTGAACCTCGGGCACCACCCATGACAGGGCAGCCACCTCGGCGACGTGGAAGAAGACGTAGAGCGTCCCCTCGACCAGGGCGACGGCGTACAGGTGGAGGAGAAGGATGTGACCGGTGATGAGTGCGGCCGCCAGGGTGAGAAATGCCACTCCCCGGCCCAGATCGCAGAGCACCATGACTCGCTTGCGGTTCCACCGATCAATCAACGCCCCGGCTGGCAGGCTGAGGATGACATACGGAACGCCTCGCACAAAGCCCACCAGTCCGGCCTGGAACGGCGAGTGCGTGAGGGCAAGCACCAGCAGCGGAAACGCCAGACTCGACATTCGTGAGCCAAGCGTGCTGATGAGCTGAGCGCCCCAGAGACGGATAAACGGGCTATTTCGCCAGAGAGGATCGAGCCCGTCATCGGGCGATGATTCAGTAGGTGCCATAGATTATCTTCGGGCCTTACTGAGTGTCCCCGTCAGAAACCGATGAGCGACGGTTAGCAAGCCTACCCCCGAGGGCTGCGGGCGTAGCTCCTGCCGCGCCATGTCTCCCTGCAGTCGGGTGTGCCACTCGATCTGGATCAAGCGTAGCCATGGAATAGACAGATCCGCCCGGCCAAGCGGATCGGCATGGGCGAGGACGAAGATGGTGATGTTTGGACCGTCATGGCCGATCCCGAGGGGAATGAGTTCTGCGGCGCGTAACTCCCCTACCAGCCCATCCACCATCCTGTCCCGGCCCGCCAGATCTTCCGGGTGGCTGACCAGCCCCGCTGAGCACTTGAGGGACTCCTGGCAAACGTCAACCAGGTGAGAAGCCGGATGGTAGGAAACTGTCATGACCGGCTGAAGGCGGGCAGGCGCCACATTCTGAGACTTGCGATGTTGCCCCTTCCTACAGGGGAGGGGCCAGCTCGAAGTACCGATCGAGGAGCGTGGCATCGCCGGTCACGTCAAGATGACGGGCCGGAATGCGGTGCCAGAGGAAGAGGAACAGATCCGAGGCTGAGGCGCGGACAGTCACATCCGCCGTGCTAGCTTGGTTCTCGACGGCGACGTTGTCATCCTCGAACCGGACCAACCACGCGCCCGTGCCGTCCGTCTGCTGGAAGAGGTATCTCTCACCCCTCCCGGCTGGGGCGGCCGCGTTCCCGAACTCCCGAACGTACCAGCGGTTCGCCACGATCCCCTCGCGGAGCGCCTGCTTGATGCCTACCTCGGCCACGTCCTGATTGATTGGCCACGTGCAATGATGGGCAAGCTGAGCATCCCAGCGGTGCACCGCGGTTTCAATATTCGCGGCACGCAGGAACACGCGAACCGTATTCGTGCTGGGCGACGGCCATCCGGGAGGCTGCCAGAACGGCTCATCGAGATCGGTTTGACGCAGGGCCACCTCTAACTCTGCCGCTCCTTCCTCAAACCAGTCGATCAGTCCATCCGGGATGATCTGGGCTGTGACGCCCTTCTCTCCGTGTTCGAACAGCTCGATCAGTCCGGGGAATGTCTGCTCGAGGACGCGCCGCCGAACGTCGACAGGCCATTCGGCGCCGTGCACCTCGATGACGGGCAGCCTGCCACGGTGGACCGTGCCGAGATGGATCAGGAGGTTGGCGACGATCCAGCCGGGGCAGAAGGGAACGGCGGCGTCTAGCCCCAGCCGGGCAGCGGCTGCGAGTGCGGTAGCGTCGCTCCCCAGTGCGGAGAGATATGGCTTTTTCTCCACTCATCCCTCCGACCAGCCACTCCACTTCGTGGCCACGGTCTGAACGATTCACGCTACCAAATTGCTGGCCTGCCGGGTCGTGTTCGGTGGGCATCGCCGGCTGACCCAAGCGTCCGCGCCATCACTGCCGCCAGCAAACCGTGTCGCCGGGTAGCCCGCTAACCCAACCTCATGAGAGTTTCCACGGCTGACTGACCGCTCTGGACTGGCGAGGTAGTCACCGCCTCCACCTGGGGTAATAGGCGGTCAACATAGGCGCACACGCGTTGCAACGATGCGGCTTGGTCCTGGAGTGATCGAGGCAAGGCTAATCGGGATGCCGAGCGATACTGAGGACCCTCATGGGATATGAGGCACTGGATTTCCTCAGCGATCCGCTCAAGCTGGTCAAGCATCACCACCACCAACACCTCATCACGCCTGAGCCAGTCTTTGGCTGTAACCAACGCCATCATCCAGAAGAATGCCCAGCGCTCTTCGAGACGCGCCGGCAGCGCAGGACCATCTGTGGCTGCAACCGCGGGGAGCACGGCGACACCAAGATGATCAAACAACAAGAAGGAGTCGAAGGGACGTTGGACTTGACCGGTTGGCAGAAGCATCCAATCAACGGTGTAGGGCCCATCTCGATACACAACCACACTGAAACTGCTACCCGGCGGCGCATTGTAAGGATTCTCGTGAATAATCACGGGCACGCCAAACTGCTCGAACAGACGCTTCCGCATCCCGCTCGTGCCGCCTCGCAATGCAGTGTCATCGAGCAGCTCACGATCTGCGGGAGTCGTGAGGACGGAGAGATCGAGATCGCTCACGGCATCTTGCTCTCGGCGGCCGAAGCTCCCGGTGAGCCACGCAGCGCCAAACCGCTCATCCGTTGATAGACCCGCCACGATTCTCCGGAGCAGATTGTCGCGATCGGCGGCATACGCTGGAAAAGCGAGATATCCACTTGTCGTCATTGGTCTATCGTAGCCCGAGTTGCGACACGATCTTCACGCGGATTTTTGGGAATAGTCTTCTATCCAGATAGCTATCACATGTAGATATTGGGATGCAGACACGACACCAAACTGGTTGCATCACGCCCCGGGCGTCTGTTCTCTCTCCACTGGGACGACGATCACGAGGGAGTACTCGACTGGCAGGATTGGCGACACGGGGATGTGGAAGACGAGGAAGGCGGCGGTTACGCTGAGGTAACAGGGGGCCACGAGATATCTGACGTGCATCCGGAACCTATCTCGGTCCGCACGCTCCACGAGCATCAGCTTGCTGCCGTGGGGAATGCCCTTGCCTTCCCGGCGGGAGCCGTCCAAAAGCATGCCGCGCGTCTCGCCCTTCAGAACGATCGCATTGCGACCTACCTCATCGCCTGGCTCGGTGACCTCCCGGTCGGCCATGTGCTCATCCACTGGCATGGGCCGACCGAAGAAGCGGTTGCCCGGGACTTCGCCAACTGTGCGGCGTTGGAGGATGTGTTCGTCTACCCCGACTATCGCGGGAGCGGCATCGGGAGTGAACTCTTGCGTGCGACCAAAATGGAGGTCAAACAGCGGGGCTTTCTCCGTATCGGTTTTGCTGGTCGGCGTGGAGAACCTTCGTGCCCGCAGGTTCTACAAACGGCTCGACTACCAAGAGGCCATGGAGAGGCCGTTCCTGGTCAGCTGGGAGGTCATCGACAGTCATGGCCAGATGGGGCGGGGCGGAGAAAACTGCACCTTCTTTGTCAAAGAACTAGAGAGGACAGTGAGCGCTAGGGTGGATGGACTCAGGCACCGTTGGCCGTGCTACCCCGACCCAAACCGGATATCATTGGCAAAATTGGCATGCGAGACGCGACGCCCCGTCAGGGGCAGGTAGTGGGCCAATCATAGAG
>JAABUZ0100004212.1_pt1 | contig 20140 bp, 17 predicted proteins | sample 5562091 | NCBI WGS metagenome assembly JAABUZ01 (sample SAMN12813069, study PRJNA571459) | rock metagenome | isolation source: Antarctica rocks | place: Antarctica: Victoria Land, Linnaeus Terrace sud | collected 2015-12-21 | reverse complement strand
AGCGTGCTCCGTGGCAGATGGAAGTTCGTCAACATGGCATCCACAGCCCGAAACTGGTAGCCGGGTGTGATGAAGATGGACGTTTCGCCCTCGGCCTCGTGCAGTGAACCGTCCGCATGGGCCACAGACTCGAGCACGCGCACCGATGTCGTTCCCACGGCAATGATCCTGCGACCTGCCCTACGCGCCTCGGTCAGACGTTCCGCGGTAGCGGCATCTATTCGATACCATTCCGCATGCATCCGGTGGCTCTCGGGTCGGTCCGTCTTCACCGGCTGGAATGTACCCGGTCCCACGTGAAGTGTCACATACTCCAGCGCTCTGCCGCTGTCCTGGAGCGCGGAAAGGAGCGCCGATGTGAAATGCAGTCCTGCGGTAGGCGCCGCGACTGACCCTTCGGCACAGGCGTACACCGTCTGGTACCGCTCGCGGTCGTCCAGCGCGTGCCGGATGTACGGGGGAAGCGGCATCTCACCGTACTGGTGAATAGCGGCGTCCAGTCGCTCGCCTTCCCGGTCGAACCGAACGATGCGCATGCCGTCGTCCTGAATTGATTCTATCTCCGCCTCGAACTCGGGCGATACGTGTACCCGGGTGCCCGATCGCAGGCCAGGACGGGTCATGGCCACCCACCGCCCCCCATCCAACCGTCGAACCAGGAACAGTTCCACGCGGCCACCGGTCGATTTTACGCCAGGGAGACGAGCGGGCAGCACCCGGGAGTTGTTGAAGACAAGCACGTCGCCGTGACGAAGCAGCGACGGCAGATGCTCGAACTGTTCGTGACGGGTCTTCCCGGTGCGCCTGTCAATGATGAGGAGGCGCGACGCGGATCGGTTGGCAAGGGGAACCTGCGCGATGAGTTCCGGCGGCAATTCATAGTCGAAGTCGTTGGTGTACATGGTGGTAGAGTGTACTCAATGAGCATGACGGAAGATATTCGACGAGCCGCGTTCAACTTCGGCTTCGACCGTGTCGCCATCACCGATGCACGGCGTTTTGACGCAACACACGCCGTGTTCGCTGATCGCGTGGAGCGCGGTCTCTTCGACGGTATGGACTGGATGACGGTCGAACGAGCCAGGCGCGCGTCTACCCCGACCGACCATGTGCCCACGGCACGCTCCATTATCTCCCTATCAACCTCGTACCTCTTCGACAACCCGGAGGACCTGACCCGGCCAGGGGATCCCCACGGACGCGTGGCCCGGTATGCCTGGGGAACCGATTATCACGGCTATATCGCAGAGCGCACGCGGCAACTGTGCCGGTATCTGCAGGAAGTGCACGGAGCGATAGCACAGCCGAAGGCGTGTGTGGACACCGTGGCGCTCGCAGAGCGAGCAGTTGCGCAGCGGGCCGGACTCGGTTGGTTTGGCAAGAATACGATGTTGCTTACCGAATCACACGGCTCGTGGGTGTTTCTGTCTGAAATTATCACTGACCTGGAGCTTGAACCCGACACGCCATTAAGGAAGTCGTGCGGTTCGTGCCGCCGTTGTGGCGACGCCTGTCCTACTGGTGCCCTCGACGTTCCCTACGAACTGGATGCCCGACTCTGTATATCGTTTCTGACCATAGAGTTGAAGGGTGCGATCCCTCGCCATCTCCGCGCGAGGATGGGTACGTGGATCTTCGGCTGCGACATCTGTCAGGAAGTCTGCCCGGTCAACCGGAAGGTGCGTCAGGCAAACCAGGCAAACTTTGAAGGAGACGGCGGCCTCGGACCGAGTCCCGCGCTCCTCCCACTCCTTGAGCTCGATGACGCAGGCTTCAGCGCGCGTTTCCGACACAGTCCTGCACGGCGCGCCAAACGCGCGGGCCTCCTGCGCAACGTGTGCGTAGCCCTGGGAAACCACGGTGACCCGGTGGCTATTCGTCCCCTCGGCAACCGCTTGCTCACCGATCCCTCGCCATTGATCCGTCAGCACGCCGCCTGGGCGCTCGGTCGGTTCGACGAACCGACTGCGAGACAGAGCCTGGAGCAGGCATGGGGGATCGAGATTGACACCGACGTGCGTACGGAGATAGAGGCCGCATTGCTCGACACGGCCTGACACATTCCCGTCATCGACAACCTTGTCATCGATCGAAGGACATGCCAGCAAGCCTGGCGCGCATATTAGAAGTTTGATAGAGATGCACGCAGGGTTGATGCACACGTGCCTATCTAGTGGTATGTTGAACATGCACCGGGGACGACCGCATAGGCGCGGTCCTCGCTCATCGGTCAGAAGAATGTTCGCATACAAAAGGAGACTCTCCCACGATGGCCAATCAAACACCTGTACGTCGCATGCAAGTTGCCCCGCTCTCGCTCCGCGATGCGATCGATTCGCTCTTCCAGGAAAGTTTTGTGTTCCCCCGCGGCACGCGCGGAGACGGTATGCCAGTGAGCACGACGTTTCCGGTAGACATCAGCGAGACCGAGCAGGGTCTTGTTGTCAAAGCCGCACTTCCTGGGGTGAAGCCCGAGGATGTCAATATCTCGGTCACGGGCGATGTGCTCACGCTTCGCGCTGAAATGAAGCACGACGAAGCGTCCGAACAGAACAGCCGCTACCATCGCCGTGAGTTGACGTACGGCAGCTATGAGCGCCTCCTGTCACTGCCCGCAGAAGTTGATCCCGACCGTGCGGAGGCTACCTTCGAGCACGGTGTCCTGACGCTCCAGTTGCCAAAAGCGGCACACACCAAGCCCCGGGTCATCAAGGTCAACGCTCAGCCAGATACAGCAATGTCTGCACAAACAAACGAGAGCAAATAACGGCAGCGAAATAGCAGCGTGGGCGGGATTGGTAAGCAATCCCGCCCGCTCGTCGTATCGTCATCCTCGAACGAATCATGGCCAGAGCAGTCCCCCGAGTGCGCGTAGCAGCGCAAGTGAACCCAGTACGCCTACACCGGCCAGCCATGTCATCAACACGCAATCCCTCCAACCGGGCTCTGTCGATGACGCTTTGAGCACGCGCCCCAGGCCGAGCGCTTCGAGCAACGCCGACACCGTGAGAGCAAGCAACAGGACGCAGGTCATAACGAGCCAAAATTTCAGCATTGCGCTCCCCGGTACTCGATACCACTGATCGCCTATTGTTATATATCACGGTCCCTAGCTCATTGAAAGATGACGTGACCACGATACCGGTGAAAAATCTGCACAGGGTATAAGGAATCTTCGTACGGTCCAGTTTGCAAACAGCAGGGATAGCAGACGCTATATCAGAAAACACCGACCTCCTTGTGACCAGGGCGCCACCGTCATGCTGCCGACTGTAGTGTCCTTGCTGTCGTCCGTGCTACGCCAGTCTCGACGTAACGTCATACACCGTGGTCATGCATCAGATCGGGTAGCGAGCCGTTATGGCGCAGGAACAGATTGCGGACGAGTGCCGGTATCTCCCTTAGATGGGAACAATCGACACGCAGACACCATCCGAATTGGTCGTGTCAACGCTCCCGGTGATGACACAGACTACAACGCCTGACGTTAACCAGGTAGAATGTTACAGGCATGGCACGAAAGTTGCATACAATCGCTGCAAAGGAAGCTCAATGCGGCAGGAGGAAGAGACTCGTGGCTGAGACGGTACTGGTGATTGACGACGACGCGCAGACACTGGATGTGATCCAGGAGGTGCTGCGTGAGGATGGATACAGTGTCACCGTCTGCTCAGACGCGAAGCAGGCGCTGTCAGCGTTCAAACAGACAACACCCGACGTTGTGTTACTGGACATTATGATGCCCGGCCTGGACGGCATTTCCATCTGCCTCCAGATCAGGGAATTCTCGGATGTTCCGATCATCTTTCTCAGCGCCAAGGGGCAGCCGACCGATAAAGCCATTGGCCTGCGATTGGGCGCCGACGACTACCTGGGCAAGCCATTCGATATTGACGAACTGTCAGCCCGCGTTCGCGCCGTCTTGCGGCGGTCCGCGACGTCCGCTCCCGTGGACACGACACAGCGGCTCGAGTACGAAAACCTGCGGATCGATCTGGTCAAACATGAAGTTGAGGTGAGCGGGAAACCAGTATCACTCACGCCCGTAGAGTACAAACTGCTGGTCAAGCTCGCGAGTCAACCAAACCAGCTTTTCTCACGGGATCAACTCGTCCACGATGTGTGGGAATATAACTTTATGGGCAAAACGCGCACGGTTGACGTCCACATCCGTCGGCTAAGGAAGAAGCTCGAAGACGCGGGTGGCCCGGTCGACTACATCACGACGGTTCGCGGCTTTGGTTACCGCTTTTCGCCATCCAACGAAGACGGCCGTCGCGCAAGTTAGCCGCTCGCCGCGTCTGGCCATCCTCTGCGGTGATAGAGCGGAGTGACGCGCTCTTCGAGTTCACAGAAGGCGCTATAGCTTCGCTGGTACAGGTCGGCAACCTGTTCGTCGGGCTCGATGACGTCCCGCACATGCACCATCTTCACCGCGGCGGCGGCCACGTGATCCACGAACCCTGCGCCTACCTGCGCGAGCGCTGCGGCACCCAGGGCCGCCGCCTCCGGGACCTTCGGGAGCAGGATGCGATGTCCCGTAATGTCTGCTATCACGCGCGGCCACAGTTCCCCCCGGGCGCCACCTCCAACCATCATGACGTCAGCACCGTTCTGTAGACCGATCTGTTCACATATCTTCCGCAACTGATACGCCGTTCCCTCAAGCACTGCCCGATAAATGTCCGGCTGCTGGTGTGCGAGCGTCAGCCCGTAGAGCACGCCTCTGGCAAGCGGATCCGCCTGCATGCCCCGCTCGCCCATCAGGTGTGGCAAGAACAGTAGTCCACGTGCCCCTGGTGGAGATGCGGATGCTAGCTGGGCAACGCGGAGATACGATGACGGACCTTCAGAGCCACCGTTCGACTGGGGCCCAAACAGGTCACGGCACCAGCGTAACGCGGCTCCCGACGTCGCTGTTGAACCGAAGCGCGACGGTTGTCCCTTGTGCCGTATGTCTTGCGGACCGGTAATCATCCACGCCGCTGTCCCCAGATACAACGTTGCCCGATCCTGCACGCCATGCAGTGCCCCGAGTAGCGTACAGTGAACGTCGGAACCTCCCGTCACCACCGGCGTGCCTTCCTGAAGACCGGTTGCCGCCGCCGCCGCTCGCGTCACGCTCCCCGCAACATGCTCTGACGACAGGATGGGAGGAAACTGCTCTCGCCGTAAACCGACAGCCTCCACCAGCGGCCAGTACCACTCCGCGTGCGGACTGCTGTAGAGCAGCGTGCCCGACGCGTCGCTTGGATCGGTGGCCACAACTCCCGTGAGGTGCAGACGCAGGACGTCCTTCGGTAAAAGGAAGGTAGCGGTATGTTCGATCACATCGGGACGGTGCTCCACCCACCATCGTAGCTTCGGTGCCGACATCGTCGTCGTGACGCGCGACGTTCCGTGTGCCTCCATAAGCAGTGCTTCGTGTTCCCGGGTCAGCCAGGTGCACTGCGGTTGGCACCGCTGATCCAGCCACAGCATCGCCCGCGCACGTGGTATGCCATCCGCTCCGACAGGTACGATGGCGTGCATCATACCCGTGAGGCCAATGGCGGCGACAGAGCCGGGCTCGACCCCTCCCGCAGCGAGCGCCTCCCGGATGACTGCCCGCGTGTGCGCCCACCATTCCGCCGGGTCACTCTCGGCCCAGCCAGCCTGTTCGTGAATCATGCGCGTCTCGCGATACGCCTCACTGACGACGCTGCCATCCTCACGAAAGATGAGACAGCGGCATGTGGTGGTTCCAAGATCCAGAGCAAGGAGATGCCGCATGGCTAGTTCATCAGGACGACAGCCTTCATGCCCCCGCGGTTCGCGACCAGATCAAACGCTTCTTTCGTCTGATCGAGCGAAAAACGATGGCTAATGAGCGGCGCAACCTGCACAATTTTGTGCTCTATCAATCGGAGCGCGGTCGTGAAGTCGTGGGGAGTAAAGTCGTGGCTACCCGTCACCACCAGCTGTTTGTAGTGGATCAGGTTCGGGTCTACCGCCAACTCCGTTGGGGGGTAGGTTCCGGCAAAAAAGTTGACGGCGCCGTTGATGCCCGCCATGCGCAATCCCTGATTCAGGGGAGTCGGGTGACCCACAGCCACGATGACGGTGTTCGCCCCCAGACCGTCCGTCAACTCAAGGACACGCTGCACCGGGTCTCCCTGACTTACATCGATGACGTCGTGCGCGCCAAGACGCTGTGCAACCTCCAGCCGGGACGCCAGGGGATCGCTCACGATGACGCGCGCCCCTTGAGCACGAGCGAGTTGCATGTGTTGGAGACCAATCGGTCCAGCCCCCACAATCACGACATCATCACCGAGCGAGATGCGACTTTCCATACTGCCGTTAATACAGCAGGCAAGCGGTTCCGTGAAAATGGCCTCTTCGTCCTTCACACAGTCGGGGATGCGCCGCAGGTTCGTCGCGGCGGCCGTGCCCCATTCCGCAAAGCCGCCTCGAATGTGGCCGAGATCCCGGCAGTAATTGAAGACGCCACGCCGACAGTAGTGACACCGTCCACACACCACCCGCCAGTCGGGCACCACGCGATCGCCGACAGCAAAACCGGTTGCCGCCGACGTCTCGGCATCCAGCGAGGTGATGACGCCGGTCCATTCGTGCCCGGGCGTCCGAGGTAGATTGGATGAATTTCCACGCGCACCCGAGTATGCGCGCACATCGGAAGGACATACGCCGCACGCCGTGACGCGAATCAGTGCTTCACCGGGGGCCGGTTCGGGAGGCGAAACGTCGTCGATACGGAGGTCGCCCCCTCCGTGGATTCGGGCAACTTTCAACCACAGACTCCTTTAAACTGCGTGTCTACCAACCAATGGCATACCCATCGCGCCGCGGATCAGCCCCGCCGGCCAGTGCGCTACTTTCAGGGAGGACGGTAATTGCCATCGCGTTCCCCGCCGCCTCCCAATCGCCGATACGCGTTACGGGGTGTCCTCGCTGCTCAAGGCCCCGGAATACGTCCTGTGAAAAACGCGATTCGAGGCGAAGTTCGTCGACGCACGTGTGCGGCACCGTTGATTCGGTTCCATTCTGCAGGTGCCTCCACCGGGGAGCCTCGACCACTTCCACAGGATCGTAACCGAAGTCAATGATACGGGTCAGCATCTGCAGATTGGTCTGTACCTGCGCGTCAGCGCCAGGTGCGCCACAGACGATGGCCAGCCGGTTCTGCTTCGTGGCCATCACCGTATTCATCGTGTGACGGACCCGCTTACCGGGCTCCAGGCAATCCACGTGGTCGGGATCCAGGTGCCAGTAGGTCATACGGTTGTTCAGCAGGATACCGGTATCGGGAACCACGAGGCTACTGCCAAAGCTTCCCTGGATACTCTGAAGAATCGTCACCGCGTTGCCCCACCGATCCGCCACGCACAGACACGTCGTATCCTGCCCGATGGGTCCAGAGCGCCGTGCCGTGCCACGCATCGAAGCGGCTCGACCTTCAAACGGCCATGGATTTCCTGGTTCAACGTCTGTCGCCGCGCGAGCCGGATTGATATGGCGACGTCGTTCCTCCGCGTACTCTTTACTGAGCAGACCACGCATGGGGATATCAGTAAAGTTGGGGTCTGCTAGATATCGCTCGCGGTCGGCGAAAGCAAGTTTCTTTGCCTCCACCATCAGGTGAATACTCTCGGCACTATCACGTCCCATGTGGGCAAGATCGAATCCCTCGATGAGATTCAACTCTTGCAGCAGGACATGTCCCGATGAGTTGGGTGGGGATTCGTAGACATCATAGCCACGGTAGTTGGTCACGATAGGTTCCTGCCAGACCGCCGAATTGTTTGCCAGGTCGTCAGCCGTCAGGTACCCGCCGCTCCGCTCACTGCACGACACGATGGCCCGGGCAATGGCCCCGGTATAAAATGTGGCCCGGCCCTCCTCAGCAACCCTGCGGAATGTGACGCCCAGGTCGCGTTGGGTCAGGATATCGCCCGGACGAAGCGGTTCACCGTCCCTCGTAAAAATGGCACGCGACGAAGGAAACTCGCGGAGCTCGGTGTCGGCAGCCAGACCTGAAGCCAGCACCGCGCTCACGGGGAAGCCCTCTTCAGCAAGCTCTATCGCCGGGGCAAAAACATCGGCTAGGGGAAGCTGTCCATAGCGCCCGTGCGCCGCGAGCCACCCATCAACAATGCCAGGCACAGAGACGCTGTGTATCCCCTTCATGGGAATGCCCTGGGGGAGGTAGGCATCTCTCGTCGCTCCCGAGGGTGCGGCTCCGGTTGCGTTCACAACATCAACCCGTTGCTGCTCTGCCCGGTAGATCATGAGAAAGCCATCCCCGCCAATGCCCGACGAACCCGGCTCCACCACGCCGAGCGCCAGACCCACGGCAACCGCGGCATCAACAGCATTACCACCCTGCTGAAGGATACGTATGCCAGCCTGGCTCGCAAGCGGATGAGCGGAACACACCATGCCACGACGGCCCAGCACGAGCGGGCGATACGACGGGCCGACCTGCCCATGTGGCGCGTAACCAAAAGCCATAGCTATGCTCCCCGATGTGACGTGGCCCGCGTTCTGCTTCGTGAACGAGCCCACGGGGGTAGTATAGCCATCTTCCACTCTGGCACGCACCAATCTCAGGGCCAGGACTGAGGACGGACCTGGTGGCCGCGCAACCCACCACGTCTCGCTTGCCCGCCTGTTTCATCTATGCTAATGAGTTGGTGGCCGCGGAGTTGGTGGTACGGTGTGTGAAGCAACGTCCTGCTTCTGCCCCGTATTGTGTAGAGGATAGACACGCGCGATGCTTCAACTGCTCATCATGCTCCTGGCGATCGTCGCCACGATGACGCTCCAAAGCAATGTGCCCATCACGGCATATGTTATCGGGTCGCTCTGCCTTACGGCCTATCAAGGCCGACACGCGAGCCACCTGCGGTGGTACCGGAGTATCACCCCGCTCATGCTCTTACAGAACGTTGCCGTGCTCGCCGCGATCTTTGCGGTCGCCTTCGGGCTCTTGCAGTTGGATAATCCCGTCCTGAACTTCGGCTGGTACACGCTGCTCGAACAGTCCATGGGCCACGACGATGGCGGCGGCAATATCATCACCGCTCCCCTGAGTTACCCGGTGCTCGTTGCCCCCTTTTTACTCCTCCTCCTGTTTGTATTTCCGAGGCTTGCTGAAACCGAGGAGATGATTTTTCGACGGGGCACGCGCGACTGGCCCATGGGCATACGACGCAGCCTGCTCTTCGGGCTGGTACACATGACGGTGGGCGTCCCCCTTGCCGTCGCACTGGCACTCACTATCGGCGGCCTGTGGTTTACCTATCAGTTTTTTCAGGGAGGGACCGCGCGCTCCACGCCGTACCATCTGGCCTACAATGTGCTCGTCCTCATCTTGATCGGCGTCGTCACCATCGTTCAGTAACGCGGTCGGCATCAAACAACGTGATTGAGAATTGGGACGATATCTTTTTTCCGCGACACGACACGGTCTACATCAATATGCCACCCATGCCGAAGTTCTCGGCCCAGAGCATCTGCAATCGCCTGCTCCCGCCCCACAACATAGATACGACTCCGGGAATGCACCACATCGACAACCGCAAACATCAGTGACGTGTAGCTGCGGTCCCTCTGCAGCTGCTCCATGGTGGCACGAACCTCAGGCAACAGTGGATCAATGACATTCAGGCTCGTCAGTTCCAGTGCGCCGATACCGTACCGCTGCGATCCCACAACATACTCTTTGAAATCGGCTTCCAGAATATCACGGGGCTTGCGTCCCGCCAGATCCGAGGCGCGCGTGAACATCGCATCCGCAAGATCAACCGCGGCCACCTCGCTTCGTTCCTCCAACATTGCAGCGATAGCATGATCACGCGGGGTGCAGGTTGGCGAACGGAACAGCACCGTGTCGCTGACGATGGCGGCCAGCATGATGCCAGCGATATCAGGAGGAATTGGCATCCCGGCTTCAAGGTAGAGACCGGCGATGATGGTACAGGTGCAGCCAACTGGCTCGGCCCTGAACAGAATGGGATTGGCGGTGACGACATCTGCTACCCGATGATGGTCAATGATGGCAACGACGTCCGCCTCTTCCAGTCCCGGCAATGACTGCCCTCGCTCGTTGTGGTCCACGAGGACCACACGGCGTCGGACCGGTTTCAGCAGATCGGACCGATAGAGCAAGCCAACCGGGCGGGTGGTGTCGTCAATGACGGGCAAGACCGGAAATGAGGCAAGCAAGGCACGAACATCTATCACCCGGTCATCAGGGCTGCATGTGATCGGTTCACGATTCATGACATAGGACGCGGGGATGCTCATGTTGAGAAGACGAACCGTGGAAAACGTGTGGTGCTCGACCGAGATGATGGTAACGTCGTGTTGCTTCGCCAGTTGAATGACCTGTTCCGTCACCGGATACCCCCCGGTGACGATCAGTGCCCCGACTCCCGCTTCAATAGCCGCACACTGAGCATCTTCCCGGTCGCCCAGTACGAGAAGTTGATCACGTTGGACGCGTGACCGGATCGACTCGACCGACATCGCGCCCACCGTCACACGGTCGCGGAGCGTGCGCTCGCGCGCCTCGTGTACAAGTGTCCCACCCAGCGCAGCGAGGACATTGTGCAACTCAATGGGAATCGTTTCTGATACGTCGGGGTCGAGCCCGTCGAACACGAACCGCCCCAGATCACCCTGTGTCACGACACCGGCAAGGGAGCCATCACCGTCGGTCAACGGCACTGCCAGCATTTCACCAAGTCGGAGTAATGCTGCCACGTCGATGATCGACGCCGTAGACGGCAGGGACGAAACCGGCGTGGTCATGACTTCTGACACACGAAGGTACGCATCGCGCAGGAGCAGTGGCGGGGGGATGCCGAACCGTTCCAGGACATAGGCCGTGTCACTTCGAATGGCGCCCTGACGCGCCGCCACGGCGTATGTGTCCCCCTGACGATTGCGAAGCGCGGCATAGGCAATGGCGCTGCAGATCGTGTCCGTGTCGGGATTTTGATGTCCGATCACGTAGGTAGGCTGTGGCGCCGTCACCCGACCTCCCGCCTCTGTTGCGCGTTCGTCATGCCGTCAGGCGTCCCCGTACTCTCGCGTCATTGGCCGCCTGCACGCCCCGTGGGTCAGGCAGCGGGAAGCGAGAGCAATGATCGCAGGGTCCCCGATGGCCACTCCGAGCATCTCAGGAGGCTATGCTACCATGCCCTCCATGGCCCTCCATGCTCCTGTGCCTGCTTGAGAAAAAGAGCGTAGGGTGCCAACACGAAGAGCCCCGCGCACCGACATCGGTCGATAGAAAGCCTGTCCAACCCGTGCCCAATCTTGTCCCTGTTCTGGTGATTCTCGCCACCTTTGCAGCCTTTTTTAACTCGGGCTTCGTTGCGACGCTGGTCTATCTCCTGGTAGCCATCGCCCTCGGCGCGCGATGGTGGGTAACCCAGTTGCAACAGCGCGTCACCTACCAACGCGTGTACGACAGCCGCATTCTCTTCGGTGAGACGGCGCACATTACGCTGGAACTGCGCAATGGAGCCATTCTGCCCGTTCCGTGGCTCGTGCTGCGCGACCGATTACCACTCCGGCTGGGCTATCCCGAGCCTTTCTCTCGGGCAGTCACGATACCGGCGCGCGGTACGCTGAAATTACGCTACACCGTGCGAGGAACACGACGTGGACTGTATCCCCTCGGTCCGCTCACCCTCGCTTTTGGTGACGCACTGGGTCTACAGGAGCGCACGATCCGTTCTAACGTCACGGACGCTCTCATCATTTACCCGCGCGTCGTGTCGCTGGGGGTGCTCCGTCTTCCGAGCACGTCGTCTCAGGGCGCAATTCGTTCTCCGGAGCCGTGGCACGAAGATCCCACGCGGATCGCGGGCGTCAGGGACTACCAGAGCGGCGACAGTATTCGGCACATCAACTGGCCTGCGTCAGCACGCGTGGGGCAGTTGCAGGTCAAGAAACTCGAATCCACGATGACGCTCGAGACAGTTATCGCGCTGAATCTGCACGAAGGTGAGTACGAGGCCATGAGTCGTGATCGGGGCAGTGAACTGGGCATCACCGCCGCCGCCTCGCTGACGCAGCGACTCATCGAATTGCGTCAAAGCGTTGGCTTGCTCTCAAACGGACTGGACCCCCTGGGTGACGAAGCGTACGACTGGACCGATCCCGAGGCGCGTCCACAGCCGAGCAGCCAACCCATTGTGGTCCCGCTCGGCAAAGGTAGTGGCCAGGTGATGCGGGTGCTCGACATCCTGGCGCGCGTCTCGCTTGGATCGGTCATTCCATTCGTCGAGTTGCTACGCCGCCACACCGTCGATCTCCCATGGGGCGCCACCATCGTCATCATTACGAGTGACGAACTGGAAGGACTGCCTGAAGCACTGCTCGGGTTGAAGCGCCGTGGTTTTCGCGTATCTGTGTTACTCGTGGCAGCACAGCGGTCATACCACCACCGTGCCACCCGGATGGAGGGGTTGGGACTCCGTGTCTGGCGAGCATGGGAGGAACGCGACCTTGATGTTGCCTTCGCCTAGGCCACCCGCCACGCTGACGGATTGGCTACCCATCACGCAGTGGCTGCTGCTCATCGGCTGCTGCTGCCTCGGATGGACGCTCATCGTGCTTGCCTCGGTGCTCGTCCACGACTGGCTCACAGCACCGCTTCCTTTCCTGTATCTCCTCGTGAGTATCGAGAGTATGGCATCGAACGCCTATGTGTACCGCCAGCGGCTTCGACGAGAGCAGACGACCGCATTCCGGGTGCAAGAAGCGCTGGCGTTGTTTGTGGTTGCGCTCGCGGCACTGACGCTTGCTCGCATCGTCGCGGGTGGCTCCGGTGAAGCAACAAAGCTGCTCGACGCCTTTCTCGACGATCCCCTGACGCTGGTCGACCGAACAGGCGTTGTGTGGTTGATCCTGTTATCCATCGCGTGGTACCTCCCGACGGTACCCCAGGACATGCTCACGCGCCTTGAACCACAGCCTGGCGAGATCGGGCCAGAAAAAGGAACACAGGCCTACGACGACTGGCTCCACAGTCCCGCGCGCCGTTTCGATCATCAGTTGCCGTTCCAGCGTTTGTTGAGCCTGTTTGTGGCCTCGCTCGCGGCCCAGGCCGTAGCCGCCGGCCTCGTCTGGGACTCTTTTCGCTGGTCATCGGTGGGCGTGAGCGCTGTCGCCGCCACCATGGTGTACTGCGTCAGCGGCTTCATGATGGTGGCGCTGGCACATCGCCAGCTCCGGGAAACACGTTGGCAGATCGACCGCGTTGATGCCCAAGCGATGCCAGCGGGTCAGTGGGCGCGCCTTAACGGCAGCCTTGTGGCGGCGCTCATGATTGTCTCGATTCTGATTCCGTCTGCCCTCCTGCTTTTGGCGATGCGTGCGGTGCTGGGAGCAATCCTGGCGGTGGCCTACACGCTGCTCTCCTTCCTTTCCATCCCACTCCCGGCTGACCTCACCCAGCGACTCCAGAGCGAACAACCTCCCGTCCTGCCACCGCCACAGCGTCCCCCCCAGGAAATTGTTCCTCAGGCGCCGCTCCTTGTGCCTCCACCGTGGCTCTGGTCGGCGATCGTGGGATGTATCCTGATGGCGATCGTGGTCGTCCTGCTCTGGCGCTTCCGTACGCGCTTACGCCACCCGGGCATGCTGTTCCGTGCCATCCTTGCGTCTGCGATGGTCATCTGCCGCGATGTGCTGAAGCTGTATCGCTTTCTACGACACCGTGCCCGACAGACGTTTGAGCGGGTCGCGGCAACCATGCGTCGAACGCACGGGAGCTCCGTGGCAGATCGCGTTCGGAGCACGCGGTCACGCAGACGACTAAACGAGCGTCAGATCATTCGTATGCTCTTTCAAGCCCTGCTGCGTGAGGGAAGCCGTTCGGGCTTTCCTCGGCGTCCGGGACAGACGGCCCGCGAATACGCCAGCACGCTCCGGTCCGAACTCCCCGAAACTGAGGTCGCCCTGCGGGATCTCGCACTCGCGTTCGAGCGGGCAAGCTACAGCGCCGCCGACATTGATGAAGAAGAGCCAGTACGCGCCCGACAACTGTTCTATACCGTCCGCGATGCGCTACGCGCGTGGAACCGCCGTCGGCAAGAGCAACGGTCTGCTTCGCGTTGAAGCCAGGTGGCGAACAATGAGCGTACCGCGCCATCATCTGCACTACGCCGTTGGCGTTGCCGTGGTAACCGCCCTCGTCCGTTGGTTGACGGCGGCGCAGTTCACCGGCCCCTGGTACCTCGACGCGGCCTACTATGCCACGGTTGCGCGCACACTCGCGGCAGGGGGAGGCTTTACCGATCACAGCATCTGGACCTATCTTTACAAGCCCGCCACGCTTCCATACCCATCAAACGCCTACTGGCAACCACTGGTTTCACTGTCGCTGGTCCCGTTTGTATGGCTACTCGGTCCCTCATTTGTCGCCCTCCAGATCAGCCCGATCCTGTGTTCTGTTGGATTGAGCGTTCTGGCCTATTACCTTGGAACGCACCTGCTGGGAACGATCAAAGGTGGCCTCTTTGTGGCCGCCTGGTGCGTTGCAGGTGGTTTTTTTGCGGTCTACGCAACCTTCCCCGACACCTTCTCCCTCTACGGTCTGGTGGGAAGCGGCGCCCTCGCAGCAACGGCCGCCGGCATTGCCGGGTCACGACCCGCGCTCGCCAGTGCGGGTGCACTGGCGGGTCTGGGATTTCTGACACGGAGTGATGGTGTCGTCCTCGTCGTGATACTGATCGTTGCCTATGCCGTGTCCTGGCATCAGGATCGACACGCGCACCGAGCCGCGCCAGGCGCGAAGGCGATGGTTCCGCCGCCACTCTGGTTGCTTCTGTCACTCCTCGGGTGCATCGTGACCGTCCTTCCGTGGGAGCTACGAAACGACGCGGTCTACGGGCAGCTATCGGCGCCGGGCATCGCCCGCGTTCTGTTCCTCACCAGGTACGAGGAACTGTTCTCGTGGCACAGCGAGTTGCTGGTTCCAGCCCATCTCTTCGGGCGTGGTGCGCTCTGGCTGGCTACGTCACGACTCGAGGCACTCAAGAACAATGTGTTCACTTTTGGTCTGTCCGCGTTGTTGATATGGCTTCCGGCCGTCCTTCCAGGCATGTGGGCATGGCGCGCACACCGTTCATTGTTGCCCGCGCAACTGTTTCTCCTGTTCATGCTGATCGCATCAACGATCCTTGTCCCGCTCCCGGCAAGTCATGGCACCCTCTCGCACGCCCTCGCCGCTCTCCAACCGTGGATGGCAATCTGGGCATGCGTCGGGGTTCGAGCGCTCTGTACGTTTTTCAGACGACCTCAGTATCAGCACGCCGTCGAGGTCGCCGGAATGACTGCCATGGCCGGCATAACAGCGTTTCTCATTCGATACGCGGCAGTCGAGAAATATGCGTCGGTGCCGCCGTATCGTGACGTCGAAGCAGCAATCGTCCGATTGCACGCTGTTCCGGGAGAGCCCGTGCTCTTTGATGATCCTCTTGCCTTTGAGTGGATGACGGGCCGACCCGCTCTCGTCCTCCCGCTGGAGGGTCCTGACGTCGTACCGTTGGTTGCCACCGCGTACCACGTCCGTTTTGTGCTTGTATCCTCGAACAATCAACAGACGTTTCGCTTTGATGAACGGCAGACCGACAAGCCACATTTCACATACCTGACGGCCGTCCGTGGCATTACTATCTATGAAAAGGTTCCCTAGCACACAGCTTGAACAGCAAGCCAGGTGTTATACTCCCCTCAGCAAACAAGGAACAGGGTGTGGCAAGGAACATCCAGCCTTCCAGTATACGAGAGGAGTGCTCTCCGTGGATCGCGTGAGAATTGCCATTGCGGATGATCTTGCCCTGTTTCGTCAGGGTATCAGGTCCGCACTGCAAGAGGCCGATGCGGGACTCGATGTCATTATCGAAGTGGCAAGCGGTCGGCAGCTTGTGGAAGCAGTATCCCAACAGACCCCCGACGTGGTCATCATCGACTCGACGCTTCCTGACATGAGCGGCCTGGAAGCAACTCGGATCATCAAACAACACAACCCGATGATCGCGATCGTCATCATGACCGCATATGAAGATGAAGAGGAGTTGTTCAAGGCGATTAAGGTTGGGGCCGCCGCCTACATCACGAAGGATATTGCGGCTGAGGAACTCGTGACCGTCGTACGCAAAGTACAGCAGGGGCTGTACCTGATTAACGATAGTGTCCTCGCACGGCCCTTGCTTGCGTCACGCGTCCTTCACACATTTCGAGAACTGGCGAGCGTCGGACCTGAAGCCGAGCCCATCTTCGTGCCATTGTCGGCTCGGGAGGTTGAAGTTCTGGAGAACATTGCCCGAGGCAATAGCAATAAAGAGATTGCCCGGAATCTCGGCATCAGTGATCAGACAGTGAAAAACCACATCACCTCGATATTGCGGAAACTGGCGGTGAACGACCGCACGGAGGCCGTCGTGTACGCATTGAAACACGGCTGGATCAAAATGGACGAGGTGTGACGCCTTGCTGTCACCCGGCGTATGCCAGCCGCTAGTTCAGAGGACATGACCAGATGACTGAAACCGACACCGCTGTCCTGAGCGATGATGATCGAACGTTTTTGCTGGACGTCATCGACGAACGTACATCGCTCGACCGGGAACTTGGCGAACTTGACCTCATCCTCCAGCAGACGACCTCCGAACTGGAGTCGGCGGCACAACGGCAGCAAAAGGCGCAGGCCACACTCAAGGAGTATCTCCCCCGCATCGAGAGCCTGTCGCGTGATGATGTGCGCAAACTCATGACGACCGTCTGCCAGGCAGAGCTCCGCCATGCGGTCGTCCGTGAACAGCGTGACCGACTCGCGGAGAAAATGGAAATCTCGCGGAAACTGTTGCTGGTCATTGACTATGCGCTCCGCCTCGCGCCGGCCGCCGGGCTCGACGTTCCCGACTCCTTGACGGAACTGCAAGCAGCGCATGCGGAGCGCAACCGACGACGTGAAGCCGACCAGCAAGCTGCAGACGCGGTCAGCGCGGGGGCAGCGCAGCCCGCCACGACAGGAGCGATGGGGACTGCCTCCGCTACGGGAGATGCGCTCGCCCGGATCATTCAAGCACAGGAGGAAGAGCGACAGCGACTCGCGCGGCAGATGCACGACGGGCCAGCCCAGTCCATGACCAACCTGATTCTGCGGGCCGAACTGTGTGAGCGCCTGGTGAAGAGCCAGCCCGAACGAGCCGCGGCAGAACTGGTCGAACTGAAGAGCATGGTCAACAATACCCTTCAGGAGACGCGCCAGTTTATTTTTGATGTCCGTCCCATGATCCTTGACGATCTCGGTTTGGTGGCAGCAGTCAAGCGGTACGTTGAAGAGTACAATCAGAAACGGGGAACAACCGTCAGCCTGACCGTGAAAGGTGTTGATCGGCGACTACCGAATCCTCTGGAAATAGCATTGTTCCGCATTGTGCAAGACGCCCTCAAAATACAGGAAAACCGGGGGCCCGACAGGGCAACACAGGTGCTTCTCGGCATGGGAACGTCAGACGTTATGCTGACGGTTCAGTATCCGCAGCCAGTGGCCATGTCCCAGGGCGATGGTCATCGACAGGCAATGTACGACTTCGAGACCATCCAACAACGAGTCGCCACGATTGGCGGCACGTTCGAACTCGATGCCGACGTGCCACACCCACTTCTTCGCGTCGTCGTGGGTGCTCCTCCATCCGGAAGCTAACACACGCGGTGCGTCCAGAAAAAAACGCGGCATTTGGGTGTCGGGCAGGGGGGAGCGTTTGACGTGAACATAGCACACGCGGCTGGTGAAACGAATACCCCTATAAACATCCGGTACGACAGCTGAACCAACACCAGATACATGCCGATTCACGTTAGAGTCTCGTGGAGTACGCTCTTATCATCCTTCTGGTCGCCATCGTCGTCATTGATGCGGCAACGCTGCTTGATGACCAGATAGCGAACATTTTCAAACGCATACCTGGCTCGTTGTGAACATCCCGTGCTCTACGGCATAGATAGACCGTGATTGGGACTTTCGTGCTATTGCCCTTCCTGTCCCCATCAGGTAAAGTGATGGCAGCACAAAAGAAAAATTTGCGTAACACTTGGTCGATAGTGTTTCACTCCATTCGGCACTAGGAAGGAGGTACACCACCATGTTCAAGAAGCTCGCACATACGCAGGTCGGTCAGGGTCTCGTCGAATACGCTCTCATCATCTTCCTCGTCGCCATCGTGGTCATTGGCGCCGTGACTCTGCTCGGCAGTAGGGTCGGCGGCATCTTCAATAGCGTCAGCGGATCACTGTAGGTCTGCTGCGGTACTGAAGTCGTTCCAGAAGGGCGGTATGCTTTCAGCGTACCGCCCTTCTCTTGTCGTGCGGTGGTGCGAATTACCGTGACCGCCTGTTCTTGAGCGAAGGGAAAAGCTGCGCACAGCATCTGCCGTTCGGCATGCGTGCACAGAGGGAAGGACGTGTCTTGTGAAGCGGTTCGTCCCTTGTCCTGAACAAGGTCAAGGTCTTGTGGAATACGGTCTTATTCTCATGCTCGTAGCACTGGTCGTCATTGGTGGCCTCTCCCTTTTTGGCGGAGGCGTCTCTGTCCTTTTTAGCGCAATCAGTAGTAGCGTGTAGCCCCGAGGTCACGAGTCGCAGCCGACGCATGTTCCCATAGAGATGTGCGTCAATCGTGTACCATCGCCTGCTGGTAGCTATGATGCATTCCGCAACAATGGCCAGGAGCAGCGGTCTGCCTGCACCATAGCTACACGGGGCGTACCGATCTGGCGAGTCGGATCTAGTTGACATCATGTACGGCGTATGGTACAGTGCTGGGCTGGCTTATGGATGACTGAGACCATAAGTACGGTGAGACGCATCGATAGCGCAGTAGCATGTCTTCGGTGCATATCGCTGGACATTCTGTGAACACCACGAGTATATATGAGGAAGAGCGAAATTGCTAGAAACGGAACACACCGGTAGCCTTCGAGCTAGCGACCTGATTGATGATGCAGTACGACCGACAATCGGGCCACATGCGAATCCTTACGAGGGTTCCCTAAGTTCCACAGCAAGTTTCTCCCCACCACCATCGATCGGTCGATCTTCTCGAGCGCTTGCTACGGTGGTAGACACCAAGGCACACGATGAGCTTGACCACCATGCGGATACGCACCACACCGATCGCATACCGGACGATCAGGATCTTGAAGACCTCGTCAAAATGTATCTGCGTGAAGCCGCCGCGGTCCCCCTGCTTACCGCGCAGGAAGAGGTCATGCTGGCAAAAGCCATAGAGCTCGGCAAGATGATGGAGGTACGTTTAGGCACCGAAGACATTTCCGTCGATGATAGAAAACATATCGATCAGTCTCGTAAGAAAGGTCAACAGGCCCGAGATAGGCTGATCCAGGCAAACCTCCGGTTGGTTGTCAGTGTCGCAAAGAAGTACATGAACCGGGGCATTGCCTTTCTTGACCTCATTGAGGAAGGCAACATTGGCCTGATGCGGGCCGTTGAAAAGTTTGACTATCATCGGGGCTATAAGTTCAGTACGTATGCCACATGGTGGATCCGCCAGGGTATTCAACGAGCGGTCGCGGATCAAGCACGGACAATTCGCCTCCCCGTGTATATCGGCGAAATGATTAACAAAGTCACACGAGCCTCCAATACTCTCCAGCAACGGCTAGGACGCGAGCCATCGCGCGCCGAAATTGCCGAACTTATGCAGCTTCCCGAAGAGGAAATCCACGAAATTCTGCGGGTGTCCCAGTGGCCGGTGTCACTCGAAACGCCGATAGGCGAAGAGGAGGACGTGCTTCTCGGGGATCTGATCGAAGACAAGCATAGTGTTGCTCCCGCCGAAGCTGCAAACCGGCAACTGCTGCGGGAACAAATGGAAGATTTACTTGATTCCCTGGATCATCGTGAGCGCCGCGTCCTCGAATTGCGCTTCGGTTTTGATGACGGACGTGAGCGTACGCTCGAAGAAGTCGGGCGAGAGTTTGGCGTCACGCGAGAGCGTATTCGGCAGATTGAAGCCCAGGCCCTGCTGCGACTGCGTACCTGCCACGAAGTACGACGTTTGAAAGATTTCCTTGACTGAGTGACGTGGCTA
>JAABUZ0100004211.1_pt1 | contig 20141 bp, 19 predicted proteins | sample 5562091 | NCBI WGS metagenome assembly JAABUZ01 (sample SAMN12813069, study PRJNA571459) | rock metagenome | isolation source: Antarctica rocks | place: Antarctica: Victoria Land, Linnaeus Terrace sud | collected 2015-12-21 | reverse complement strand
GCACCTGATCGCTCCGAGCGCTCTGCGCCTTGATGAGGCGCTCCAGGCTCTCCTCCTCGCCGGGGGTCAGTGGGCGTAAGGGCTCGTGCGGTCGTCGTCCCATACGCGCTCATCCCTCCTCTCCTTCTAGCATCTCATAGCCGCCTTTTCACCGCTCTATTTGCGGCATGACCCACTACGGTACTTTGTTGAATCTGGAAAAGCCCGCTTTGATCAGCGCAGAAAGGCGGCTTTTGGCGTCCAAAACAGTGCCCTGGACCGCCTTCTGGCCGCCCGTTTCGAGCTGGCTTGGCGCCATTCAGCCCGTCACGACCGGAATCAACAAAGTACCGACTAGTACCATCGCCGCGCTAGTACCATCGCCGCGCTAGTACCATCGCCGCGCTAGCACCATCGCCGCGCTAGCCCCCCCACACAGGGCGCGCGGACGGGTAGCCCCGCGCGCAGCGACGGGGCGCGGGGTACGGGCGAGGGGAGCGCCCTCACGGCCGATCGCGGAACGTGACGGTGGCCAGGTCGCCCGTCGTCGTCGCCCCGCCCACCGGGTCCGGGGAGGGGATCGTCGCCGGCCACGCTCCACCTCACAGCCGCCGGCGTGTGTGTCTCCGTTAGGGACTGCGATCTATTCGACATAACACAGGCACTCGATGCGCTCCCGGCCCACCTTGCGCACCTGGACACGCGCCGGGGGGAACGCCGGCTTGTGTACGCCGAGCGTGCCTGGCGCATCGACCCATAAGAGGGGACACGCGGTGCAAGATGACATAACACACGCGACGGCGACCGCTGAACACGACATAACAACGACGACGAGCAGCACGGCGGGGGAGGCGAGTGCGGAACCGGCTGGTGCCGTGCCAACGACGGAGGTGGAGGCTCCGCAGAGAGAGGCGACGGCGGCAGAGGTGCCGCGGCCGGTGTCCTACGTGTCCGTGCCCCCCGCCGTGTGGGCCTTGGCCCGCGGCATCGCCGCCGTGCTCGGCGAGACCCTGCCCCCACCTATCCGCACCATTACCCGCGTCGTGGACCGCCTCGGCCCTGACCGCGCCCGCGCCTTGCTGGGCCAGGCACTCACCAGTGAGGCCAGCGGCGGCCTGGTGCTCCCCGACGGTCGCCGCCGCACCCCCGGCGGCACCTTCTTGTTCCTCGTGCGCACCGCCCCCGACCTCAGCCCGGACGACCGCGCCTCCATCTTCCCCAAGACCGGGTACCACGCACAGGGAGCAGGACGCGGCACACCGACGCCCGCATCGCCCGCCCCCGCGGCCCCCGCGCCGCTCGTGTGGACGGACGACACCTACCGCGCGCTGACACAGCAGCTACAGCAGCACAGCTCAGGGAGGGCTACCACCGTGAAGATCACCGTCATCGGCCGGCCTGGCACCGCTATCGAGCAGGGCCAGGCCATCGTCCTCGCCCTCGTGAGCGAGAAGGTCCCCGCCCTGGCCAAGGACCTGCCGGAGCCGCCCGTCGGCACACGCTACACCGTCTTCATCGCCCGCAAGCCGTGAGCGAAAGTCGCCGAGACGCTCGCCGCCGACGCGGAGGACGCGGCCATCATCGAGGGCTACGCCGCCCTCGACCCGCGCGTGGAAGGCATCGCCGTCTACGCCACCAGCGCCACCACCAAGAGCTTGCAAGCGGCCAAGCGCGCGACCCAACCGGCGACGACACCGTGAGGGCCCTGGGCGCGGGGCTAAGGGCCCGCCGAAGAATAAAGTAGTCAAAATTTCGCCTCCGATGACGCGTAATACGGCGCGAAAAGCGAAGACGTTATTCGTGGACGGACCCTAAGATTTATTGCCTCGCGAGAAGAGCGTTTCGGTGGACCCGAGGTGTTAGCCAGAGGAGGCAAGATACACCCCTTGTTACCTGTACTCTAGCGCGTGTTGGGACCTCATAGAGCCAGACGGCATTGCCGTAGGCGATCAGTCGCTGGGCCAGCTATACGCCGATAGTGCGCCATATCACCTGGCGCTAGATCCCTTTCACAGAAAGGACTCATAGAGAGGCTATCACCCCTTGAGCCCGACACGCATGACGCCGGCTACGAATTGCTTCTGGAACGCTAGGAAGAAGAGGACGAGCGGTACCACGGCGACGGTCGTGCCCGCCATGATCGCACCCCATGGAGTATTGAAATTGGCTGCGGGTAACGACGCCACAGCCAAGACGATTGTGTACATCGCGTTGCTCCGGAGTACCATGAGCGGCCACAAAAAGTTGTTCCACGATTGCATGAATTGCATGATGCTCAGGGCGGTCAATGCCGGCCGGATAAGCGGAACAACAAGCCGCCAGTAGATGGTGAAATTGCTGCAGCCGTCGAGACGCGCCGCATCAAGCAGTTCGTCCGGAACCTCTTGAATATACTGACGCATGAAGAAGATCCCGAACGCGTTGGCCACGCCCGGCACAATGACAGCCTGATACGTGTCAACCCACCCGAGCTTGCTCATGATGACGAATGAAGGCAACAAGCCGACGAGCCCCGGTACCATCATCGTCCCTAACAGGACTAAGAACAGGCCGTTGCGGCCGGGGAACTGCAACTTGGCAAAGGCAAACCCCGCAAGGGAACAGAAAAACAACGACAAGACGGTGAAGCTCGTCGCGATAAAAACCGAGTTGAAGAAATTTCGCAACAACGGGAGGGCACTAAACGCGACGCGATAATTCTCCAAAGTCGGGTGCGCGGGAATGAGATTTAGGCCCGGATTGAATATCTCTCCCGTCGATTTGAGCGATGTTGAAACCATCCATAGCAAGGGAAACAGGAAGATAGCGCTGATCACGACAAGGGTCCCATGGGTCAGGACCCGTGCCATCAGTAGACGTCCTATGTTGCCACGGGTTGTGCTCAACCGGATCACGCGCTCCGAGCGCCGTACCATGCTGTTCATTCGGCGAACACCTCTCCGCGGAAGAACCGCGACTGCGCGATGGAAATCACCACGGTGAGCGCAAACAACACCAGGGATATAGCCGCGGCATACCCCAACTTAAAGAACGAAAACGCGTTCTGGTACAGGTACACGGCAAGCGTGAGCATGGAGTTTTGAGGACCGGCGCTACCACTGCTCCCAACCCCGCCGAGAATATAGGGCTCAGCGAATATTTGCAGCGACCCGATCGTCTCGACCATAAAACAGAAGAACAAAACCTTCTTCAGGCCGGGGAGCGTGACATGCATCAGTTTGCGTACCCCGTTGGCTCCGTCCATGGCGGCAGCTTCGTACAGCACCGGATCGATGGTCTGCAGTCCGGCCAGCAAGATCAGCATGTACCAGCCCGTCATGTTCCAAATATTTAGGATAATGATGGACGGCTTGGACCAATCCGTACTCCCCAGCCAGTAAATGCTTGCGATGCCGACGTGGTTGAGCAGGTTGTTCAGGATGCCGGAGTGATAGTCAAAGATCAGGCCAAACACCAACGCCATCGCGGCCGTGGCGGTTGCATTCGGCAGGTAGATAAGCGCGCGGTAGATTCCCCGTAGCCCTAGCCAGCGGGCGTTCAGAAGGAGCGCGAGGCACAGAGCAAGAGCCAGCAGAATGAAGATGTGGCCGAGCCACAGATAGATGGTATTGCCCAAGCTTGCCCAGAACAAGTCATCACTGAATAGGGCGCTAAAGTTGCCGACACCCACAAAACGCGGCTGATCAAAGCCGGACCAGTTGACGAAGCTGATGTAGAAGCTGAATAGGATCGGGAACAGGCCGAAAAGCACAAACAAGACGTAAAATGGAGCGATAAAGAGATACGCGCCGCGTGCCCGCCACATCCGCGCGAGTAGCCCTTGCTTCTTGCGCAACGCTGGCATGGTTGGCATGGTCGTCTTACTCGCTTGCATGGGACTCCATCTCCTTGCAAGTGCACTTAAATGCACTCGCCCTTGTCTCCGAACGTCCACGGAATTGTCTCGATGGCGCCGGGCCGCATGGCGTCTGACTGTGTGCGGTTAGCGCGGCGCCGTATCGACCGATACGGCCCGAAGCCATCTGATCGCCCGCCCTAATATTACAACGTGACGTTGACCTGCGACTAAAGTCGCATGGCAAACGACGGACACTAAAGTGTCTCACCTCTCGTCGCCCTAACGACTTTAGTCGTCGTTCTTTGTCATGCGACTTTAGTCGCAGGCGCTCCTAACGTTGTAGTACTAAGATCGTCGAACAAATCCAGTTCCGCGACCATCGGCGCGGCGGGTGAGGGCCGTGCTGGTCGCGGCCCTTATCCCATTCGCTATCGGTTTCCGTCCTGGACGCTACCCTCCATGGTTTCATTGACGCCATAGATCACGGGGCCATGAGGCCATGGTCAACACCGCCGCACGGCTGGGCGCGATAGCGCCCAGCGCACCACGACAGCTACGGGCGATGGCGCCGTTCTCTCAGGTGGCGTTCGCATGGGCCTTGACGGCCGCGGCCCTAATGGCCGCGTCCACCGATTCCTGGCCCGCGATAGCCTTGGCAAATTCGGTGTTGATGTACTGCATCACCAGGTCATAGTTCGGTGATCCTACCGGGGCATAGGCGTCATGCTGAATCTTCTGGTCGAGGGTGCCCGGATTCTGGCCCCCATAGAAACGGGACGGCCGATTGTACACGAACGCGGGGCTGTTTTCCGCCGGCAGATAGCACGGTTCGAGGAACCAGCGGTTGTACAAGCTCGGCGAAATCTTGGCGTCATAGAAGCTGTGCTGCATGAAGGCCCAGACTAGGTCCTTGTCTAGACCAGGCTTGTTGATCGCCACGACGACGGCAGCGCCGGCGAGAGCGTGCCGCCCGCCGCCCGGTGTGATGGCCGGAAACTCCATCACTCGCCACTTGCCGGCCGTTTCGGGGGCCTGCTCCTCGAGGACTTGGTCCATCCAATTCCCCTGAATAACACTGGACACTACCCCATCCTTCAGGGCCTGGTACCACGGTGGTGTGAAGCTGGTCATCTGTATGGCAATGCCTGACCGCGCCATGACGACCTGTGTTGCGAAGGCACGATGGAACTGCGGATCCTTCTCGAAAGCGACGAGCTTGCGCGTGCGTCGGTCGAAGAGGACGCCGCCCTGTTGCGTCAGCATTTCAAGGCTGAAGCCTGGACTGGCGTCCACGTTCATCATGTACCGCTTCTTGCCGTCGGCATATTTGTGCTGTGTGACCTTTTTACCCGCCGCGATGAAGTCGCTCCAGGTCTTGATGCGGTCGGCAGTGATGCCGGCTTCACTCCATACATCATGACGATAGTAGACCGCCATGGTGTTCGGCCTCCACGGACAGGCCACTACGTGACCGTTGTAGGTCGCGACATTCAGGACCGCTGGCGCCACCTGGTGCGCGTACGGCTTGAAACGATCCGTCAGGTCAACGAGGAGACCTGCGGCGGCCAGCCGCGTGATGTCTTGCCACAGGACCTCGGCCACATCCGGCATCGTACCCCAAGCTTTAGCCACGTAGCCCGCAAGCAGGCGCTGGGCCATGATGGGAGCGCCCGTCACTTGCTGATTGTTGAATTGGACCGAGGCATACTTCGGGACAACTTTCTGCATGCGATGAAAGCCATCCTGATAGAAGCGATAATCTCCCCAGGTCGAAAAGGCGAACGATGGCGGGACGGCTTCTCGTGATCGCCCGGCCGCCATCGCGGATATTGGTACGCTAGAGGATAATGCCGCGCCGGCGCCGAGCGCCGCCGCGCGCCCCAAGAACTCTTGCCTCTTCATTGAATTCTCCTTATACGCTGTGCCGCTTCGCACGGCGAATGATTCATGGCTTCAAGACCTGTCGCACAGGCCCCAGATGTACATAGGGCGAATACATGACCCTATGCGCCGCGGTTCTCAAGGGCTGTGTCTCACCTCCTCTCTGGCGTCACAGAACCTTTCAGGTGATCTGTGTCGATCTCCACGTTTCTGCCGCGTATAGGGTCCTCTCCTCGAACCATCCCGACACGGGAACTGCCAGTCGCGGCCATACGTCATATCCCACGCCGCCTCACCGTTGCAGTTGGAACTGCGCCAACAAATTCGCTGGCGTCGCCTGCAGCGGCAAGGTCACCGGCGCCTGCGTGCGCGCCGATTCCAACGCGGCAAGGGCGATTTCGAGGGCAGCGCGCCCATCCTCCCCCGTGTTGTCGGGCGGCATGTCGGTACGCACGCAATCGACGATGTAATGGGCTGAGTGAATGGCATGGGACCCTCCTTCGAACGTGGTGCGAAACAGCACCTTGCCCTTCCGTTCAACAGTGAGCGTGCTGGTGCGGTCCACGGCGAGATAGTGTGTGGCCGTGGCTGCCTCCAGGTGCATATGACCGCTGGGCGCGGCGCTGGTATTGAATAAGTTTGACAGGGCGCCATTCTCGTGTGTCATGGAGACGAGAGCGATGTCCTCGATATTCGGATCCTCGATGTAGGGCGGCCAGGACTCTTTGAAGCGCACCGTGGCCGTATTGGCCCACACCGTCTTGACCTCGCCCATGACCCAACGGACGTAATCGAAATGGTGACCACCGTTCTCTATCAGGAGGCCGCCGCCAAGCTCCCGTCGCCAGAACCACGGCGGCGGCATCCAAATACCCGGCTCGGTCGCCAGCAAACGGCGATCCAGCATCCAGAGAGGCTCTCCGTAGTCTCCCGAGGCCAGTAGTTCCTGCACACGACGATAGGTGGCTACCTGCCGCGGCAAGAAGCTGACGTAGAGAAACACATTATTCCTCTGACAGGCCGCGATCATCTCATCCGCGTCTTCGAGCGTGAGGCACAGCGGCTTTTCGCAATGCACATGAATACCGCGCTCTGCGGCCGCAACCACCGCTTCCCGGTGCAAGAAGGGCGGCACTGTCACGCTCACCGCGCGCAAGCGGGTATCGTCCAGCAGCTGGTGGTAATCCTGATAGACGCCCTCTATCTCAAATTCATGGGCCACCCGCCTGGCCCGCTCCAGATCGCTATCGGCGACACCAATGACCTTGACGTTGGGCAACTCCTGATAGTGCGCGATATGTCCACGCCCGGCATTGCCGGCGCCAATAACGCCGACATGGATCGTTTCCAAGGTCTGTACCATGGCCTCTCGTCCCCTTTCAGCGTTCATCATTAAGCCGTGATGCCCAGCGTTTCTCGCGCGTACCGCACGCTGGACGCAACCGTTTCGTCCTCCTCCGCCAGGCTCTGTTCTTCACTGTCGCATGGCGCCGACACCACCTCAATGTTGATGTTTGGGTCGGGCGCCAGCGCCTTGATGATCTTGAAGAGCGTCGGCAGATCCAACGCACCACGTCCTAATCCGACATGAAGGATCTCAGCGCCGTAGGGCGTCCCTCGAAAGGCGGCGTCTTTAAAATGTGTCGTGAATGCATAGGGGGCCATCATCGTCGACGTGGCGACGGGATCTTCCTGCAGGAGGAGCGAGTTTCCCGTATCCAGGCAGAAGCCCACGTAGTCACTGGCTACCCTCTCGATCACCCACAGGTGTTCGGACGCTGTCAAGCGCCCGTGATTCTCCACCGCCAGGCGGATCCCCGTCTTTTGCGCCAGGCTGGCCACCTCCCTCAGATTGGCCACCACCTGCTGTAGTTGGTCGTGGAGCGACATCGTCTTGGACCAGCGGTCAACGCGCTCCGTAATCTTGATAACGCCGGCACCGAGTTTAGTAGCCACCGTCAGGTCATGGGCAACCGATTCCGGATTCGTGTCCCCCCCACCCAACTCGACGTAGAGGTCCAGCCGGTCGGCCTCATTGCGGATGCTCTGTAGCCTGTCGTCGGACAAATCGTCACCGAGATCCATGAGCATGACGCCCTGCACACCTAACTTCGCCGCCCGGTTAAGCAGCCACCGCACGTCCTTTGGTTGAGTCGGGTGGTATTCGTACTGGCCCAGGTTGAGGTGATAACTATAACTATCGATACCAAGCTTCATGCGAGCGCTTCATGCACAAGCTCCTTGACATAGGCAATGCCCGTGTCAAGGAGCGTAAACGGGTCCCCACTATACACGGCTTCCACGCAGATGTGGCCCTCATAGCGCGGCTCGGCCAACATCTGACGCACGGCGAGGCGGTGGTCGATATCGCCGTAGGGCAGCGGTACCTCGATGTAGTCAGCCTGCCCTTTTACCCCGAACGACACGCGGTTAAAGTTCTTCACATGCCAGAAATTCGCGTAGGGTTTGAGGTTTTGCAGGATGTCGGCCGGCGTTTCCTGCGGTTCGGGAAATGCCCAGAGCGCATTGCCCAAATCGGGATTCACCCCGACGTTCGGGCGATCCACCATACGCAACAGCTTTAACATAGCCGTACTCGTGTCCACGAGCGTCCCCTGGTGTAGCTCGAGCGCCAGGCTCACGCCCGACTCGCTCGCCCGGTCGGCCAGTTTCCGCACCTCTGCCGCGATGACCTCATAGTGCCGCTCGTCGGCGTCGGGGGCCAGGCTGCTGCGCGGCGGGACCGTCTGGACCAGGGACAAATTGATCATGTTGCAGCCCATGAACGCGGCAACGTCGATCGCCTTTTCCACCCGCGGGGCATTCTTCTTGGCAAGGTCGGGATCGCTTAAGGTGACGTGCGTCGGGCACACCGCGGGCACGGCGAGGTTGCGCCGCGCATAGTCGTCGCGCATCGTGGCCAGTTCCTTCTCGCCGAACGAGTAAAAATCCGCCCATGCATCGATGATCTCCACATCGACCTCCCTGGACTGTGCCCAATCCAGGACATAGGTCGATTCGGGATACGGATAGTGTCGCACCGCCCACGCGCCGATACCAAATTTGATCATCTTGGCCTCCCGTCTCTATTCTCTTGCCGCAGTTAACTCGCGTACTACATGCCTGGATAGTTGAACTGGTCTCAAAGCTGATCCGTGATCAAACGTTTTACATGAAAGGCGTTGGTACCTACGATACACCAAAATTCTGAGCTTGTCAAATGTGAGCAATCCATCGCTGTAGACCCTAGCAACCACCGTCTACAGCGGAGCAGTTGGATGACGCCGGACAAGGAGGCGCGTTTGACAGCGCCGTAGCCTTTGGTGTATGGTAGCACCAAACGCTTTGCATGAACACACAGGACGAACAATGGGAACAATGGGGCGAACGACGATCAAGGATATTGCTCTTGCGGCCGATGTTTCCATTACGACGGTGTCACATGCGCTCAATCACACCCGCCATGTCAGTCCCGTGACGCGGGCGCGTGTCCAGGATCTGGCACAGAAGATGGGTTATCGCCCTAACTCGATCGCCCGCACGTTACAAGGGCAGGATTCTCTCCTCATCGGGCATATCCTCAGCCAGTTGCATACAAACCTGTTCTATGCGCTGGTCGCGCGCGGCGCGGATCAACGGGCTCAGGAACTAGGCTATGCGACGATCATGGCGCACACAGAGAGTCACGTCGAATCCGAGGAGCAGGCGGTGCGCCTGCTCCTCGACAAACGTGTCAATGGCATTATTTTTACCACCCCCCTGTCACCATCAAACGTGCTTCTCGCAATGTCCGAGGGGGCGTGCGCTGTCATGATCGAGCGCCCATTGCCCGTGCCTGGCGCCCATGCGGTGGTTATCGATCATCGGCGTGGAATATATGATCTGACATGCATGCTCGTTGAACAGGGGCATCATCATATCGCCTATGTTGGCGGCGATTTCTCACTACCAGGCAGTGATCTCGTCGAACGGGAACGCTTGCGGGGGTTTCAGGACGCCATGATTGAGGTTGGCCTTAGCGTGCCGTTGGCGCAGATGCTGCTCGTCCCGTACGGTATTAACCCCGCACGGTCTGCCTGCCAGGCTCTGCTGGACGGCCCCCGTCGCCCGACCGCATTGGTTATTGGGAGCGACCTCTTGGCGGCAGGGGTTCTCCAGGTTCTCTACGAGCGGCGACTTCGTGTTCCCGATGATCTCTCGGTGGTCAGTTTTGATGACACCTTGGGACCCTACATGGTGCCCGCCTTGACAGAGAGTAAACCCCCTGATGAAGAGATGGGGCGTCAAGCCGTCGATCTCATCGTGCAGCATTCGCAACGCCAAGCTAACCGCAGCCAACGCATCGTCCTTCAGCCCCAGCTACATCGACGCGACTCCACCCGCACGTTGAATCACGCCGACGCAAGCCCGCAGCTCTCGGAAAGAAGTGACTCGCGGGTGGACACTAAAGAGCCAGGATTAGATCCTACGTAATCAATCAACCCAGCGCAATATACTGGCGCTAAGTATGCGCCGGTTAATTCGCGCTGACGTAACCCTCGGGGAGCACCAGCGTCCCGCCGACAGGCAAGCGATTGCCGGTGGGACCGGGCAGCCCTCTAGGAAGTGGTCCCAGAGAGTTGTTCCCATGCACGAACATAACAACACCTACTCTATCTTTGCACTTTTCGTTTGACTACCACATGTTGTTATTCGTCACGCGCAACGACCACAATATCTAGCCGACAAAAGCCGTTTTACTTAACAATAATCGAAAAGTGCAAAGATAGTGACCTACTTAGTTCAGAATCAGGGGACATAATTTGATTTGGCACGCGCACGACCCGACGGCAGTCGGCGTACGTTGCCATGAGACCGCGGTCGCAGGCTCAACGTTAATCAAACTATCTCCTCTGCACCGCATATAGGAAGAAGGGCTATCATGTCGTTAGTGCAACAAGTGTATTTCAGGGCTCCGTACGAAGCGGCCGTACGTGACGTAGAACTCCCTTCCGCTGGTCCCGGCGAGGTGCTCGTGCAGTCGACGCTCTCCGCGATCAGCCATGGAACGGAGATGAACGTGTATCGCGGCACCGCGCCATACTGGACTCTTGCCCATGATCAGGAGCGACGACTGTTTGTACAGGGAGAAACGAGTGCATGGGCCTATCCTCTCGCCTATGGCTATGCCTGTATAGGCAGGGTAATCGAGCTTGGGGAAGGAGTGGCCCAGGCACTGCTCGGTGCACGGGTTTTCTGTTACGCACCGCATCAGAGTTGCCATGTTCTGCGCGCGGAGGATCTCATCCTGGTGAGCGAACTGCCAGACGAAAAGGCTGTGTTTGTGGCGAACGTGACGACCGCGTTCAATGGAATCCTGGATGCGACGATGCACTACAGTGACGTCGTCGTCATTTTTGGACAGGGCGTCATCGGGCAAGTTGTGGGCCGTTTATGCAAGGCAAGCGGGTGCATCGTGGTGGTGGTGGACCGGCACCACGACCGCTTGGAACGCGCGCAGGCATGGGGTGCAGATGTTGTGATTAATTCACGCGAGGTGCATGATGTGGCGCTAACGGTGCGCGGATTGACGGGTAATCGCGGCGCGGATGTCGTTTTCGACGTGACAGGGAACCCTGGTGCGTTACATGAGGCGGTGCGCGTGGCGGCCCCGGATTGCGAAGTCGTAGCGCTGTCATGGTATGGGACTTCATGCGCGGATCTGGTGCTGGGGGGTGAGTTCCATCACAATCGCATCCGCATTCGGTCCTCGCAGGTCGGTCGGGTCAATCCCTTACTCGTGAACTGGTCAGTGACCCGACGGATGGACGTTGTGCTGGATATCCTAAAACGATGTGATGTCGAGAGCATGATCACCGCGCGTTTCCCGCTGGAGAACGCCGCCGAGGCGTATACCCTCGTTGATCGAGGGGAACCGCCTCCATTGCAAGTCGTATTTACCTACACATGACGGTGGGTTGCCTCGTAAGTCGCGGCAAGCAAGATAGCTCTTGTAGCCAACATGCCCCGGCGGCCACGGGTGGGCGCAGGTCGTGGCTGGTCCCCCGTTACCTAAGGTTCCAGTTATTAGAAAAGATGGAGAAGCGATACGGTGAAGTTATCTGTGTGTGTGGAGATGATTTTTACGGAACTCCCCTTCATCGACCGCATCGCCGCCGTGGCGGAGGCAGGCTATGAGGCGTGCGAGTTCTGGGGATGGCGACAGAAGGATGTGGCGGCGATCAAGGAGGCACTAGGGCGCGCGGGTATTGCCGTGAGCGGGTTCCTGCTGGATACGACCGCAACGCTTGTGGACCCGGAGACGCATAAGCGGCTGCTACAGGATGCGCAAGAGACCTTCGCGGTGGCACAAGCCCTACACTGCACGACCGTCATCGCGACGACGGGAAACGACCGCGGCGGGGTTTCGCGCGAAGAACAGCACGCGGCAGTCGTGGCAGGATTATGTGCCTTAGCGCCGCATGCGGAGGATGCCGGCATCACGGTCGTCGTCGAGCCGCTCAATACGCTCGTGGATCACGCCGGGTATTTCCTGGCCTCCGCTGATGAGGGGGCGGAGATCATTCGCGCGGTGGACAGCCCGGCCGTACAAATGCTCTTTGATATCTACCACCAACAAGTGACCGAGGGAAATGTCAGCGCGCGGCTGGACGCCTATCGAGATTTGATCGGTCATATCCATGTGGCTGGAGTTCCCGGACGGCGCGACCCTGGACAGGGGGAGATCAATTACCCTTTCTTGATGACGCAGTTGCGCCGATGGCCTTACACGAAATACGTGGGACTGGAGTACCGTCCTTTAGGGGGATCACGGGAAAGCTTGCAGCAAACGGCGCACCTATTAAGGGATTCAAGGGGTTAAAACGCTCCGAGGCCAGGGAGTGTCAACCACGGCCACATACAGGAGGCAACACGATGACTGATTGGATAAAGTCCCCCGAAAATCCCGTATTGGGTCCGGGTTATTGCCTCCAGGCGCTGTTCGACAGCTGTGTCGTCCCCGAGGAGAATAGGCTGCGCATATGGCTCTCCTGGCGTGACCTGCACTCCATCGCACTCAGCGAGAGTGCGGATGGCGCGCGCTGGACGGCGCCGCGCATCGTGCTCGAACGCGATGCGACCATCGAGTGGGAGAAGGATGACGTCAACCGTCCCCACGTACTGAGCGTGAACGGTACCTGGTACATGTGGTACACCGGACAGAACCGCGCCGCGGAGCGCAGCGCGATCGGGCTGGTGACCAGTCCGGATGGTGAGCACTGGGAGAGGGTGGGAACAAATCCTGTGATGGAGCCGGCCGGAGGATGGGAGAAGAATAGCATCATGTGCCCGCATGTCCTGTACGACAATGGGCGCTTCCGCATGTGGTACTCCGGCGGTGAGATGTACGAACCGGATGCGCTCGGATACGCGGAAAGCGACGATGGTATCGACTGGCGGCGCGAACCAGCCAATCCGATCTTCCGGCCGGCTGAGGGATGGGAGTCCGACCGTGTGACTGCTGCCTGTATCGTCCCCCGCCAGAGTGATTACCTTGCCTTCTACGTCGGCTTTGCTGAAGGCTTTGAGGAAGCGCGGATCGGCATGGCGCGCTCTGTGGATGGCGTACATAACTGGGAACGATATCCAGCCAACCCTATTATCACGCCTGGCCCTCCGGGGAGTTGGGATGACTGTAACGTGTACAAGCCCTACGCCGTGCAGTGGCGTCACCAATGGTATCTCTGGTACAACGCCAGCCGCTTGAGCGACCGGCGGGAGCAGATTGGGCTGGCGACCAGCGACCAGATCGATTGGCCACCTGCAGGATCGTCGGCGACCTAGTGAAAGTGAGAGGGTTCGGGCGATGTTCGTGCTGGAACCGTCTGTCATCCCTGCCGGTCTGAGCGGCCATGCCGCTTGGTTTACGGCCAATATCCCCTTATTCGAGTGCCCGGAGCCCATCATTCAGGAGATCTACTACTTCCGCTGGGACGTCTATAGGAAACATCTCAAGGACACGCTAGCCGGATTTGTTGTCACGGAGTTTCTACCCGACGTGCCGTGGGCGGGCGTGTACAATACGATCAGTTGTGCCGTCGGGCATCACCTGTACGAGGGGCGCTGGCTGCATACGTCCACGTATCTCGACGACTATACGACCTTCTGGTTCCGCCCGGACGCAACTCCACGACGATACAGTTGTTGGTTAGCGGATGCGATCTACGCCCGGTATCTCGTCACCAATGATGCCCGTCTGCCGCTGGACCTACTGGACGACCTAATCGCGAACTATGAGGCATGGGAAACCGAGCACCTCGACGCCAACGGGTTATTCTGGCAGCTTGATGACCGTGACGGCATGGAGTTCCAGATTAGTGGCAGCGGGTGTCGCCCGACGATCAACAGCTACATGTACGGTGACGCCGTGGCGATCGCGCACATGGCTGAGATGGCTGGCCGAGCGGATGTGGCAACCTTGTACCGAGGCAAGGCGGCGCAGATCAAGGCCCTCACCCAGGAGAAATTGTGGGATGCCAAGGCCCTGTTTTTCAAAACCCTACCCACGCAGGTGGCCGTGGATGAGCATTGGACCGTTAACCCGTATCAACACAGCGACCTTGGACCGCGGTATCCAGCTGGCACACTCGCCGACGTGCGAGAGTTGCAGGGCTACCTACCCTGGTACTTCAATCTGCCAGATCCTGGCTATGAGGCTGGCTGGGCACAGTTGACCGACCACGAAGGTTTTTTCGGCGCCTACGGTCCTAGCACCGCCGAGCGGCGTCATCCGTACTGGTTGCCCGCGCCGAGCGTGCATCTGCATGATTGTTTGTGGCGGGGATCATCATGGCCCTATGCGACCGCGCAGACGTTGAGTGCCCTGGCCAATCTGCTAAACAATTACCAGCAGGATCTCGTCAGCGCGCAGGATTACATCGACCTGATACGAATCTATGCGCGCTCGCACCACCGCACCCAATCGGATGGCAGTATCGTTCCATGGATAGATGAAAGTCTGCACCCGGATACTAGTGAGTGGGTCACCCGGGCCACGTTGTACGCGCGGAATGACCCCAACAAGGATCGAGGCCGGGACTACAACCACTCGACCTTTTGTGATCTCGTCATTACGGGGTTGGTTGGGTTGCGCCCCCGATCCGGTGATGCCCTAGAGGTGAAACCTCTTCTTCCAGAGGGGACGTGGGAGTACTTTTGCCTCGATCATGTTCGGTATCACGGTCATACACTAACCATATTGTATGATCGGACAGGTCATCGCTATGGCAAGGGCACGGGACTGCGGGTCTATGCAGACGGACAGGAGATCGGAAAGACACCTGAGCTCGGGCACATCATGGCACACCTACCCGGATGATCAGATGTACTGGCTGCTCTGCTACACTCGACAGCATGGATGACCAGCGCGGAGATACCTGGACACGGCACTAGACAAGGGCCTCTTCGGTCGTATAACCATAAGCTGAGCCATGATGAGGAAATATGCCGTGACGCCCGCATCGCGCCCACCCCTCTTCCGTAAAGTCGACTGCCTGCAGGTGCCAGTGCCCAATCTGGAGGCCGGCCTCGCCTTCTATTGTGATCGCCTCGGCCATGAACTCGCCTGGCGCACGGAGACCCAAGCGGGTCTCCGAATGCTCGTCACCGACGCTGAGATTGTGCTGCAAACCGAGCGGCCAACACCGGAGGTCGACGTGCTGGTTGCGTCTGTCGAGGAGGCCGTCGCGACGATCGTCGACGCGGGCGGCGACGTCGTGGTGCCACCCTTCGACATCCGAATTGGGCGGTGCGCGGTCATTCAAGACCCGTGGGGGAACCAGTTCACCGTGCTCGATATGAGTAAAGGCGCCCTCGTGACCGACGCCGATGGCAACGTGGTCGGCAACGCTGAACCATGATCAGATTAGAGAGGAGCATATTGTCACGTCACAAGGTCGCGAAAGGACGTTCGACATGCCCGCTCGTGCTCTCCCGCAGTAGCCAGCCGCTTCAGTCAAGCAGCGACACCCGCGATCTTACACCACGACGTGAACCGAGAGGTGAGGGTTGTCCCAACAAGTCGCATTGGAGTGGGAGACGCTCAGGGCCGAGATGGGAGAGGCGTGTACGCGCGGTATCGACCGTGGAGACGGTCGGACGCCGGGGGCGACGCATGACCGACACTCATGCCCGCGCCCGTGTCTGGGCACTTTGCCTCGCCGTCCTCGTGCTCGCGGCCCTCACCGGCCTCCTCACCCCGCTGGCCCAGGCCTCCGCGCCCGCCCTCACTATCCTGGTCGCGGTCCTCGCCGCCGCCCTCATCGGTGCCTATATAGCCCTCGCCGTCCTGCTCGTTGTCGCCGTCCTGCGCGTCGTGCGACCCCGCCTGGACGGCCACCGCTAGCCCGTCTGGGAGCGCCATAGCGTCCCCCGGCGTGGCGCTCCTCGTCCGTCCAGGGGCCTCGGATCGTGGTGCTATTTTGGTACCACGGTAGCTCCAACGAGCCTCACAACGGAGAGTGCGTACTTGACGTTGGTAGCGTGCCGACGGGTGGAAGCCGGCCACGCCAGCACCTCCTGAGGCGCCGCGTTCGCCGTGTGGACCGTGCTCCGCCCAAAGGCCTATGCTTGTCTCTGCACCCCGTTCCGTGCCTACCCGCTCGGGTGCCAACGTCAAGTACGCACTCTCGGGGTTTCTTGCAGGATCGGCGCAGGGTTTCGGGGACAATCCGCGCATCTCGCGCGGAACAGCGTCCCCTTTCACACCTGCCGGTGGCGCATTTCACCTGGAATCCTACACTTATCCTTAGCTTCCTCTTAAATTCGGAATGTATCATGGGGATATGCGACTGCATGCGAGCAACAATCATTGGACACCTGCGGCGGCGCTCAGGCCGCCGTCCCTATTGTTGCGCCTCAGATTCACCCTCATATATGGTTTAATCCTGGCGCTTACACTCCTTGCCTTCGGCGCCGTGAGCTATGGCGCTATCGCTCAACCTATAGCTCAAGCCGCGCAAGCGGAACGAAACGCCCTTGTTTCGGAGGGTGCAGCCCTCGCAGCCTCCCTTAGCACAGATAGGGCTTGGCCTCTGCAGGCGGTGCAACTCCCTCCGCTGACCGATTCGGCGATCCGCATCAGCCACCTCGATGGCACCCCGTGGCGATCGCCGAGGTCTCGCGCCAACACGCCCACTTTGCCGCTCGATCGCGCGACGCTCGCGGCGATTCGGAGAGGGTCGGCCTACGGCCCCACAACTATCCCAATTAGCGGCCGGCCTACGCTCCTCTACGCCCTCCCGATTGTGCGCGCACGTCGCGTGGTGGCCGTCCTGCAAGTGGCGCGCCCGATGCGGGACGGTAGTTCCCTGCTCGGCGCCCTGCTCATCGCCTTGCTCGCGGGGTGTGCCATCGCCACACTCCTCCTGTTCGGAGTGGGGTGGCTCCTCGCGGGGATCATCCTACGCCCCCTCGACCGCGTTCCAGGGACGCGCACGAACCCCGCACATGACGTCGCCCCGCGGCCGCCGCATCCTGCCGGCGATCGATAGGCGGGAGGCGCCGGCCCCCATTTCAACTGCTCGGCGCCCGGCGGGTAAGCGGGTAAGCGGGAGGAGCTCAGGATCTGGATTTAGCGCGGTTAGGAGGAGGAGGAGTGCTCAACGTGTCTAAGCTGTCAGGATGCCGATCGTGATGCGCGTGGGGGCGCCTATGAGTGGCGACCGCTCCGGGGGATCGGCGGGTGGGGCAAGCGGCTATCGCGCGGGACTGCTTGCCTTCTCTATGTTATCGGCCCGCGCCCGCACACCGCTCGCCCGAGGCCGCCGATGTCAATCCGCCTCCGTCTGACGCTCCTGTACAGCGGTATCCTGGCCGTGACGCTGTTCGCGTTCGGGGTTGGGCTGTATGTTGCCGTCTCCGATGTTGCCCTCGGTGTGGCCACCGATGCCCTAACGGCCGAGGCCAAAACGTTCGCCACGTCGTTTCGCCCGCGCCCGGACCCCTTTCAGGGGGAGTTGCGCATCGTCGTCCCCCCGTCCGCCCTCGCCTCACAGGACTCCATCCAGGTTCGCCGCCTCGACGGGACGGTCATCTTCCAATCACAAGATCTGCAAGCAATCTCGTTGACCCTCCCCCTGGATACGTTGGCCCAGCGACGCATGCAACCCAGGGATTTTCAGCCGGGCGAGGCGATAAACATCCAGAACCTCACGTCCGTGGGGGGGAAACATGTGCTGGTGTGCACGGTGCCGCTCTTGTTTCAGGATACGCCCGTCGGCATCCTGCAGGTGGCCAGCGCGTTAGGGCCGGTGGATCAGACGCTCGATACCCTGCGCCGTGTGGCAGCCCTCGGCGGTGGCCTGGTGACCCTCGCCGGCTTCGGCGCCGGTTGGCTGCTCGCGGGGACGGCGCTGCGCCCGATCGCGCGCATCACGCGCACGGCACGGGCCATCGGCGCGTCGCGCGACTTCGGCCGCCGCGTCGCCTACGACGGCCCCCCCGACGAGGTCGGCCGCCTGGCCACCACCTTCAACGCCATGCTGACGAGCCTGCAGGAGGCCTACCAGGCGCAGCGCCGCTTCGTGGCCGACGCCTCGCACGAGCTGCGCACCCCGCTCACCAGCATCCGCGGCAACCTGGGGCTGCTGCAGCGCGAGCCCCCCATCGACGCCACGGATCGTCGCGCCGTGCTGACCGATCTCGTCGCGGAGAGCGAGCGCCTGGGCCGGCTCGTGGGCGACCTCCTGACCCTGGCGCGCACCGACGCCGACGCGGGGCGGCAGCTCCGCCGCGAGCCCGTCCCCCTTGCCCCCCTGCTCGCCGACCTCGCGCGCCGGCTCGCGATGGGCCACCCGGGGCAAACCATCCGGTGCGAGGGGGCCGATGGCGTGGACGCCGCGGGCGCCCCCGACGCCGTGACGCAGGTGCTGCTCATCCTGCTCGACAACGCCCTCAAGTTCACGCCCCCCGACGGTGCCGTCGCCGTCGCCGTCGGCACTGCGGGTGAGCAGGTCTCCATCGCCGTGCGCGACACCGGCCCCGGCATCGCCCCCGAGGTGCTCCCCCACATTTTCGAGCGATTTTACCAGGTCGACACCGCACGCGCAGCGAAGGGCACGGGCTTAGGCTTGGCCATCGCCAGGGCGCTCGTCGAGGCGATGGGCGGAACCATCGCCGTGGAAAGTCACGTCGGGCAAGGCAGCACTTTCACCATGATCTTGCCGCGATCACCGGCGAAAGGGTAGCCCTTGGGGTAAAGCGTCACGTTTACTGCGCCATGCGTCACATTCACTGCGCCAGAGACGCCCGACGCAGTTGACACATGCGGCCAGCCGGGGTACGCTGCCCGTGACCGTGCTAGGGGGGGCGCTCCCGGTGCCCTGCACTCGAAATCCGGGTTATGCGAGCCTGAACGCACGCCTGCGGCCCGTCCCCGTCCGCCACGAGCGACGGGCGGTGACGCCGATGGTGCGAGTCCTTGTGCGGCGGAGCCCTGTGAACCCCGTCAGGTCGGAAGAAGCAGCGGTAAGCGGCCCGCTCCGGGCGCCACGAGGGTGCTTGGCCGGAGCCACCACCCCCGCCACGGGCGGCCGGGGCGGGACAATGCGTGCGCACGGTCATCTCCCTCCCTGTGTCACACGCCACCACCACCACGCACATGGCCTCCTCCTGCGTCGCGCCGACCCGCCGTGTGCAGCTGGGCCGTCCAGCGCGCCGCACGACGCCCCACCGTGCGGGTCACCTCATGTCCCTCTCTAGTCCGCCACCGCAGGATGCGCCTTCCCCGCTCTGCGCCGTGTGCCACCGCCCCTTGACCAGTGGCTCCGACCCCGCAGGACCCCTGACCTAGTGGGCCGTGCGCCACGACGGCCGCCACCTCCACCTCTGCCACGCCTGCCACGCCCCCACCGATGGTGGCGTCTATGTCGTGGTCCCCACCACCCCAGATGATCGCTGGGTCCCCGTACACCATCCCCGCTGACCGAGGCCCGCCTTGCCCCCCACCACCCCCGGACCACTCTCTGCCCGCGTCGCACCGCCGTCACCCGTCCACCACACGCGTCGCACCCTGACGACGCCCCGCGCCGCCTGCTATAGTCCTCCCAGCAGCCCACGCCCTCCCCGTCCCGCCTGTCCCCGGCCCCGCCGTCGGACGCCCGGGCCTCTGTCCAAAGGCTGCTCCCATGCTGCGCTCCCTCCTCCGGCCCCCCTGCCCCGACTGTGGCGCCGACGACGCCCTCGCCCTGCGCACCTCTTACCGCCATCGCCCGCCCCTCCCCTTCCGCTGGCTCGCCCTCCTCTTCCCCGCCCATCTCACGCGCGCCTACGCCTGCGCCGCCTGCCACCGTCTCATCCTTGTCAATATTATCCGCCCCCGCTCCCTCGCGCTCCTCCCACCCTCGCGCAGCGTCCCCGCTCGCGGACGACGACCCCACCGCGGCCATCTGCCGACACCCTATAG
>JAABUZ0100004208.1_pt1 | contig 20156 bp, 12 predicted proteins | sample 5562091 | NCBI WGS metagenome assembly JAABUZ01 (sample SAMN12813069, study PRJNA571459) | rock metagenome | isolation source: Antarctica rocks | place: Antarctica: Victoria Land, Linnaeus Terrace sud | collected 2015-12-21 | reverse complement strand
CCACAGATCGTCCACGGTCGTCCCCTGCCCACCCATCCGTGGAACCGCCCCTTCATCTCACCCGTACCATGATCATCGCAAAACTTTGGTGGGCACCCAGTCAGCGGTGCGGAACCCCAATCAATCCCTACCCCTGTTATACTGGATGAGGCTGAGGGCGGTGCCCGTGAAAACAGTCGGCGTTTACCAGGTGCGTTGTAACAACTCTTCACGCGAGCGGTTTATTCCTATGTTATGCACATTTCTGTAGCTTCCAGACCTCCGCAGGTATTACAGGCCGCGGTTGAACCTTCCACACCGGTCACCTCGGGTCCGGGATGGCTCATAATCGTCACCACCTTCATTGCATTTGCTCTACGGGCACATGATCTGACCCACGAAAGTCTGCTCTTTGATGAGGCGCTGAGTCTCTCGTTCGCGACGCCGCCGCTGAACTCCCTGTACCAGTATCTCGCGGCGAAAGATATCCATCCACCGGCGTATGAACTCCTTTTGCACGCCTGGTTGCCCCTGGCGGGCAGTTCTGAGTTCGCGCTGCGCTATCTGGCACTCCTCCCCGGTGTGCTTGTGGTGCCACTGACCTACCGCTTGTCTATCTCTGTCCTTCCGCGGCGAGGACTCGGCCATGTTTCGATCCACCGTATGCGTGTTCACCATAGGGCTCACCGTGACGTTCTATCTGCCGTAGAGGAGCCGCTACCCCGGCTTTCGGGACATCTCGCGGCGTTTCTCACGGCCACGTCCCTGTTGCTCGTTCGCTATTCGCAGACGAGTCGGAACTATAGTCTGCTTGTCCTGGTGGTACTCCTGGCCACGTATGCCTTTGCCCGCCTTGTGCTGAGAGAACACGTCCAGCGAAGAGACATTGTTGCAAGTGGTCTCGCACTTGCCGTATGCGGTTACGTCCATTACCTGGCACTGCTTGTTTTGCCGGTGCAAGTGCTTTTTTCGGTGCTCACCCGACAGGGGCGACGACGCATATGGTACAGCGCATTGAGCTGGCTGATTGGTGTTCTGGCCTATGTGCCGTGGTTGCCTGGTGCGGCTCAGCAACTATTTCGTCTTCGCTCCACGCCGGACTTCTTCCAGGGGACCCTCAATTTGGCGGGGACCCTGCGGATGTTCCTGGCCACAAATGTGTCGGCGAGTCTTGCCACGCACGCTCGTTTTGCATTTCTGGTTGGCGGCGTGGTGCTGCTTACGGCAGTGGTGCTTCACGTGGGAGCACGACACCCGCACCTGGCGAGCCAGCGGCGTGGGGGTCTCACACTCCTTGTGCTGTCACTCGTCGTTCCCGTGAGCCTGACGCTGGCGGTCATGTGGAAGAACCCGAAGTATGCCGACCGCTATTTCATAGCGTCGGTACCTTTTGTTTTCCTGCTCATCGACGCAGGTGTCATGGCGGCCCTGCGGCGTATTGTCACGGTGCCGCGGCGTCTTCGGTGGCTTCGCATTGGAGCACTTGGCGTGGTGACCAGCATGCTCTGTCTTGCTGCGGGTGCCTCGCTCGTGCAGGCAGGCCGACCGTATGCGGCTCTGACATCCCGGAATGAGGATGGACGAGGAGCCGTTCATTATATACAGAAACAGCATCAGCCGGGCGATGCCGTATTTCTTGTGCAAGATTCGTCACCCCTCTTTCAGTATTACGCTGGCAACACCCTTGGGTATCAACACGTGGATTGGGAGGGCGCTGATCCATTTTTCAATCTCGACACGGCCGTCGCGGGGCTCAACAGACTGAGCAGTGGACATCGCCGTCTGTGGCTCGTGGAATGGCATACGAACTGGGCTGATCCCGCCAACTTCACCAAGGGCCAACTGGAGCAACATAGCGATCAGGCGGGTGACCGCCACGATTTTAGGGGCTACAGTGTGACGCTCTACAATTTGCGTCCGGGCGAGACATTTTCATCGGCTCCGAACGCGCGAACCGCGACATCCATACCCGTTGGTGATGCAGTACGTTTCAAAGGAGGAAGGCTCAGGGAGCAGCCTCTTCATCCGAGCGATTCTGATGTGCATATAGATACCTGGTGGGATCTGACTGCTCCTGTGACTGATCCCGGATTGACAATTACCGTCACGCTGATGCAAGGTACTACGGAGTGGGGACACCGTGACTACATGCTGTCGTACCCCGGGTCAAGCGTAACGACCTGGGGCGTTGGGACGACGGCATGGCGCTATATCGACGTCAATCCATTACCTGGAACACCCCCGGGCGACTACGACATCAAGGTGAATCTGTATTCTCCAGCGCAAGGCAAGATCCTGGGGCCGCTGATACTGGCGGACACGGTCCGTTTGTCTCCCCCCGAACACCCGATGACGCCACGGCAAGTAGAGGGCCTAGTCGGGCAGCCCGCCGCCATCAACCAGAAGGGTGGCGTTCGATTGCTGGGTTCCTCGGGCGCGGGTTTGCCTGCCATTCTCGCCGGTCAACAGATCCCCGTTACGCTGTTCTGGCAGGCCATGGAGCAGCCGAAGGCACCAGTGAATGCGACACTGCTCCTGCAGAATACCGGCGGAACAACGGTGGCACAGGCGCAGCGTCCTGTTGTACCCGGGTACTCATTCGCGAACTGGAGTCAGGGCGATATCTACCGTGACCAGTGGTCCTTCTCCGTGCCGGGCACCGTCACGTCAGGCAGCTATCGACTGCTCGTGAGAACCAGTCTAGGCGATGAGGTGCCGCTTAGCCAGGTTTCCGTGCAGGGTCGCGAGCACGTCTTGACCCAACCGCGTCGTCCACAGCGCGAACTTGACGCGGTATTTGGGAACATCGCGACGTTACGCGGCATGGACGTTGATCTCAGTAGGGCGCAGCCGGGTGGCCGTCTGCCGCTGTCGCTCTACTGGCAGAGCCTGGGTAGCAGCGACGTGAGCTACAAAGTGTTCGTGCACGTCCTGGCAAAGAATGGCGATATCGGTGGGCGCCAACACGATGCCTACCCGGACAATGGCGATAACCCGACGACGAGTTGGATTCCTGGCGAGTGGATCGTGGACAGGCACGACGTTCCTCTCCCTCCTACGACGCAACCGGGTACCTACCGCATCACGGTGGGACTGTATGATCTTCAATCTGGACAGAGAGTGGCGTTGCCGGATGGAAACACCGAGCTTACGGCAGGTGAAGTGGAAATACACTGAGGGTGTGCGCGCGTGTGCGTCTACCCGGTCCCGCATGGTGCGCGGTTCTGGTCTCACTCCTGGGGGCCGTTCCACTCCTCACGCTGGCCATTCCTATGTCAAGCGACGGCATGTTTCATCTTTACCGCGTATGGGAACTTGACCGCCTCTGGCGCGACGGCGTCTGGTATCCCTCGTGGGCGCCTGACTTTTACTTCAGTTATGGGTATCCCCTTTTTCACTATACGCCGATCCTGCCGTACGGAACCGTCGAAGTCTTCCACCTTCTGGGTCTGGACCTGCCTGGGGCCATGCGCGTGGTCCTGGCACTTGGCCTGCCCGCTTCGGCGTGTACCGCATACATCCTGGCGCGTAGCATTGTCCATCGGTGGCCCGCTATGCTGGCGGCTACGGCGTATGCACTGGCGCCATACCACCTCCTGAACCTGTACGGGCGCACGGACCTACCCGAATACCTGGCGGCGATCTGGTTTCCGTTGCTGCTCTGGGCGCTGGTATCTCTCTCACGAGCGCCGAGTCGCGAGGCCGTCGTTGTGCTGGCACTTTGCACCGCTGGCCTCCTGCTCACTCACAATCTATCAGCGTTGATGTTTTTTCCCGTCGCGTCTGCGGTCGGGGCGGCCGCCATCGTGCTCGCTCTCAGGCGCGGTCTGACTCCATCGCTACTCCTGATACCGTTCGGGGCCGTGCTCGGAGCCGGCGCCGCCGCCTTTTTTTGGATTCCCGCAATCGCTGATCGGGATCACGTGCAATTTGACCGTTTGCTCCATAGTTACGACTACGCGGCGAATTTCTTATCGACGGGTCAGTTGCTGAGTCACGATGCTATACAGCAGTACGTGCCGGTATTTTCCTTCTCGCGCGCGACAGGGTATCAGTTCGCCCTCTGGCAATCCGTCGCTGTCGCCTCGAGCATGCTGCTCATCCCGTGTTTCCTCAAACGCCGAGATGCGATGGCGCGCCTTTTCCTGGTCGGGTCTCCGTTGGTCTGCGTCGCGTTGCTCGTTATGGCGACGCCCTTCTCGGAACCGCTTTGGACGCGGTGGCCTATGCTGACGCTCGCTCAGTTTCCGTGGCGCTTTCTCGGTGTCGCCGCGCTGCCCGCCGGACTCTGTGTCGCATCGCTCATTGAACTACTGTCGGAGCGGTACCACCCGTCCGTTGCACTGGGCGGCGCGCTTGTTATCGCGGTCGCTTCGCTCGCAGCCCTGCACCCCATGAATACAATTGTCACACCCGACGCGATGACGCCTGAGGGCTATGCTCGGTTTGAACTGCAATACCGGCTCGTGGGAACATCGGCGGCGGGCGAGTACCTGCCTGTATCCGTCACCGGCAGGGCTGAAACATCACCACGGGCGTTTGCCCTTGCCACTGGCGATTCCATCCGCCGTCCGCCGGGTGGCCCGTACCCGTATACGGCACAATATGGCTTGAACCGCCGGTACGACATCGACAGGGAAGCGGCAGGAACCGTGACACTGGATACGCTTGCATTTTCTGGCTGGTCGGCGACGGTCGACGGTGTGCCTGCTGTCATTCAAGGATCAGCCGGGTCTGGCCTCGTCTCGCTGTCGGTCCCTGGTGGGCATCACGTGATAGAACTCTCGCCGTCCCTCGCGCCCCTGTGGAAAGGAGCCGGGATCGTGAGTCTTGCCAGCGCCATCCTTCTCGTTGCGGTTGTGCCCTGGCGAGCGTGGGCTGTTGCAGTTCGATTGCAGCCCATCGCACCCGCGATAGCGTTGAGTGTGGTCATGGTGCTGGCTGTTGGCCTGGGCATGCGGCAACCGGCGACTGCCCGTGCGGTGTTTGCGGACGGAAGTGCCCTGAATGTCGTGCCGCCCGCCCTTTCCGAACGTCGGTCTGGTGCCGGAGTTGGCACGTCCCTGACGCTTCCCATCACGTATACCTGGAAGCGTTCGAGCACGAAGGTTCCCCTGGCCGCGTACTTTCGACTTGTCAGCAGTGACCAACAGGTCTGGGCGGGGAGCCTGGGACCCGAGGCGCCAGATCGCGACTCGGGCACTGCAACGGTGAACCTTGCCCTGCCGGGTGGCACTCCGCCCGGGGTCTACACCCTTGAAGCGGGGCTTGTGCCCGCTGATGATCCTGGAACGAGCCAGACGTTGCCACTGGAGTCGATCACGTCCTCGGGTGGCCTCCCATTGCATGGAGCCCTACCCGTCGCCTCGATCGTGGTGACACGAAGTGGTGACGCGGGAACGAGTCCGGCTGTACGCACCTATGGCGACGTTATGTCGCGGGAGGCTGTCAGTTTCGCGCTCCAGGTGGGAAGCCGCTGGCAGATTGCTGAACCGGGCAACGTTGCCGCCCCATGCCCATCGGCAGACCATCGCTCTGATGCGTTGTGTTTCGCGGCCGGTACTGACCTTCAAGTTGCTCTTCCGTGGCACAACCTGGCCATCAATGGACGAACCCTGACCGAAACGCTACGTCTGGTTGATGCTCTGGGCGCTGTTATCGCCTCTGTGGATCGTGAGCCAGCGGGGGGGCGGTATCCGTCGCGCTTCTGGCAGCCAGGAGAGCGGGTTGTGGACCGAGTGACGCTACCTGTTCCCTCCTATGTGCCACCTGGAGCGTACACGCTCGTGTTGATCGCTTCGCTCGATGGTCAGCCGCTCAACCTTCTGGATGCCACGGGCAAGTTCACGGGTATTGAAGACGCGTTGGCTACCGTGACGCTAAGCGCCGCCACCTACGATGTCACCTTTACCGACGTAGATCCCCCTGTGCCTCCGATGCCGCACCGCGACGCTGGACTGGATATTCGTTTACGCGGGTCGCTCATCACTCCTCTGCATCTCCAGGCGGGTGAACAACTGCACGTGCGGACACTGTGGGCGGCCACCACCACAACAGGGACAGATGCACTGCTTCGGCTGACACTCCGGGGAGGCGAGGACGCCAGCTTGCCCCTCATGGATGCCCCACCCGTACCGTCGTATGGCTCCTCTCACTGGTTGCCGGGGGTTCCCGTGCTCTCTCAGGTAGCGCCGCGTATCCCGGCCACGGCCGGGAAAGGAAGATATGCCGTGGAAGCCGTCCTACACGCCGCCGGAACTGATGGGCCCGTGCTCTCCCTCGGAACGGTTGATGTCGATCCTCTGCCGACTCAGGTGGAACGACAGCCCGCAAACGTGATCAATGCGTCCTTTGGTGGAGCGATGCTCTTGGCCGGGTTCGATCCAGCTCTGCCCATGACGTTGCGCGCTGGCACACCGTACGTCGTGACGCTCTTCTGGCGTGGGGAACGTCCCCTGGGACAGTCGTACGCAATCTCGCTCCAACTTATCGACACACAAGGCAAACTTGTGGCGCAGCACGACAGTCGACCCGACGACGGAAAGAAGCCGACGTCTGCGTGGGTGCCCGGCCGCCTAGTTCTCGACCCGCACGCGCTTGCGGTTCCCGAGCTTCCGCCGGGCGATTTTCGTCTCCTCGTTGTGGTATACGACCCGGCAACAGGGAACCGGCTTCGGCTCGCCGATGGCGCCGATTCGCTCACCCTGACGCCCGTAAAGGTAGGGGTGTAGCCGGTGGAAACCGTGTTGCCCGCTTCCCTGCATCCGTTTCAGGAGGGCCGTACGCGGTCGCGACTGCCACGATCTCTGCTGACGATCCTGCTCCTGTTTCTCGTCCTCGAGGCCTGGTACGACAGCAGCACTCCCATTCTTGAAGCAAGCGACGAACTGTACCATTATGCGGCCGTTGAGCACATCGCGCAGGGCAAGGGCCTGCCGGTGCTCAACCCGGAGGAAACATCGACCGGGTTGGGACCGCATCAGGAAGCCGGGCAAGCGCCTCTGTACTATCTGCTCGCGGGCGCCCTCATCGCTCCCCTGCGGGCGCCAATGCTTGCGAGTAGCGTCGCCATCAATCCGCACTCATTCATCGGGCAACCCTCGACGCTACCGTACAACAAGAACCGTCTCCTTCACGACGACCCGGACAGGGGCGCCTACCGTGAGCTGGCTCGCGCTGTGCACCTCGCCCGCTGGTTCTCGATTCTCCTGGGCTGTGTCACCATTGTGATGTCCTTTTATCTGTGCAGCCAGCTTTTTCCATCGTCTGCTGGAGCGGCATCTCTGGCGGCCGCTCTCGTCGCGTTTAATCCCATGGTGCTGTTTATCTGCGCTTCGGTGGATAATGATGCGCTTGCGATGGCCCTCTGCTCGGCGGTCACCCTCGTGCTGGTCATCGGCTGGACACGAGGGTGCTCGCTTCGGTGGCTTCTTGTGCTCGGTGCGCTGTGCGGGCTTGCGGCGCTCGCGAAAGTGAGCGCGCTTGGACTCCTTCCGCTGGCCGCAATTGTCCTTCTGCGTGAGGGGTGGCTCCGCCGTGGCGCTCGCTGGACCGTGTTGGCCGGATCTGTTCTCGCTCTCACCGTGGCAGTGATTGCGGGCTGGTGGTATGAGCGCAACCTCATCCTGTATGGAGACGTGACCGCGCTCCAGTCCTTCCTTGATGTCGCGGGACGACGCCAGGTCCCGGCTACGCTCGCTGATCTCGTTCGTGAACTTCCCGGGCTCTGGACGGCGTGGTGGGGCGTGTTCGGCGTCTTCGATATTCTTGAACCGGTATGGATGTACCGCGTGTATGCACTGCTGACCATAGCAAGCGGCCTGGGACTGCTCGTGGCAATCCTGAATAGGCAGTCAGCACTGAGACGCTGTGGCAGCGTAGGATGGTTGCCGGTATGCTGGCTCGGCATCGCGTGTGTAGCGCTGATCCGGTGGACGTCGCTGACCCTGGCGAGTTCAGGCCGACTGCTGTTTCCCGCCATCGGTAGCATCACGGCGATGGCCGCGATCGGACTTCTTAGCATCGTGCCCTATCGTTGGGGCGCGCGAGCGTCGGTCAAGCTCTGTACCTTACTGGTGACGTGCGCCGCCGTCGTACCTGCCGTTGCCATTCGGCCCGCCTATGCTGCTCCAACCCCACTGCCACCAGCGGCCGTTCCTGCTGACCTACCGGGACGTGGTACGCGCTACGGAGATCAACTTGTCCTCCTGGGCGCCACGTGGCCATCGAAGGAAGTGACTCCGGGGTCGACGGTACCTGTCACCCTCTACTGGCAAGCGAAACGCCCGGTGCCGGTGAACTACAGCGCATCAGTGCAGTTCGTAGCCGGGAGTAACCAGAAAGTGGGTCAGCGCGACATGCTGCTTGGTTCGGGTAAGCGAAGCACGACACGCTGGCGGCCAGGAGACATCTATCGGGATATCATGCCCGTCACGGTACCTCTGACCGCGGTTGCTCCCAGCCAACTGCGTGCCCGCCTGTCGATCTACCAGTTTGGACAGCCGGGCACCTTTCCCGCCACCCCGCCCGGAAAGGCCCTGGTGAACGAACTCGTCCTGGGAGACGTGGATGTCCGGCCGATTCCCGGCACGACGACAACATACCCGAATCCGCTCGACGCGGCATTTGGTGATGTTGTGTCCCTCCGAGGATACGTGCTTTCCTCGGAGGAGGTGAAACCTGGAGATACGTTGACGGTGACGCTGTACTGGCAGGGACGCCAGAAGACGGCGGTAAACTACACCGTGTTCGTTCACGTCACCGATGAAGCTAATCGAAAAGCGGGCCAGCATGACGGCCAGCCAGCCGACGGTGAACGTCCGGTCAGTTCGTGGCAATCAGGCGAGATCGTGGAAGACCAGGTGAACATTGCGATCAACCAGGATGCTGCTCCGGGCCAGTACCACGTTGTGGTCGGGCTGTACAACCTGGCAACCATGCAACGGCTGCGGCTCACCAGCGGTGGGGACACGCTCGAACTGGCGACCGTGACCGTGAAGCCGAAACCTTGACGACACGCGATACGGACGTGGATGCAGCCGGGCTCATTCGAGAACGGGGCGCGGCACGGGATGGCGCACAGCAACCGGCCCCCACAAACGATGTTGTTCGGTGGCTCGTCGCGTTGTGTGTGACCGGGCATCTGGTGCTGAGTCTGGTATGGGCAGTTCTGGTGCCGCCGTTCGAAGCGCACGACGAGACGGGCCATTTCGCGCACGTGCAATATGTGGCGACGCACCTCCAGATCCCCCCTCCTGGTGGAGTGCTGACGCACTGGTTCGATGAAGCACATCAACCGCCCCTCTACTATTGGACCGTTGGCGTGCCGGGATACCTGCTGGGACTCGGTGGCGATATGAAACCTGATATGAACCCCTTCTTTTTGCGTGGGGATCAGCAAGGCGGAGTCAACGCGGCGGTACATGATCCCGCGAGAGAGCGCTGGTTCTCCCACCGCTGGACAGCCCTGTTGCTCCTGTCACGTGTGCTTTCAGCGTTCTACGGTGCCGTGGCGGTCTGGCTGACGTTCCATATTGCGCGTCTGCTGCTGCCCGGTGACCCGATGGCGGCCGTGCTCGCGGCTGCGATCGCTGCGTGTACTCCCACCTTCGTCTATCTGAGCGGAGCCGCGAACAACGACGCCGCCATTGCAGCCACAGGAAGCGGGGCAATCCTTGCCTGCCTCGTCTGGCTACGGAGCCGCCCGGCAGACCCGACGACTGTCGGTGGTAGGTCCTTGTCCGTCCCGGCGATGGCCCAGGGTACGTGGGCCGCGGTTGTCGCCGGTCTCTGCATCGGCTTGGCGCTTATGACGAAGAGTTCAGCCTTGCCTCTCTTAGCCGCGCCGGGGTTGGTACCGTTGTTGCGCCTTCGCGCACGGTCAACACGCCTGGCATCGACGGTGCGTGAGTGCGTCGTAGCGTTCGTTGCATGCGCACTGGTGGCGGGCTGGTGGTACGGTCGGAACGCGCTGTTGTACGGCCATGCAATTATGGACCGGAACCTTGCTGGTTCTATCGTCGAGGATCCGGCGGTATCTCTGGGCGTGCTAGGTGCGGCCGCTTCATCGAACTTCGTGGCGGCGCTGGTACAGCATACGTTTGTATCGTACTGGGCACTGTTCGGCTGGGGAAACATTGCTGGTCCACGATGGATCTATCCCGTCTGTGTCGTCCTTGTAGGAATTGCTGTCGGTGGAGCGGCACTGTCTCATGCTGATACGTGCTGGCGCCACATCACCCAGGGCCCAGGCGCCGAACGCGTCCTCGCGCTGGTACTCACGCTCCTCCTTGCCGCGCTGCCCCTGTATCGCGCGATACGGTTCGCCGCGCCCACCCTCGTTCCGGGCAGGTATCTATTTGTCTGTATTGCGTGCATCAGTACCGCGCTTGCGGCTGGAATCTGGCGCGTTGGAGGAGTTGTCCCGAGATCACTTGCCGTCGCATTAAGGTGCTTTGCGCCTTTGGCACTCATCGTTGGCACCATAGCCGCCCTCGCACTGGACGTTCTACCCGCGTACGCTCGCCCACACCTGTTTACCGCTGCTTCGCCACGACCGAGGGCGACCGATATCTACATCTCCTATGACCATAAACTAGCTCTTACGGGTTATGTCCTACCACGCCAGGAAGTAGCGCCAGGCGACGATCTTGTGGTTCGCCTCATCTGGCGGGCGGAAGCGCCGATGTCGACAAGTTATACGGTCTCTCTCCAGATCGTGGATGCAGATTACCAGGTCGTGGGCAGAACGGATCGACTTCCGGGAACGGGGAATTTTTCGACAACGCTCTGGAAACCCGGCAACGAGTTTCAGGAAGCGTACCGTGTTCAACTGGACCCGCAAAAGGCGCAGTCGCCGCAACTCGGACACCTCCTTGTGGTCGTGCAGGAGTATGCCGCGAGCTCAAGCGGTGGGGATGATTTTGCGACGCGGAGCGTGCTCACACCGCTGGATGGCCAGAGTCACGAGACGCTGCCCGCTTTTGCTGATCTGCGACTCGGTCCGGCGGCCGCACGCGTACCACAGGGACAACATCGCTACACCATGGGGTCGCTCGCACATGTCATCAATCTGGATGTACCAACGGGCGCAGTCCGTCGGGGGCAACGCTTGACTGCCGTTCTTGACGTGCAGCCTCTTCAGACCGCGGCGCGGCGCGGCGTCGTATTCGCACACCTGCTGGACGCGCAAGGAAAGGTCGCGGCGCAGCAAGACGCCGAACCTCATCTGGCCGGGTACCTGTACCCAACCACGATCTGGGTTCCAGGCGAGCAGTTGAGTATCACCCTTGACGTGGCGGTCCCATCGTCAGTGACACCCGGTACCTATGCTCTGGAAGTAGGAATGTACTGGCAGGACGACAGCACACGACTTCCAGTGGTAGACGCCGGAGGAATGCCTGTGCCAGACAACCGTATACTCGCACAGCCTATCCGTGTCGAATGACGGGCGTGACGGGGCTATCGGATGGGTACGACCTGTTGACCGACGTGTTCCTGGCCGCTCAAGATACCCTGTCCTTCATGGATGAGTGCGGCGTAGGGCCGTAATTCGCCTACCTGGTTCGGGTCCAGGCGCACGTACCCTACGACCGTCACGACCTCCTTCGGTCGCAGGTCCTTCCCAAATCCCCAGCGCCAGGGGTACGGCGGGGGGTCCTGTGGCTGTTTGGCAAGGTCAACCGCCACCGAATACTTGCCTGCTCGTCCGGTCATCTGCTCGGGAAGGTCGGGACCGTCGGGCAGCCGGGACAGGTAGCTGCCATGGAAGGATGGATAGATGTAGCCGGGGTCGGGCCCCCAGGAATAGAGGACAGCCGTGCCCGTGTTTTCGATCTGTACTTCGACTTTCAGCAATTTATCCATGCCACGCGTTTCCTCGCTAAACCGAACACCGATGATGCGTCCCTCGGGGATACCGCTATCCCGTACTGACACCATCGTCTGCTGCTCGCTCACGTTTCCGGCACTGTCGGACGCGCGAATGTGTATGACATAGTCGTCGTCTGGAACGGCGTTTGTGGTGCCCACCAGCCCTTTCCACGTGGCCTGCTGGGGTCCTGGCGTGTCAGGATGGTTGAAGACAATGTCGTAGCGCTTCCCAAGCTGCTTCCCTACGGCATACATGCTGGTCGTGGCCGCTTTGGAGAGGGTGTAGTGAATCACGGTGACATCGGTCGCTAGATTGCCGTTCGGGTGAAACGGATTTGGGAAGGCGCCAACTTCGGTAATCGCTGGCGGCGTACTATCCCCTTCACGGATGGTCAACGCCTTTTTCACCTGCTGGATCGGTGTGTCTGTTCCCGGCACCGAGGCTGCCAGTTCCAATTGATACTCCCCGTCGGGCAGCACCCGTCCATCAACAGCGCCCGGAAATTGCAGCACATACGACCCGGGTGGACGCGTGCTCTTGTCCCGCAACACGTACGCTTTACCATCGGGAGCGATCAGCGAAATCGTTACATCGGCTCGCTGCCCGACGGTGTAGCGAACGTCGGCGGTGCCATTCGTGCTGTGCCCGTTCGGACTGATCGTGGACGGCGACACGTCAAAACCTGATAGCACGGCGTCCCGCCCGCAGGCGGCAAGCAACACGGCACAAAGCGCCACCGCGAGGGATGCAACACAACGCCGAACTGCCGACGAGCCGCTCCGTCGCATCACGGACGGTCCCGAGGCGAGGCGGGGAACAGCTTGCCCGGGTTCATCCGTCCATCGGGATCAAAGCACGAACGGAGACGCCGCATCGCAGCGAGATCGTCGGGCAAGAACATGCGCGGCATCAGATCACGTTTTTCCAGCCCAATCCCGTGTTCACCACTCAGCGCGCCACCGAGTGCGAGACAATGGTCGAGAATTTCCGCACCAGCGAGCAGAACCTTGCGTGTCTGCTCGGCATCACGAGGATCAAACAGAATCGTGGGATGGATGTTGCCATCCCCGGCGTGGCAGACATTGGCGATACGCAAATCGAACTTCGCGGCCGTCTTTCCCACACCTCTCAGTGCTGCCGGGAGTTGACTGCGGGGCACCACGCCATCGACTACGTAGTATGCCGGAGCCAGACGTCCGAGCGCGCCTCCAGCCCCTTTCCGGCCCGCCCAGAGGCGAATGCGTTCGTCCTCAGTTTGCGCGCTTCTCACCGAGGTAGCACCAAACTCCGAACAGATGTGTTCGAGCCGGTACGCCAGGTCACCCAGTCCATCACCGAGGCCATCTACTTCCACTACCAGCGCGGCGCCAGCGTCGAGCGGATACCCCGCGTGTACAAACGGCTCCACGGCAAGAATGGTGTCGTGATCGAGCAGTTCCATGGCCGTCGGAACAATGCCCTCGGCGATAATAGCGGAGACCGCCTCGCCTGACGACTCCAGTGTGGGGAAGATCGCCAGAAGCGTGACGACTGCCTCGGGAAGACGTTTCAGCCGAACGACTATTTCCGTCACGATGGCCAGCGTGCCTTCAGCCCCGCACACGACGCCGGCGATATCGTAGCCAGGTTCGTCGGTTTCACAGGAGATACGTTCACCATCAATCGTTACCAGTTCCAGACCGAGCACATAGTTCGTCGTCACGCCATGCGCAAGGCAATGCGGCCCTCCCGCGTTTTCGGCGACGTTCCCACCGATGGTGCTGGCCCGTTGGCTCGAGGGGTCGGGTGCGTAAAAAAGATTGTGGCGGGCGACCGCTTCGCTGAGAGCGAGGTTGCGAACACCGGGCTGGACACGAGCACGAAGGTTCAGGGGATCAATTTCTCGTATGGCGTCCATCCGCGTCGTCACCAGGACGATGCCACCCTCGGAAGGGACAGCTCCGCCGCTCAAGCCGGTCCCGGCTCCGCGCGGCACCACGGGCCGGCCATACATTCGTGCAATTTCACAGATGCGCTGTATTTCTGTAGCCGTGCGTGGAAAAACAACCACTTCGGGCGAAGCCATATCCATGGAGGCGTCGAACTCGTACATCATGAGGTCGGCGGGCGCGCTTTTTACCGCGTCACTCCCGACAACGGCTATTAAGTCAGCGACCAGGGGGCTGGCAGAACGACTGGTGCTGTCTCGCGCTGTGCCTACCACGATCTATATCCGTGTCACGATATAACGGTCAGGCCACCAAAGTGCATGCCAGGGCGATCGCATTCTGCTTTCACGATCGCGCCATGCAGGGACCGACACGTTCGATGCGCGCGTGCAGTTCACGGGGATCGGTCGTATCCGGTGACGGCTATGCGCCAGCAACGGTTGCCGTTCGCCGCCTACCGCCGAAGAAGCGGCCGAGTTCACCATTTTGCCACACCACCAGGAGGCAGCTAGCATTGAAGATCGACGAGTAGGTTCCGCTGAAGATTCCGATGAGGAGCGCCAGTACGAACGTCCGGGTTGTTGTGCCACCGAAGAGGTACAGGGCGAGCAAGGTCAGGAGTACGGTCACCGAGGTGTTGAGCGAACGGGCCAGTGTCTGGACAATCGACGCATTGACGACGTTTTCAAATGGCTCGCCGGTCCGTCGTGCCAGATTCTCCCGAATACGGTCAAAGACCACAATTGTGTCGTGGACGGAGAAACCGATGACGGTCAGCATCGCGGTGACGAACAAAGAATCGACCTCGATATTGAATAACCAGCCAAGAATAGAAAAAATGCCGGTGACCACCAGGACATCGTGCAGCAGAGCAACGAGGGCACAGACGCCGTACCGAAATGGATGTGAAACGTTCCGGAATGCCCAGGCTATGTACAACAGAATGAGCGCGCTGGCGACACCCACAAGGATAAACGCTTTTTGCCGGAGCTCGGCGCCAATAACCGGCCCAACCGTCGAGTAGTCCAGTTCCCGGACCGCGCCGAACTGGCCCACGAGATCCTGTTCCACTTTGGACTTCTGCGTGTTATCCATGGGTTTCGTGCGAATCGCCACCAGATTCTGTTTGTCGCCGCTGAGCTGAACCACCGCCTCGCCAAACCCATTGTTGTTCAAGATTTGTTGCACCGCTGTGGTCGTAGCTGCGCGTTCGGTGCTGACCTGTAGTAACGTGCCGCCGACAAAGTCGATGCCGGGCCGGATGCCAAAGGCGATCAGTGATACAAGACCAGGAACAATAATGATCAGGGATATGAGGAAATACAGGTAGCGCTTACCAACGACGTCAAACATGACTGGGGGCTTTCTGTAAATCTGGCCCGTACAAACGCACGTTTCGGGGCGCTCGTGCGCTGGTAATAGCATGGAGGAAGGTGCGGGTCACAATGATCGCGGTAAACATACTCACGACCACACCAATCGCGAGCGTCACGGCGAAACCGCGAATGATGCTTGTTCCAAAGATGAAAAGAACGGTGCATGTGATGAGTGTCGAGATGTTGGAGTCGCGAATGGACGTCCAGGCGCGCTTGAAGCCAGCATCGACTGATGCCGCGAGTGACTTACCAGAGCGAAGTTCTTCCTTCATGCGCTCGAAGATGAGGACGTTTGCGTCGACGGCCATACCGATAGAGAGGATAAAGCCGGCAATGCCGGCCAGTGTCAGCACGATGCCAAATATCTTAAAAATGGCAAATACCATACCGGCGTACAGCAGCAGTGCCAGGTCGGCCAGCAGGCCGGGAAGACGGTAGTACAGCAACATGAACGCCATAACGATGCTGAGACCAATGGCGCCGGCAAGGATGCTGCGGTTGACCGAGTCGGCTCCAAGGGTGGGGCCGACGGTGTGGTTTTCAACGACCTTCATTGGCACGGGCAGTGCCCCATATTTAATCTGCAGCGCGATGCGCTTCGCATCGTCAAGTGACATCTGTCCGCCGCTGATCTGACCGCTTCCGCTAATGGTGCCCTGGACGATCGCGGTTTCGACAACCAGATGATCCATCGAAATTGTCAGGTACTTGCCGATATTCTTGCTCGTGTAGTCCTGCATCTTTTGCGCGCCGTTGCCCTTGAGCGTGAAATTCACGAGCGGCTTGCCGAGTTGATCAAAGCCGACCTCGGCCGTTTGCACATCGTCGCCAGTGAGCACAACGGGCGCCTGCGGCGGGACCGGTTGGCCAACGGGCAGGTTGGTGGTGCCAGCGTCGACAAACTGGAGAAGGCCCGTCTCGCCAAAGACCCGAATCGCGTCGTCTGGATTCTTAATGCCCGGCAATTCAACGATGATGCGGTCCTGTCCCGCCAGTTGGATGAGCGGTTCGGACACGCCTAGACCATTCACACGAAGTTCGATGCGGCTTCGCGCTGCCTCCATCAGGTCGGGCGTCACCTTTTGTCCTGGTGCTGGATCCGCCTGCAACAGTACCGACAGCCCGCCTTGCAGGTCAAGTCCCTGACGGATGACAAACTGACGATCAACGTTGAAGCCGCCGCCCTCAATGTGAAAGCCGGGATTATTCGGCAGATCGATCCATCCCACGATGAGCGCAAGCACCGCAATGAACGCGAGCCAGAGACTAACACTTCTTTGCATAGAGGAAAGCTCCCGAAGGCCATACGGCGCACGCGCCACGACCGAAGTGTCGTACACGGGCGTCGTACCGGCGGCATGTATGGCATTGGGCGTGACTGCTTTGCCCGTGCTCCCGCATATTCAACAATGGAGAGTATACCACCGTCTATCCCCTGATCGTTTACCATTACTTCGCTGAAAAAGTGGATTACCGTCTGATTGTTTGTAGGGGCGCATTGCCCCGCTCGCTTCGCTCGTTACCGCCCCTACACGCCGGCGCACCCTGATTTTCATCCCTTGGGGTGTGCCCCTCCAGGACATCGACGCTGCCCTGAATGCGCACATTGGCGGCTGGTCGACGAACCCGTCGACCGAGATCGCAAGGGTGGCAGTGGCTCAATTCATCCTCCGTGGATGCGGCGCGGGGCGTGCTCGTTTAGATGATGGGGATAGTCGGTGTGCTAGCATACCTGGAGAGGGTTTGCGCGGAAGCGTCATCTCCCGGTGAGGTGGCGTGGGCAGCAGAAACAGAATAAGGGCGACGTACACCCTGCACCGGGGCACGCCTCCCCTCCGATCCCACCACTTTTGAAGGAGACGATGTAGTCGTGGATACGATTCGACTGGCGGCAACGCCGCGCACCGTTCTGGGAAAGAAGACGAAGCAACTGCGACGGCAGGGACAGACGCCCGGTGTCCTGTACGGACACAGCCTGGAGTCACGTGCTTTGCAAATGGACACCCGCGAGCTCGAACGGGTGTACCGTACAGCGGGACGGAGCACGCTTGTGAAACTAGCCGTCGGCGGTTCGGAAACAAATGTCATTATCCGCGAGATCACGATGGAGCCTCTGCGCCGCGTCCCCGTCCATGTCGATTTTTACCAGGTGCGCATGAACGAGCCCATCACCATGGACGTTCCTGTTCTGTTCGACGGCGTATCCCCGGCGGTGGAAGAGCACGACGGCGTGGTGGTGCATCTCATTACCAGTGTCTCCGTACGGTGTCTCCCTGGAGATATTCCGCACGCGTTTCACGTGGATTTGAGCTCATTGACACAAATTGACCAGTTTGTGACGGTTGCTGATCTTCAAGCGCCAGCATCAGTCGAGGTACTTACCGATGGCAGTGACATTGTAGCCAAAGTACAGCCGCCACAGAAGGTCGCCGAGGACGAGGCCGAGGATCAGGCAGCCGAAGAGGCAGCTGCCGCCGAGGCGACGGAACCGTCGGCTGAGACGGCTGGCGAAGCATAGCGCAACAGATACAGAAGAGGGGGGTGCCGGTTGATCGGCACCCCCCTCTTTCCATGGCGCGGAACCGATACTACTTCGCTCCGTCCTTAATCCAGCTGCTGATGGTGCTAATGCTGTCCTTTGACAACGGCTTACCTCCGAGCGGCATCTGCTGGTGGATCGGGTTGTCGGGGCTGACCAGCACCTGCCAGAGTAGGCTGTTCTCGGGGTCGCCCGGCTTCACCACCGGTTTGTGATTTCCCGTCGAGAGCGTGTTCTGCAACGTCTCGAGGTTCAGGCCCCCTAATGCGGTTGATCCGTGACAGTTGTAGCACGTTCCCTGCTGGAAAATGGGCTTGATGTTGGTCACGAAGGTGGGGTGCTCGACGGGCCCTACTGGTCCCCCTGAGCTTGCGGTACCAGCACTTTCCGACGCCTGCTGCGTCATGACGCCGTAGAGCGTAAACGCGACAACGAGGCCCATCAGGCCAAATCCCGTCACCATCGACACCGGTCTATCCTTCGGTTTCCGCGACGGGTTGCGGTCGTAGAAAGGCAGGCCGACCATCAGCGCTACCAGTACACCGGGTAGCACCAGGGCGCCGATAATCACGAGGATCGGTCCTTTGAAAATTTCCAGGATGACGAATAGGAAATAGAAGTACCACGCCGGTCGCGGAATATAATTTTCCTGGTTCAGCGGGTCTGCCGGTGTACCGAGAGGCGCGGGCATGAAGTAGGACATCGCAAGCATGATGGCGAAGACGACAGCCACCAATGCCGTGGTCTGAAAAATCGTGTCGGGCCAAAACGTGCCCTTCGCCTTTGCCGAGATACGCTCTGTCATAGACCGCTCGACGCGCGGTGCCTCGCCGGGGTCACCGGACCGCTGTCCCAGTTTTATGCTAGCCATCGAGCCACTCCTCCGTGAGGAACGATACGCCTTGCTTCACCGTCAGGTACAGGTGGAACACCAGGAGGATGCTGAGTGACACCGGCAGCAGCAACATATGGATGGAGTAGAAGCGCGTAATGGTCTCCCCCGTCAACGCGCTGCCCGAGCGCATAATGCTCACAATGACATTGCCAATGAACGGCGTGTAGCTCGGGATGGCGGTCCCCACCATGGTAGCCCAGTACGCTTCCTGATTCCATGGCAGCAGGTAACCCGTGAACGCGAACCCCAGGGTGATGAGGAACAATCCCACACCAAGCAACCAGGTAATTTCACGAGGCTTTTTGTATGCTCCACACCAGAACACCCGCCCCATGTGCAGGAAAATGGTAATCACCATGGCCTGTGCGCCGTAGTAATGCAGTCCGCGGATCATCCCGCCCGCGGGAACCTGTTCCATAATGAGCTTGATGCTGTCGAACGAGCCACCCTGCGCTGCGTCCGAGGGTCGGTAGTACATCGAGAGAAGAATTCCCGTGATCACCTGGTTGACGAACATGAACAGGGTTAGTTCACCCATGAGGTCTAGGATATTGCTGAATCGCTGCACCGGGTGATCCATGAAGTGCCGCGTGGGCGTAACGACCGGTAGACGTGCATCGACCCAGTCGAGGAGAGGGTTCAGACGGTTGATCATGCCAGCCCTCCAATCAAGACCTTGCCATCCTGCACCTTGACGATGTGTTTTTGCAGCGGTACGGGCGCGGGACCTGCCTTTACCGTTCCGTCAATGTTGAACACGCTACCGTGGCAGGGACATGCAAACCCCGTGGGAGTGCCGGTAATTGGGCACTGAAGGTGGGTGCAGTGGAAGTCAAAAGCGTCAAACTTGTCTCCCCCTTTGGCCACGATAAACACGCCGGTTGGTATTCCGGTTGACTCCTTGTACTGAACGAGCACAGGATTGTCTGGCTTAAATGTGTCGACCGCCCCTGCCTCCTGGAGCCCACCGGTAGCGGCATTGGCTGCCTCGGCACTTCCCTTGTTATCGGGGAAGATAAATCGGACGGCCAGCGCAGTATATGCAAGCCCGATGAGGCCCCCAAGACCGAGGATTCCCGCTGTAACGGCGCGTCGCCGCCCGATTTCACTACGCGCGTGAGCGTTTCCCATCGCATGTGCCATACACACTTGCTCCTTTATAGAGGCTGTCCACCAGACCGCTCGTGCGCGGCAGTTCTCCGTAGCGACCTACTGTAGCATACATGCTGCTCGGGCTACGAGCGAGCCACTTCGCTTCGTCCGCTGTCTATCATTTAGTATAGCGGTGTCGAAGACGGAGACGCGTGATGGTGACGGTTCGCTCTGCCGCGTGGAATCGATCGAAGGGTACCGGGCCAGAACAGGAGATCGCACGTGGATATTGGCTTTCTCGGCGCGGGGAGCATCGCCGAGCGACACATTGATGCCATCCACCGGACGGGCGCCGGACGGGTCGTGGCTCTGGCAAGCCGAACGTCTGAGCGGGCCACGATCCTTGCTGCCAAAAAAGGCATCTCCCGCGCCACGTCGGACGCGGCGTCCATCCTGCACGACCCCGACATCGAGG
>JAABUZ0100004207.1_pt1 | contig 20157 bp, 20 predicted proteins | sample 5562091 | NCBI WGS metagenome assembly JAABUZ01 (sample SAMN12813069, study PRJNA571459) | rock metagenome | isolation source: Antarctica rocks | place: Antarctica: Victoria Land, Linnaeus Terrace sud | collected 2015-12-21 | reverse complement strand
CGGGAGGCTCGATGCGCTGCCGCAGCTGGGCGAACTGCGCCAGCAGTGCGGGGTCCACATCCGGCAGGTCGGACACGGGTGAGCCGGGCATGCCCTACCTTCCCGCGCCTGAAGCGAGCGGATTCGTCAGCATATGCAACGATCCGACCGGGTTATGGATACGCGCTCTGTTCGTGATCCTCGACGAAAGGGCGCTCATGTGAGGCCCTCTCTTGACAGGCGCCTGGCGAGCGTGCGCACCGCGCGGTACTGGAGTGCCTTGATGGCACCTTCCTTCCGCCCCATGATCAGAGCGGTCTCGCTGAGCGTCATCCCCTGCAGAAACCTCAAGGCCACGCATTCCTGCTGGTCGGGCCGAAGCGAGCGCACAGCCTCGAGCAACGCGTCATTGCTCATCGACATCAGCACCAGCTCTTCCGGGCCGTCGGCGACCTGGCCTTGGCTCGCGCTCGTAAGGTCGTCGGTCGGCACCTCGAGGCGGTACCGGCTGGACTTGCGCTCGTCGGCCAGCAGGTTCCGGGCGATGGTGACAAGCCATGCGGCGATGTCGCGGCCCTGCCAGTTGAAGGTCTCGATCCGCCGCAGGGCGCGCAGGAAGGTCTCGCTGACGAGGTCCTCTGCGGTGGCCGTGTTCCCGACGCGGTAGTAGAGGTACCGGTAGACCGTCTCGACGTAGCGGTCGTACAGCAACCCGAACGCTTCCGCACTGCCCGCCTGCGCACTAGCGACGATGTGGGCGATGTCGTCTGCTGCGTCGGGCGGTACCCCGTCAGGCGACCCGCCAGGTGGTGCAGGTGGGCCGGGCGGAGCAGGTGGACCAGGTGGTGCAGGTGGGCCGGCCGGAGCAGGTGCCCCTCCTGAGTCAGCCCGCGGGGGGCCAGCTGGCCGAGGCGCCCGGCTCGAGTCTCGCGGCGACCGCACCGGGTGGTGGCGGCGTCGCCCACCCGCAACCGCGACCTCAGCACGGAGGGCGTCCCAGCCGGCGGCCGGACCGCCGTTGCCGTTGCCGTAACTCATCCGCACGGCAGCGTTCCGGCGCTGCCGCTGCTGATGGGCGCACCAGCGGACCCGACCAGCAGCGCGATCATCAGACCCCCCGACAGGCGACGCGGGAATGATAGCGACGCCGCCCGACTACTTGCACGCCGGCAGGTGACGGAGCATGCCGCAGCAGCAGTACAGGCAGCGTGGAACGTGGCTATGGAACACTGATCGGGCGCACCGCGGCCGTTGCCGGCGGGGGAAGAGGTTGCCGTGCAGGACCCGCCGAGACCGGAGGATCGACCCGCGGCGCGCAACCTCGCCGACCTCGTCCGCGCCGCCGCGGAGTTCCGGCCCGATGCCGCCGCCCTGCTGCATCCGGGTCGCCGTGCCCTGCTCAGCGAGGCGGAGCAGACGACCTGGTCTGAGCTGGACGCCCTTGTGAACCGGGCCGCGTCAGCCTTTGAGGCCGCGGGCCTTGCCCCCGGTGAGCGCATCGCCGTCATGCTGGGCAACACGCCCGCGTTCCCGGTTGCGTACTTCGGCGCCCTACGTGCCGGCCTGGCCGTGGTTCCCATTGATACCAGCGCTACCGCCGAAGAGGTGCTGCACCAGCTCGTCGACAGTGGGTCCCGCGCAGTCGTTGCCGGTGCTGATGCGGCCGCGCGAGTGCTGGAGGTCAGCCCGCGCACCCGGGTGACGGTCGTCTGGGTCGCTGGCGCCGCCACCGCTCCCGCCGGTGCCGTTGTCTTCGAGGACACGCTGCGCGTCGCGGCTACCGAGCAGCCCCTCGGTGCCCTTGCTGCCGGCGAGGACCTCGCGGTGCTCGCCTACACCTCGGGGACCAGTGGGCGGCCCAAGGGGGCGATGCTCAGCCACCGTGCCCTGCTCGCCGACCTCGACCACGTCGGCCGCATCGTCCCACCGGTCGCCGGGGCCGACGACGTCGTGCTGCTCGTCCTGCCGTTGACGCACATCTTCGGCCTGAACTCGGGTTTGGGCCTGGTCGCCCGTACCGCGGCCACCGGGCTGCTGTTGGACCGAGTCGATCCGCAGACCACGCTGACGGAGGTCACTCGGCACGCCGTCACTGTCGTGCTGGGAGCGCCACCGATCTTCGAGGGGTGGTCTGAGCTCGAGAACGTGGCCGAGTCGCTCACCACCGTGCGGCTCGCCATCTCGGGTGCCGCCGCGATGTCGGCTGCGGCTGCGCGGCGCCTGCTCGAGGCCGCCGGGCGCCCCGTGTTCGAGTCCTACGGGTTGACCGAGACAGCGCCGTCCGTGACCTCGACGCTGATGAGCGAGGCGGCGCAGCCCGGCAGCATCGGGCGGCCAGTGCCCGGGGTGGAGGTCCGCCTCGTCGACGCCGGCGGCAGCGAGGTCGACAACGACGACGCTGGCGAGATCTGCGTGCGCGGCGCGAACCTTTTCTCCGGGTACTGGCCTGACCGGCGCGAAGGACCCGACGCCGACGGTTGGTGGTCGACGGGCGACGTTGCGGTCCGCGACGCCGCGGGCGAGCTCAGACTGGTCGACCGGCGCCGGGAGGTCATCGTCGTCTCGGGCTTCAACGTCTACCCGCGCGAGGTCGAACAGGCGCTGGTGAGCCACCCCGCCGTGGCGGAGGCCGCCGTCATCGGCATCCCGCACCCGTACACCGGCGAGGCGGTGCGGGCTCTCGTCGTCTCCGAGGCAGGGGCGAGCGTGAGCGGCAAGGAGCTGCTGGCCCACGTTGCGCGCCGCCTGGCGCGCTTCAAGTGCCCGACATCCCTGCAGTTCGTCTCCGAGCTTCCGCACTCGTCGACTGGCAAGGTCTCGAAGGCCAGGCTGCGCGAGTCGCTCGCGGGGGAGCCCGCCGGCGTGCAGCGGCTCGCGGGCGACGAGCCGACCGCCTAGGCAGTTCGTGCCCGAGCCCCAGCATGCTCCGCCACCACGCCTGGTCCTGCTGACCAGGCCGGGTTGTCCGTTGTGCGACGAGGCACGCCGGGTGCTGGAACGGGTTGCCGGCGCCACCGGCACCGGATGGACTGAACTCGACGCGCTCGCCGACACCAGCGGCGAGCTGCTGGATGAGTACGGGGACCGGCTGCCGGTCCTGCTACTGGACGGAGTCGAGCATGCCTACTGGCGGATCGAGCCGACGCGGCTGCAGGCCGCGCTCACGGGCAGGCGCCTGTGGTGAGGATACGGCTCTGCCACGCGGGTGTGACCCCCGCGACGGCGATTTGTGAAAGCGTTCACTAACTCCTAGCATGGAGCGAGGCGCACTCACCTGCCGGCCCAGCTGAGCGGCGCTGCGCGGTGCGCAGCAGCGCGCTACCGGCCGGCACCGACAGGAGCGACGATGGCAGGACCCCTCGCTCAGCCGGGCCAGGCGTCCGTGGGGGCCCAGCAGTGTTCGGCTGGCGCGCCGTTTCTGCCCCGCCGCGTTCCCGAAGCAACGGTCGCTCGGCTGCCGCTCTACCTTCGGGTCCTCGCCGAGCTGGCCGACGCGGGCAGCTGCACCATCTCCTCGGAAAGCCTTGCCGCCGCTGCCGGTGTGACCAGCGCGAAGGTCCGCAAGGACCTGTCGCAGCTCGGTTCCTACGGCACCCGCGGCGTCGGGTACGACGTGGAGCTGCTGGTCGAGGAGATCTCCCGTGAGCTCGGCCTCACCACCCGGCGCGCCGTCGTGCTGGTGGGCGTGGGCAACCTCGGTCACGCCCTCGCTGGGTACGGCGGCTTCTCGGCCCGCGGGTTCCACATCGCGGGGCTCCTCGACGCCGACCCTGCTCGCGCCGGCGAGCGGGTGGGAGACCTCGCAGTGCAACCCATGGCCGACCTCGAGCTGCTGGTCGTGCAGCACCGGGTGTCGATCGGCGTGCTCGCTGTCCCGGCGGATGCCGCCCAACCGGTCTGCGACCGCCTCGTGGGCTGTGGCGTAACGAGCATCCTCAACTTCGCGCCTACCGTGCTGACGGTTCCCGAAGGGGTCGAGGTTCGCAAGGTCGACCTGTCGGTCGAGCTCCAGATCCTGTCCTTCTACGAAACCCACAGGGCCCGCACGGTATATGAGACCCACGAGACACATGAGACCCACAAGACCCAGCCGGCCGACCAGGCCCACCGGAAGGGCCGGCAGCCTCCGTCACCGGGTGCCGACCGAGGGTTAGCGGTGCACATATGACGCTGCTCGCCGTCGGACTGAACCACCAGACCGCCCCCTCACCGGTGTTGGAGCGCGCGGCCCTCGGCCATGACGAGGTCATCGCGGTGCTAAAGGAGCTGTTGGCCGGTGAGCACATCGCCGAGGCCGTGGTCGTGTCGACGTGCAACCGGGTCGAGGTCTATGCCGAGTCGGCGACCTTCCACGGTGGGCTGGCCGAGATGTCCGACGTGCTCGTGCGCGTCACCGGCCTACCCCACGAGGACCTGACCGCCGGGCTGTACGTGCACCACGAGGCCCGCGCCGTCCAGCATCTGTTCTCGGTCGCCTGCGGGCTCGACTCGATGCTCGTGGGGGAGGCGCAGATCCTCGGACAGGTACGAGCGGCGTTCCGCCTGGCGGAGGACCAGGGGACGACCGGCCAGGCGCTCAGCCCGCTGTTCCGCGAGACGCTGCGCGTCGGCAAGCGGGTCCACTCCGAGACCGGCATCGACGACGCCGCTGCCTCCCTGGTCGGTGTGGCCGTGCGCCTCGCGGCCGAGCGCCTCGGCGGCAGCCTGCAGGGCCGCCGCGCACTCGTCGTCGGAGCCGGTTCGACCGGTGCGCTGGCCGGGGCCGTACTGCGCCGGCAGGGCGTCGCCGAGGTCGTCGTGGCCAACCGCACGGCCGCCCGGGCGACCCGGCTTGCGGCGTCGCTCGATGGGCATTCCGTCGGGCTGGAGGGCATCGAGGATGCGCTGGCCGACGTCGATGTCGCGGTGGCTGCGACGGGCTCGTCGTCGCCGGTGGTGGGCCCAGAGGTGGTTGCCGCCGCAGTCGCGCGTCGTGACGGGCGCCCCCTGGTGCTGCTCGACCTGGCCCTGCCGCACGACGTCGACCCGGTCGTGGCTTCGCTGCCCGGCGTCACCCTGCTCGACCTCGACGCGCTGCGTGGGCTGCTCGCGGGCAGCCCGGCGGCCTCCGACGTCGCCGCGGTCCGGGCCATCGTCACCGAGGAGGCGACCGCGTTCGCCGACCGCCAGCGGGCACTGTCGGTCGCGCCGACGGTCATCGCGCTCCGGGCGCAGGCGGCTGAGGTGGTGCGTGCCGAGCTCGACCGGTTGGCCGGGCGCCTGCCGGAGCTCGCCGGCCGGCAGCGGGTAGAGGTCGAGGCGACAGTGCGCCGCGTCGTCGACAAGCTGCTGCACTCGCCGACGGTGCGGGTGAAGGAGCTCGCCGAGTCCCCGGGAGGCGACCGTTACGCAGAGGCGCTCCGTGAGCTGTTCGGGCTCGACCGAAGCACCACGGCCGCGGTGTCCGCCCCGGCGAAGGCGCAGCTGGACGACCTGACGTGAGCAGCGAGGTGGACACGGCTGCTGCCGCCCCGGGCGCGGCGGCCTCCAGCGCGCCCCTGCGCCTCGGCACTCGCCGGTCGCCATTGGCCCGGGCCCAGTCCAGCCAGGTCGCCCGGGACCTCGAGCAGCGGTTGGGCCGCGCGGTCGAGCTGGTCGAGGTCGTGACCGAGGGCGACCGCTCGGGTCAGCCGCTGACGGTCATCGGCGGCACCGGGGTGTTCGTCACCGCGCTGCGAGAAGCGCTGCTGCAGGGGCGGATCGACCTCGCCGTGCACTCGCTGAAGGACCTGCCCACCGCTCCAGCCGACGGACTGACCGTCGCTGCCGTGCCGCGCCGCGAGGACCCGCGTGACGCGCTCGTCAGCCCGGCGGGCCTGACCCTCGGGGAGCTGCCGCCGGGCTCGCGCATCGGCACTGGGGCCCCGCGGCGAGCCGCCCAGCTGGCAGCGCTCGGCCTGGGCCTGCAGCTGGTTCCGATCCGCGGCAACGTCGACAGCCGGATCGCGAAGGCGGTGGGCGGCGAAGTCGATGCTGTTGTGCTCGCCCGGGCAGGGCTCGCTCGGCTGGAGCGGCTCGAGGTCATCACCGAGGTGCTCGACCCCCTCCAGGTGCTGCCGGCGCCCGGCCAGGGTGCCCTGGCGGTCGAGTGCCGCAGCGACGACCTCGAGCTGGTGACCGCTCTTACTGCCGCCCTCGAGGATCCCCGCAGCCGTGCCGCCGTCACCGCGGAGCGTGCCCTGCTGAGCGCGCTGGAGGCCGGCTGCACCGCACCGGTCGGGGCCCTCGCCGACGTGACCGGAGGCGCATGGGAGGGCGAGAGCGACGAGCCCGCCGAGCTCTACCTGCGGGGGGTCGTGGCCGCCGTCGACGGCAGCGACCTGCTCCGGCTGTCCGCGACCGCCCCGCTTGACGAGCCTGAGAGCCTGGGGCGTCGACTAGCTGCCGACCTGCTCGATTCTGGTGCGGCCGAACTGATGGGACTGTAGATGGCACCGAGAGAGATCGCACCGAGCGGTGAGGCACCACCCGGCGACCCGCTGGCTGCACGCTCCCGCGGCGCTCGTGCCGAGCGTCGCCAGCTGCATCCGGTCGCGCTGCTCGGGACCGGCCCCGGCAACCCTGGCCTGCTCACCGTGCGTGCGGCTCAACTGCTGCGCGAGGCTGACGCTGTCATTGCCGACCCGTCGGTGCCTGCCGAGGTGCTGCGCAACCTCGACGCCGAGGTCATCGACGCTGCTGCCGAGGGCGTCGACCCCGTGAAGGAGACGGTCTCGCTCGCCCGCGCCGGCAAGCGGGTCGTCCGTGCGGTGCTGGGGGACCCCCTCGAGCAGCCCGACGTGGTCAAGGAAGCACAGGCACTGATCCGGGCGAAAGTGGCCTTCGAGCTTGCTCCGGGGCTCTCCCCGGCAGTGGCTGCGCCCACGCATGCCGGTGTGGCCGTAGGGTCCACGCGCACCATCGCCGCGGTGGCCGAGGACACCGACTGGGCCGGGCTCGCCGCTGCGCCCGGCACCCTGGTGCTCGAGCTCGATGCCGTCGGTACCGCCGGCAAGGCGGCAGCAGCTTTGATCGAGCACGGCAAGCGGCCTGACACCCCGGTCAGCATCACCGTGGGGGCAACCAGCGTGACCCAGGAGACCGTGGTGACGATTCTGGAGGCGCTCGAGGGCGCGTCCGCCGGGCTGGGCGCTGCCGGGCGTGGCACAGCCGTCGTCGTCGTCGGACCAGCGGTCAAGACGCGCGAGAAGCTGTCGTGGTTCGAGACCCGGGCGCTGTTCGGCTGGACCGTTCTCGTGCCGCGGACCCGGGAGCAGGCCTCGGTGGTGTCCGACGAGGTCCGGGCGCTCGGGGGCGTGCCGCTGGAGGTCCCGACGATCGCCGTCGAGCCGCCGCGCACCCCAGCCCCGATGGAGCGGGCGATCCGCGGGCTCGTCTCGGGGAGCTACCAGTGGATCGCCTTCACCTCGACCAACGCCGTGCGCGCCATCCGAGAGCGGTTCGAGGAGCTCGGCCTCGACGCCCGGGCGTTCTCCGGGGTCAAGGTCGCCGCCGTCGGCGACGTCACCGCCGCGGCGTTGATGGCATGGGGCATCGTCCCCGAGCTGACCCCCTCCGGGGAGCAGTCGAGCGAGGGGCTGCTCGCGGACTGGCCGCCCTACGACGACGTCCTCGACCCCATCGACCGCGTGTTCCTGCCGCGGGCCGACATCGCCACCGAGACCCTCGTGGCCGGGTTGAAGGAGCGCGGCTGGGAGGTCGACGACGTGACGGCGTACCGGACCGTCCGTGCTGCTCCGCCGCCGGCTCCCGTGCGAGAGGCGCTGAAGGGCGGCGGGGTCGACGCCGTGCTGTTTACGTCGTCCTCGACCGTGCGGAACCTGGTGGGCATCGCCGGCAAGCCGCACGAGCGGACGACGATCGCGGTCATCGGCCCGCAGACCGCTGCTGCCGCCACCGAACTCGGGCTGCGGGTCGACGTCCAGGCAAGCGAGCCGACGACGGGTGCGCTGGTTGCGGCCCTGGCCGACTTCGCGCGGCACAAGCGGGAGACAGAGCCGCAGGGGGCGACCGTGACCCCGCTGCGCCCGCGCCGGCGCCGCTGAGACATCCAGGCCGCTGAGACATCCAGGCCGCTGAGACATCCAGGCCGCTGAGACATCACGAAGGGCACGCGCTCATGACCGGCTTCCCGACCGTTCGTCCCCGGCGGCTGCGCAGGAGCGGCCCGTTGCGCCGGCTCACCGCGCAGGTCCGGCTCGCCCCGGCGGACCTCATCCTGCCGATGTTCGTCAAGGAGGGCGTGGGCGAGCCGGTGCCCATCGCCTCCATGCCCGGGGTGGTGCAGCACACCCGCGAGTCGCTCCGCAAGGCGGCGACCGAGGCGGTCCAGGCGGGCGTCGGCGGCATCATCCTGTTCGGGATCCCGGCGGAGAAGGACGCGCGCGGCTCGTCCGCGGACGACCCCGCCGGCATCGTGCAGCTCGCGCTCGGCGACCTCGCTGCCGAGGTGGGCGGCGCCACCGTCGTGATGAGCGACCTGTGCCTGGACGAGTACACCGACCACGGGCACTGCGGCCTGCTGACCGCAGCGGGGGACGTCGACAACGACGCGACCCTCGGGCGGTACGCCTCCATCGCCGTCGCGCAGGCCGAGGCGGGCTCAGCGGTGGTGGCTCCGAGCGGGATGATGGACGGCCAGGTCGGGGTCATCCGAGAAGCCCTCGATGCCGCCGGGCACGCGGAGGTGGCCGTGCTCGCCTACTCGGCGAAGTACGCGTCGGCTTTCTACGGCCCGTTCCGGGAGGCGGCAGAGTGCGCCCCGCAGTTCGGCGACCGCTCGGCCTACCAGCAGGACCCGGCGAGGAGCGTCGGCGAAGCGCTGCGCGAGGTCGCGCTCGACCTCGACGAGGGCGCCGACGCTGTCATGGTCAAGCCTGCGCTGTCCTACCTTGACGTCGTGCGCGCTGTGCGCCAGGCGGTCGACGTACCGGTGGCGGCCTACCAGGTTAGCGGCGAGTACGCGATGGTCGAGGCGGCGGCCGCGCGGGGCTGGGTCGACCGGGAGCGCATCATCCTCGAGACGTTGACCTCGGTGAAGCGTGCCGGCGCCGACATGGTGCTGACCTACTGGGCGAGCGAGGTCGCCGGCCTGCTGCGGTAACGACATCACCCTGGTGGTCAGCTCAGGGGCGCTTCGGCCGGTAGGTGCAGACCAGCACGCCGGTGGAGGCGGTCGTGGTCGACACCAGCTCGAGCGGGCGGGCCCGGCCGTCGTCGGGGAACACCCGCTTGCCGCCGCCCAGCAGGATCGGTTCGACCATCAGCCGGTACTCGTCGACGAGGTCGTGCTCGATCAGCTGCGCAGCGAGCGACGCGCTGCCCCAGACCTGCAGCCCCCTGCCGCCGGTGGCACGCAGCTCGCGCACCGCGCCGATCGCGTCGTCCGGGGGCAGCAGGCTCGAGCCCGACCAGTGCAGGTCGTCCTGGCGGAGCGTGCGGGAGGCGACGTACTTCGGGATCTCGTTCATCCGGTCGGCGAACGGGTCACCGGCGCGCCCGGGCCAGGCCGTGGCCATGGCCTGCCAGGTGCGCCGGCCGAACAGCAGCGCCTCGGTCGCGGCCATCACCTCGCCGATCGCCGTGCCCATGGCCTCGGGGTCGAAGTACGGCATCGACCAGCCGCCGTTAGTGAAGCCGTGGTCGGTGTCCTCCTCGGGTCCGCCGGGTGCCTGCACGACGCCGTCGAGGCTCATGAAGTCGCTGAGGATGATGTGCACGCTGCTCCTTGCGGTGGGCCGGTGGGCCGGTGGGCCGGTGGGCCGGTGGGCCGGTGGGCCGGTGGGCCGGTGGGCCGGTGGGCCGGTCAGCCGGTCAGCCGGTCAGCCGGGTCGGCACGGTAGACGCGGCTGCTCAGGGGAAATCATCGACGGCACCGCTTGTCTGGGACAGCCAATCCCGCCGGCGCTCCATTGTGCGGACCCAGACTGGTACGCCGGGCCGCGGCGTCGCATCATGGACGGGTGTCCAGCTCCGCCGCCTCGTACGCCGTACGCCTGGCCCTGATTGGGGCGATCTTGTCGACGCCAGCCTGGCTACCGCAAGTCGTGCGCGCCGCTGAGAGCATCCGGGTGCGCCGCATGACGGTCCCGTCGGGGCCGCCGATCGAGCGGCTGGCCGCCGACCTTCGCCGGCTGCGGCCACTTCTTGACGACCCCACCCGCAGCAGGACGCAGCGTGAGGGCGCCCGCCTCGCGTATGAGGAGGTGCTGGTCGACGCCTGCCGTGCGCTCGGCATCGACCATCGGCTCGGTGCCGGGCGCGGGCTGGCCGCCGAGGTCGAGGTGCTGCGGGTCGAGGCCGCACTGGCCGACTCGGGGCTGCGCATCGTCCCGTCCCGGCAGTAGGGGCGGGTGCTCGACCTGCCGCTCGCAGTGCCAAGATGGCGGCAGGGTGGTCGTAGCGGCTGCCCACTCGACGCAGGAGGAGCACCGTGGCAGGCACAGAAGGACGCGTGGCGATCGTCACCGGAGCCGCCCAGGGCATCGGCGCCGCAACGGCCGAGCGCCTGTCGCGAGACGGCTTCAAGGTCGTCGTCTTCGACCTCGACCAGGCCGCCGGGCAGAAGGTCGTCGACGGCCTGGCCGGCGAGGGACTCGCGGTCTCGGTCAACGTCACCGACCGCACGCAGGTCGAGGCCGGGGTGCAGCAGGCGGCCGAGCAGTTCGGCAGCGTCGACGTGCTCGTCAACAATGCCGGTGTCACGCGCGACGCCCTGCTGTTCAAGATGACCGACGAGGACTGGGACCTCGTCATCGCCACCCACCTGACCGGCTCGTTCTACTGCACCCGGGCCGTGCAGAAGCACATGGTCGACAACAGGTACGGGCGCATCGTGTTCCTCTCGTCGCGCTCCGCGCTTGGCAACCGCGGGCAGACGAACTACGCCGCGGCCAAGGCGGGCATCCAGGGCATGGTCCGTACCCTCGCCATCGAACTGGGCGGCTTCGGCATCACGGCCAACGCTGTGGCGCCTGGCTTCGTCGAGACGGCGATGACGCGGGCGATCACGGAGAAGACCGGCGGGTCGTGGGATGAGCTGGTCAAGGGCGCGGCGGAGCGCGCCGCGGTCAAGCGCACCGGCAAGCCCGAGGACATCGCCGCGGTAATCGCGTTCCTCGCCAGCGAGGAGAGCGGGTTCGTGACCGGTCAGACGATCTACGCCACGGGCAGCCCGGCGGTCTGACCCAGCTGTCGGTCGCCAGGAGGCATCGCGGCCGCTGTGGCTGGTGGCCGTCAGCGGCAGCAGGGATGATGGCGCCGTGCCCTTCTCGCAACCGCGGCGCCAGCCCCGGCGACGCCCGCCGCTGGCATCGGGCGGCAACGTGTTCCGCGGGGTGCTCGGCGCGCGGCCCTACCCGGCGCCGCAGGCCGAGCATCGCGACTGGGTGCAGTTCCCGCCGCGCCAGGTACGGCTCGACGAGCTGATCACCGTGAAGGCCTCGCTGCGGCTCGATGTGCTTCTGGCGGACGACTCGACGTTTTTCGCCGACCTGTTCTGCCACGTGGTGGAGTGGGAGGGCGAGCTCTACCTCGAGGACGGGCTGCACCGCGCGGTGCACGCCGCGCTGCAACAGCGCTCGACGCTGCATGTGCGCATCGCTCGGCTCGGGGACGACGGGACCCTGCTCGGGCCGACGGCCTGAGACGCTCGTGGAGGCAGTGCGGGCGGCCAGCGGCCGCGCCAAGGCCGCCGACAACGAAAGGGAGCCATGACGGCGTACGAGCAGACCGAGCGAACCACGGCCACGCGGCACCAGGACCGCGTCGGCTACGACCGCGAAGCCGCACACGCCATCCTCGACGCCGCGCTCGTGTGCCACCTCGGCCTCGCCGCACCGGACGGTACCCCGCGGGTTCTGCCGATGCTGCACGTCCGCGTCGGCGAGACGCTGTACCTGCATGGGTCGTCGGGCGCGGCTGCCGCCACCGCGACCAGGAGCGGCGCCGACGGCGAGGGCTCGGAGGCCGGCGCCGGGCTGCCCGTGTGCGCCACTGTGACGCTCGTCGACGGCGTTGTGCTCGCCCGCTCGGCCATGCACCACAGTACCAACTACCGCAGCGTCGTCGTCCTGGGCACTGCTCGCCTCGTGACCGACAAGGACGAGAAGAGCGCCGTGCTCGCCGCCCTCGTCGACCACCTGGTCGCCGGCCGCAGCAGCGCTTGCCGGCCGCCGTCGGCCAAGGAGCTGGCCGCCACAGCCGTGCTGGCGTTGCCGCTGGGCGAAGTTTCTGTCAAGACGCGGGCCGGCGGCCCGGTCGACGACCCGGAGGACCTCGCGCTGCCGCACTGGGCCGGCGTGCTGCCGGTCAGTACCGTTGCCGGCGCGCTGCAGCCGGCCGCCGACCTCGCGCCCGGCGGCACTGCACCACCCCGGATCACGGCCGGTCAGCCCGTCTTCGGGTGAGCCCGCGCACGGCGCGGTCACACCCGGCGCGTGCTGCAGTTGCACGCTTCCTCCTGTGCGGAGCCCGGCAGGCTCGGCGTGTCGCGCGCCCGACACGCCGTACCCAGCACGAGGAGGCGTGCTTTTTGAGCGGCAGTCGCCCCCCCGGCGCGCAACCTGGCGCATCGGCAGCCGGCTGCAAGGATAGGGGCGTGCGTGAACCCCCCAAGAGCTCGTCGCTGTTCGCCCGCGCCCAGGCCGTGGTCCCCGGTGGCGTCAACTCCCCGGTGCGGGCCTTCCGCGCTGTCGGCGGCACGCCTCGGTTCATGACATCGGGCAGCGGGCCCTACCTCACCGACGCCGATGGCACCGAGTACGTCGACCTCGTCTGCTCCTGGGGCCCGATGATCCTCGGCCACGCTCACCCCGGCGTCGTCGAGGCCCTGCAGCAGGCGGCGGCGCGCGGCACCTCGTTCGGGACACCGACGCCTGGCGAGGTCGAGCTGGCCGAGCTGCTCGTCGAGCGGGTGGGGCCGCCACTGGAGCAGGTCAGGCTGGTCAACAGCGGCACCGAGGCGACGATGAGCGCCATCCGACTTGCCCGCGGCTTCACCCGCCGCAGCAAGGTGGTCAAGTTCGCCGGCTGCTACCACGGGCACGTCGATGCGCTGCTCGCCGCCGCCGGGTCCGGTGTCGTGACCCTCGGCCTGCCCGACACCCCCGGTGTCACCGGCGCGAGCGCAGCCGACACCATCGTCCTGCCCTACAACGACCTGTCGTTGGTCGAGCAGGCGTTCGCCGAGCACGGCGACCAGATCGCGTGTGTCATCACCGAGGCGGTGCCGGCCAACATGGGGGTCGTGCCGCCGCTACCGGGGTTCAACGCCGGCCTGCGCGCCCTCTGCGACACCCACGGTGCCCTACTGGTCATCGACGAGGTCATGACGGGCTTTCGCATCACGCCCTCGGGGTGGTACGGAGTCGAGCGGGTCGCGCCCGACCTGTTCACCTTCGGCAAGGTGATGGGCGGAGGGCTGCCCGCTGCGGCGTTCGGCGGCCGCGCCGAGGTGATGGCTTCTCTCGCGCCGGTCGGGCCGGTGTACCAGGCCGGCACGCTGTCAGGCAATCCCCTCGCGGTTGCGGCCGGGCTGGCGACGCTGCACGCCTGCGACGCCGAGGTCTATGCGACCGTCGACAAGCGGGCACTCGAGGTCGCCGCACTCACCTCGTCGGCGTTGTCCGAGGCCGGCGTCGCCCACCTGGTCAACAGCGCCGGGTCCCTGTTCAGCATCTTCTTCACCGACGCCGCCGCGGTGACGGACTTCGCGGGCGCACAGGCCCAGGCGACGGTGCGGTACGCGGCCTTCTTCCACGCCATGCTCGATGCCGGGGTGTACCTGCCGCCGAGCGCCTACGAGGCGTGGTTCCTGTCCGCCAGCCACGACAACGCGGCGCTCGAGCGGATCGCTGGTGCGCTGCCCGCCGCCGCCCGTGCTGCGGCAGCCGCCCCGGAGCGGGTCGGGATGCCGTCGACGGCGCAGGACCGGGCGTGAGCGCATCTGGGGCCGACCGCCTTCGTACGGTCGTCCACCTGGTCCGCCACGGCGAGGTGCACAACCCGACCAAGGTGCTGTACGGCAGGCTGCCGGGGTTCCGGCTGTCGGCGGCGGGTGAGCAGCAGGCCGACGTCGTGGCCGGCTACCTGGCGCGGCCTGGGGCGGCACGCGACATCGCCGCCGTTGTGGCGAGCCCCCTGGAGCGCGCCCAGCAGACGGCCGCTCCGCTCGCGCAGGCCCTGGGTCTTCCGGTCGAGACCGACCATCGCCTGATCGAGAGCAGCAACGCCTTCGAGGGCGGTGTGGTCGAGCCCGGGCCCGGGATCATCCGACACCCAGGGTCGTGGAGGCACCTGCGCAACCCCTTCCGTCCGTCGTGGGGCGAGCCGTACACCGACGTCGCAGCCCGCATGATGGCTGCCGTCGACGATGCCCGCGGCGCCCATCCCGGCCGCGAGGTCGTCCTCGTCAGCCACCAGCTGCCCGTCTACGTCACCCGGCGGCACGCCGAGGGCCGCAAGCTGTGGCACCGGCCCGACCGCCGCCAGTGTGCCCTCGCCTCGGTGACGTCGCTGGTGTTCGCCGGGGATGGCCTCAGCCACATCGAGTACGCCGAGCCGGCCGGTCCCGGCTCGAGCGCGCAGGGCAGCGTCGGCGCCTGAGTGTGAGCGCACGGCTGCTGGCCGAGCGCGCGGCATCCCGGACGCACCGTCTGTCCCCGGGGCCGGCATAGGCGCACCATGACGAGATGGCCCGCTTCCTGCCGACGCGTTCGGCGGCTGCGGCGCCCGGCCAGCAGCAGGCCGGCGAGGACGCCGTGCACACCACGCAGCAGCGGGTGCGCCGGGCGGCACCGAGCCTGGCGCGGGTCGGCGTCGAGCGGATGGAGGCCACCCTCCCCTTCTTCGCTGAGATCGCCCCGGACCAGCGCGCCACCATCGGCCTGGTCCTGCAGGCCGGTCTTACGGCCTTCTCCGGCTGGCTCGCCAACCCCGGGGACGGCAACGCCGTCACCGACGACGTCTTCGCCGTAGCCCCCCGCGACCTGGCGCGCTCGATCAGCTTGCAGCAGACGGTCGCCATGGTCCGGATCATCGTCGACACGGTTGAGAGCCGGGTGGAGGAGCTGGCCGAGCCCGACGCGGTGCACTGGCTGCGGGAGGCCGTGCTGCGCTACTCCCGCGAGATCGCCTTCGCTGCCGCACAGGTGTACGCCGCAGCGGCGGAGAACCGCGGAGCGTGGGATGCGCGGCTGGAGGCCTCGGTCGTCGACGCGCTGCTGCGAGGTGAGGCCGACGGCGGCGCCGAGGCTGCGGCCCTGCTATCGCGTGCTGCGGCTCTGGGGTGGCGGGCAGGCGACAGCGTCGCGGTGCTGGTCGGCCGGCAGCCCGAGAAGACCCTCGACGTCGTGCTCGACGGCCTGCACCACGCGGCGCGGGGCGCGGGTCACGATCTGCTGGCGGGGGTGCGGGGCGAAGAGCTCGTCGCCGTGCTCGGCATCAGCGAGGACTCCGGAGAGGACCTCGCGGTGGCTGCAGCCGGGCTGGTCGCGCACTTCGGCCCCGGCCCCGTCGTCGTCGGGCCGCCGGTGGCGGGGCTCGCCACCGCCTCACGCTCGGCGAGCGCGGCGGTGGCGGGGCTGCGGGTCTGTGCGGCGTGGCCGGGAGCGCCGCGGCCGGTCAGCTCGGCGGCCCTGCTGCCCGAGCGTGCCCTCGGCGGCGACGCGGAGGGCCGGCGCAGCCTCGTCGAGCAGGTGTACGACCCCCTGGTGGAGCTGGACCTGCTGAGCACCGTCGCCGCCTACCTCGAGGATGCGGGCACGGTCGACGGGGCTGCCCGGCTGCTGTTCGTGCACCCCAATACCGTGCGCTACCGGTTGCGCCGCGCGCTCGACGTGACCGGACAGAATGCGCTGGACCCCCGAGGGGCTCTGGTCCTGCGGCTGGCCTTGGCCTTCGGCCGCCTGGACGGTCCTGACCGCACGCTCGACTGAGACCGCTGCGTAGCGGCTATTGTAGGAAAGCACCAAATGCCCTCGGAGAACCTCGTTGGTGTCCGCAACGGTTCTACCGACCGGTCACCCCCACAGTAAGAAGTGTGCTAGCAATAGTCGCTCCCGGCCAGGGGACGCAGACCCCCGGCCTGCTCGTGCCCTGGCTCGATGTCCCGGCAGCCGCCGCTTTGCTGCGGCGCGCCGAGGCCGCGACCGGGCTCGGGCTCATCGCGCTCGGCACCACCGGCAGTGCCGAGCAGATCCGTGACACGGCGGTCGCTCAGCCGCTGCTGGCGGCGACCGCCCTCGCTGCCGCCGCCGCGCTGGACCTGCTGCCCGAGCAGGCGGACGCACCGCTTCCGCCTGCCGCCGCAAGCGTCGGTGCCGTCGCCGGTCACTCCGTCGGAGAGCTGGCCGCCGCCGTCCTGGCCGGCGTGTTGGGGCCGGAGCAGGCTCTGCAGCTGGCGGCCGTGCGCGGCCTCGAGATGGCGCGGGCCTGCAGCAGCGCATCGACCGGCATGCTCGCCGTGCTCGGCGGCGACCCCGACGAGGTCGATGCCGCTCTGGCCCGAGCTGGGCTGGTCGCTGCCAACCGCAACGCGCCGGGTCAGGTCGTCGCGGCCGGTCCGGTCGCAGGCCTCGAGGCGCTCGAAGCCGAGCCACCGGCCCGCGCCCGGCTGCGCCGCCTGGAGGTGGCGGGCGCGTTCCACACCGGTGCGATGCTGCCGGCACGAGAGGCACTGAGCCGACACGTTCCAGCCCTGGCCGCCGGCACCGCCCGCGATCCACAGCTGGCGTTCGTGACCAACGGCGATGGGACCGTTGTCACAACTGGCCAGGAGGTGCTCACCCGACTGGTGGCTCAGGTGGCTGCGCCGGTGCGCTGGGACCTGTGCACCGCCACCCTGTCTGCCCGCCACATCGGCGCGCTGATCGAGCTGCCTCCCGCCGGCACCTTGTCGGCCATCGCCAAGCGCACCCTGCCCGGCGTCGAGATTCTCGCGGTGCGTTCACCGGACGACCTCGCGGCCGCCCGCACGCTGCTGCACCCGGATCCTGCGGGCGCTCCCGAGCCGGGCATGCCGTTCCGGATCGCCGTCGCCCCCTCCGCCGGGGCTTTCGTACCCGCTGCTGTCGGCGAGGGTGACCGGGTCGCTGCCGGAGTTGCGCTCGGCCAGGTCCGTGGCAGGCGCGAGCAGCACGACATCCGACTCGACTCCGACGCCGTCCTCATCGAGTGGCTCGCCCTCGACGGCGACCCCGTCACCCCCGGCCAGCCCCTGGCCCGGCTCGCATGAAGGCCGCCCTGCTCGGGGTCGGCGCCCACCGTCCGGCCCGGGTCGTCACCAACGACGAGCTGTCGCAGACGCTCGACACCAGCGACGCGTGGATCCGCCGCCGCACCGGCATCGCACAGCGCCACGTGGCCGGCCCGGACGAGAGCGTCGTCCAGATGGGGGTCGAGGCCGCCGGCAAGGCGCTCGCCGCCGCCGGCGTGAGCCCAGCCGAGGTCGACCTCGTGCTGCTGGCAACCTGCAGCGCCCCGACTGCCATGCCTGGTCTGGCGCCGCAGATCGCGACCGCCCTGGGCTGCGCGAGCGTCGGCGCGCTCGACGTCAATGGTGCGTGCGCCGGCTTCTGCTACGCTCTGGCGCTGGCCGCCGACAGCGTCCGCGCCGGCAGCGCCCGGCACGTGCTGGTCGTCGGCTCGGAGCGGATGACCGACATCGTCGACCAGAGTGACCGCGGCACCGCGGTCCTGTTCGGTGACGGCGCCGGTGCCGTCGTCGTCGGGGCGGGCAGTGGAGCGGGCGACGAGGGAGTGGGCCCGGTCGTCTGGGGCAGCGACGGCACGGCAAGCGAGGCCATCATCATCCGCGACCGGTGGCTGGAGATGGACGGCGCCGCCGTATACCGCTGGGCGACGTCGGCGGTGGCACCCGTGTGTGTCGAGGCCTGCCGCCGCGCCGGCATCGCGCCCAGCGAGCTGGCGGCCGTCATCCCGCACCAAGCCAACCTGCGCATCATCGACGCCATTGCCACCGCCGTGGGCGCGACCGGGGCGGCGGTGGCTGACGATGTCGTCAACAGCGGCAACACCTCGTCGGCCTCCGTGCCGCTCGCGCTCGCCCGGATGCTGGAGGCCGGCACGGTCACGAGCGGCGACGCCGCCCTGCTCGTCGGCTTCGGCGCGGGTCTCAGCTGGGCCGCGCAGGTCGTCCGCATCCCCTGACCGCCCGGCCCCGGCCGCCGTCCTGGCGGCTCGCACCACCCGAGCACCATCACCCGAGCACCGCTCACCGAGCACCGCCCACCCGATAAGGAGCACCACATGTCCAGCACCGAGATCCTCACCGGCTTCGCCGAGATCGTCGCCGAGGTGGCGGGCGTCGACGCCGCCAACGTGACTCCCGAGAAGAGCTTCGCCGACGACCTCGACCTCGACTCGCTGACCATGGTCGAGGTTGCCACTGCAGCCGAGGACAAGTTCTCGGTCCGGATCCCCGACGCCGACCTCAAGCACCTGAAGACCGTCAGCGACGCGGTCGACTTCATCGCGAAGGCCGGAGTCGCGGCGTGACGGAGCCAGCCAGCGCGGGCAGCACGGGCAGCACGGGCAGCACGGGCAGCACTGGCAGCACTGGCGCACCCGCCGCCGACCCGGTCGTCATCACCGGACTCGGCGCCCTGACCCCGCTGGGGTCGGGGGTCGCCGCGACGTGGAGCGCGCTGCTCGCCGGTGCCTCTGGTGCTCGCACCCTCGACGCGCCATGGGCCGCCGACCTGCCGGTCCGCATCGGCGCCCCGCTGCATGACGACGCCGAGCAGGCGCTGGCCGACGGCATCCCGGCCGCCGACCGTCGCCGGCTCGACCGCACCCAGCAGATGGCCCTGGTTGCCGCCCGCGAGGCGTGGGCCGACGCCGGTGCCCCCGATGTCGAGCCCGAGCGGCTCGCCGTCGTCATCGCCTCGGGCATCGGCGGCGTCATCACCCTGCTCGATCAGTACGACGTGATGAAGGAGCGGGGCTCGCGGCGGGTCAGCCCGCACACCGTCCCGATGCTCATGCCCAACGGGCCGGCTGCCACCGTGGGCCTGGCGCTCGGCGCCCGCGCGGGCGTGCACGCGCCCGTCTCGGCCTGCGCCTCCGGGTCCGAGGCGCTCGCGGCGGCCCTCGACCTCATCCGGCTCGGCCGGGCCGACGTGGTCGTGGCCGGCGGCACCGAGGCCGCCATCCACGCCCTGCCGCTCGCCGGCTTCGCTGCGATGCGGGCGCTCTCGCCGCGTAACGACGAGCCGGAAGCCGCGAGCCGCCCCTACGACAAGGGTCGCGACGGCTTCCTGCTCGGCGAGGGCGCCGGTGTAGTCGTCCTCGAGCGGGCCTCACACGCCGCCGCCCGCGGGCAGCGGGCCTACGGCATCCTCGCGGGAGCCGGCCTTTCGGCCGACGCCTATCACGTCGCCGCGCCCGAGCCGACCGGCGCCGGTGCCACCCGCGCCATCGCCGCCGCCTTGCGTGACTCGGGTCTGCAGCCTGCGGACATCGGGCACGTCAACGCCCACGCGACCGGTACCCCGCTGGGTGACGTGGCCGAAGCCATGGCGATCCGCCGCGCCCTTGGCGACGCCGCGGATGGCGTCGTGGTCAGCGGCACCAAGGGCAGCACCGGGCACCTGCTGGGTGCTGCTGGAGCCGTCGAGGCCATCGCCACCGTTCTGGCCCTGCGCGACGGCACGGCCCCGCCTACGCGCAACCTGGACGACCCGGACGACGACATCCACCTCGACGTCGCGCGCGTGTCGCCGCGGCGGTTCCCGATCGGCCGCGCCGGGCTGTCCAACTCGTTCGGCTTCGGCGGCCACAACGTCGCACTGGTGTTTGCCCCGCTGCCCTAGCGCCGGCGACCACCTGCTTCGCCGCCGCCCGCCGGGGCGGCGAACGACTGACCTGATCCTCGGATCCACCCAGCCCCACGGAGACCGCATGACCGACCTCGCCACGACTGCACCATCTGCGCCTCCCGCAGCCGGGGGTGACCTGCGGCTGCTCCCGCCCGCACCGCGCGTGGCGGGGCACGCAGGTGTCGCAGGACACGCTGCACCGACCGCAGGGACAGTTCCTGCCGGCGCCGACCCGCGCGACCCCGCCATCCGCATCGGCCAGCTCGTCGGCGGCCCGTGGACCGTGCTGGCCGACGCCGAC
>JAABUZ0100004206.1_pt1 | contig 20158 bp, 23 predicted proteins | sample 5562091 | NCBI WGS metagenome assembly JAABUZ01 (sample SAMN12813069, study PRJNA571459) | rock metagenome | isolation source: Antarctica rocks | place: Antarctica: Victoria Land, Linnaeus Terrace sud | collected 2015-12-21 | reverse complement strand
CTCCCCCTTGACGAGACATGATGGTCCTCCTGTGATGGTGGTTTCAGCACCTTCCATCATACAAAAGCTATCTGTCTCGTCTCCTCCTTCACTATGGCTTTGTGGCTAACCTACCCTCAAAAGGACCCCCGACCCCCGTGTTGGGTATCGTCCCCGACGGTCCGTGAGCGTGCGACGGGCAGCTCCACGATCTCCGTCCCGAACAGCGCGTCCAGCGTCCAGTCGAGGCCGACGCGCACGCGCTTGCCGAGGAGCGGCGTCTTGGCCAGATAGATCGCCCGCCACATGGCCCAGGCCAGGATGCCGGAGAAATGCCGGCCGTACACCTCCGCCGCGCCGGTGCGCTTGCCGATGATCGCCAACGAGCCGATCGGCGTGTACACGAAGGGCTGAGGCTGTTGACCCCGCAGCGTAGCCACGATGTTGCGCGCCACCTGCGTCCCTTCACGCGTGGCGTTCTGGGCCGTGGGCGCGTAGCTGGCCTTGCCGTTCGGCTTGGGGATCTCGGCGCAGTCGCCGAGCGCCCAGACGCCGGGGTGGCCCGGCACGGCGAGCGACGTGTCGACCACGATGCCGTGATGGTGACCGCGCTTGACGTCGAGCTTTTTGATCACCGGGCTGGGCGTCACGCCGGCGGCCCAGACGAGCAGATGCGTGGTGATAAGCTTCTTCTGGCCGTTCTTGTCCTCTAACTCGACCCAGTCGGGGCCGGCCCCCGTGATCTTGGTGTCCAGGATGACCTCGACCCCGCGCTCCTGCAGCTTTTTGTGTGTGTAGCTGGCCAGCCCCGCGCTGATCTCGGGCAAGAGGCGTGATCCCGGCTGGACCAGCACGGTGCGGATGTCGTTTGCCGCGATCTGGGGATAGTGCTGTTTGGCGGCGTCGCGCACGAGGTCGTTGAGTGCGGCCATGGTCTCGACGCCGGAGTAGCCGCCACCGCCGACGACGATGGTGAGCAGGTCGCGCCGCCGCGCGGGGTCGCCCTCGTCGTCGGCCCGTTCGAGCAGCTCCAGGGCGCGGTTGCGGATCGCCGCGGCGTCGCCGACGCTCTTGATGGTCAGCGAGTGCTCCTGGGTCCCTGGGATGCCGTGGAAGCTTGTGACGGAGCCGAGCGCGATGACCAGGTGGTCGGCGTCGAGGGTACGTTGGGCCGTGGGGATACCGTCCTCATCCTGGCCGAGCGTGATGGTGACGCGCTTGTTGTCCACGTCGATGCCGTCGACGCGCCCCTGTGCGAACGTGACGCGTGGCGAGAGGCGGCGCGCCGCGCTGATAATATGCCCGGTCTCCACCTGTCCGCCCACGACCTCGGTGAGCATAGGCGTGAACAAGAGGTAGTTGTTCTGATTGACGAGGGTGATGTCCCCGTCCTCGTCCTTGGGGAGCAGCCGCGTCAACTCGCGCGCCGCGTGTATGCCGGCGAAGCCCGCCCCCAGGATCACGATGCGTGGCCGTTGTGTGTCCGTCATTCGATCTCTCCTCTCCTCAGTCGGGAGTCGGGAGTCGGGAGTCGTGAGTAGTCGCAGGGAGATTCGTCGGAAGTGGCGTAATAGGCGGCTTCGGCTACGGCCCGCGTATTCTATCGACTCCCGACTCCCGACTCCCGACTCCCGACTCCCGACTCCCGACTCACGACTCCCGACTCCCGACTCCCGACTCCCGACTCACGACTCACGACTCCCGACTCCCGACTCCCGACTTCCGACTCACGACTAGAGGCTCCCGGCCTGCCGCAGCATGCCACCGTCGATGAAGTAGGTCGAGCCGGTGACGTAGGCGGCGGCGGCGGAGGCGAGATAGATGGCAAGCTCGGCCACGTCCTCGGGCTTGCCCCAGCGGCCGAGCGGGATCTCGGCCATGAGCTGCTTCTCTAAATCCGGGTTGGACTCGATGTCGGCGTCGATGGGCGTGAAGATGGCGCCGGGGCCGATGTTGTTGACGGTGATCTGGTGCGGGGCCAATTCGACGGCGATGGTGCGCATGAGCATGCGCAGGCCTCCCTTGGCCGCGCAGTAGGGCGCGTTGGTCGGCATCGGCAGGTCTTCGTGTACCGAGGAGATGTTGATGATGCGCCCGCCCCCGCCCTGCTTGACCATCTGTTGCGCCGCTGCCTGGCAACCCAGCCACGGACCGGTCAGGTCGACGGCGATGACTTTGTTCCAGGCCTCGAGGGGCATCTCGAGGAAGGGATGCTTCTCCTCGATGCCCGCGTTGTTGACCATGATGTCGAGCCGGCCGAACTTTTGCACCGTTTGCGTGACCAGGCTCTGTACCTGGTCCAGTTGTGAGACATCCGCGGACACGGCGAGCGCCTTGCCGCCGCCCTGCTCGATCTGTTGCACGACCCCGTTAGCCTCGTCCTGTTGGCGGCCTACGTAGTCGATCGTGACCGCGGCCCCCTCGCGCGCCATGGCCTGCGCCATGGCTTTTCCGATGCCCGTGGTCGACCCCGTAATGATCGCCACTTTCCCTTGTAGACGCATTGTTCCTCCTGTTCTTGTGCACACGATCCGCCGGTTTCGGCGGCTATGTCACCGTGTGATATATCAATATAGGCGCCATGTGATGTCGCGTGGCGAACTCCACGGCGGCACGATACGTGCTTTCGGCACGCCTAGAACTCGATAAGGTGTGTGCTCTTGGTTAAAAAGGGTGGCGGTGAACCCGATTGACACGGAAGGCTCGTGGCTGGCGGTCGTGCTCGCCTGGGTAGGCGGCGTCGTCGACGCCACCGGGTTTCTGACCCTGGCGAATCTCTTCACGTCGCACATGAGCGGCAACAGCGCGGCGTTGGGCGCTTATGTGGGCGTGGGAAACGGGGCGGAGGCGCTACGCCGCCTAACGCCGATCCCGCTGTTTGTCCTTGGTGTCGCCCTGGGGGCCACTGTGATCGAGCTAGCGGCGCGGCGGGGCGTGCGGTCTTCCCTGTCCGTGGCCCTGGCGCTGGAGGCTATCCTGTTGCTCGCTTTCCTTGTCTATGGGAGCAGCCACCTCCATGCCGCCGCCATACACACCACCGCGAACTGGCAGTTCGACGCGCTGGTCGCGTTGCTGGCCGTACCCATGGGCGTGCAAACGGCGGCGCTCCAGCGCGTCGCAGGCACGGACGTGCATACCACGTTCATTACGGGGATGCTCACTATTTTTGCGAAGGAAGTTGTCGCCTACCTGTTCTGGCTGTACGATCGAGGTCAGGCGGAGAACGCCAGCGCGACGCAGGGGATCGTGCCGGCGCGCCCCTCGCTGTTCCGCGCGCTGCTCGTGGCGGGTGTCTGGACTGCTTTTGTCGTGGGGGCGGCCATGGGCGGCGCGGCTATCTTGCGCTGGAACCTGAATGCGCTGCTGGCGCCGATAGCTGTCCTCGTGGCCGTGATCGCGCTGGACGTGCGGTCCCCGCTCTACACGCCCACATCGTAGATGAACGGAGTACGCGCTACTCGACATAACATAAACGCCTCAACCAGCCCTCCCGGCACTACTAGCGCGGTAAAAAGCCTTCAAAATGGCGATCTTGCCTGGCTAATGAGAAAGGATCAACGAGTTTCGGGGGATTATTACCCGACAACCTGGCGCATCCATGCTATAGTGCACGGCGTAGGGTCATAAAGACAGGCCGCCAAACACTGTGCAGGAGACCGAGAAACATGAACATTCCGTCTATCGCCGATCATGCCATCCTCAAAGTCGTCGGCGTGGGTGGCGCGGGTTGCAACGCCATCAACCGCATGATCCTCGCGCGGGATCAGCAAGAGGTCGAATTTATCGCCGTCAATACCGACTACCAGGTACTCGCCGCCTCGATGGCTCCGGTCAAGATCCGCATTGGCGACAAGTTGACCAAGGGGCTCGGCGCCGGTGGCGACCCCGCGATCGGCGAGAAGGCGGCCCAGGAGAACGACGAAGAGTTGCGCGAGGCCTTGCGCGGCGCTGACATGGTCTTCGTCACGGCCGGTATGGGCGGCGGCACCGGCACCGGCGCCGCCCCGGTCGTCGCGCGCATCGCGCGCGAGATGGGCGCGCTCACGGTCGGCGTCGTGACCAAGCCCTTCGCGTTCGAGGGCGCCCGCCGCCGCCGCCTGGCCGACGAGGGCGCGGACGCGCTCAAGGTGGAGGTCGACACGCTCATCACCGTCCCGAACGACCGGCTGCTGCAGTTGGCCGACAAGAAAACGACGATGACCAATGCCTTCGCCCTCGCCGACGACGTGCTGCGCCAGGGCATCCAGGGCATCTCCGACACCATCACCATCCCCGGCCTCGTCAACGTCGACTTCGCGGACGTCAAGTCGATCATGAACAACTCCGGCTCGGCGCTGATGGCGATCGGCCGCGCCTCGGGCGACAACCGCGCCTCCGACGCCGCACGCATCGCCGTGTCCAGCCCGCTGCTCGACGTGTCGATGGACGGCGCCAAGGGCGTCCTCCTCATCATCACGGGCGCCGACTACACGCTCTTCGAGGTCAACGAGGCCGCGCAGATCGTGCAGGAGGCGGCGGAGCCCGACGCCAACATCATCTTCGGGGCCGTGATCGACGAGTCGATGCAGGGCGACCTGCAGATCACCGTCATCGCCACCGGTTTCGAGGGCCGCAACGCCAATCGCATGCAGCAGCCGCGCATGCAGCAGCCGGAGGTCCGGCAGCCGCAGGCGCCGCAACCACAGCCGGCGCCGCAGCCGCGCCAGCCCGAGCGCTCCGCCGATCAGTTCGATATCCCGTCGTTCCTGCGCAAGCGCTCGTAACATCGTTTAAATATTTGGCGGGCATACGGCGGAGGACCGGGGGCATGCTGCCCGAACCGGTGGTGGACAGGAAGATCGTGAGCAGATCGTGGAGGCTCGACGCCGGGAGGGTGGCGGGGACCTCAAACGCGTGCGCAGCGTAGATGGGCACACCCTGGTTGAAGAAGCTGTAGCTGCCCATCCCATATCCGCTGAAGCTGGTCACGTTGTCCCCCACCTTGAAGGCCGCCCAGCCGTCGACACCGGGCGCCTCCATCCAGGCCGCCTGGTTCGGCACGCGGTGTTACTGGTCCAGCCCACGCCGACGCCGTGGTCGGCGCGCCAGGCCCAGATATCGTCCAGGATGACGTTGGCGCTGTTCACGACGAGGCTGGTGGTGGCGCTGCCTGAGGTCGCGCCGCCGATGCGGAAGAACACGTCCTGGATCGAGCTCGGGTCAGCCGGGTCGCTCCAGACGTAGAGGCGCTGTAGGATCATACGCCGATGACGTCGCCGCAGATCACGGACGGTCGAGCGCGATGGCGCCATAGCACAAGCCTTTCGGTCAACATAACCCATTCGACACTTAATTTAAGAGTTATCTTACATCTAAAATGAAGGCCTGTCAATACGCTCCTACGCTAATTCAATAATCCTGTCAGAATGAGTACGGCGCCCCTATTGACAGCAAGGGCGTGTGTGTGCGTATAATGGCGCGAACGAACTGGAAGACTGGAAGGCAACTGGAAGCCCCCTCTTGACAGATCTCAGGGCAACCAGTACGATTTCTCCCATGTTGAGTTGTTACTTACCTAGCGTTGTTTTCATGAAAAAGCGATCAGATCGGGGACACAATGAGTAGCACTGCCGCCGCGCGGCCGCCGACACGGACACGACGTGGTTGGAACTTGCGACGACGCGAGGCTTTTTGGTTCTATGTCTTTATCAGCCCGTGGATTATCGGCTTTATCGTTTTCCAGGCCGGCCCGATCCTCGCCTCGGCCTATTTCAGCTTCACCGACCTGACCGATCTCAACCTGAACCAGTTGCCACATTGGATCGGGTTAAATGAATACCAGCGCCTGTTCACGTCGCTGGCGTTTCAGCAGTTCCAGGACTCATTACGCGCCACGGCCATTTACGTCACGATCAGTGTGCCCGCGCGCATCATCTTCGCCCTTTTGGTCGCGCAGTTGCTCAACCAGAAGATCCCCTTCCTGCGCGCGCTGCGCACCATCTACTACCTGCCGACGGTCGTGGCCGGCGTGGCCGCCGCCCTGCTCTGGGTCACGCTGCTGCAGCAGGACAATGGTATCATCAATCAGGCGCTTGGCGTCGTGCATCTGCCGCAACCCGATTGGTTGGGCAACGGTACCACGGCGATGGCCGCCATGATCTCATATTCGACCTGGTACCTGGGCACGGCCATGGTGGTGTTCCTGGCCGCGATTCAAGGCGTGCCGACGGAGCTCTATGAGGCCGCGTCGATCGACGGCGCCGGGCCGATCCGCCGCCTCCTGCAGGTCACCCTCCCCATGATTTCGCCCGTCATTCTCTTCGCCACCGTGATCAGCCTGATTAGCGCGTTGCAGGAGTTCGTCGCCCCCGCTGTCTTGACCGGGCAGGGCGGCCCCGCCGACGCGACGCTGCTCATCGGATACTACCTCTATCAGGTCGCCATCGAATACACCTTCCCGCGCCACGGCTCCGCCGCGTCGGCTATCGCCATGGTTTTGTTCGCGACGGCGCTCGTGCTGACGGTAGTAATATTCCTGGTGTCGCGCCGGTTCGTGTATTATGCCGGCGAGCGTGAGGGGGGCTTATGAGCGCGACCAATGTACCGGCGTCGACCGCGTCCCGTGAGACCGCACGGATATCCGGGCAGGCCAATGCGCGACGCCAGCGCGCCCTGGCGCTGCGCGGCCTCTATCTGCTGATAGCGTTGGCCGGCGCGGTTATCATGATTTTCCCCGTTTTCTGGTTGATAAGCACGGCGCTGAAGCCGTCCAGTGAAGTTTTTACCAGCCCGCCCATCCTGTTCCCAAGCCACCCACAATTTCACAACTTCCGCGATGCCGCGATCTCGTCGGCGCTCCCCGATGGCAACTACTTCATCTACATGTGGAATACAACCTGGTACACGGCGCTCGAGGTCTTCGGCGATACGTTCGTCGGCGCTATCGTGGCCTTTGGGTTCGCGCGGTTGCGCGCGCCCGGCTCCACGCTGCTTTTCTTCCTGGTGCTGGCCACGCTCATGGTGCCCTTCCAGGCCACCTTGATCCCACAGATCGTGTTGTTCAAGACGCTCGGCTGGTTCGATACGCCCTTGCCGCTGATCGTGCCGACCTTCTTCGGCGGCGCCTTCAACATATTTTTGCTGCGGCAGTTCTTCCGGGGCATCCCGCGCGAACTCGACGAAGCGGCGACGCTCGATGGGATGGGCTATCCGGGCATTTTCCTGCGCATTATTCTGCCGCTCTCGAAGCCCGCGCTGGCGGCCGTAGCGGTCTTCTCCTTTGTCTTCCACTGGAACGATCTCTTGCAGCCGCTGATCTACCTGAACACCACGAGCAGGTACCCGGTGTCGGTGGCGCTGCAGTCTTTCTCCGGCGCCTATGGCCTGGCCCTGTGGAACCAGCTCATGGCCGCGGCGCTGATCAGCGCGCTTCCCTGTTTAATCCTCTTCTTCGTCGCGCAGCGCTACTTCATCCAGGGCATCGTAGTCAGCGGTGTCAAAGGATGACATGAAGATGTCTGGATCGCGGCGCGCTATGTGGTAAACAGTACGTAGTAAGCAGAAAGGGGGTGGTTTAACAGGCCGGCACGATCTAGCGGTGGCTGCGGCGATGCGGCCAGCACACACACAACGTCGTACTTTTCGGTCGTCTTTATTGGAAAAGGATCATCAAAGCTATGCGTTTCGCTTTTAGCAAGAAACTTGGCCTCGCGGCCGCGGCCACGGCCGCCTTGTCGCTGCCCGTGATGGCCGCCCCCGGCGCCCACGCCGCCCGCCCCGCGCAAGCCTCGAAGGCTTCCACCACCCTCCTCTGGTTCATGCGCGTCGACCCCAGCGAAAATCCGTGGGAGAAGGCCGAAGTAGCGGGCTTCGAGAAGCTGCACCCCAATATCCACATCAACTTGGTCACGGCCCCCAATCCCAACGGCGCCTTCGACGCCAAGTTCAACGCGCTGATCCAGGCCGGCACCCCCGCCGACATCTGGTCGCACCTGGGCCAGGCCGGCTTCGCCGACTACTATCACCGCGGCCTGCTCTTGAACCTCGATCCCCTGGTCAAGAGCACGGGCTACTCGTTCGGCTCGACTCCGATGAACCTGGTGAATACCTACCGCAAGCCGAGCGGCCTGTATGGTATCCCCTCGATCACGCTCGACTCCTACCTGTTCTACAACAAGGACATCTTCGATGCCTACAACAAGCTGCATCCCAGCGCCAAGCTGGCCTACCCGCCGGTGAACTGGAATGACAAGAGTTGGACCTGGGCCAAGATGACGGACGACGCCAAGAAGCTAACCGGCGTGAAGGCCAACGGTACCACGGCCTATGGTGTCCTCCCGAACCTGTTCCCACAAATGGGGTATGCGTGGCAGGCCGGGTCGGAGATGTTTAGCACGCAGGCTTATGTGAATGGCGCGCCGACCTCCATCAACCTGACCGACCCCAAGACGGTGGCGATCTACCAGGACATACAAAACTTCTATAAGGAAAAGGTCGCGCCCCCGTACTCCTCGGTGAAGCAGATCGGCAACACCGGCGCCGACCCCTTCGAGTACGGTAATATCGCCATGGAGACCACCGGCGGCTGGGACTTCCGTAATTTGCTCCACGTCAAGTTCCACTGGGCAGCGGCGGCCATGCCGTGGCTGGTCACCAACCGTGACACGCTGTTCACCGATCCCTACATGGTGGCCAAGGTCAGCAAGCACCCCATGGAGGCCATGGAGTTCATCCAGTACCTGACCAACGCGCAGTCTATGTCCGCCTACGTCAAAGGCGTCGGCTTCACGCCCTCCAACCCGCAGTACCTGGGCCAGTGGTACAGCCAGTACTCCAAGATCACCGGCCAGTCAGCCGAGGATCTGCAGACGCTGGTCGCCGGCGGCCGCAAGTATGGGACGGAGTCGCCGAACCACTTGATCGACAGCTTCAGCCAGATCGATAATGCCATGGTGCCCTACAGGGACAAGATCTTCTACGTCCAGGGCTCGGCCGCGTCCATCCTGCCGCAGGAGCAGAAGGCGATCAACGCCATCCTACAGCAGAATAACGGCGGCTAAACGCCACTCGCCCGGCAACGTGCGATGCGACGGCTAGGCGGAGCCGCCCCCTGGTGGGGGCGGCTCCGCGTCTTATGCGGTGACAGCGCGGCCCTCACCCCCAACCCCTCTCCCTGACGCGGGAGAGGGGAGCCGCCTTATCGTATCATTGGGGACCTTCATCGTACCGTAAGGGAGAGCGTGTTGGATCATTGATCCCACAGGTAGGGATCGGGGAGCCAGTCAGCCGGTCCAGGGCCAGCGGTGGGGAACAAGCCCCTATACGGAGGGTGACTCCCCTCTCCCACGGTTAGGGAGAGGGGATGGGGGTGAGGGGACCTTACGGGGGCAACAGACTATGAAGAGCCTACTGGTACTGGTGGGTATTCCGGCCGTCGCGCTCGCGGCCGCTCTCTTGTTCGTCGTCGAGACTCGTATCGTGGTGACGCCGGCCATGGTGTATACGGTTGCGCAGGCGCGCGCCGGTATGATGCGCCAGCCGCGATCCTGGGCAGGGCGGACGGTGTTGGTGCGCGCCCGCGCGTTTCCGCTTGGTACGAACTGTCCGCCAAGCATTCCGTGGTGTACCAACGTGGTGCTGGCGGACGGCGATGCCCTTCTCGCCACGGCTCCGACTCTCGTCGCCATGGCGGCTGGTCCGGCGCGGCCCGACCCGCTCGTGAGCCTGCTACGCCATGTGCCGCTGGCGGACCGCCTGATACGGCAACCACAACAGGTAGACCAGGTGGATTGGAGCCATATCGCGACGTACCGCGTCCATTTGAGCGCGCAGTCCTTCTCCTCCTGCATCGCGCCGTGCATAAACGTGCAACTCGAGGGTATCGCTCCGTAATAGATAAGCTATACTGTCGATACGATCTCTCGCGGGCGCCCTTCAACGTTGACACGCTGTACCATGTAGAAGGGCGACACGCCTGTGACGATAATCACGCCGGATCGGTTGACCCATGGCGGCCGTATGAGGTTCGCCACGTCGCCAAGGCTCGTGAATTATTATCAGCGGGGGACGCCGGTCATCCACTGGGACCGCCGCGGTCTCCGCGGCCACGCCCATGACCATACGACTCGGTGGACCCTGATGGGTTCCCGGCGACGGTGTGCCGCGGGGACCGCGGCGGTCCCCGTAGAAACGCCGGTCGCGGATAATTCACGCGCCCTGGTCATGTCGTTGCCGCGCTTGCGCTATATAGTAGCCGCCGGTCCCTTGATCGCGCTGGCCGTCTTCCTCACCGGATGTGGCGCGGGAGCAGCTCCTGTCGTTGCGACGCCGGCGCGTGCGGCGCCTGTCCCACTCGTCCGGCTGGGCGCGGGGGTTCGCGGGGTGCAAGTGCTGGTGGAACCGGACGACGGCTCCCGTGCGCTCACGGGCGCCATACGCAACGCCGGCCGCTCGATCTGGCTGACGATGTATATGCTGACCAACCGCACGATTATCCACGACCTCGAGTACGCCCACGCCGCTGGCGTCGACGTGCGGGTCATCCTGGAGCCGCATCCCTACGGCGCGTCCGACAACACCAATCAGTCCGCCTACGACGCCCTCATGGCCGCCGACATCCCGGTACATTGGTCTAGCCCGCGCTACCGCCTCACGCACGAGAAGAGCATGGTCGTCGACGGCGACACGGCCTATATCATGACGACCAACTTCACGCGCGCGTCCTTTCAGGCCAACCGCGAGTTCGACGTGGTCGACCGCCATCCGGCCGATGTGGCGACGGTCCGCGCGCTCTTCGTGGCCGACTGGACGAACCAGGTCTATACCCCGCGCGACGGCAACCTACCATTGAGCCCCTCCGACGCGCGTCCCTTGTTGCAGGCGTTGATCGGGTCGGCGCGGCGCACGCTCGACGTGTATGGGGAAGAGCTCCAGGACCCCGGCATGGAACGGGCGTTGGCGGCGGCCGCGCGACAGGGGGTACGCGTGCGCCTCATCCTGCCCGCGCCGAGCGGCCCCGACTACGACGCCACGGGCGTGCGCCTTGTGACGGGCGCCGGTGTCCGCGTGCGCCGCCTGCCGCGGTCGTATCTCTATATCCACGCCAAGGCGATCGTCGTCGACGGCCGCCGCGCCTTCGTGGGCTCACAAAACCTCTCGGCCGCGTCACTGGACGACAACCGCGAGGTCGGGATCATCGTGTCCGACGAGGGGGTTATTGGGACGCTAAAGGATACGTTCGATAGCGATTGGAGCTATCGAGGGGGATAAGCCGCCTACACTCAATGGCTTATCCTGTTGCGCCCGACAATAGGGTCGTTCAAAAGACCGGGCCGCATGGTTGTGGCAGGGGCGACAGGGCTCGAACCTGCGACATTCGGTTTTGGAGACCGACGCTCTACCAACTGAGCTACACCCCTAAGTTGGCTGGGCCAGCACGCCAGCACAGCGATAATTATACCATGTCGCGGTGCCTTGTGACGCCGTATGTTACGACGTGCGCGCCTGCCGCTGCCGTCCCGCCCACATATCTTGCAGGCGTTGGCGCAACACCTCCTGCGCGTGCGCCCGTAGTTCGTCGCGCATCTCCTCGGGATATTGCACGACCACGCGCTCGACATCGGCGGCCATACGCTCGTAGGCGCGCACGAATTCGTCCATCAGTACGTCGCTCATAGCGCTCATGCTCCAAATAGCGCGTGGCGCAGGATGACGAGCACGACCGCTAACAGAAACGCCGAGAGGGCTACGAGCATGGCGATGGCCGCGCCGACGCCGCCATTATCTTCGACCACGTCGGGCTCGACGGTCTCCACAACATCGTCCCGCTCGACGACACCCTGCTCCAGTTCGGTATCCATGCCTCCCTGCTCCTTAATCTATTGGCTATCCTCTCGCCGCAGTATGCCACACCGCGCCCGTATCGTCGAAGGCGCGGCGGAGCGGGATGGCGATCTTGTGGTACAGCGCATGGGCGCACTACAATACAAAAGCCGACGATCGTGAGTGTGAAGAGAGATAATGAGCAGGAGTCGTACGACGAGCCCCGATCGCGGGGAGATACCCGATCTGCTGGGACGTTTCCGCGATGTGTATCCACGCAGTAAAGGCAACGTGTTCATGGCCCGCGCGCCGGGCCGCGTGAACTTGATCGGTGAGCACACCGACTATAACGCGGCTGCCCGAGACGATCCGGCGGCGCTGCCGGCATGTGATCATGGAGGACGCGCGGGTGGGCGAGGCGGCGGAGGCGCTGCGGGGGGGCGACGTGGCGCGGCTGGGCGACTTGTTCGCGCGGTCGCAGGCGAGCATGCGCGACGACTACGCCATCAGCGTGCCGGAGATCGACACGCTGGTGGCGGTGGCCCTCGCGCACGGGTCCGTGGCGTCGCGCATGACCGGCGGCGGCTTTGGCGGCTGCACCGTCAACCTCGTCCCCGACGCGCGCTGGGACGCTTTCACGCGCGGCGTCATGACCGACTACCCGCGCCTGACGGGGCGCACCCCCACCATCTACCGCTGCCGCGCCGTCGATGGGGCGACGATTGAGAGGATGTCCGAGGCGGTACATTGATACTCCCACCGCTACAGCTGGTGGGCTTCTGCCGCTGGCTAGACCACGGCACGGGCCAATCCAGCCCGGTGAAGGATATTGCGCGCGGCGTTCACGTCCCGTTGCAGGGACAAGCCACACGCCGCGCACTCGTGCCGCCTCTCCGATAGCGCCTTGGGGACTTTGGCTCCGCAGCTGCTACAGTGTTGGCTCGTGCCCGCCGGGTTCACCGCCACCACCACAGAACCAGCTTCTTCCGCTTTGTTCGTGAGGATGTAGAGTTCCCTACATCTGTCAAGCGTCCACGTCAGTTTGACGGTCTGCCCCTTGTTTGGGGACAGACGATACTGAAACGCGCGCTTGACCGTAATTGTATTCATATCTCTAGTATACTATACTGCGGGTATGAAAGATACCCAAAGTAGATCACGTAAGCAGCAGATGCCCCTGCGGCTGGACGACGAGGAGCGCACGAAGTTAGAGGCGATAGCGACCATGTGGGGGTTATCGTTGTCAGCGACAATCAGGCGGCTTATTCGTGAGAAGCGGGTAGGTGGGGACCGCGAGGCTAAAGCCGCTAAAGCGGATGAAATGCTCCTATCCCACCGCTAAAGCAAGTGGGGTTTACGCCTTATCTCCCTAGCGTTGTGTGTGGATCAGGGCCCGCGATCGTGACCGCGGACAAATAGGAGCTGTATGACTACCGAACCGACGACACCCCTGGTATCGACGACGCCCCTGGTCTGGAACCCTATCCTGCGGCAGTTCCTCGTCAACGCGCCGCACCGCATGAACCGGCGCGAAGGCGTGACGACGTGCCCGTTCTGCGCCGACATCACGGAGGGCCGCGTGGGGCCGGACACGCAAGCCTGGGTGCGCCCCAACGACTTCCCGCCCCTGACGCCCCCGGTTGGCGAAGCGTACATCGTCATCTACAGCCGCGACCACGACCGCACGTTTTGGGAGATGTCGGTCGACGAGGTGGAGATCATTACGCGGCTATGGCGTGACCTGTACCGCGATGTGGCGTCGCGCTACCCCGCGGTCATGGTCTTCGAGAACAGCGGCACGGCCATCGGGCAGACGCAGTTTCACCCGCACGGACAGACCTTCGGCGTCTCCGTCGTCCCGCCGTTCCTGGAGCGCGAGGTGGAGACCGTCGTGCTGGACGACGCAGCGGGGCGGGGCTGCCCGTTCTGTCGGGTGCGGGACGAGTTATCCGATGGCCCGCATCAAGTCGACGCCAACACGACCTGGCAAGCGTTCCTGCCGCCCTACGTGCGCTATCCCTACGAAACGCACCTGTACCCGCGTCGCCACGTCGCCAACCTGGCGCTGCTGCGCGACGACGAGTTGCGCGACCTGGCGCGGGCGCTGCTGCGCGTGATCCGCGGCTACAACCGCCTGTACGACGGCGCCATGGCTCCGGCGCCCTACCTGCTGGGACTGCACCAGTTCGCCGACGAGCGCTTCCACCTGCACGTCGAGATCCTGCCGATCGCGCGCGCGCCAGGCAAGCTCAAATACGCCGCCTCGTCCGAGTCCATTTGGTACATGTGGACCAACGACTCGTCGCCGGTCGACAAAGCGCGCGAGTTGCGCGAGGCCATCGCGGGTTTGAGCGATTAACTGATAGAGACACGATTTGGACCTGGACTCCCTGCCGTGTCGCCTGTCCGCGCGGTGTCACTGAGTAGGATCGCCAAGTTAGGAGTAGGCGCAGGAGATGGATGCGACCGCGCCCATCCCATCGATTATACCGGACCTCAGCGATTTGGGCGCGCTGCGGACGCCTTTCGCGATCGTCGGCGGCGTCGCGACGACCCTGTATATGCCGCAGCGCCTAACGCAGGATTTGGATATCTTGGTGGTGGTCGCCGATGCTACGCGTCTGAGTCATGAATTGGAGGAACTGGGCGCGACGCGGCGAGGGGACCTCTCGATCGGCGGGAGCAGTTGGGAATCGCCCAACGGCCTCGCGCTTGATGTGCTGGAGTCTGCGGCGCCGTGGGCGCGCGACGCGGTGGCGCACCCCGTCCGCACGTCAGGCGGTTGGCCGGTTATCGACCTGCCGTACCTCGTAGTGCTCAAAATGGAGGCGAGTCGTGAGCGCGACCTGAGTGATGTCGCCGCGATGCTGGCCCACGCCGATGAACCAGCCCTGGCGGCGGTCCGGGCGGTGGTCGACCGCTACCTGCCCGACGCTGCCGAAGATTTGGAGAGCCTGCGCGCGATCGGCGTCTTGGAGCGACAGGCGCGGGAGCAAGAGTAGAGGCGTGAGGACGACGATTATGGTGGCCGCGGCGGACAGCGGAGCGCTGCGCGTGGCGGGGGATTAAGAGGGAGCATGGCGATGAAGGCGATGGATCTGACGACGGCAGAGGGGCGGCGCGCGGCTCTGCTGGAGATGGCGGAACGACGCGCGAAGCCCGGTGGCGGAACGGCGCCGGCCGTGCGCGCCCGCCGCACTTGGTCGTTGCCCGTCCCCGACCTAAGTCCTGTGCTCGCGCGGCCATTCGCGATCGTGGGCGGGGTGGCCACGCGGCTCTATATGCAGGAGCGGGCTAGCCCGGACCTGGACATCCTGATCGACGCCAGCGACGCGGCTGCGGTGGAACGCGCGTTGGAGTGCGCAGGCGCTGTCCGGCTAAGCGACCACTCGGCCGGCGGGTCGCGTTGGGAATTGCCCACTATGTTCGCGACGGACCTGCCGGGGGCCGCGCCAACATGGCGGGAGTTGGCCCGTATCGGCGGTATCATGGGTGTGGGCGATAGGGACGCAAGCGCCGCGTTCTCGCCGCGCCGTCTGGACGTACTCGCACTCGACGCGCCTTGGGTCGGGCCAGCCCTCCGCGCGTCGCACATGAGCCCGACCGGACTGCCGGTGCTCGCCCTGCCCTATCTTGTCCTGATGAAGCTCACCTCCGGCACGAGCGGTGACCTCGACGACCTGGCGCGTATGTTGGGCGCAGCCAACGCAGGGGATCTGGACGCCACACGCGCGGCGGTGTGGGCATACCGTCCGGCGGCGGCCGACGATCTGGAACGTCTTGTCGCCGCCGGCCAGCGCGAGGAAGCTTGAAGGATCACGGCGGAGCCTACCGCCTGAGGCCGTCGAATGATGGAGAGAACACCCGATAGTGGACCCGGCCCCGTGGAGGTGAGCGCATCGTTTGCCATTCCGGCCGTGCCGCCCTTCCACCTGGAGGCTACGGTCCGTGTGCTACAACGGCGGCCCGCTGCCAACGTTGCGTGAGATCGGAAGATAATCGCCAGCAGTTGGAAGAATTTAATGCGCCCCCGGCTCAGACCGCTCCCCCGGCGCGCCGATCTCGGGCAGCAAGCTGGATGTGGACGGGGGCGGCGCGGGCGTCGGCGCCGGCACAGGGGTAGGCGCTGGCTTCGGCGCCCGCGCGGGGATGGCCGCGAAAGGCGCTTGCACGGGGGCGCTACGCATGCCGGTATCGGGAGCCGGCAACGACAAGGCCCCCTTGTCAGGAGCCGGCAACAAGGAGCCTTTGGCGGGAGCAGGTAAAGAGAGGGCGCCCTTCATGACTTGCAGCTGGGCTTCCACGTCGCCGGAGCCGCCGATGCGCGCGAGTTCGGCGTCGATATCGTCGCCGCCGGGGCCGAGTTGGGGGAACGCCGCGTCGCCGCCGGCCAACTCGTCGAGCGCCGTGGCGCGCGCCTGCATGTGCTCGATCTTACCCTGCGCGCGCTCCATCTGCAGTTGAACGCTGCCGAACTCCTCGGAGAGGCCGGTCGCGAATTCATTGATGCGCACATTGGCCTGGGCGGCCGTGTACTGCGCCTTCATCGTCTCTTTGTTGGTGCGGAAGGCCTCGATCTTGGCGGCGAGGCGGTCCTGTCCGTCGATTAGCTTACCTTGTTGCTGCTGTAAGCTTTCCACCTGCGTCGCCAGCGCCTGCACTTGCGGCACGAGGGCGGTCTTCCGTGTGAGCGCGGCGCGGGCGAGATCTTCGCGGTTGGCCGCGAGCGCCTGGCGCGCCTGTCCATCGAGGCGTTGCTCCTGGTTTTGCAGGCCATTCAACTGCTGCTGGAGTTGCGCTTTGGCTGTGGCGACATCGGCGACACTACGTCGAATCTTCTGTAGTTGCTCGAGCATCTGCTCGTAGCTCAGGTCAAGCATCTCGGCCGGGTTTTCGGCGGCGTCCATCGCCTTGTTTATTTTAGCCTTGAAGATACCGGACATACGATCCATCATTCCGGGCATGAAACTTCTCCTTCGTGTGACGCTAGGCGGCGGCGTCTCGATGCGGGCATGGTGTGCCACGGAGGCGTCACCCTATTGTCGCGCGATACGGCGTGACAGGTCAATGATGCGTTTAGTACACGATATGCTGACCATTGGGGTAATGGACAGTGTGACAGTGTTATAGACACAAGGAGGCGGTTTATGGCGACGACGATGCTACGTAAGTTGAGCGACACCGGTGAAACGGTGGCAAGTACCGATGAGGATGTCCGGGGCCGCAAAGTCCTGGATGACGCGGGGGAGGAGATCGGTAGCGTCGATGGCCTCATGGTGGACGACGAGAATAAGGTGCGCTTCCTGCGCGTCGAGTCGGGCGGGTTCCTCGGGCTCGGCCGCACCCGCGTCATGATCCCCGTCGAGGCGGTCACCCGCGTCATGCCCCACGCCGTGTCCATCGACCGGGGGCGGGAGCATCTACGCGGCGCGCCGGTCTACGACCCCGACCTCGTCGACGATAGGGATGAGAACTATTGGGGCGGCGTCTACGGCTACTACGGCTTCCCACCGTATGGCGGGATGGGCATGGGCATGGGGATGAATTATCTCTAATCGCGGTCTCCGTTCGGCGGCCGGACACGGTCGCCTCCCCGGCGCGTTTGAAGGGCTGCCTTTACTTTACAGAAACGTCCGAGGCGCGGCGACCGCCGCCCGCTCCTCCGCGGGTATCCGCTCGACGGCGCCCTGGATGATGGACTGGCGCAGGTGCGCGAGGTGCTCCCGCATCAGCCGGCGCGCTCGCGGGCCGTCCCGCTGCCGCACCGCCTCCAGGATCTTGCGGTGGGCCTCCAGGGTGTGCTCCAGCGCCCCCGTGACCGCCGCCCCGTGCAGCGCGGCCGGCAGCAGGTGCGGTTGCAGGAGGGCGTGCTCGTGGATCTGGGCGTGCGCGGCCAGAAGCAGCCGATTCGCGGCGGCCTGCGCGAGGGTGCGGTGGAATTGCCGCTCGGCGGCAAAGAAGGCCTCGATGTCGTGCGCGAACTCCTGCTGCATCGTCGCGAAGACGCGCTCCAACTCCGCCGCGTCGTGGGCGGTGGCGCGCTCGGCCGCGAGGGCCGCTACCTGGCTCTCGATGGCTTCGCGAAACTCGTGAATCTCCAGCAGTTCGACCTCCGCGAGCGGCAGGGGCAGGTGGGGCGCTGCCGCGTCGCCCGCGCGGCCCTTGACGTAGGTGGAGCGGCCGCGCACCTCCACCCGCCCCAGCATACGGAGAGCTTTGAGCGCCTCGCGCACGGAGGGGCGGCTGACCTGGAGCTGCGCTGCTAACTCGCGTTCACTAGGCAGGCGGTCGCCCGGCGCGAAGGAATCGCCTGCGAGCAGGGCGGAGAGTTGGTCGAAGACGGCGTCAAAGACCGTGACCGGCTTGACCGGCTGCAACTGATCCACGAAACGCTCCTCCCGTGGCTCTGACCGGCACACGCCAACCAGGGCAATTTACTTTTATGGTCAGACCATCAGTTTATTTGACAATATATAGAGTATACCGTATAGTGATTATAGAATAAGGAGAATTGAACATCCACCTTTTTTGGCTACCCCCCCCCCGGCTGCGGGGCGCGACGAATCGAACCGGCCACGACTGATACAAGTGTGCGCCGGTTTTTTGTTTGCCTGGCGTGGGACGGAAGGAGTCGCACGATGACTGCAACGACGACGCATCAGACGCTTCACCACCGCGCCTGGCGCCGCCACGGGAGACGGGAGACAGGAGACGGTCGCGGAGGCCGAAGAGCGGTGGCTGGACGATGGAGGCTACGGCGGTGAACCGCTCAGACGGGGACCATGCCGGCTACTAGCGATCGGGCGTCGTCACGCCCGCACCCGGCGAGGAGAAATCTCATGACATTCGAAACGAGACGCGAGGCGGGGCGACAACTCGCCGCGCGGTTACAGGAGTACGCCGGGAGCGACACCGTGGTCGAGGGCATGACCGACGGCGGCCTCACGGTCGCGGCCGAGATCGCGGAGGTACTGCGCCTGCCCCTCGACGTGCTCGTGGTCCACAAGATCGTGGAACCCGGCCACACCCGCACGCACCTCGGCGTCGTGGCGGAGCCCGGCCACGTCACGGTCAACGCCGACCGGCTCCGGGAGTTGGAGGTGACGCCCGCGTGGCTGGAGGGCGCCGTGGCGTGGGGCGAAACTGAGGTGCGCCGGCGCGGGGCGCTCTATCGTGGTAGCCGGGAGCGGCAGCGGATCGCCGGGCGTCGGGTGATCGTCGTTAGTGATTCCGCGGGGACGGGCCTGACGCTGGGCGCCGCGGTCGCGGCGCTACAGGCGATGGACGCGCGCGAGATCATCGTCGCGCTGCCGGTGGCCCCCGCCTCTGTCGTCGAGGCGGTGCGCCCAGAGGTCGCGCGGGTCGTCTGCCTGATCACGCCGGCCGAACTAATACACCACGGCATCCAGTACCCCCCGTCCGACGACATCGGTGACGACGCCATGTGCCGTCTCATGGAGGACCGGCGCCGGACGGTCGCACCGCCGGTTAGCCCAATCAGTTAAACAACAAGCAGGAAGGAGCGTGCCCCATGGACCAGATCCCCGCCTACGTGCAGTGGTGGTTCATCCAACTCTCGGTCCCCAACCTCGTGGTCATCGTGCTGATGCTGGTCGTCTTTGGGCTGGCGTTAGTCCTGCCCTACCCGCACCGCCGCGCGACGAGAGGTCCGCGATGAACCTGACCGCTATCCTGCGCCAGCGCCTCCAGCACGACCTGCCGCTGGACGATCTGCTGCCCGACGAGTTGCCCGCCTACGTCCACTCCTACGTCTACCTCTTCGGCATCGCCACCATCGCCGCCCTGGTCATCCTGATCATGTCGGGTATCGTGCTCGCCATGGCCGGCCCCATCTGGTGGCACGTTTCGCCCGTCGGCCACTTCCTCAACAGCGTGCATTTCTGGTCGGTGCAGGCCTTCTTCTTTTTCCTGGTGCTGCACCTGTGGACCACCTTCTTTCAGGGCGCCTGGCGCGATGGACGCGGGGCCACCTGGGTCGTGGGCGTGCTCTGCTTCCTGGTCGGCATCGGTACGGCCTTCACCGGCTATATCTCGCAGCAGAACTTCGACGCCCAGTGGATCGCCGAGCAGGGTAAGGACGCCATGAACGCCATCGGCGTCGGCGCCTTCTTCAACGTGCTCAACTTCGGGCAGATGTACGGCTTCCACATCGTGATCCTGCCCGTCATCGTCAGCGCGCTGGTCGGCCTGCACCTGCTCCTGGTGCGCATGCGCGGCGTGGTGCGCCCGTATCCGGCCCCCGGCGAGGAGGTCCACCCATGAGCCCGCGCCAACGCGCCTATTACCACGGGATCCCTCTGGCGCCCTACGATCTGGTCAAAGAAGGGCTGATCGGCCTGCTAGTCGTTGGCGTGCTTGT
>JAABUZ0100004205.1_pt1 | contig 20158 bp, 24 predicted proteins | sample 5562091 | NCBI WGS metagenome assembly JAABUZ01 (sample SAMN12813069, study PRJNA571459) | rock metagenome | isolation source: Antarctica rocks | place: Antarctica: Victoria Land, Linnaeus Terrace sud | collected 2015-12-21 | reverse complement strand
AGTGCGCCTCGATCCACTTCCGCGATGACCAGACTGCGCTGCTGTTCTTGTTTGTTCACAATGATCTTCTCCATAGCGGACATTTTCGCTGAACAGTTAGCCCGGACGGAATCGTAGAACACCGACACAAAACAGCACGTCTATTGACAGATAAACTGGGTGCTTCTATCATGGCTGTCTCTTCTGTTCGTCACTTCACGGGATTCGCCCCGTCGCAGCGGGGGTAGTCGGTGAAAGCGGCATGCGGATCGCCCGCATCGGTCGCGAAAGCCAGGGAAGGGATGATGCCCATGACATCCAATGAAGCCGGCCCACGAAACACCAGCCTGCTGTCGCGGCGCGCGCTGATCAAGGCGGCCGCAGCGGTCGCCGGGGCGACTATCGCCCCCGGTATCGCAGTCACCCAGACACCGCCGGGGCAAGGTACGCCCCCCAGTGTGATCACGAACCCGCCGCGCCAATGGGGCCCCGACGCCCCACCGAGCATTTACCCGGATCCGGACATCATCACCGTTGATCCGTCGTTCGGCCAGTATCTGCTGGGCATCACCGCGATACACCGTGTCTGGACTGGCGGGCGCTGGCTGGAAGGGCCGGCATGGTCCAGCGAGGGTAACTACCTGCTCTTCAGCGATGTCCAGGCGAACATCGAGTATCGCCTTATCTGGGAGGAGATGCGCGTCACCAAGTTCCGCGACCCCTCGTACTTCGCCAACGGCCACACATTCGACTTCCAGGGGCGCGAGATCTCCTGCCAGGACGGCTTCCGCCGCCTCGTGCGCTGGGAGCACGATGGCACGATGAGCGTGCTCGCCGATAACTACCAGGGGAAGCCGCTCAACTCGCCGAACGGCGCCGTCCCGCACCCCGACGGCAGCATCTGGTTCACCGATCCCGCCTACGGCGACCAGCTCTCCGAGGGGCAGCCGGACGGAATCGGCGGTCCGGCCAATCCGGGACACATCAATCCCCGGGTCGGCAATCCCTTCGCAGGCGACTTCAAGCGGCAATTGCCGACCAATACCTACCGCTGGGACCCGAATGGCACGCTCGGCCTCGTCGTCGGGGAGGATCAGGTCCCCGACCCGAACGGCCTCGACTTCTCGCCCGACTACAAAACCTTTTATCTGATCAGCACCGGCAAGGGACCGGGCGACACCGGGGCGGGCGGCACGGGCGTCATCTACGCGTTCGATGTGGCGGCCGACGGCAAGTCGGTCACCAACAAGCGGCTGTTCACAGACATGATGGTGGACGGTGTCCATTGCGGGCCCGATGACATGCGCGTTGATGTGGACGGCAACGTCTGGGCGAGCTCGAACGCGCCGCTCGGCTACTCCGGTGTCGTCATCTTCAACCCGCAAGGCAAGATAATTGGCCGCGTCCGCACGCCGGAGGTGGTGGCCAATCTGGCCTTCGGTGGCCCCCAGCACAATTTCCTGCTGATGACGGCGAGTCAGTCAATTTACATGCTCCAAGTCAACACGCAGGGGGCGCACCCTGGCTGATCGCGCCGGACGGCAGATTGATTGAAGCCCCGAGATACGATGCCGGATTCGACACCCTAACTATGCCGACGGAGCCGCCCCGCTTTTCTGTTCCCGTGCGACATCAATGCCAGATGTCTCATAAACGGTCGAGCCTGTTGACAATCCCCGATGAGGTGCCAAATCTCCCCGAATGAGCGCCTATCTGGTCACGAAACGGCCCATTTTGCGGCCGTTCGGGGTGTTTTCACACCCAATTCAGGCCCGGCCTCGACTTTATCAACAACCTCGTTCCAAAACGAGCTTAGAACAGCGTGATGCTAGCGATTTTGCCGCGCTGAGCGACACAGAGCGCTGAAGGATATCACCATGAAGCTCTGTAAATGACAAGCGGTTTCCGGATCAAGAGGGAAAACGGGGATGGGTGGTTCCGGGAGTAGCCGGGCCTCTTTGAGGCACCCGACGCGATCAGCTTGCCATGGAATGTGCCGATCCGTCGAGTATCCGGTAGGCGATCATCAGTATGCCGCCGAGGAAGACGATGGCCGACGCTGCGATCAATGCCGGGGTGAAGCTGTGCGCGCGGCTCGCCAAGGATGCCGCGAACACGGGCCCGATGATCTGGCCGGCCCCATACGCTGCCGTCAGGAGTCCGATCAGTTCCGCAGTGCGGTGCGGCGGAGCGAGGTGTCCCGCCAGTGTCAGCGTGAGGGCCGTGATGCCGATGAACGTCCCGCCGAAGAGGATCGCGGACGCGTAGTCGGCGCCCACCCCGCCCAAGATCGGCAGGAGGATCCCGCACGCCTGCGCACCATAGGCGAGCGCGAGGGCGCGCGTGAGGCCGAGGTGTGCCGCAGTGGCGGTCCACAGGACGGCGGCGGGGACGGCGGCCAGCCCGACGACGATCCAGACCGTCGCCCCGGTCGCTTCCCTGCCGGGGGTGCGGTTCACGATCGTCACCAGGAAGGTGCCCGTCACGATGTAGCCGACCGCTTCGAGGAAGTAGGCGCTGAAGACCAATGCGAGCGCAAAATCGGGGAAGAGATGCGATCGCCGCTGGCCGGCGGGGGGCAACGCGGTCTCGGCATCGGGCCGGGGCAACCAACGCCAACACGGAAAGACGGCGGCGCTGGCGACTGCGGAGAGCGTCAGCCAATCCCCGCGCCACCCCAACGCATCGGTCCCGGCGCGCACCGCGAGGCCGGAGACGGCGATCCCGATCCCGACCCCCGCGTAGAGCCAGCCGGCCAAAGCGATTCGACCCTGCCGCCGCAACTCCCCCAGTACCAGCCCCGACGCCAGGACGAAGACGCCGGCGCTGGCGATGCCGGAGAGGAACCGGATGACACCCCAAGCGACGGTGTCCGTCGTCCCCGCCATCAGGGCGGTCGTGATCCCGACGGCGACCAGGCAGCCGATGAGGATGCGCCGTCGCGGCATACCGGGCGGCGCGACGGCGATGAGGAGCGCCCCGACCAGGTAGCCGGCATAGTTCGTCGATGCGAGGAGCCCTGCCGTGCCCGTGCCGAATCCGACCGACCGCTGCATGGCGGGCAGGATCGGCGTGTAGGCGAAACGCCCGATGCCCATCGCCGCAGCCAGGGCGAGACCGCCCCCCGACAGCACGCGGAGCGTTCCCGGTCGCGACGCGGTCATTGTTCCCGCTGTTGAACACAGAATATTCGCCACTTGGCTCCTCCGAGGACGTCGGGCGAAGCCGTATCCTCCCTGCCTGCATTATTCACAATCCCGCTGACGCAAATCCTGATGCACAAGGTGAGATTCCGATCGGGAGGATGCCCGGCTCCCACGCGCATAGCCGCCACCTCATCGCTACTTGTGCGCGCCGCACGCATGGATCGGCGCGCAGTGCCGTTCGCCGTCTCAGTCTCGACGCGTGGTCGCGGAACAGATGGCGCGCGATCACTGTACGGGTTGGAGAACGCACTGGGAAGGGCCAATATAGCGCGTCGCGCCGCCGGATTGGCCGGGTCGGTGGCATGGACACGTGTCCGGCACCGGAAAGGTCTGCGGCGATAGATGCGCATGAGGGGGCGGAGAGAGAATCGCTGTAGGGCAAGCGTGTTGACAAAACGGTCCGCCCGGCCGTGCTCACGCCCCGGACGTAATGTCGCGCACATGACCGAGCACATGATCCACTGCGGCCCAGCGCAACACGTCGGCGAGCGACCCCTCGATCCCGCCCGCCGAGCGGATCGATACCGCGAGCAGCGGTTCGTCGATCATCTCCACCGCAGCGATCGTCGCGGCGCGGTTGCGCGCGAACTCGTCGATAAGAGCAGAGAGGGAGACATCCGCGCGCCTGGCGACCTGCCGGGCGTTGTACGCATCGATGCCACCGGACAAGGGCGCTGCCGCCCCAGCGTTGCCTGATGTTCCCTGCGGCTCGTCATGGCGTACCGCCGCCTGCCGCGCCAGGTCGATGAGGCGCGGGTACGTCCACTCGATCGCGGCAAGGTGTGCGACAACCTCGCGCCCGCTCCACCCGCCCGCGTAGCAGACGCGCACGAACGAATCCGGCGGGAGGGCGCGCAGCGTCTCGATTGTTTCATCGCCGCTCGCGCGCAGCGCCGCGAGGAGCGGCATTTTCGCGAGGTCCTGCGGTGTCATCATGGTGCCTTTTAACCTTTCCGCGAGCGAAATGGTGGCCGCGCATCGGCTACATCATCCAGATCGCCGAGGCTATAATTAGGGTACACTCCAGATGGACAAATTCCCACGTACTGCGTGTCGCGTCTCTCGGTGTCGCGACCGAAGCGAGCGATTTTCTCCGTTTCGTGATGTGACCCCTATTTGCGCGGCAGACCGGGCGCAGGTTGAGCGGATCATCGTCATTCCATCCGTTATATCGCGTCGTGAGGGGTGTCCCGGGTAATGTGACCGTCGGCGCTACCTCGGCCGTCGCTCGTCGGGCGAGCGCGCCTTCCCTTAATCCACTCCCGGCCAGCCCCGGCCTTGCCAGAGCACTCCGCACCGACCCCGTCACGGCGCGACCCGATCCATCGTCCCCGCCCGGTCCGCGATCCGGCGCTGCCGCAACCAGAACCAGGCGACGGCGAGAGCGATCAGGAACACGACGACGCCCGCCACCTGCTCCGGTTCCTCGCCCGCCCAGTCGGCGAATGGCGCCCAGAGCCGCCGCAACGCGCTGCCCGCGAAGTAGTAGAACGCCGCCCAAATGATCGCGGCGAGGGCGGTGCTCGGCACGAAGACGCGGTACGGCACGCCGGACAGGCCGGCCATCACGCCCGTGGGGGTGCGTAGACCGGGAATCAGCCGCCCGAGCACGATGGCGACCGCCCCCCGCTCGCGGAACCAGACCTGCATGCGCGCGACCCGGGCGGGGTGCAGGTGCAGGAATCGCTGTAATTTCTCCACAACGCCCGGGCCGCCCCGGCGGGCGAGGAGGTAGAGCGCGGAGGAGCCGAGCGCGGCGGCGAGCGCGACGGTCGCGATCACGAGCACGGCTTGGCAAACCTAGCCAGAGCTTACCCAGCGCCCATTTGCAGTACCGTTGGCAAGTAAATGGTGTCGTCGACGCAGAACATGACGGTCGTTTTTCCTTGAGGGGAAAGCAATCGTCGAAATGGGACACCGGCAAGATCGGTCATTTCCTTGCCACCGCAAAAGCAAACCCATGCCGAGGATGTTGTGGCTAAGTCTGCGGCTTGGAAGGGCGAATGTCCCGCTTGGCCGCCGGCAAAGGCGATCAGCGTGTCGCCGGGCAGGGGGAGGGGGACGCCCATCTCCTCGACGAGGATGACGCTGAAGAGCATGGGGAACTCGTGGGCGACGAAGAGCGCGAGCAGCAGATGCTGGAGGTGTCTGAAGAGATGCATGGCACTCCCATCCGTGCGTGGTCCGATCCATGGCATTCCTGGCGTCCGAGCAGTTCAGGCGCCGCGCAGCACTTCGATGACCGATCGGCGTGCCGCGCGCTGCGCGCCCATGACTGCGGCGATGGTCGAGACGACGGCCGCGATCCCGAGCGCGGCGAGATACGCCACCGGCACCGCGAGCGCTTCCGGCGGGGGATCGAAGACGCCGGTCAGGACCGTGACGAGCATCGCCGCCACCCCGAAACCGGTTGCCACCCCGACGATTGCGCCGCTGATCAGGATGAGCAGCCCTTCGCCCCAGACGAACGCGCCCGTCTGGCCCGGCGTCGCGCCGAGCGCCGCGAGGACGGCGTAGCTGCGTCGCCGCTCCGCCATGCCGAGCGCCATCACCAGCCCGGTCGCCCCGGCAATCAGCAGCACCGCGAACGCTAGCTCGAATTGTGTGAGGCCGCGTAGGTTCACTGCGGTCAGGCTCGAGCTGATCGTCCGCTGCGTCGCGCCGATGTCGGAAACGGTGGCACCGGGGAGCGAGCCGACCACCCCACGCACCCGCGACGCCAACGCCGCCGGGTCCCCGTCCGTCCGCAGCAGCACAATCTCCGCCGCCGGTGTCCCCGTCTGCTGCGCGATGTAGCCCGCGTTGGCGATCAGGAAGGAGTCTTTCGGGGCCGTCGGGAACTCCCGGACGATGCCGACGAAGTGGAACGGCACGACGCGGTACTGCTGGTCAACCGCGCTCTGCAGGCGCAGGTTGATCGGGTCGCCCGGGGCCAGCCGGAAGTCGTTCGCCGTCTCGGCGGCGACGAGCACGCCGTCGGGCTGGGCGGCAAGCGCCGCGAGCGTCGCTTGCGCGTCGTGATTGGCGAAGTAGGCGTCCGCGACCTTCGTCGCCTGGCCGATCGTCGCGGGGCTGATGCCGTAGAGGTCCTGGAGATCGTTGCCGACATAGGCGAAACGATGCTGCATCGGCTGGATCCCGGTGACGCCGGGGAGGTCCCGCAACGATGCGAGCAGATCGCCGGGCGGCGCGGCGGTCGTGCCGGTGACCGTCACGTCCGCGCCGTTGGTCAATTGGGCATCGACGCGCGACTGGGCGTTGTAGGTCGTGTTGAAAACCGCCGTCGCCACGGCGAACGCGAAGGCGAGCGCCACGAGGGCGACCCCGCGCGTCACGAGGGCGTGCTGGCGCCCCAGCGACGCGGCGACGACATCGGCGAGGTTGCGGGCGACGGGGCGCAGCAGCCCGGCGACGAACCGTCGGCCACGCCGCAGACCCCCGGACCAGAGCCGCATCGTCAGCAGCCCGACGCCGATCCACAGGCAGAGGGGCGCGATGAACGTCTGGTAGGCGACGGCGGTCTGGCCGACGCCCTCGGGCGCGAGCACGACCTGATAGCCGGAACTCGCCGACTGCCAGAAAGCGACGGCGGAGGCGGCCAGGAGGAGCAGATCGAGGTAGAGCCGCTGCCAGAGCGGCCGCTGCCCCCGGCCCACCACCGCCCGCGCCCCCGCCACGGTCGTGCGCCGCGCCTCGATCCAGGCGGGAGCGATGACCGCGACGAGGGCGAGCACGAGCCCGACCGCCGCGGCCGCGCCGAACCACGCGCGTGTTTGCGAGTCATTCAATAGCGTCGTCGCGGCGATCGTCCTGCCGACAGCCACGGCGAGGATGATCCCCAGCAGCACGCCGCCGATGCCGACGATCACCGCCTCCAAGCTTTCCAGACGCAGGACCTGCGGGAGCGATGCGCCGCGCGTGCGCAGCAGCGCCTGCTCCTGGCGGCGACGTTGCGCGCCCGAGGCCGTCACCGCAACCGTGAGCAGCATGGCGAGGATGACGCCCGGCAGCCCGAGGAAGAGGAAGAGCACGCGCGCGTAAAGCGCGTCCGCCCGCACACCGCCCAGCCGGGCCGCGAGGTTGTCGCCCACGATGCCGCTTCCCGCGATCCGCGCCTCGACGTTGTGCGCCAGCTGCTGGACATGGACGTATGCGGCGCCGGGGTCTGGGGGCAGTTGGTGCGCGAGCCGGACGTGCAATTGCGTCCGCACCGAGTCCGGCCGCACGCTCGCTTGCGGGTCGAAGACCTGATGCCACTGCGCCGCCGGGAGCAACAGCACATTGTCCGGTGGCGCCTGCGGTGCCGCGCCCGCCGACACGCCGACCACCTGGAAGAGCGAGTCCGCGTTCGGCAAATCAACGACACCGGCGATGGGCAGGGAGACCGGCGGGAGACCTTCACGCTGGATGGCCACCGTGTCGCCGACGCGCACATGCAGGTTGGCGGCGGTCTGCTGCGCGACGAGGACACCGCCCAGCGAGCCGGTCAGCGGGCGAATCTCCTTCGGGAACGCGCGCGGGTACTGGTCGCTGATCCCGAGGACTTTGCCCGCGCCCGTCGTCTGCATCGTGCCGCCGGTCGTCGCGGAGAGGCCGGGGACCGTGGCGTAGCCGACCGTCTCGAGCGCGGTGTACGGGTTCGCCGCCGCGACGGCAGCGGCGACCGCCGTCGCGTCGGCGCCGGGCACGAGTTGGATCTGCCAGTCGACCGGCACGTCCGCGATGGCGCGCTGGGTCATCGCGGCGGCGCTCGACGCGACGAAGGCGCCGATGGACGCGAGGAGCGCGACGCAGGTCGCCACCCCGAGGATCGCGCCCAGAAGGCGCCAAAGTCGGTACCTGAGCAGGCCCCTAAGCCAGAGCAGTGTGAGCATCCACCATCCCCAATCTCCCGTGCTGCATAGACCAGCGCGTGCGCATCCGCTCGCTGACGCGCGCGTCGTGTGTGGCGACGACGAGGGCCGTGTCGGTGCCCTCCAGCGTGGCAAGCAGCGTCTCGATCAAATGGTGCGCGGTGGCGTGATCGAGTTGCCCCGTCGGTTCGTCCGCGAGGATCAGCCGCGGGTGGTAGGCGAGGGCGCGCGCGACGCCGACCCGCTGCACCTGCCCGCCGGAGAGTTCCTCGGGGAGCTTGTCGGCAATCCCGGCGAGCGCGATCCGCTCCAGCGCGTGCAGCGCGGCTTCCCGCGCCTCACTCGGCGATACCTGCCCAAGGATGAGCGGGAGCGCGACGTTCTCGAGCGCGGTGAGCGACGGGAGGAGGCTCGGCACCTGGAAGACGAAGGCGATCTTCTGGGGGCGCAGGGTTTCGCGCGGGCCGAGTGCGGGCCAGGTGATCGCACCCTGAGTTGGCCGATCGAGGCCGCCCATGAGGTGCAACAGGGTGGACTTTCCGCTGCCGGAGGGGCCGGTAATGGCGATGCGATCGCCGGGCATCACCGTGCAGGTGGCGGACACGAGCGCTACGGTAGAGAGGCCATCGACCGTATAGCGCCGCCCGATATCGCGGGCGCTGACGAGCGGCTCAGGCATCGCTGACCCGCCCGTCCCGCAGGTGCACGATCCGGTCGGCATGCGCCGCGAGCGCCTCGCTGTGGGTGACGATGAGCGTCGACGCGCCCGTGTCGCGGCGGAGGGCCAGGAGGCGCAGGATCTCCGCTTCCGTCTCGGCGTCCACCTCGCCCGTCGGCTCGTCCGCGAACAACACCGGGGGCGAAACCGCGAGCGCGACCGCCAGGCCGGCGCGCGCCACCTCTCCGCCCGAGAGTTGCGCGGGCAGGGCGTTGCGGCGGTGTCCCAACCCGACGGCGGCGAGGAGTTCGCCCACCCGCCGCTCGTCAACGTGCCGGGCCAGGTGCATCGGCAGCCGAATGTTCTCCGCGACCGAGAGTTGCGGGACGAGGTTGCCGGACTGAAGGAGGATGCCGATATGGGTGGCGCGCAGCGCGGCGCGTTCGGGCTCCGGGCGGCGCGTGAGGCGTCGGCCCATCAGCTCCACATGGCCGCCGTCCGGCTCGTCCAGGCCCGCGAGGCAGGCGAGCAGGGTGGACTTGCCGCTGCCCGACGGGCCCATGACGGCCACGGTTTCGCCCGCGTCGAGCCGCATGCTCACGCCGCGCAGCGCCAACGTCTCCTCCTCGCCCGCGTGGTAGAAGCGGTAGAGGTCGCGGGCCTCTAGGACGGGCGTCATGCGGTCCACCGGAAGCTCTTGACGATCTGCTGCCACTGGTCCACGTTGTCCGCCCCCTGGGGCGCCCAGAGCGTGAGCGCCGCTTGCGTACCATTCTTGAAGAAGAGGTAGCGCTCGTTTTCCAGGCGGACCTGCTTGCCGGTCACCGGATTGGGATCCGAGTTCGCCGTGTACGTCAGCCGGATCGCCGGGCCGGCGGGCAGCGTTATCTGCTCGACCTTCACGATCTGGACCGCTTTCCCCGACCGCTCCAGCATGGGAACGACCGTGCCCTGGACGCTCTGGGTGGTGGGGGCCGACGGTACGCTGGTTACATCCACCGCGATGCCATTGAACTTATCCGTGAATGTCGCGCCGGAGGCTGTCGCCGCCTGCGCCCACCCCTCCGGCACCTGGAAGGCATAGCCACCGGAAGGGGGCGTGTACGGGACAAAGACCTGATTGTCCGGGATATCGCCCGCAGGATTCTGCTCCGGGGCGAGCGCCGCCTCGGTGCCGCCCGCCACCGATGATCCCGCAGCGACGGGCGATGATCGGGGCGCGGGAGCCGCCTGCGTCGCGCTCGTGCCGCCACAACCGCTGAGGAGGGATAGAAGGAGGAGGAGCACGACCAGTGTGGCGCCTCCCGGTATCAGTCGTCGTCTCATCGTCTCACCTTTCTTCTGCCGTCAGGAACCTCGTCGCATTCATTGCACCACCGCTCCATGAAAACGAGATGAAGCGCGTCGGCCCCGGCGGGGCGGAGAATCCCTTCGCGCACCAGCCAGTCGTCCGCCGTTTGCGTGAGCGCGGTCGTGCGTCCGGTGTGCGCGACGCGGTTCGCCAACAGGGTTGTCAGCCGGGCGCGATCGGTGCGGGCGAAGGGGCGCACGCCGAGGTGGGCACGGATCGCCTGCGCCGCCGCGGTGCGCGTCTGCTGGTGGCTCCGATAGCCGGCGAGGAGGTCCGCCGTGAGATCGAGTTGCTGGGCGATGTACATAATGACTGCCTCGGGAAGCGTGGTGACATCCGTGACGAGGGTGCGCTCAATCCGCATCCAACTGAGCATCAAGGCCCGTTCCAACCGCTGCGGGAGTCCGCGCGCAGCAAGGATGAGGGGAAAATCATCCGGCAGGAGCGTGAAGGCGCGCTCAAGGGCCTCGCGCTCATCGACAATTAGTACCGCGATCCCCATTGTCCGCCACCGATGCGATGTGCCGTGCAAGCAAGCCATAGATCCCCCGTTCGTCCGGTCGCGCGACACACCCGGAGAAGGTGCGTCGCACGCGGGATGCCACCTGCTGCGCACCCCGACCGGGCGGCGTTCGCGCGCCGCTGACGCGGCTTCATCTCCCCTTCATCTTGCGGCGGTATCATCGCCGATGATCGGTCGTGAGGAGCGTGCCGCTTGCGTATCTTGGTCGTGGAAGACGAACATCGAATCGCCGCCTTCCTCAAACGGGGATTGGTGGAGGAAGGCTACGCGGTTGATGTCGCGTACGACGGCGACGAGGCGCTGGATTGGCACGCCATCGCCCCGTATGACCTCATCGTCCTCGATGTGCTGCTGCCCGGCCAATCGGCATCGCCGTCTGCCGCACGCTGCGCCAGCGCGGCGCCCACACGCCGATCCTGATGCTGACCGCGCGGGACGCCATCGAGGATCGCGTGACCGGCCTCGACGCGGGCGCGGACGATTACCTGACCAAGCCCTTCGCCTTCAGCGAATTGCTCGCCCGGATCCGCGCGCTCTTGCGGCGCGAGCCGGGCGCGCGCTCTCTCGTGCTGCGGACTGCCGATCTCACGCTCGACCCGGCGACGCATCTGGTGACGCGCGGGGGTAAGGTCATCCCGCTCGCGAACAAGGAATATCAAATCCTCGAATACCTGCTGCGCAACGAGAACCGGGTGCTGACGCGGACGATGATCGCGGAGCACGCCTGGGATTATGAGTTCGACAATGCGAGCAATGTCATTGACGTGCATATTCGCTCGCTGCGGCGCAAACTTGACGACGACTATCCGGTGAAACTAATCCACACCGTCCGTGGGGTCGGCTATCGGCTCGCTGTTGGGGGCGAGGGGTAAATGCGCCGGGTGTGGGAGCGCCCATTCTGGCAATCGCTGCGCCTCCGGCTGACGCTCTGGTACGTCGTGCTCCTCGCGGTCATTCTCCTCGTCTTCAGCATCATCCTCGACGTGCGGCTCACTACCGCCCTCCGCGACAATCTCGACGATACCCTCCGCAACCGGGCAAGCCTGATCGCGGGGACGATCACGAGCAATAATGGGAGCCCCCAACTGAGCGCGACACCCCTCCCGCCCGATCGCAATCAGGGCGAGCAGTTTCTGCGCCTCTATGATGGGGCGGGAAAACTGGTGATTGACGATACCGCGGCGCTTGGCCCTCTTCCCACGCTGCCCAACGACAGCGCGGCTGCCCAGCGCGGCACGGCGACAATCCGCTCCATCACCACCGCAGATGGTCACTTCCGGGTGCTGACGATGCCGCTACAACCCCCGGTACGGGGTGTTCTTCAAATCGGTCTTTCCGAGGATAACACCGTTGAAACCATCCAGGCCCTTGCCGCGATCCTGTTCACGCTCGTACCACTCATGCTCATCGTCGCCAGTAGTGGTGGCCTCTTTCTCGCCGGTCGCTCCCTCGCCCCGATAGATCGGATGACACGGGCGGCACAAGCAATCGAGGCGACCGACCTCCACCAGCGCCTCCCTGAGCCGCCCGCACACGACGAGATCGGTCGCCTCGCCCGCACCCTGAATGCCCTGATCGGTCGCCTCGAAGCGGCATTCGCGCGCCAGCGCCAGTTCACGGCGGACGCCTCGCACGAGCTGCGCACCCCCCTGACGATCATCCGCGGCGAACTGGATGTGACCCTCCGCCGCGAGCGAGGCGCCGACGAGTACCGCGAAACGCTCGTGACCGTCCACGACGAGGTGACGCGCCTGCAAGACCTCGTCGCCGATCTGCTCCTGCTCGCGCGCAACGATGAGCCGACGCCCCCGCCCGCGACGATTGTTGATCTCGACCAGATCGCCGCGCTGGTCGCGGCGCACCTCCAACCCCTCGCGGACGCGCGTGGGCAAACGCTGACGCTGGCGACGAGCGCCGCGCCGGTCTCCGGGGTTACCGACGATCTGGAGCGCCTGGTCCGCAATCTCGTGGAGAACGCGATCCGCTACACGCCCGAGTACGGCACGATCACCCTGACGGTGCGGCGCGATGGCGCGCGCTCGCTGCTACTGGTCGAAGATACCGGTCCCGGCATTGACGCCGCCGCGCTGCCGCAACTCTTCGACCGCTTCACCCGCGCGGATAGCGGGCGCAACCGAGCGGCGGGCGGCACCGGCCTCGGCCTCGCCATCGCGCAGGCGATCGCGCACCGTCACGGCGGCACGATTCGCGTCACAAGCACTGTGGGGGTGGGGAGCGCATTCATTGTGGCCCTCCCGCTGGCGCACATCGCTCCGGCAGCCTTGCCCGACGATGGCAGCAGCACGCCAACCGGGGAAGAATCCTGATCGCCCAAAGATGAAGCCCGATTTCATGCCCGGTTCACGGCCATTTCATCGTGACGGCGCATACTGCGGTCAGTGGACGATGATGGAGCTGCAGATCCCATCCCGTTCACCGGATTGAATCGCCTAGTGCGCCTCAGGCGCGACCGGAACCACAAAGGGAGACTCACATGATTACTCGTCAGAAGTTGGCTGCTGGCCTCGGTGGATTGACGCTCATGCTCGGCACACTGGGCGGTGCGGCTGCCGTCCACGCGGCCTCGCCCCCCGCAACCGCGCCGACCGCGATCGTCCAGCCCGCGCAGGCGGACAGCGAAACCGCAGACGGCCCGGACACGGACGCAGATGTCCAGGATCAGCAGGGTGCACAGGTAGAGGACGGCACGCCGGACAGCGAAACCGCAGACGGCCCGGACACGGACAACGTCCAGGACGGTTCCGGCTCACAGGTCGAGGATGGCACGCCGGATGTCCCAGGGGCCGTCACCCCGTAACGGAAATGCATCCGAGGGAATCACACGGGAGGGGGTACTCGGCCCCTCCTTTTCGCCGCCGGGCGCGCGTTATACCGATTGCCGCGATCCAGTTCCCGGAGCGCAGGCTCTCTGCCTGCGCTCCCCGGAGAAAGCACGTGAACGATTCATCAGGAATCGGTCGTATCCGCATCACAGACGCGATGCATCGGCGTTACGGCCGCTACGCTTTGCGGGCGACTGAACACTCAGGGAATCTCCTGCAGCACAGTTATCTGGTACATTAGATCGGCTCGTCAGAAAACTAAGAAGTGCCGAATAGCCCGGTCATCGTCACTCCGTCCTTTCAGTGTGTTCCTGGCCGCTTTCTGCTGGAACCTCCCAAGCTCTTGCTCGCGTCCATTGGTGCGACGGGCACGATATCGGCGCGGGCGAAAAGCGGCCCGACGCGGAGGCCGATGCGCCGGTAGACCGCTTCGGGCACCGAGATGTCGGCCAGAAATAACTCGCCCACCCACCCCCGCGCCCTCGGCTGCAACAGTCCGACTTTGGGCAACGCCAGCGTCAGGGTGGCAGTCGCGCGGATGGTCGGGTCATACGCCTCGCCGGTATCGCCGTCCATCCCGGACGGGATGTCCAGAGCCAGCACGCGGGCGCCCGAGGAATTGGCGGCCCGAATGAACGCGGCGATCGGCTCCCGCGGCGGCGCGCGCAGGCTGTAACCGATAAGCGCGTCGAGCACGAGATCGGCGGTGCGGAGCGCGTCCGCAAGCCCATCCGTCGCCTCCGGGCCGTGTATGGCGACGCCGATCTGCTCGAGAATGCCGAGCTGCTGCGCGGGGACATCCGTGATCCGTTCTCGTGCCTGCCCCAAGGACACCGAGACGTCGGCGCCCCAGATGGCCAACCGCCGCGCGGCGGCCAAGCCGCCGCCGCCGTTGCCACCGCGACCGGCGAGCACCACGATCCGCTGCCCGCTCACGTCGCCCGCCAGCATCCGCCGCGCCTGCTCGGCCAGTGTTCTGCCGGCATTCTCCATCATTTGGAGGAGAACGATGCCCATCTCCTCGACCATCAAGCGGTCCACCTCGCGCATCTGGTCCACGCTCACCGTCGGTATCATCGCGCCGCACCTCCCGTCTTTGCTCTCGCCCGGATTCGGATTGCAGGCGTAGCACGATATGGTAAGTACATAATGCCGATCGCGGTCAGGCCCATCGCCAGACCGATCAGGACATATTGCGAGAACGGTGCCGTGATTGCCTGTCGGACGGACGAGGCGGGATAATCGAGCAGCGTGGCAACGATGCAGGCTGCAATCATGAAGTCGCCGAGTTCGATGCCCTCCATCAGATACTTCGGCCAATGACGCGTCAGCGCCTTGATCATGGCGCGCCCCTACCCGTCACGATCGGCCTCTGCATCGGCAACGTCGTCCCACCCGAGAACGCGGAACGCGGATGCGCGTATTTGCCGATACCGCGTGGCAGGCTTGGAAGCGCCATGACATTACGCGATGTCGGTCAGCGCAATTATCGAACCGAAGACGAGGCCGAGTGCCGCACCGATGACCGCTCCGCCGATTGCTGCGCCGATCATGGTCGTTGCGGAATACGTCGCGACGAGGAGCATGATGGCGGATGTACCCCCGCCGCCGATCAGTGCCGCGCAAGTCCGCTTACATTCTTCCGATACGCGGTGCGCTACACTACGCGCAGTCGGACGGAATCAACCTCCATGAGGCACGCGGCGATGGCCTTGGGTAACGGCGAAAATACCGATTCAACCGCACAACGGCACTGCGTCCGCTGCGACCGGCCGTTCGATGACCGAGCGGCGTACCTCCTCGGCGGGGAATGCCGCTGCCTCCAATGCGCGCTCCGCTATCGCCCTATGCTCCGGCGATCGGCATGGACCGCAATGGTCGTCGGAACGATCCTGGTACTCATCAACCACGGGGGCAAATTCATTGTCGGCGACTTCTCACCGACGCTCGCCTGGCAAGTGCCACTGACCTACCTGGTCCCATTCTGCGTCGCGAGCTGGGGGGCGCTCGGTAACAACCGCATCGCGGCCCCAACCGAATCCCATCCCGATCCGTAATCTCGCTTACGGTGTTGTGTCCGACAGCGCGCTAAAGTGAACTCGATCGCAGCACCCATGACGTGCTGCGACCGCGGAATCGCTGCTGTTTTCCCGCCCTCAGGCACAGGGACGCCGAGCGGGGAAAGAGGAAAGGAGTGTTCGAATGGCGACACTGCAACGACAGGCATCGGCGGATGTTGGCCGGTGGGCCAAACAGGGAGCGATCGGCGGCGTGATCGCCGGGATCGTCTTCGCGATGTTCGAGATGATCATGGCCGCCGTGCTCAATGGCGCGAACGCCTTCTTCATGCCGCTGCGGATGATCGGGGCGATCGTGCTCGGAATGAAGGCGCTCGATCCCGGCTACTCGCTGCTCACCGCCGGGGTGGTCGGGCTGATGGTGCACATGATGCTCTCGATCGTGTTCGGGATCATCTTCGCGGCACTCGTCGCGTCTATTCCGGGACTCGCCAGTTCGTCCCCGATACTGCTCGTGGCGGCGAGTGTCTATGGCTTCGCGCTCTGGATCGTCAACTTCTATGTCATCGCCCATGCCGCGAGTTGGTCATGGTTCCCGGACAAGACCAACGTGGCCGTGCAGTTCGTCGCGCACACCATCATGTTCGGGACGGTCCTCGGGCTCTTCCTCGACCGCACGCATGCCCGCGATGCGACAACCTAGTTAGCGACGCCGCACGCGGCGGCATTGCGTGAACCCACGGCCTGAACCCTCCTTCCCCTCTCCCTTCCACCACACCGGAGACGCCTTGCTGACCTCCGGTGTGGTGGTCGTACGCTTCCCACCCGTGGCGCGCGGAGTCCGTCCCTGCGCAACGCAACGAACCGCGCAGGCTTTGCGCCGCCGGTGTCGTTCGGTAAGTTCCCTTACAATCATGGTCCTACCGGCGAGGATATGCTGGCGCGGGAGATCTGGCGCAACGAAGAACGCGCCGAGGAGCGGAGATGGCTGTGACGCTGACGATTTACACGATGACCCATTGTCCTACCTGTGCCGAGACCGGCCGCATCGCCGCAGAAATACGCGCGCGTTATCGCGATCTCACGGTCAAACTGATCAATCTCGATCAGACACCGACGGCGAAGCTCCCCGCAGTCGTCTTTAGCGTCCCGACCTACGTGCTCAACGATCAGGTCGTCTCGCTCGGCAACCCGTACCTCGACGACCTCGACGCGCGCATCCGGCGGGTGCTGGAATGCACGCACGCGGGGGGATGACGATGCAAGAACTCGAGAAACTGCGCTTCCTGCAGAAAGTGGACATCTTCCGCGATCTGACGCCCGATGCGATGCACGAGATCGAGACGACGACCGTGATGGTGACGTGCGAACCGGGGCGCGTCTTCTACCGCGCGGATGACCCGGCGGAGGTGCTCTTCATCCTCAAGAAGGGCGAGGTGGCGATCTCCCGCACCACCGAGGATGGCAAACGACTGATCACGACGACAGTGTATGCGGGGACGATCTTCGGGGAGATGCCCTTCCTCGGTCAGCGACTCCAGCATGCGCAAGCAGAGGCGCGCACCGAGTCGCTGATCTGCGTGATGAGCCATCGCGATATCAATGAGTTGCTCGCGCGGCACCCGTGCATCGCGCTGCGGATCGTCGAGGTGCTCAGCAAGCGGTTAGATGCGGCAGAAACCCGCTTGGAAGAAATGGCGTTCAAGGGGCTGCGCGAACGGCTGGCCTGCCTCCTGATGCAGTTAGCGACCGAGCGGGATTGGCGCGGCCGTCCCGTCGTTACCGGGTTGACACATCAGCACTTCGCCGAGTTGCTGGGCACGTACCGGGAGACCGTGAGCGCGACGCTCAACGCCTTTCGAGACGACGGGCTGCTGCAGACGGGCCGCAAGCGCGTCACCCTCCTCCAGCCGGATGCATTGCTCGGCATCGCCGGTCACAGCTGCCGGATTGAGTCGCCGGCAACGTAAGGCTCGCGGAAAGCCTCCTGCCCGCGCAAAGGAGAGAAGCACACCATGCGAGTCTCCGAACGGCAGCGATCGCTTCGGGCGGAATGTGAGGCATTTCTCTGCCAGATGGCCTCCCAGTGGGCGCGGCGATGGAAGGTGCGCCGCCCATATGCGGTGGAGCGGGTCCGCATCACGCCGTGTGGGTGACTCCCAACGCCCGGGCCATCCCTCTCCAAACAAGATCACGATACGAACACGGAGGCACCCCCCGACTTCCACGGCGCTTCTGAGGGGGCGCGCCAAAATCTTGCCTGCAGTATCCGTAGCGTAATGCGGATTACAGAAGAATCCGCGCAGCGAACATGCGATGGAGGCGCTTTACGTTGGAAGACGGTGCGTCCGCGGATGTCGCTGGTTAGCGGTCATGGGCCGATGCGCGAAGGAGGGTGTCATGGTGAGTTTGGGGCTATCGCGTCACATCCGATCACTGATTCGGACAGGGTCGGGCTTGATGATTGCCGCGCTGCTGCTGCTCATGACGATGCCCTTCGTCCATGCGCAAGCCGCACCCGAGATCACGATCGTCTCGCCGAAGGCGAACGACAAGATCACCGGCAAGGATATCAACGTCACGATGGACATGAAGAACGTCGACAATGCGTGCAAATGGGTGGGACTCCCGGACAAAGACGGGCAAGGCCACATCCACGCGATGCTCGACGGCATGAGCATGGCCCAACTGACGAATTTCTACTGCGGCACGAACAGCTTCACGATCTCCGGCCTCGGCGTCAAGCCCGGCCCGCATACGCTGATGGTGGACATCGCCACCAACACGCATGAGGACATGGACAAGACGATGAAGATGGTCAAGTTCGATTACCAGCCCGCGTCGCCGCAAGCCGTGCCTGCCGCGAAGAAGCCGGCGAGTGCACCGACTGCGAAAATCAACAACCTGAAGGACGGCGCGGTGCTCGGGCCGAAGTTCAATCTGGACATCGCGGCGGACAACTTCACTCCCTCCGCAGATCTGGAGGGCAAACTCAACCTCGAAGGCTACGGGCACTTCCACGTCTTCGTGGACACACAGACACACAGGCTGAGTGTGCCTCGCGTACAAGTTCTATTCTCATGCGATAGAGTCCGCAACGAATAGTGTGATTCGGGTACGTGAGAGCGGCATCGCGTGTCCGATACGCGTTCAAAGCAATTGCGACAGCGGGAACTACGGCAAGGAGGAGTGGCATGGCGCGCATCACCTGGGTCACCGACGAGGATGCACAGGGAGAGGTCACCGCGCTCTTCGCGCGCATTCGCGACCAGTTCCGCGGGCGGGTGCCGGACATCATGCGGACGATGAGCCTCCGGCCGGACTTCCTGGCAGCCTTCCTCGACATGCAACAGCTGCACTTCTCGGACGGCGCGCTCACCCGCGCGCAACACGAGATGATCGCCTCCTATGTCTCGGCGCTGAACCGCTGCCACTACTGACTGAGCAGCCATACGTGGTACCTGCAGTTGCAGGGCGAGCAGTACAGCGAGACGGCGCAGGTGCTGCGCGATGGGGACCTCGACCGGGCACCGGTCACACCAGCGGAGCGGCTTCTTCTGGAGTTTGTCGGCACGCTGACGAACCACGCGTATCAGATCACCGATACGCAGGTGCAAGGGTTGCGCGATCTGGGATGGACTGATTCGCAGATCGCGGAAGCGGTATTCGAGGCGGCGATGTATAACATGACCGTGCGCATCGCCGATGCCTTTGATATCCATCCCCCGCCGGATCGCGACCCGGACGGCGTCCCGAAAGCAATCACCGGCGGTTAACCACGGTGCCAAACGGACGACTCGCGCGGTGTGGATCTCGATGAGCGACCGGAGACGTATGACACGTTGCGGCGCCAGCACCTCAGACGGTGATGGTGCCGCAGTATCGGCCGGAAGCGGGAAAAGCCCCCGACGGGAGAGTCCACCGGGGGCAGGGGAGAGGGAAGGAGAGTGGGATGCAGCGGCAGGAGGCTTCCCCTGCTGCCGCCGCATCCATAATGGAGATCTCGCGTCCAGCATATGCGGGGACCAGCGAGGAGTCTGTAAGCGAGATTCCCATGTTTCCATCTCATTCGTGCTCATCATGCGCCGCACGCGCACTGCGGTAACCCGGCAATCGTGTTGCGTTACGTACGTCGACCGGGTACGCGCCACGAGCGGCGCCCCGTGGCCGACGGACGAGGCGGTAGCCTTTCGGTTACCGCCAAGGGAGAGGGGAGGGTGGTGTTTGGCAATGTACGGGGGATCGGCATGCCCGAATCAGGTGCGGGCATCCCGATTGAAGACCTGAGGGCTCGTGGTGGTTAGAGGCCCGTCTGATGTATGAACGATCTGCGCGGCGGGCGGGGGCAGCGTGCCACCGGTCAGAATGACATAACCATCCCGATTCTCACTTGCCCGCGACGCGCCGACCGCCGCCGTCGCGACTGCCGACATCACCAGCGACCCGCTCAACGTCCCGATTGCGATCCAACGACGGAGCTGACGGTTCATATATGCCTCCGATTCTTCATGCGTCGCAATGCCTGCGACACCTCCGTTTTACCGGAGTACGGTATTCGTCACAGTATTCCTTCTTACACGGAATTGAATTGTTTGCGTGGTGGTCCATCCGAGCGTCGATCCCCAACGAAATCGAGCGCCTCGTCGGGATGCGTGGGCGATGACGAGCGCTATGGCCCCTTCATCGCGAGCGGCCGGTAGTTCAGGTGAACGTGCGCAGCAGGCCCC